>Ga0335074_10009711_pt1 | contig 13448 bp, 15 predicted proteins | sample Lox_Sample_23_FD_206715 | JGI IMG/M metagenome (GOLD analysis project Ga0335074, IMG submission 206715) | Soil microbial communities from Loxahatchee National Wildlife Refuge, Florida, United States - Lox_Sample_2.3 | ecosystem: Environmental > Terrestrial > Soil > Wetlands | place: USA...
GGTCGAGCGCGCGCTCGACGCCTACGAGACCGCGATCGCCGAGTTCACCGGGGGCTGACCGATCATGATCATTGGCGTGGGGCTTGACGCCAGGCTCGGCCTTCCGTTCGATCAGCTGCGGGCGGTCGCGCGAGAGGCGGAGCGGCTGGGGTTCGAGAGCCTGTGGACCCCCGCCGGCGGGGTGCCCGACTCCTTTCACGTGTGCTCGGCCTGGTCGCAGGACACCGCCCTGCGGACCGGGATCTCCGTCGTCCCGGCGGCGCGGATGTGGACTCCGCTGGCCCTGGCGGCCCAGGCGGCCACGCTCGCTCAGCTGTCGGCCGGGCGGTTCGTGCTCGGCGTCGGCACCGGCGGCTACGGGCCGAAGTTCTGGGCGTCGGTGGGCCTGCCGGACCGCCCGATCGCGATCATGCGCCAGTACGTCGACCAGATCCGCGGGCTGCTGGCCTGCGAGCAGGTCGAGGCCGGGCCGATCATCGCCCGGGCGGGCCTGGGCTCGGGCGCTCCCGGGTGGCCGCAGTCCGCCTCGCTCGGGGTGGGCGCGCTGCCGGCCGCGCCGGTGGCGCTGGCCGCGCTCGGCCCGCAGATGCTCCGGCTGGCGGGCGAGATCGCCGACGGGGCGCTGCTGAACTGGGCCACGCCCGAGCGCATCGCGGTCAGCCGGGAGCTGGTCGACGCGGGCGCCGCGCGGGCGGGCCGCGCTCCCGGCTCGGTCCCGCTGACCATGTACATCCGCGTCTGCATCGACGATGACGTGGCGACCGCGCGGCGGGCGTTCGGCACCCAGCTGCTCGGCTACGCCATGGGCCACCCCGGTCTCCCCCAGGACGAGGGATACCGGGGCATGTTCGGCCAGATGGGGTTCGACGCGGAGCTGACCGAGCTGGAGGCGCGGCGCGACCGCGGCGCCCCGTTGACGGAGCTGGTGGACGCGACGCCGGACGAGATGCTGCGGTCGGTCGGCTACTACGGCCCGGCCGGGCCGGCGGCGGCCGCGTTCGCCCGGCTGAGCGCCGGGCTCGACGAGGCCATCGTGCGGATCGTCACCGCGCGGCCAGGCGCGGAGCCGGTGATCGAGGCGATGGCCGCGCTGACGCCGGGGCTGGTCGCCGGGCGCTAGTCGCGCCGTGGACGGGAACGGGACGGGATAGAGCCAGCGGGGACCGTTCGATAAAACGGGTTTGATCTGCCTGGCCTTGGCGCTAGCCCGGGGCCGCGGCGGCCACCGGCTGCCATTCGCGCCAGGCGGCCAGCCGCGAGTCGTAGTCGGCGGTCGCGATCCCGAGCGGGGTCTCGCCGAGGAACAGCCGGAGCGGCGGGTTCTCGCTGTCCACCAGGGTGAGGATCGCCTGCCGGGTCGCGGTCGGGTCGCCCGGCCCCCGGGTGAACCGCGCCTTGCGGCTCGCCAGCGCCTGCTCGCGCGTCTCGTCGTAAGCGGGCAGCGCGGTGGCGTGCTTGGCCGACGATCCCGACCAGTCGGTCGAGTAGCCGGCCGGCTCGATCAGCGTCACGTTCACGCCGAAGCCGGCCACCTCCTGGGCCAGGCTCTGGCTGAAGCCCTCGAGCAGAGCGCGCCGAGCACGTTGGTCTCGAGCTGCGCCCGGATCTCCGCCTCGGTGATCTCCTCGACCATGCCGAACTGGCCGTAGCCGGCGTTGTTGACGACGATGTCGAGCCGCCCGAAGCGCTCGTGCGCGCGCCTGACGGCGGCGAAATCGGCCTCGCGGTCGGTGACGTCGAGCGTGATCGGGAGGATCGCGTCGCCGTGCTTGGCGACGAGGTCATCGAGCGTCTCGGGGTCCCGGGCTGTCGCCGCTACCTGGTCGCCGCGCTCGAGGGCGGCGATCGCCCATTCCCGGCCGAAGCCACGCGACGTTCCGGTGATGAACCAGGTCTTCATGGATGTATCTCCCGCTCGGTCCGCTCGATGTCGTCACTGACGAGGCTATGAGTTGGAGTGGGCTCTAACGCAAAACGGAACCCGTCCGCCGGGCCGGCGTCACGCGGCCGGCGTCAGGCGGCCGGCGTCAGGCGGAGACGACGTCGATGAGGCGGTCGAGGACCTGCAGCATCTCGGCCCGGGCCTGGGCGGGGTCGGCCGCTTCGGCGACGTAGAGGGCGGCCTCGTCGCTGGCCCCCATGAGCACGTGCGCGAGCGCCCGGACCGGCTGCGGTCGGACGCGTCCGGCTTCGATGCCCTGCTCGAGCATGGCCTGGGCCAGCCCGAAGACGTGCCGCTGGCACACCTCGCGCCAGTGCGCCCAGCCGACGACGGACGGCCCGTCGATCAGGGCGATGCGGTGAATCTCGGGCTCGACGCAGATCTCGAGCCAGGTCCGCAGCACGTGCCGCATGGCGTCAACCGGATCGTCGATCCCGGCCGCCGCGACGTCCGCCGCCAGCCGGCCGGCGATGTCGGCCTCGACCGCGTCAAGGACCGCGTCGAACAGCGCCGTCTTGTCGGCGAACTGGTGGTACAGCGCGCCGCGGGTGACCCCCGCCGCCGCCACGATCGCGTCGGTCGACACGTCGGCGAAGCCCGTTTCGGCGAACAGCCTGCGTCCCGCGGCCACCAGCGCGTCCCGGGTCGCGGCGGAGCGGTCGGCCTGGGTGCGGCGCGCCCGCGGGCCGGCGGGCGTCGGTGACGGCGCGGGCGTCGGTGACGGCGTCGGTGAGGGCGCGGGCGTCTGCGAGGGCGCTGACGTCGGTGATGGCATAGCTCATTCTCCCACTACGGTTGATCTAGACAAACATACATGCAGTATGTATGTTTTGTGTTATGAAGACTGACCATGCTTCAACCGGTCTCGCCGTCGCGGAACTGCCCCAGGGCAGGCTTAGCTACCTCGTCGCCGGGCCGCCGTCCAGTTCCCGCCCGCCGGTCGTGTTCGCGCACGGCCTGCTGGTCGACTCGCGCCTGTGGGCGCCCGTGGCCGAACGGCTGGCGGCCGAGGGCATTCGCAGCTACGCGCCGACGCTCCCGCTCGGCGCCCACGAGCTCGAGATGAACGCCGACGCCGACCTGTCACCACAGGGGCTCGCCGGACTCGTCAGCGACTTCATCGCCGCGCTTGGCCTGGACAACGTGACCATTGTCGGCAACGACACCGGCGGGGCGATCTGCCAGCTCCTGCTGGCGGGCGAGGCCGACCGGATCGGCGCCGCGGTGCTGACCAACTGCGACGCGTTCGGGACGTTCCCGCCGCGCGCGCTTGCGCCGCTGTTCTTCGCCGGGCGCCATCCCGCGATCGTCGCCTGCCTGCTGCCCGGGCTGCGGTCGGCGCGGGTGCGGACCGGCAGGCTCGGCTTCGGGCCGCTGACCAGCGCTCCGCTCGACGCCGGGCTGACTCGGTCGTGGATCGAGCCGCTGGCGGGCGGGGGTATCCGCCGCGACCTGGCCAAGTTCGCGCGCGGCGTCCACCCGCGGGTGCTGCTCGACGCGGCCGGCCGGCTCGGCCGGTTCGCCGGCCCGGTCAGGATCTTGTGGGGCGATGACGACCCGTACTTCGGGGCCGAGCTCGGTCGGCGCCTGAGCGAGGCGTTCCCGCACGCCAGCCTGGCGACGGTGCCCGGCGGGCGGACGTTCCTGCCGCTCGAGCACCCGGGCGCGGTGGCGGCCGAGGTCATCGCCGCCGTCCGCGACGCGGTCCCGCACCAGGGCCGCTTACCCCGGTTGCCGCCGGTGACGAGCGAGATCGTAGCTGCCCGAGGCCGGGAAGAATGCACGGGAACCATGATGCCCGGTTCGGTGATCACGAAGGATTGATGCACCTATACGGTTCGGATGCTTCGTGATCATGGGCCGAGCGCCGGGGCCTGTGACGGCGGGGGCGGGCGCGGCTGATGGGGTCGTGCGGCGCCTCTAACTCGCCGGGTGGCGGGGCTGGACGTCGAATCCCAGTTCGCCGAGGACCTTGACGGCGCCGGATTTGCCGCCCTCGAAGTCGCCGGAGGCAAGGCGCTGGCCGGCCGCGAACTCGTAGGCGGTGCCCAGGATCGCCTTCGGCGGGTAGGTGCGCTTCTCCCAGACCAGGTCATAGGTCGTGGTCGGGGCGTAGCCGTGCGCGGCGAAGAACTGCTCCGGGCCCAGCCGGTCGTACTCCTTGAGCGCGCGCACCACGTCGTCAGGGGTTACCTTGTCCCATGCGATCGCGTGTGTCATCGGATCGATCCTCCTCGGGCCGGGGCCCGGTCAAGTCAGCGGCTCGCCGCCGTCGATGTGCAGAGTCTGCCCAGTCAGGAAGGTGCTGCTCATCGCGAACAGGACCGTGTTGGCGACGTCGTCGGTGGTGCCGATGCGCTGAGCCGGGTTAACGGCCCTCATGTGGGCGAAGTAATCCGCTTTGCCCTGGTCGCCGAGCGCGTCCCAGGCACCGCTGTCGATTACGCCCGGTGAGATCGCGTTGACCCGGATCGGGGCCAGCTCGAGGGCCAGCGACCGGGCCAGGGTGTCGGCGGCGGCGTTGGTGATGGCCACCCCGAGGGTGCCGACGGTGATCTTGGTGGCGGCGACGCCGGAGAAGATCACGAATGACCCGCCCTCGCTCATCCGCGGCGCCAGGTGCTTGGCCAGCATCAGCGGGCCGAGCACCTTGACGTCGAAGGACAGCCTGAGGGCGTCCCGGTCCAGGTCGGCGATCCGGCCCCGAGCCCGCGCGGAGGCGGTCGACACCACGTGGTGGACCGAACCGAGCCGCTTGCCGAGGGCGGCGACGGACTCCTCGTCGGACAGGTCGACGGTCTCCGTGCTGATCCCCGGTTCTCCCGCGTAGGCGTCGGCCAGCTTCTCCTGGTCGCGACCGGCCGCCACCACCCGAGCGCCCGCGTCCCGCGCCGCGATGGCCACCGCGCGGGCGATCCCGCTCCCCCGTCCGATGACGAGCACCTTCTGATCATTCAGTGATCCGTTCATGGCAAAAGCCTGCTGCGAGCAGGGAGATTCCCGCATCCCCCAGATTGACGATCCTCATCCGCCGTCGAAGTTTGCGACCAACGAAGAGTTTGTTCGAAGGCTTTCGGGTTAGACGGAACCCTCGAACCCCGACCGGGGCGATTGAAACGTTGACTATCGCGCCAACGGCGGCGCGTGAGGGGCGTTGTCATGATGCTGATGGCGAAGAACGCGACCGCTGCGCAGAAGGTGCGCAGGCACGTCGCGCTCAGCGCGGGGGTCACCGCGCTCGGCGGGCTGCTGTTCGGCTACGACACCGGCGTGGTGTCCGGGGCGCTGCTGTTCGTCAAGAAGGACTTCGGCGGCCTCTCCTCATTCCAGGAAGAGCTGATCACCAGCCTGCTGCTGGTCGGCGCGGTGGCGGGCGCGCTGCTGGCCGGGCGGGTGGCGGACCTGATCGGGCGGCGCCTCACCGTCTTGATCACGGCGGCCATCTTCGTCGTCGGCGTGCTGCTGGCCGCGTTCACCCCGACCTACCCGGTGCTGCTGGTCGCGCGGATCGTGATCGGCCTGGCGGTCGGCTCGGCCTCGATGGTGGTGCCGCTCTACATCGGCGAGGTCGTGCCGCCCCGGGTCCGCGGCGGCCTGGTCAGCCTCAACCAGCTCGCGATCACGGCCGGGATCCTGGTGTCCTACCTGATCGACTACGGTCTGTCCGGGTCGGCCAACTGGCGGCTGATGTTCGGCCTGGCCGCGATCCCGGCCGTGCTGCTGTTCGCGGGGATGCTGTTCCAGAAGGAGAGCCCGCACTGGCTGATCCGGCAGGGCCGGATCGACGAGGCCCGGGCGGTGCTCAGGCGAGTGCGGAACGACGACGACATCGACGCCGAGATCCACGACGTCCAGGAGGTCAGCCGCAGGGAGGCGGGCGTCCGGGAGCTGCTGTCGCCCTCGATTCGGCCGCTGCTCATGGTGGGTGTCCTGCTCGCGGTGTTCCAGCAGATCACCGGCATCAACACGGTCATCTACTACGCGCCGACGCTGCTGCAGGGGGCCGGGTTCGGCAGCTCGGCCGCACTGCTCGCCAACGTTGTCAACGGCGCGGTCAACGTCGGGATGACCATCGTCGCCATCTGGCTGCTCGACCGCGCCGGACGGCGCCCGCTGCTGCTCAGCGGCACGGCCGGCATGGCGGTCGGCATGGCGATCACCGCCTGCGCCTTCCTCGGCGGCGAGAACCTGCACGGGGCGCTGGCCATCGTCGCCGTGATCGGCCTGCTCGTCTACACCGGGTCGTTCGCGATCGGGCTCGGCCCGGTGTTCTGGCTGCTGATCGCCGAGATCTACCCGCTCAGGATCCGCGGCGCGGCGATGAGCGTGGCGACCATGGCCAACTGGGGCGCCAACTTCGTCGTCACGGTCTCGTTCCTGACCCTGCTGAGCGCTATCAACGGGGTCGGCGTGTTCTTCCTGTTCGGCTTCCTCACGCTGGTCGCGCTGGCCTACTTCTGGCGCAAGGTGCCGGAGACGAAGGGGCGCAGCCTGCAGGAGATCGAGCACGAGCTGACCGGCAGCAAGGCCGCCGCGTAGGGGGCCGCTGGCGCCGCCTGTCGGCTACGCCAGCGACAGGCTGCGCGGCCTGTCGGCTACGCCAGCGACATCGTCTATCGGTGTCGGCGGCGTAGCCGACAGGTGCCGTTTGGGGTCGTTGGCGTCGTTGACAGGCGCTGCGCTCGGCGAGGGTGGCCCGTCCCGTGGCGTCCTCAGGGTGCGGCCAGGTCGGGCGGGATGACGATGTCGCGTTTCTGGATTTTGCCGGTCGGGCCCTTGGGCAGCGCGTCGACGAACCACACGTGGCGCGGGTACTTGTACGCGGCGACCTGGCTCTTGACGTAGTCGCGGAGCTCGTCGGCGGTCACGGCGGCCCCGGGCTTGAGCGCGACCGCGGCGGCGACCTCCTCGCCCAGGGACGCGTGCGGCAGCCCGATGACGGCCGCCTCGGCCACGGCCGGGTGCTCGTAGAGGACCTCTTCGATCTCCCGCGGGTAGACGTTGTAGCCGCCCCGGATGACCATGTCCTTCTTCCGGTCGACGATGGAGAAGTAGCCATCCTCGTCGACCTTGCCCAGGTCGCCGGTGTGGAACCAGCCATCGCGGATCGCCTCGGCGGTGGCCTCGGGCCGCTGCCAGTAGCCCTTCATCACGTTCGGGCCGCTGATCACGATCTCGCCGACCTCGCCCGGCGCGACCTCGTGGTCGTCGCCGTCCACCACCCGCATCCGCACGTCCCTGATCGGGGTGCCGATCGAGCCGGGCTTGCGCACCCGGCCGGGGTGGTTGAACGAGGCGACCGGCGAAGTCTCCGACAGGCCGTACCCCTCGAGCACCGGGACTCCGAACGCCTCGTCGAACCCGCGCAGCACCTCGACCGGCAGGGCCGCGCCGCCGGAGATGCACATCCGCAGCGCGCCGGTGTCGTAGTCGGCGCGGTCGGGCTGGTGCAGCAGGGCCACGTACATGGTTGGCACGCCCTCGAAGACCGTGACCCGGTGGCCGGCGATGATCCGCAGGGCGTGCGCCGCGTCGAACCGCGGCACCAGGGTCAGGCAGGCCCCGGCCGCCACCGCCACGTTGAGCGCCACCGTCTGCCCGAACACGTGGAACAGGGGCAGGCCGCCGAAGATGACGTCGTCCGGCCCGGCCTGGACGATATCGGCCCGCGAGACCTCGGTGTTGCTGCGCAGGTTGCCGTGGGTCAGCTCGGCCCCCTTTGGGTGCCCGGTGGTGCCCGAGGTGTAGAGGATCACCGCGTTGTCCTCGTCGGCGGCGTCGGCCACGCCGAAGTCCGGGGTGACCGAGGCCAGCAGGTCGGGGAAGCCGACCCCGTCGACGACGATGAGGTCCGCCCCGGTCTGCTCGGCGCCCGCTCGCGCCTGCTCCGCGAACGCGTGCCAGGCGAACAGCAGCCCGGCCCCCGAGTCGCTCAGGTAGTACGCGACCTCCCGCCCCTTGAGCAGCGGGTTCATCGGGACCACGACGCCGCCCGCGCGGAGCGCGCCGTAGTACACGACCGGGACCTCGGCGACGTTGGGCAGCATCAGGCCGACCCGGTCGCCCGGCCTGAGGCCGCGCTCGCGCAGCAGCCCGGCCACCCGGGCGCTGGCCTCGTCCAGGGCCCGGTAGGTCAGCGCCGCGTCGTCCACCCGGACCGCCACCCGGCCGGCGTGCGCGCGGGTGGTGTCCGTCAGGTTCCTCGCCAGGTTCGTCACGCTGATCATTGTCCGGCCGGCGATTCGGGAGGTCGTCGGTCCCCGGAGTCAAGCCTGTCGCCGTACGTTGGTACCCCGGCACAAAGCGTTGTGCCGGGGTCACGATTAGCGTCGTGAGCACACCGCGAGAGGGGCGGGCTGAGCGCCATGGAATTTGACGTCTTCATCGAGATCCCCCAGGGCAGCAGGAACAAGTACGAGGTCGACCACGAGACCGGCGAGATCCGGCTGGACCGCACGCTGTTCACCTCGACCCAGTACCCGGCCGACTACGGGTTCGTGCGCGACACCCTGGGCCGGGACGGCGACCCGCTCGACGCAATGGTGCTGGTGCTCGAGCCGACGTTCCCCGGCTGCCTGATCCGCAGCCGCCCGATCGGGATGTTCCGGATGACCGACGAGAACGGCCCCGACGACAAGGTCCTGTGCGTGCCCGCCAGCGACCCGCGCCAGGAGCATCTGCGCGACATCCACCATGTGTCGGAGTTCGAGCGGCGGGAGATCGAGCACTTTTTCCTGATCTACAAGGAACTGGAGCCGGGCAAGAGCGTCGAGGGCGCGTCCTGGGCCGACCGCGCCGCGGCCGAGGCCGAGATCGAGGACTCCCGGCGCCGGCTGCGGGAGTCGTCTCACGAATAGGGCCGGCGCCAGGGCTTGCTAACTATAGTTAGCGCTTGATATAGTTAGCAATGTCGGCTCCGCCACCCGGTGAGCCGCGCCCCGCCAAGCCACGCCATCGAGAAAGGCGCAGACCATGCCCCGCTACTCCCCGCAGGACGTTCAGGACGAACTGCTGAAGGTGATCCGCACGAGCCAGGAGACCGTCGTCGAGGCAGTCAAGACCTGGGTCGACACCGTCAAGGCGGTGACGCCGAAGGTGCCGTCGGCCCAGCTGCCGCTGGCCGACAAGCTGCCCAGGCCGCAGGACATCGTGACCAACGCGTACGACTTCGCCGAGAAGCTGCTGTCGAGCCAGCGGCAGTTCGCCCAGGAGCTGGTCCAGGCGACGGCCCCGCTGCGGCCGGGCAGCGACGCCCACCGGGAGCAGGCCGCGGCCGAATGAGCCAGCTCGCGTCACCAGGACGCGGCAGCGCCGGATCCCGGCGCTGCCGCGTACTATAGTGAGCGGTGCGTGCGGAGCTTGAGGAGCTTGAGGAGGTGGCCATGGCGGATTCCTGGCAGGCGCAGCGGGAGGCGCTCGGCGCCTTCATTCGTAGCCAGCGCCAGCTGGCCAACCTCTCGCTCCGCCAGCTGGCCGACCTGACCAGCCTGTCCAACCCGTACCTGAGCCAGGTCGAGCGCGGACTGCACGAACCGTCGGTGCGCGTGCTCAAGGCGATATCCGACGCGCTCAACCTGTCCGCCGAGACCCTCCTCGCCCAGGCCGGGCTGGTCGACGCGGTGGCCGGCCAGCGCACCGAGGCCGGAGTCGCGGCCGGCCCGCAGGCCTCCGATGACGAGCGGACCGAGGCCGCGATAACAGCCAACCGGCGGCTCAGCGACGATCAGAAGGCGGCGCTTATCGCCGTGTACCGGAGCATGGTCGACCGGTCATGACGGGGCGCCCGGCCCGGCCGGGGCGCCTGCCTGCGCCGCGGCGCCGACCTACGCGGGGGCGCCCGCCAGCCCGGACAGCCGGGCCCGGATGTCGGCGGTGACGGCGTCGGGCGGCTGGTCGGCGTTGACCGACACCAGCAGCCCCCGCTGCTCGTAGTAGGGGACGAGCGCGCCGGTCGTCTCGGCGTACACCTGCAGCCGGTGCCGGATCACGTCGGCCTTGTCGTCGGTCCGGCCGTCCTGGCTGGCCCGGTTGAGCAGCCGCTCGATCAGCACCCCCTCCGGCGCCTGCAGGTAGATCGCGGCCTGCAGGGTGAAGCCCTGCTTGACCGCGATGTCAGCCGCGGCAACGGCCTGCGGGAGGTTCCGCGGGAAGCCGTCGAGGATGAATCCGCTGCGCGCGGCGGCGGCGGTGATGGCCGGGATGAGCACGTCGAACACGATCTGGTCGGGGACCAGGTCACCGCTGGCCTGACAGGCGGCGATCTCCCGGCCGAGCGCGCTCCCGGTCTGCGCCTCGGCCCGCAGCAGGTCGCCGGCGGCGATGTGCTCGGCGCCGGACCAGGCCGCCAGCCGTTCGCCCTGGGTGCCCTTGCCCGCGCCGGGCGGGGCGAGCAACAGCAGCCTCACGACGCGGCCGGTCTCGTGACGATGATCATTCTCCTCATTCTGCACGCCCGGCTCCGGACGGCTACGTGAAGGCCCCGATTCCGGTGATGGCGCGGCCGACGATCAGCGTCTGCATGGTCTCGGTGCCCTCGAACGTGTGGATCGCCTCCAGGTCGACCATGTGCCGCATCACCTGGTAGTCGAGCAGGATGCCGTTGCCGCCGAGCAGGTCGCGGGCGTCAGCCGCGATCGCCCTGGCCTTGCGGGTGTTGTGCATCTTGGCCAGCCCGGCCACGGTCGGGGTCAGCCGGCCCGCCTGCGCCAGCCGGGCGATCTGCACGCAGTACAGCTGCATCGCGGTCAGGTCGGCCAGCATCGACACCAGCCGCTGCTGGATGATCTGGAAGCTGGCCAGCGACTCGCCGAACTGGCGCCGTTCCTTGGCATACCGGAGGGCGGCGTCGTAGGCGGCGGTGGCGTGGCCGAGCGCCGCCCACGCGCAGGTGCTGCGGGTGGTGGCCAGGATCCGGCTGGTGTCCTTGAACGAGCGCGCCCCCGGCAGCCGGTTCTCGCCCGGCACGCGGACGTCCTCGAGCGTGATCTCGGCCTGCCAGACCGAGCGGAGCGATATCTTCCCGTCGATCACCCGGGCCTGGTACCCGGGCGCGCCCTTCTCCACCACGAACCCGTTGACCTGGCCGTCCTCGGTGCTCCGGGCCCAGACGACGACCAGGTCGGCGACGCTGCCGAGGCCGATCCAGCGTTTGCGGCCGTTCAGCACCCAGCCGCCCGCGCCGTCGGGCGCGGCCGAGGCCTCCAGCGCGACCGAGTCCGAGCCGTGCTCAGGCTCGGTCAGCGCGAACGCCCCGAGCCTCTCCATCCGGGCCATCGCCGGCAGCCAGCGCGCCTTCTGCTCGTCCGAGCCGCACAGCGCGATCGACTCCATCGCCAGGCCCGCGTGCACGCCGAGGAACACCCCGAGGCTGCCGTCGCCGCGGTGCAGCTCCATCGTCACCAGGCCGCAGGCCATCGGGCTCATCCCGGCGCACCCGTAGCCCTCGATGTCCTCCCCGACGATGCCGAGCTCGGGCAGCCGCTTGACCAGCGGCCAGCAGATCTCGGCCCGCTCCCAGTACGGGCCGACGACCGGCACGACTTCCTCGTCGACGAACCGCCGGACGGAGATGAAATGCGACCACTCCTGCTCGGTGAACTGCTCGCGGACGGAGAAGAAGTCCGTCCCGAGGGACTCCCCGAGGTGGGTCGGGCTCGTCGGCTGCGTCATCGCTGCCCCTCCGTAGCGGTGGTGCCGGCGGCGGCTGGTTCGGCGTCGAGGAACGCCTCGACGACGGCGCCCAGCCGTTCGGCGTCGGCGGCGAGCTCGAGGTGGCCGCCGCGGTAGACGTGCAGTTGGCTGCGCGGTATCAGGCGATGCATGATCCTGGCGTTGGCGACCGGGATGATCGGGTCGTCGTCGCCCGCCAGGATCAGCGTGGGCGGCCGCAGCCAGGGCAGGAACGGCAGGCTGCTCCAGCCCGCGGTGGCCAGCAGCTGGTAGTAGTACCCCCAGGCCGGGCCCAGGCGGGTGGTCGCGTGCAGCAGGTCGCGGGCCACGATCGGGTTTTCCCGGGCGCTGCCCCCGTAGAGCTCGCCGGCGACGCGGGCGGCGTAGTCCGGGTCCCGGTGACGCCGCGGCGAGAGCATCCGCAGCAGGATGCTCGGGCTGGCCGGGACCATGATCACGCCCGGCGCGGTCGAGACCAGGACCAGGCGGCGCACCCGGTCCGGCCGGCTGACCGCGAACTGCTGGGCGAGCGCGCCGCCCCAGGAGATGCCGAGCACGTCGGCCTGCTGGTAGCCGAGCTGGTCGAGCAGCTCCGCCAGCATCGACGGCAGCGTGGTCAGGTGGTAGGGCAGGACGGCGGCGGGCGAGCCGCCGACGCCCGGCATGTCGAACCGGATCAGCGGCCGCCCCGAGTCGAGCACGTCGACGAACGGCTGGAACAGCTCCAGGCTCACGCCGATGCCGTTGCAGAGCAGCAGCGGCGGCCGGCCCGGGGTCCCCTCGCGGACCGAGACGCGCAGGGACCGCCCGCCGACCGACATGATCCGCATTCGCTGGGGCGCCTCTGCCTTCCGTGCCCGGCGGGGAATCCAGCTCCGGCCGGGCTGGTCAGCGGTCATAGACATATGTTCCCGGGGCCTCGCAGATCGGCGGCAGCCCGCCGCCGCCCGGTTCCGCGGGCGCGGCCCGCTCGTCGCCGCAACGCTCGGCCAGCCAGCCCGCGTAGTCCGACCACCAGCTCCCCTGCCCGGTCTCCGCCCGGCCCAGCCACTCCTTGGGGTCGTCCGGGCAGTCCTCCGCCACCTGGTACCTGGCCTTCGCGTTTCCCGGCGGGTTGACCATCGCGGCGATGTGCCCGCTGGTCGACAGCACGAACCGGGGCGTTCCGCCCAGCAGCCGGGTGGACCGGTAGCAGCTCTGCCACGGGCAGATGTGGTCGGTGATCCCGGCCACGATGTAGCTGTCGCGGTTGACCGCCGCAAGGTCGACCGGCGAACCGAGCATGGTGGCGGCGCCGGGGTCAATGAGGGAATTGGCCGCCCCGAGCTCGAGGAAGTCCCGGTGCAGGCCCGCCGTCATCCGGGTCGTGTCCGCGTTCCAGAACAGGATGTCGAACGGGGGCGGCTTCTGGCCGAGCAGGTAGTTGTTGACCCAGTAGTTCCAGATCAGGTCGTTCGGCCGGAGCCAGGCGAAGACCTCCGCCAGCGACCGTCCGTCCAGGTAGCCGCGGGCGCGCGACGCCGCCGCGGCCACCCGCACGGTTCGCTTGTCGATGACCGCGCTGGCCAGCCCGGCCCGCGCCTGGTCGAGCACGGTGACCAGCAGCGTCAGCGCGGCGATCCGGTCCTGCTGGCCGAGGTGCGCTAGGTGCGCGGCCACCATCGCGGCGATGATGCCGCCGGAGCAGGTCCCGGCCAGCGCGGTCTGCTCGCTGCCGGTGATCCGGCTGGTCGCGTCCATCGCCTCGATCACGGCCTGCCCGTAGGTGTCCAGATCCCAGCCGGCGTGCCGGGCGTCCGGGTTCCGCCACGAGATCATGAACACCTGCAGCCCGGCC
>Ga0335074_10009713_pt1 | contig 13446 bp, 12 predicted proteins | sample Lox_Sample_23_FD_206715 | JGI IMG/M metagenome (GOLD analysis project Ga0335074, IMG submission 206715) | Soil microbial communities from Loxahatchee National Wildlife Refuge, Florida, United States - Lox_Sample_2.3 | ecosystem: Environmental > Terrestrial > Soil > Wetlands | place: USA...
ATTCCTACCGGGTCTGTGGCGACATCGGTCGGTTCCACAACCGACGTGCCGCGAACGGGGAGCACAACAAGGAGTCACGATGTCCTACCAGCCTTATCCGACCGGGGGCGGCAGCAACCAGATGGCGCTTGGTCAGCGCGGGGAGCAGCCCAGCACCCTGCGCAACGCGGTGCGCCTCATGTGGGTCGGAGGCGGCCTGAGCCTGATCGGCGTGATCGTCACTCTTGCCTTCACAAGCAAGATCAAGAGGGCGGTCACGACCGCTGCGAACAAGGCCAATGTGACCAACAAAGCGGACGGCAAAGCCATTCTGACGGCGGCGCAGATTCACACCCTGGCGAGTACCACGGTGACGCTCCTCGCCATATTCGGAATCATCGGCGTGCTGCTCTGGGTGTGGATGGCCTGGGCCAACAACAGGGGCAGCAGCTGGGCCCGGATCGTCGCTTCGGTGCTGTTTGCCCTCAATACGATCGCGCTGATCCTTGAGTTCGGCCGGGCGAGCATCAGCATCATCGCCATCATCCTCGAATGGCTGATCGGCCTCGGCGCCATCATCCTGCTCTGGCGGCGGGAGACAACCGCCTATATCAGTCCGCAACGGTAGCCGGCTGGATCACTGGCGCCGGTCGCGTCACTGCACAGCTCCGATCACCGCGAACCCCTGCACCTCGACCAGCGCCTTCTCGTCCCATAGCCGGGACACGCCGACCGCGGCCATCGCCGGGTACGTACGGCCGGCGAGCCGTCGCCAGACCGCGCCTATCTCCGGACCGTGCGCCCGGTAGTCGGCGAGATCGGTCGCGTAGATGGTCAGGCTCGCCAGGTCGGTCGGCGTGCCGCCAGCTGCTTCGAGCGCCGTCAGCAAGTTGCCGAGGGCCTGCTCGAACTGCTCGGTCACGGTCGAGCCGACGATGACGCCGCCGGCGTCCAGCGCGGTCTGGCCAGCCAGGAAGACCAGGCGGCTGCCACTGGCAATGACCGCGTGAGCAAACCCTGATGGCTCCGGCAATGACGGCGGATTCAGTCGCTCAACAGTCACCGTTGCCTACCTCCGCTCAGGGTCGCGCAGGCGAGATCTGGCGGCTTGGCCGCCGGCGATCCGCTTACTGCCCGGTACCCCAGCCCGGAGCAGCTCAAGCCCGCCATCCGGCGTCCCAGATCATGATCGCGAAAGAAATCGTACGCCGGCGGAAGATTATCTTCAGGATCATGATCTGGGTGCCGGTCAGGCTTGCCTGCGCCGGACGCGCCAGACGCAGAGCCAGCCGAGCGCGGCCGCGAGCACCAGGTAGAGCCCGGTCTCGATCCACTGCAGCGGCCAGAACCGGGTCGCTGGCTGATACGTCAGCGACTGACGGAGGTGCTTGCTGGCGAGCCAGCTCGTGCAAGCCCGGGCATTCGGGCCAATACAAGCCGACGTCGCGGGCCCGGTGAAGAGCTGGCCGGACCGTGTGATGGTCTGGTTGGAGATCACCCAGGCCCCTGGCCGGGAGACCGGCCCGGTCACGGTCATCTGACCACCGTTCCGAACCGTCAGGCTGGCGATGTTGGCCGCGTCCAGTGCGGTCGTGGCGTGGTCCGGCGGGATGATGTGCGGCCGGACGACCGTGGGCACCAGGATCTGGATTGCCACGAACACGGCTAGCGTGAGCGCCATGGCCGGCAGCGTCCGGCGAAGGAGGAGGCCGGCCGTCACGCCCAGCGCAAAGGCGAGCGCCGCATAACCGATGGGCACGATGCCGCGGGCGCCGAAGACGAGCGGGTCGATCCTGGTGAGGCCGCTATGTGCGTTCGGGCCGCCGTAATTGATGGCTGTGTCGACCGGGCTGGCCCACCACGAGATCATCAGGCTCAGCAGCCCGGCGGCTGCCATCGATGCGAGCCCGACGATGGCGAGCTTGGCGAGCGCCCAGCGCGTCCGGGTGACGCTCTGGTTCCAGCCGAGGCGGTACGTCCCGGTCTCAAGCTCCCGTGCGATGAGCGGCGCTCCCCAGAAGGCGCCGATAAGCGCTGGGACCAGATAGAGAACGACGATCCCGGCGTAGAACAGGAATACGTAGATGGTCGAGCCGCCGTTCTGGATGTCACTGGTGAAGCGGGTTACGAGGGCTCCGCAGTTCAGGTGACAGGCGCTCAGGCCAGATGAGCGGAAGTCGTTCACCAGCCGCGGCCCGGTGGTCGCGAGCAAGATCGCGAACGCGGCCAGCACCGTCGCGGCCGTGATGGCCTGACCGCGGAACTGGCGCAGGGTGAACCAGGTCATCGGGTTACCTCCAGCGGGATCCGGCCGGGACCGGCCGTGGCCGTCCGCCCCATGTACGCGAGAACGAGGTCTTCCAGGCCGATGGCGGCGACCGACCAGTCGCCACCAAGCTCGGCAGGACTTGCGTCGGCACCTGCGCTGCGGACGAGGAATGTGCTCTGCCGCTCGGTGTGGCTCTCCGAGAGCACCTGCAGGCCGGAAGGCAGGTCACCGACGGTGCAGCGCGCTCCGGTGAGCAGGTGGTGCGCGGCCAGCAGATCATCCGTTTCTCCGGCCAGGCGTACCTGCGAGCTGACCAGCACGATGAGGTAGTCGCTGATCCGCTCCAGGTCGGCGACCAGGTGCGAGGACATCACGACACTGATCTCGTGCTCTGCCGTGGCTTCCATCAGGACTTGCAGGAATTCCCGGCGCGCAAGCGGATCGAGGCTGGCGATCGGCTCGTCCAGGATCAGCAGTTCAGGGCGCTTGGCGATGGCCAGCGTGAGCGCGAGCTGCGCGCGCTGGCCGCCGGACAGCTGGCCGGCCTTCTGTCGAGGGTCGAGGTCAAGCTGGTCAATCCGCCGGTGTGCGACCGCAGCATCCCAGCCGGGATTCAGGTGCGCGCCGAACCTCAGGTGGTCCTCAACGCTCAGCCCGGTGTAGACCGGCGTGTCCTGGGCGACGAACCCGAATCTGGCTAGCTGCGCCGCGGTCGCTGCCGGCCTGCTGCCGAGCACCTCGATGCTGCCGCTTGTCGGCGCGAGCATGCCGGTGGCGAGGTTGAGGAGCGTCGTCTTTCCGGCGCCGTTCGGGCCGACCAGCCCGACCACGTGCCCGGCCGGGATGCTGAGCGTGCAGTCGGTGAGGGCCCACTTCCCCCGCCGGCCCCCGTACTTCTTGCTCAGGCCGCGGGTCTCGATGACCGCTGTCATACTGCCTCTTCTTCCATGAGGGCGGACCGGATGGTCCGCTTGAAGATCGCCTCGATGCTCTCCGCATCGAGGCCCGCTGCCCGCGCCTTACCGAGCCAGCGCAGCAGGTCCTCGCTGAGCTCCTGATGCGCGGCGATCGACTCGTCGCTTAGCGACCTGGTCACGAAGGTTCCGACGCCCGGCTTAGCCGCCACCAGGCGCTCGTACTCGAGCTCGCGATACGCCTTCAGCACAGTGTTGGGATTGATGGCCAGAGCGCCAGAGACCTCTTTCACCGTCGGCAGCTGGTCGCCCTCGCGGAGCAGGCCGAGGCGGAGCGCCTGCCGCACCTGCTGGATCAGCTGCAGGTACGGCGCGACACCGGACCGTGCATCCAGGTGGAACTCGATCACCGTCGCTCCATGCGGTTGACGTCGTATTTATCTAGGTACCTAGCACAATAGCTAGTTGCACTGCAGGCCGCAATAGGTCGATGCAGCAAGCTGTTGTCGGCGACACGCCGGCCGAGGTTCCGGTGCGACGATGGATGCACTGGTTACGGTTGAGACCATGGCGACTCGTGCGCCGGGCAGTTCGGCGCGCTCTCGTAGCGGCACGACCAGCCGGACCCGGCAGGCGGGAAGCGCTGCCCGAGCCAACACAGGGCGAAGCAGGTCCGGCAATTCCGCGCGCGGCCGGCAGGGCTATGCCTACCGCAGCGGGTCACGGTACGGCCGCTCCCGGCCGAGAGGGCGGCGCAACTCACCGCCGCCGCCGTCCAACCCGTTCGTGATCCTGGCCGGCTGGATCGCCGCGCTGCTCGCGGCTGTGTGGCTTGGCCTTGCGCATACGGTGGGTGCCGCCTGCCGACTCGTGGGCCGGAGCGCACGCGACCTGGACCCGCTGCACCAGCGCGACGGCATCGGCCTTGCCGCGCTCTGCGCCGCAGTCATCAGCGCGGTCGCCACCTGGGCGCATGTCTCCGGGCCGATGAGGCCGCTCGGCACCGGCCTGCGCACCCTGCTTGGCTCCGGAGCCTGGGTGCTGCCGGTGCTGCTGCTCCTGCTCGCCTGGCGCTACCTTCGGCACCCGGACCGCAACGCCGACACCGCGCGGATGGTGATCGGCTGGATTGCGCTGCTGGTGGGCGCGCTCGGGCTGGTGGGCGTCGCGAACGGCACGCCAGGAATGACCGCCGGGCTGCACACTATCCGCTCGGCGGGCGGCCTTGTCGGGTACGCGGCCTCGGCGCCGCTGGTCGCCATCATCACCAAGTGGGCCGCCATCCCGGTGCTGGCTCTCATCGCGGGCTTCGGTCTGCTTGTCATCACAGGAACCCCGCTGCACCGCGTTCCCGACAGAATTGCAGAACTGCATGGCTTCGCGCGGAGGAGCCGCGGAGCCACTGACGCCGAGCAGGCCGCCGCAGCCAGCCCGGACGCCCGCCCGCTGGCGAAGCTGACCCGGCGGAAGACCGAGCCGCTGGAGCTAGGCGCGCATGAGCGCGCCTACGACACGCCGCTGGTGGGGGGAGCGCTGAGCCGCAGGCGCGGGCAGAAGGACCTCCCGCGAGGCGACGACGGGGCGGGAACGTCAGCCGCAGACGCCGCAGCCGCCGCGGAGGGGCTGTCGTTCGGCGCAGCGGGAGCCGTGATCGGTGCGGCGGCCGAGGCCGACTGGCACTGGCCGGGGGAGACTGCAGGCACGGGCGCTGACGCTGTCGCGGCAGCGGGAGCTGGCAGTGACGGTGCCGGCCGGGACGGGGCCGGCCGGGACGGGGCCGGCCGGGACGGGGCCGGCCGGGACGGGGCCGGTCAGGACGGGGCCGGTCAGGACGGGGCCGGTCAGGACGGGGCGGGCCGGACGAGGAAGCCGGAGCAGCTGACGCTCTCTGCGGTGACGGACGGAAGCTACACGCTCCCGCCGATCGCGCTGCTGAAGCCGGGCACCGTGGCTCGCGCCAAGACCAGGGCCAACGGCACCATGGTCGAGGCGCTGTCAGCCGTGCTCGAGCAGTTCGAGGTCGATGCTCAGGTCACCGGGTTCACCCGCGGGCCCACGGTGACCAGGTACGAGATCGAGCTGGCACCAGCGGTGAAGGTCGAGCGGGTCACGCAGCTGTCGAAGAACATCGCCTACGCGGTGAAGAGCGCCGACGTCCGGATCCTGTCGCCGATCCCCGGCAAGTCAGCGATCGGCGTGGAGATCCCGAATGCTGACCGGGACATCGTCAGCCTTGGTGACGTGCTCAGGTCGCCGGTCGCCTCCTCCGACCAGCACCCGATGGTCGTCGGCCTCGGCAAGGACGTCGAAGGCAGGACCGTCGTCGCGAATCTCGCGAAGATGCCGCACATGCTCATCGCCGGAGCGACCGGGTCCGGCAAGTCCGTGTGTCTCAACGGGCTGATCACCTCCATTCTGCTGCGCGCGACGCCGGACGAGGTCCGGCTGGTGCTGATCGACCCGAAGCGAGTAGAGCTAGCTGCCTACGCCGGGATCCCGCACCTGATCACGCAGATCATCACCAGCCCCAAGAAGGCCTCCGACGCGCTGCAGTGGGTTGTTGGCGAGATGGAGCGGCGCTACGACGACCTGGCAGCGTCCGGTTTCCGGCATGTCGACGACTTCAACAAGGCGGTCCGGGCCGGCCGCCTGACCGCGCCGGCCGGATCGGAGCGCGTGTACGCGCCTTACCCGTACCTGCTGGTGGTCGTCGACGAGCTGGCGGACCTGATGATCGTCGCACCGAGGGACGTAGAGGACGCGGTCGTCCGGATCACCCAGCTGGCCAGGGCCGCGGGCATCCACCTGGTGCTGGCGACCCAGCGGCCGAGCGTCGACGTGGTCACCGGGCTGATCAAGGCCAATGTCCCGTCACGGCTGGCGTTTGCGACCTCGAGCCTGACCGACAGCCGGGTCATCCTGGACCAGCCGGGTGCGGAGAAGCTGGTCGGCCAGGGCGACGCGCTATTCCTGCCGATGGGCACGAGCAAGCCGATCCGGCTGCAGAACGCTTACGTCGACGAGAGGGAGATCCGGGAGGTCGTGGCGCACTGCAAGAAGCAGGGCGAGCCGGTCTACCGGGACGACGTCGTCGCGGCCGAGGGCAGGCAGCGCGAGATCGACGCGGACATCGGCGACGACCTGGAGCTGCTGGTGCAGGCAGCCGAGCTGATCGTCAGCACGCAGTTCGGATCGACCTCGATGCTCCAGCGCAAGCTCCGCGTCGGCTTCGCGAAAGCCGGCCGCCTGATGGACCTGCTGGAGAGCCGCGGCGTCGTCGGGCCCAGTGAGGGCTCCAAGGCGCGCGACGTGCTCATCCGGCCGGACGATCTGCCCGGCCTGCTCGCGTCGCTCCGCGGGGAGGATTAGCCCGAGTCGCGAATCTGCGGCGCATTTGCCGGCCGGCCGGCAAATGGCGCGAGCTATCCGGACCTGCGGGCGGAGATGCAGTCCGGAGTTGGCGGCGCGGGCCTTGCAGCGCCACACTTTGATCGGCCCCGCGAATCCGTACCTCCCCTCGCCGGAGCGTAATCAGGTGTCTACACTTAGTGATCGTCCCGATGGGGGTATGGGATCGGGGAAGCCGACTCGGGCAGACCGGCCGGCAGGCCACGGCCCGGGCGGGACGCAGCGCACCTACTGGAGGCCGCGTGAGCATCGGTGACACCCTGGCGGCAGCTCGCCGTCAGGCCGGCCTCACCATTACGCAGGTTAGCCAGCGGACGTGTATCAGGGAGACGATCGTCCGCGGTATCGAGCGGGGGGACTACTCGGCTTGCGGTGGTGACTTCTACGCGCGGGGCCACATCCGCAGCATCGCCCGCGCAGTGGGCCTGGAGCCGGAAGAACTTATCCGGGAATATGACGCCACTCAGGCGCCGCCGCAGCCGGTAACGGCCAAGGATGTGTTCCGGCCGTTCACCCCGGTGAAGATCAAGGAACGGCGCCGGGCGAACTGGAGTGTCGTTCTCCTCGTCGGCGTGGTGGCGGCGCTCGGAATTGTCGGCTATCGCTACGTCCATGACCATCACACCCCTCCGCCGAGGCCGACTGCTGCCAATGTGCCGACGCACTCGCACTCGGCGTCAAAGTCGCCGGCCCCGACCAAGCAGGTGGTGCAGACCACCCCGACCCACGTCCACCTCAGGCTGGTCGCCCTGACCGGCAACGTCACCTGGGCCGAGGCGACCACGTCGGGCGGGCGAGTGCTGTTCCAGGGCGATCTGACCGGCGGCACTGAGAAGAGCTGGACCGAGAAGCACGCGATCACGCTGGCACTCGGCAACCCCGGCGGCGCGACGCTCTATCTCAACGGCAAGAAGATGCCGTTCTCGGAGACGACGCGCCCGATTACGGTGGTGTGCACTCCGACGACCTGTACCACCGCGTAGCCCGCGCGCTGAGGAGGCCGGCTCTGGCCCGCCCGCTGAGGGGGCCGGCTCTGGCCCGTCCGCCGAGGGCGCCGGCCCTGGCCGGGCGGCGGGTGCGCTGGCACGAGCGCGGTTATCGTAGTCTGCCGGTGTGTCGTCCAGCCAGCAGAATCCAGGTTCCGTCCCGCGCCGGGTCAGGATGGTGACTCTCGGCTGCGCGCGGAACGAGGTGGACTCCGAGGAACTGGCGGCCCGGCTGGAGGATGGCGGCTGGGAGCTCGCCGACGAGACGGACACTGCCGATGTCGTGCTCGTCAACACCTGCGGCTTCATCCAGGCGGCCAAGCAGGAGTCCATCGACGAGCTGCTGGAGGCGGCAGCTGGCGGCGCCCACGTCGCCGCAGCTGGCTGCCTGGCCGAGCGCTACGGCTCCGGCCTGGCCGAGGCCATGCCCGAGGCCCAGATCCTGAGCTTTGACGACTACGCCGATATAGCGGTCAGGCTCGACGCCATCGCCGCGGGCGAGCGGTGGTCGGCGCATGAGCCTCGCGACCGCAGGAGGCTGCTGCCGCTCTCGCCGGCCGCGCGGCCGGGCAGCGGGTCAGCTCACCTGCCGGGTCACGGCGTGATCGCCGCGCCCGGCGCTCCGGCCGGGGTCCAGCCTGCCGATGGTGCTAGCGCGCCCGGGGCTTCGGCAGCACAGGCCGAGTTGCCCGACCTGCCGCCCGGCGTGGCGCCGGCATCGGGGCCGCGGGTCCTGCGCCGGCGGCTGGGCGGCGGGGTGGTCGCGCCGCTCAAGATCGCCTCCGGGTGTGACCGCCGCTGCACGTTCTGCGCGATCCCCGCCTTCCGCGGCGCGTTTGTGTCGCGCCGCCCGTCCGATCTTGTCGCCGAGGCTGGCTGGCTAGCCGATCACGGTGCCCGAGAGCTGCTGCTGGTCAGCGAGAACTCGACCTCTTACGGGAAGGATCTGGGCGATCTCAGGCTGCTCGAGACGCTGCTCCCGCAGCTGGCGGCGGTGCCCTCGATCGCGCGGGTCCGGGTGAGCTACCTTCAGCCGGCCGAGGTGCGGCCAGGACTGGTCGAGGTGCTGGCCGGAACGCCTGGCGTGGCCAGGTACTTCGACCTTTCCTTCCAGCACGCGAGCGGCAGGGTGCTGCGGTCGATGCGCCGGTTTGGTGACCGGGAGCGGTTCCTGCAGCTCATCGAGCAGATCCGGCGGCTGGCCCCGGCGGCCGGCATCAGGTCCAACTTCATCGTCGGGTTCCCGGGCGAGACCGAGGCGGACTTCGCCGAGCTGCAGGCATTCCTGAGCGAGGCGGGGCTGGACGCGATCGGAGTCTTCGGTTACTCCGATGAAGATGGCACGGAGGCAGCCGGGCTGCCTGGCCAGCTACCTGAGGACGAGATCGCGCTGCGGGTCGAGGAGCTGGCGAGCCTTGCCGACGAGCTGATGGCCGAGCGCGCCGCCGAGCGCATCGGGGAGACGGCGACGGTCATGATAGAAGAGGTGCTGGGCGACGGCCGCTACCTCGGCCGCGCCGAGCATCAGGCGCCCGAGGTGGACGGCGCGACCGAGGTCGCCAGCCGGCGGCCGCTCGCGCCGGGGGATCTGGTCGCCGCAGTTGTGACCAGCAGCGACGGCGTCGACCTGGCAGCCGACGCTGACGCGGCAGCTCGGCACTCCCGTCCGGCGGAAGGCCAGCCTGCGGAAGGCCAGCCTGCGGAGGGCCTGCCTGCGGAGGGCCTGCCTGACCGGGGCCGGCCTGCGGCGAGAGACCGGGCCACGGCCACCCGGTGACCTCGGCCGCACCAGGCGCGAACGGAGACAGCGACGGGCCACAGCAAGCGGGCGTACCCAGTCGCCCTGAGGCCGGGCTCGCCGGGGTTGCCGGACCGGCGGCCGTGACCGCGCCCGCAGGGTCGGCGGCGCAAGGGCCGGCGCCCGGGCTGGTGAATGTCGCCAATGCTCTAACTGTCCTGCGGCTCGCACTGGTGCCGGTTTTCATCTGGTTCCTGCTCTCTGGCACCGACAGCGGCCGCGCGATCGCGTTCGTGGCTTTCGCGATCGCCTCCGTGACTGACCTGCTGGACGGGGAGCTGGCCCGGCGGCGGAGCCTGATCACGGATTTCGGCAAGATCGCCGATCCGATCGCCGACAAGGCTCTCACTGGCTCGGCCCTCATCACGCTGTCGTACCTAGGCGAGCTGCCCTGGTGGGTCACGGCCGTCATCGTGTTCAGGGAACTGGCCGTGACCGGCCTGCGGTTCTGGGTGATCCGCCGCGGCGTTATCGCAGCCAGCCGGGGCGGCAAGGCCAAGACGATGCTCCAGATCGTCGCGATCAGCCTGTACGTTCTGCCCTGGCACCTCGATCTGCTGCGCGAGGTAGTCCTCGGAGCGGCGCTCGTGGTCACGGTGGTCACCGGGGTGGACTACGCAGTCAGGGCGATCCGCCTCCGCCAGGCAGTCCAGTGAGCCGGGCTCGGTGAGCGAGTCTGCGGGTGCAGAGGACCTTGCCAGGACGGCCATCGAGCTGCTGCTCCCGGCTGGCCACACGCTGGCGGTGGCCGAGTCGCTCACTGGCGGCCTGGTAGCGGCCGCGATCACGAGCGTGGCCGGATCGTCGGCTGTGTTCCGCGGCGGCGTGGTTGCCTATGCCACTGACCTCAAGACCGCCTTGCTGGGGGTTCCGGCCGACCTGATCGCCCGGCACGGCCCGGTTCACCCCGAGGTTGCCGCAGCGATGGCCAGCGGAGTGCGGCAGCGGCTGGCTGCTACCTACGGCGTCGCGACAACCGGTGTCGCCGGGCCAGGTCCGGCCGACGGGCGCCCGCAGGGCACGGTCTACATCGCCGTTGACGGCCCGTCCGGAACTGCTGAAGCCGGCCTGCGGCTGCCCGGCGGCCGCCAGGAGGTCCGTCGGGAGACCGTTCGCTCCGTTCTGTCGCTCCTGGTCAGCACCTTGCGGGAAGACCTCGACTGATTACAGTGTTACGGGCTTGTGAACACGCAGCAATGCCCTCTCCCGCCCGGTCCGCTGAGCCGGGTACGGTAGAAGGGTCAGCTGGTCGACCTCAGGAGGGAGCGCGACGATGGTCCTGCTTCGTCACTTGCTTGGTGACGCGCTTCGGCGACTGCGTCTACGCCAGGGTCGCACCCTACGTGAGGTCTCAGCCACCGCCAGGGTTTCCCTGGGGTACCTGTCCGAGGTAGAGCGCGGCCGGAAGGAAGCTTCTTCGGAACTGCTCGCATCGATCTGCGACGCGCTCGGTGCGCCGCTGTCCCAGGTTCTGCGGGAAGTCTCGGACGGGTTCGCGCTGGCCGAGCTGCAGAACGAGCCCGCGTTCGGTGTCCCGCTCGAGCCGGCTCTGGCGGGCCAGGGCGCGCAGGACGGGCCCGGCACCGACGAGGAGCTGGTCCCAGCAGACTCGGCGGCTCCGCACCCGGCTTCACATCACGGCGCGGTCCGCCTGCCCCAGCGTGCCCTTTCGCAGTCTGCTCTTTCGCAGCCAGCACTGGCCCAGCCAGCAAGGTCGAAGTCGTCCCCTTCCCAGGCCCAGGCGCTTCCTCAGCCCGCGACGCAGCGGCTCGTCATGCCGCAGCGAAAGCTCACGGTCCGGTCCGGCCAGCACCTGTCCGCCGCAGAGCCGGTACTCGAGCCGGTCAAGCTGCCAGGTACAGAGAACAAGCTGGCCCGCGACATTACGGACATGGTGCCGGTCTAGCCCGAGCACTGCGCGTGCACTAGGGCGACACTGACCGCACCCACGGGCAGCAGGGGCGGCCAGGGATCAGCGGGCGGCAGTTGAGTGCGACGTCCAGGCTTCCGGGTTGTCGGCAAGCTTGCGCACGCTGGCTGGCAGGTCGCCGGTCACGATGTGCTCAAGCGTGACTTCCTCGAGGATGGCCCGCTCGTTGGCCCGCAGCGCGATCCACACCGCCTGGAGCGGCTCCGCTGCTCCGGTGTAGCCGAGATTCTCCGGGCGCTCGCCGCGGACGCCGACCAGCGGGCCGTCGATGGCCCTGATGATGTCGGCTAGCGAGATCTCGCTGGCCGGGCTTGCCAGCCAGAACCCGCCATCCGGGCCACGCTGGCTGCGGACGAGCCCGGCCCGGCGCAGCTGGGTAAGGATCGCTTCGAGAAACTTGCCCGGAATCGCCTGTGTGCGCGCAAGCTGGTCCGCCGTCACGTGGCCGCCCGAGGCGGCTAGTTCGATGACGGCTCGCAGTGCGTAGTCGGAGCGAGCGGACAGGCGCATATGAGCATTATGCAGTAACAGTTGGCAGCGTGCTGGTGGCGCACCGGTGACCGTGACGACCGCGGAGACTTCTTCCTGCCTGCAAGCCTGCATCGCACAGGGGGTCAGGGCAGGTGGGAGTCAGACAACGAGACAGTATCGCGCCGGAAGTTCGCATCGCTTTAGCAGAACGTGTCGCGCTACCGGCCAGGCAGGCCGAGGGCTTCTGCCGCGGCCCGGCCATTGCTGAGGGCAGCTCCGTAGCTGGCAACGTAGGTGGCCGCGTCCGGGCGCCAGACCGGGAGGCCCATCTCCACGACGATCGCGTCCGGCCGCTGGGCCAGCATCAGCCGCACCGCGCGCGAGGCGACTGGATAGCGGTGAGCGTCCCTGACCACGATGATCAGCGACCGGCCGTCCGCCGCTGCGAGCGCAGCGGATACCTCGTCGGGCAGGTCCGCCTCTGGCGTCGCGGTGCTGATCTCGCGGTAGCTGCCCGTCGGCACGAACGCGGCCAGGCCCCATGGGATCGCCCCGGCGGCCAGGTTGGACGGCGGTACGAGCTGGACGACCAGCGGCTCACGCACGGCGCGAAGCTGGCCGTGCACCGTGATCGCCCGGCGGGCGGCGGCGAGTCCGATCGCACCGTCCGCAGCGGCCAGGCTCGCGCCGCCGCTTGCCAGGGGCGCTACACCGGCCCCGGCGGCCGCGTCCGTTCTGGCTGCGGCCATCCAGGCGCGCAGCTCGGCCACCCGGGCGGCAGCGTCCTCAAGCCGCTCGGCGGGGAGACGGCCCTCCTGGACCGCCATGACCAGTGCCGTCCGGACCGCGAGGAAGTCGGCGTGGTCCTGCTCCCGGCCAAGGCACAGCAGGTCCGTACCGGCGATCACGGCCTGGACTGCGGCCTCCGGGATGCCGTACGGCTCGCTGACCGCGCGCATCTCCAGCCCGTCCGACACGATCACGCCGGTGAAGCCGAGGTCGCCGCGCAGCAGGCCGGTCAGCGCGCGGGCAGATAGCGACGCGGGCAGGTCGCCGGTCAGCTCCGGCACGCGGAGGTGGCTCGGCATGATCGTGCGCACGCCGGCCGCGATGGCAGCCTCGAACGGCGGCAGGTCCCGCTGGCGCAGCACGCTGAGCGGCGCGTCGACGGTGGCGAGCGCCAGGTGCGTGTCGAGCGTCGTGCTGCCGTGGCCGGGGAAGTGCTTGGCGCATGCGGCCACACCGGCTGACTGCAGGCCGGCTACCGCGGCCGCCGCGTGCCGGGCGACCAGCGCCGGATCGGCGCCGAAGGCCCTGGTGCCGATCACCGGGTTGTCCGCGGCCGTGTTGACGTCCACAGCCGGGGCCAGGTCCAGGTTGACGCCGAGAGCCGCCAGATCGGCGCCCAGGGCCGCGTAGACGGATCTGGTGAGGGTGACGTCGTCAATAGCCCCGAGGGCCGCGTTACCCGGGTAATCGCTGCCGGAGTCGTGAGAGATCCTGGTGACGTCGCCGCCTTCCTCGTCGATGGCAATGACGGGCTCGGGCGCGGCGCCGCGCAGGCTGGCAGTGAGCCGGGTGAGCTGCTCGCGATTCCGCACGTTCGCGCCGTAGAGCGTCACGCCGCCAAGGCCGCCAGCCAGGGCAGCGAGGATCCAGGCGGGCGCCTCGTCGTCCGGGAACGGCGGGAT
>Ga0335074_10009714_pt1 | contig 13446 bp, 9 predicted proteins | sample Lox_Sample_23_FD_206715 | JGI IMG/M metagenome (GOLD analysis project Ga0335074, IMG submission 206715) | Soil microbial communities from Loxahatchee National Wildlife Refuge, Florida, United States - Lox_Sample_2.3 | ecosystem: Environmental > Terrestrial > Soil > Wetlands | place: USA: Florida...
TCAGCTACTTCAACTGGCTATCGGATCGACCGCCGTGTCGCTCGGATTCCTCCTGGCCACGTATATGGGCGGGCTGTGCATCGGCAGCGTGGGGCTGCCACGGCTGAAAACCGTGCAGCAGAACCCGCTGCGGCTTTATGCCCTCCTGGAGGTGGGCATCGGGGTGTGCGGCGTCGGGGTGCTGGTGCTGATGCCGCTGGTGGACCGGGTCTACATAGCGGCGGTGGGCAGCGGGATGCCGGGGATGGTGCTGCGCGGGCTGGTTTCGGCGATCTGCCTGCTGCCGCCGACGATCCTGATGGGGGCGTCGCTGCCGGCCATCGTGCGCTGGGTGGAATCCACGCCGCGGGGGGTTTCGTGGTGGGGGCTGCTATATGGCGGCAACACGGTGGGGGCGGTGATCGGCTGCCTGCTGGCGGGTTTCTGGCTGCTGCGGGTGTATGACACGGTGGTGGCCACGTTTGCCGCGGTGGCGATCAACGTGGGGGTGGCGCTGGCCAGCTTCGCGCTGTCGCGGGTGCCTAAACCCGCGGCGCTGGAGGACGAAGAGCGGGCCGGGGGCGCCGCAGAGGCTGCCATGGCCGAAGGAGGTGGCGAACCGAAGTGGCCGGTGTATGTGACGATCGGCATTTCAGGCGCCTGCGCGCTGGGCGCGGAAGTGGTGTGGACGCGGCTGATGGGCATGCTGATGGGCGCCACGGTGTATGTGTTCTCGATCATCCTGGCGGTGTTTCTCATCGGGCTGGCGCTGGGCAGCTCGGCCGGATCGTGGTTGCTGCGGGTGATGCCGGGCGCGCGCAACGCGCGGCTGGCGCTGGGGTGGTGCCAGGTGCTGCTGACGGTGGGGATCGCGTGGACGGCGTGGATGATTGCAGATTCGCTGCCGTACTGGCCGATCAACCCGCTGCTGACGACCAGCCCGTGGTTCACGTTCCAGCTCGACATGGCGCGGACGCTGTGGGCGCTGCTGCCGGCGACGGTGCTGTGGGGCGCGAGCTTCCCGCTGGCGCTGGCGGCGGTGGCCGGCCGCAAGCAGGATCCCGGCAGCGTGGTCGGCAACGTGTATGCGGCCAACACGCTGGGGTGCATTGTGGGCGCGCTGGTGGTAAGCCTGATGCTGATCCCGTGGATTGGCACGCAGGATTCGCAGCGGCTGCTGCTGGTGCTTTCGGCGGGCAGCGCGTGGCTGCTGCTGGTGCCGTATGTGTGGGAGCACCGCTCGAAGCCGGCCGCGGTGGGGCTGGCGGCTTCCATGCTGGGGGCGGGACTGCTGGTGGGCGGCGTCCACATGGTGCCCGGCGAGCTGATCGCGTACGGGCGCAAGATGGCCATAAACCAGGGGCGGGCCAAAGTGTTGTACGTAGTGGAGGGGCGCAATTCCTCGGTGGCCATCACGCAGTGGAACGATGGCGCGACCGAGATTGACGTGAACGGCCACGTGGAGGCGACCACGGAGACTTACGATATGAAGCTGCAGCGGATGGTGGGGCACCTGCCGGCGCTGCTGCACCCCAATCCGCGGTCGGTGCTGGGGATCGGCTTCGGGGCGGGCGTTTCGGCGGGGACTTTCACGCGCTATCCGGGGATTCAGAGGATCACGGTGTGCGAGATTGAGCCGGTGATTCCGCCCACCTCCACTCGTTTTTTCGCCAAGCAGGATTACGAGGTGTACCACAACCCGCGCACGCACGTGGTGTTCGACGACGCGCGGCACTACGTGCTGACCACTCGCGAGAAGTACGACGTGATCGCCTCCGACCCGCTGGATGTGTTCGTGAAAGGCACGGCCGCGCTGTATTCCAAGGAGTATTTCGAATCCATCAAAGCGCACCTGAACCCCGGAGGGCTGTTCAGCCTGTATGTGCCGCTGTACGAAACCGACGAGCGGACGATTAAGAGCGAACTGGCCACCTTCTTCGCGGCGTTTCCGTACGGCACGGTGTGGGCGAACACGTTGAACGGACAGGGCTACGATATGGTGTTCATGGGGCAGGCGGAGGCTCTGAAGATCGACCTGGACGAGGTGCAACGGAGGCTGGAGAGCCCCGGTTACGAGCCGGTAGCGGAATCGCTGCGGGAGATCGGGGTCAATTCGGCCACCGACTTATTCGCGACTTATGCCGGGCAGAGTTCCGACTTAGGCCCCTGGGTGGTGGGCGCGGAACTCAACCGGGACAGCGACCTGAAGCTGCAGTATCTGGGTGGATGGGGGATTAACTCGGCGATGGAAGACTACTTATACCGCGAGATGATGAGTTACCGGCAGCCGCCCTCGAATATTTTCACCGGGTCGCCGGAGCGGCTGCTGGCGCTGGTGCAGGCGCTGAACAAGCAGTAGGGCCGCCGGGTGGTCTATAATTCGTCATGGTCCGCTATCTTTGTGCCTTCCTGTTGGCGGCTGCCCCGGCGTTGGCGGCCGGCTCGACCCCGGCGATCGACGAATCGCTGAGCATGAAATCGGTCGCCGGGGCGCAGATTTCGCCCGACGGCCGGTATGTCGCCTACATCGTAAACCAGACCAACTGGGACGACGACGAGTTCGTGCAGCAGATCTGGATCGCCGTTCCCTCCACCGGGCAGCGCTACCAACTGACCGCCGGAAAGAAGAACAGCAACGCGCCGCAATGGGCGCCCGATTCGCGGCGGCTGGCGTTTCTTTCCGACCGCGAGGGCAAACGGCAGATTTATCTGATCGCGCCCGGGGGCGGCGAAGCGGTAGAGCTTACCAACGAGGACAACGGCGTGGGCGCGATGAGCTGGGCGCCCGATGGAAGCGCCATCGTTTTCACCTCGACCGGGCCGGACGCCAAGGCGAAGAAGGACCGCAAGGAACGCTACGGCGATTTCGAAATTATCGGCGGCGACTACGTTATGACGCACCTGTGGCGCGTGAAAGTGCCCGCCGAGCTGCCTGCGGACGTGAAGCAATTGCCGAAGGCCGAAGCCCTCACCAAGGGGACGGATTTCAGCGTTTCGAGCTTCGCCTGCTCGCCCGATGGCAAGCGCATCGCCTTCAGCGCCACGCGCGATCCCGACCTCGGGTCGCAGGATACCGAGCAGCTCTACGTGCTGGACCTGGCGGACCTGCATGTGCGCAAGCTGCTGAACGGCCTGGGCCCCAACCACGGGCCGAAGTGGTCGCCCGACAGCAAACAGATCGCCTATGTGACGGCCAACGGCCAGCCGAATTTCTTTTACGCCAACCGCTACCTTGCGGTGATTCCCGCCGAGGGCGGAACGCCGCGCCTGCTCACCGAGCGGTTCGACGAAGATCCGAACCTGTTGGATTGGGGGCCGGACGGCATTTACTTTAGCGCGCTGCAGAAGACCAGCGCCCACCTGTACCGCGTCGACGCCGGCGGCAAGGCCATCCGCCGGCTTAGCGGGCCTGACGATTTCCACGTTACCGAAGCGTCCTTCACTAAAGACCACCGCACGCTGGCGGCGGTGGGTGCGGCGCCCAATCATTTCCCGGAGGTGCTGGTCTCTTCCACGGCCGATTTCGCTCCGAAGACGCTGACCGATGTGGGCGCGCAGTGGAAACCGTTTCACCTGACCACGCGCGAGGTGGTGGAGTGGAAATCGAGCGATGGCGCGGCCATCCAGGGCATTCTGATCAAGCCGGCGGATTACGACCCCTCGCGCAAATACCCGCTGCTGGTGGTGATTCACGGCGGCCCCACGGGCGTGGATACGCCGATTCCGAGCGCCGACCGGTATTACCCGATCGAACGCTTTGCGGCCAAGGGCGCACTCCTGCTGAAGCCGAATTATCGCGGATCGGCGGGCTATGGGGCTAAGTTCCGGGCGCTGAATGTGCGCAACTTAGGCCTGGGCGATTATCAGGACGTGATTTCCGGCGTGGATTATCTGATTTCCAAAGGCATGGTGGACAAAGACCGGGTGGCCGCCATGGGATGGAGCGAGGGCGGCTACATATCGGCCTTCATCACCACTTACAGCGACCGATTCAAGGCCGTATCGGTGGGAGCGGGTATCTCGGACTGGCTCACTTACTATGTGAATACGGACATCCACCCGTTCACCCGGCAGTATCTGAAGGCCACCCCGTGGGACGACCCGGAGATTTACCGCAAGACTTCGCCGATCACTTACGTCCACAACGCCAAGACGCCCACGCTGATCCAGCAGGGCGACCAGGACAAGCGCGTGCCGCCGCCCGATTCCTACGAGCTGTACCAGGCCCTGAAAGACCGCGGCATCCCCGTAAAGCTGATCTTCTACAAAGGCTTCGGACATCCGATCAATAAGCCCAAGCAGCAGCGGGCAGTGATGGAGCATAACTACGAGTGGTTCAGTAAGTATATCTGGGGCGAAGAGGTAACTACCGCGCAATAGGGCGGTGGCGTGGCGGAGTTCGCGGAGCAGAGTGCGCCAACACGGCAGGCCCCGGTGATTGCGGACCACGCGCCAGCCGCCGTTCTCCGGCGCGGGCGCCTGCCGTTCATCCTCCGTTCATCCGTCCCGTAGCAGAATGGGAGTAGTGCGCATCCTGCTGGTGGAGGACGAAAACCGGGTGGCGGGCTTCATCGCGCGCGGCCTGCGCGAACAAGCGTACGCGGTGGACACGGCGCCCGACGGCGAACAGGCGGTCTATCTCGCCTCGGTCAACTCGTATGACCTGGTGATTCTGGACGTCATGCTGCCCATCAAGGACGGTTACGCCGTCTGCCGGGAGTTGCGGGCGGCGGGCCTGCGCATCCCCATCCTGATGTTGACGGCGCGCGACGCGGTGGACGATCGCGTAGCCGGCCTGGATTCGGGCGCCGACGACTACCTGGTGAAGCCCTTCGATTTCAAAGAGCTGTTGGCCCGCCTGCGGGCGCTGCTGCGGCGCTCCGCCACTCTCCGCCCGCCGGTGGCGTGCGTGGCCGACCTGGTGCTCAACACCGGCAGCCACCGGGTGGAACGCGCCGGCAAGGCCGTGCCGCTCACCGCCAGGGAATACGCGCTGCTGGAATTTCTGGTGCTCAACGAGGGCCGGGTGGTGGGCCGCGAGGAGATCGCGCAGCACGTTTGGGACGAAAACTTCGACCCCCTCTCCAACGTCATCGATGTCTACATCCGGCGCCTGCGGGGCAAGCTGGATGCCGGTTTTTCACCGCGGCTGATCCACACGCTGCGGGGCGCGGGCTACCGGCTCTCGGGCGAAGGGGGAGCCAGCGATGAGTAGCAGCTTCCGCCTGCGCATCACGGCCTGGTACCTGGCGTTCTTCGCGCTGCTGTTCGCGCTGTTCGGGCTGTACCTGTACGGCGTGCTGGCGAAGGCGCTGGAAGCGCGGCTGGACACACGACTGGCCGCGGAGGCCGCCACCGCCGTGGGCCTGTTCGAGGACGAACTGGAGGAGGCGCACGGCGATGTCTCAAAGGCCGCCCCCGAAGCGGTTTCCGAGATGCACGTGCGCGACAGCTCCATCGCCATTCTGGAGGGCCGCGCTGTGGTGACCGCGGGCGAGGGGGCCTCCGCCGGCGCGTGGAGCGAAATTGCGGCGCTGGCGGAGGCCCACCCGGCCGCGGAGTTTCTGCTCGCCATCCCGAGCCTGGGGAAGCACGGCGCTCACGCCGCCGCCCGCCGTTTCACGGCCGCGGGCCGGCGGTTTCTGATCGTGTCGGAGGGGCCGCTCGATTCCATGGCCGCCGACCTGGAGCTGGTGCGCGACGTGCTGCTGTTCGGCATGCCGTTCCTGCTGGGCCTGGCGGGGCTGGGCGGCTACCTGGTGGCCACGCGCAGCCTGGCGCCGCTTGGATGGATGGCCGAGCAGGCCCACCGGATCACCGGGAGCAATCTGGAAAGCCGCCTGGATATCGGCAAGGCCGCCTCGGAGCTGGCCATGCTGGCGGCGTCGTTCAATGAGCTGCTGGCGCGCCTGGACCAATCCTTCGCCGGGATGAAGCGCTTCGTCGCGGACGCTTCGCATGAGCTCCGCACGCCGCTGGCGGTGATCCAGGGCGAGGCCGACGTGTCGCTTTCGCAGGACCGGCCGGCCGCCGAATACCGGGAATCGCTGGCCATTATTCTGGACGAAAGCCGCCGCCTGTCGCGGCTGGTGGACGACCTGCTCAATCTGGCCCGCGCCGATGCCGGCCGGGTGCGGCTTCAGGTGGATGAATTTTATTTCAACGATCTGCTGGCGGAGTGCTGCCGCTCGTTGCAGGCGCTGGCGCGGGCGCGCCGGATCGAGCTGGCGTGCCTCCCTTCGGAGGACGTGGCCTATCGCGGCGACCAGGAACTGCTGCGCCGGCTGGTGGTAAACCTGCTCGATAACGCCATCCGCTATACGCCGGCGGGCGGCCGCATCACGGCTTCGCTGGAGACGCACGGCGAGCAGTTGCTGGTGCGCATCGCCGATACCGGCATCGGTATTTCGGCGGAGGCCGCCCGGCACATCTTCGAGCGTTTCTACCGCGTGGATAAAGCCCGCTCGCGCGCCGAGGGGGGCTTCGGGCTGGGGCTTTCGATCGTCAAATGGATTGCCGAATCGCATCGCGGCGCGGTGGCGGTCAGCAGCCGTCCCGAGGAAGGCAGCACGTTTACGGTCACACTGCCGAGATGAAGGATGGAGTCTCTGGCCATCGTCGAAGCGGACCCCGCGGAGCCCGAAGCCGGCGGCCTGATCGCCGATCTGGACGCCGAACTGGCGGCGCGTTACCCGGGCCTGCCGATCCACGGAATCGAGGCCGCCGGATTCCGCCGCGGCGGGGGAGTCTTTTTGCTGGGCAGACTCGCCGGCATGGCGGTGGCGTGCGGAGCGATTCGTCCGTTGGGCGCCGGTATTGCGGAGCTGAAGCGGATGTATGTCGCCCGAGACCACCGCGGCCGGGGCTTCGCGCGAGCTCTACAAAAGCGCCGGCTACCAGCCAATCGCCTGCTACGACAAGTACCTCGCGGACCCGCGCTCGCGGTGCTTTGAGAAGGTGCTGGGGCCGGTAGCGCGCTAACCCATCGCGCGCCCGGACAGTCTGAACGCAGGGGGGAATCTTTTGGAGCCACCGGAGGGACTTGAACCCCCGACCCGCAGTTTACAAAACTGCCGCTCTGCCAACTGAGCTACGGTGGCGTCTCCCCTATTACACCACATCGGCCGCAGAGCATCGGCATCCCTTCTGGCGCGCGGCCCAGGATGCGGCGACGACCGGCACGGGTGCGGCCGGTAGGTTCCGTTTCGGAGACCGCGGGATGGCGATGACCGAAGCCGGCTTCGAGTATGCTGGGAACAGGCCATGATCGGACAGACAGTTTCAAAGTTCCGTATCGTCGAAGTAATCGGCCGCGGGGCCATGGGCATTGTATTCAAAGCACAGGATACGGTTCTCGGGCGTTTCGTAGCTCTCAAGATCCTGGCGGAGAAACTGGTTAACGACCCCGAGATGCTGCACCGGTTTGAACGCGAGGGGCGGGCCGCTTCGGGTCTCAATCACCCCAACATCTGTACCGTGTTCGAGAGCGGTAATTGGCAAGGCCGGCCCTACTTAGCAATGGAATTGCTTACCGGTCAGGCACTCGACGAACGCTTGGCCGAAGGACCCATCCCGGCGGGGCAACTGATCGAGATTGCCCTCGGCGTGACCAGTGCTCTCGAAGCCGCCCATGCGATCGGGGTGCTGCATCGCGACATCAAGCCAGCCAATCTTTTCCTGACGACCGGAGGCCAGGTGAAGGTGCTCGATTTCGGTTTGGCCAAGGTGAGGACTCCGGCCGTACGGCTGGGTGACGACGCCCCAACGGCCGTGATGTTCTCAACGCGGCAGGGCACCATTCTGGGATCGCTGGCCTACATGGCGCCCGAGCAGCTCTGTTGCGAACCGTTGACGGGCCGCGCAGACCTTTACTCGCTCGGGGTGACACTGTACGAATTGGCCACGGGAGAACTGCCGTTGCGTGGCTCCGAAAACCTGGCGACGCTACCCGCCGGATTCGGTCCCATCCTTACAAGGCTGATGGCCAGGGAAGCCAGCATGCGCTACCAGACGGCCAGCGAAGCCCGGGAAGCGTTCCAGCGCTGTGCCAGAGGACTCGGCCTGGGCCGGGCGGGTCTCTGAGACCGCGCTGCAATTCGGATGAAACCTGAGCTCCGGACTGGCTCCGGACTGGGCACGAATGATATAGAATACCTGTAAGATGACCCGCCGGACCGCTACCTCTTTAATCACCGCCGCTTTGAGTACTTCTTCGGCCTGGAGCGCACGCCAGACTCAAGAAGGCGGCGAATTGCTTGTGGCCAACAAAGGGGATCGGAGCCTTGGCATCATCGATCCGGCAACCGACAAGCAGGTTGCGGCCGTTCCGGAAAACGGCGTCACCGGTCATGAAGTGATCGCATCGCCTGACGGAAAAACCGCGTATGTTCCCATCTACGGAAATTCCGGCGTTGGAAAACCGGGCACCGACGGCAGGAACATGGTGGCGATCGACATTGCGTCCCGGAAAATCGTGGGCAACCTCGATTTCGGGCATGGCGTGCGACCGCATTGTCCGCACTTCGGTCCGAAAAACGGGCTGCTGTACGTGTCAACAGAGCTCGACCGTACGATTTCGATCATCGATCCCAAACCTCTGAAGATTATCGGAAGCGTACCGACGGGGCAGGCGGAATCGCATATGTTCGTGATCAGCCCTGACGGAAAGCGCGCCTATACCGCGAATGTGGGGCCCGGGACTGTGTCCGTCCTGGATCTCGATGCGCGCAAGACGCTGAAGGTCATTCCCATCTCTTCGAACACGCAACGGATCTCGATGTCGGTGAGCGGCAAGAGGGTCTTCACGTCGGATCAGGCCAAGAACCGCCTGGCCGTGATCAATACCGCGAGCGACGCGATTGAAAGCTGGGTCGAATTGCCTGGCCTTGGTTACGGCACGGCTCCGACGCCGGATGGGAAATGGCTGGTGGTGGCGGTGCCGACGGTAAATAAAGTGGCTGTGGTGGATCTGAAGGCGTTGCGGGTTGCGCACGCGATTGATGTACCCAAGGCTCCGCAGGCAGTGGTGGTCCGGCCGGATGGGAAAATGGCGTATGTCTCCTGCGATTCCAGCGCGAAGGTTGCGGCGATCCGAACTTCTGACTGGCAGGTGGACAGACTGATCGACGCGGGCAAAGGCGCCGACGGGCTCGCCTGGGCGGTCAGCCTCTAATTGCCGGGCTATAAGTGCTGTCTAAGTGGGAGTTGACCCGGGCCGGAGATCAACCTGGCCTGGTTAGGTTGCCCGGCTGGCGGCCCGCGCCACGTGAGGACGGTTTTATCCGCGCAATTCCGCGTGGGTCTGTAAGTAACCGAGTACCTGGGATCGCGACAAAACCCCTTCCAGGTGACTGTTGGAGATGACCGGAAGCTGGTTTAGATCATAGCGGCTCATTGACTCCAGGGCGGCAGCCAGGGGCGCGTCCGGCGCCACCGCGTGCAGATCCTTCAGAGGGCGCATAATCTCGTGCAGGGTCAGGAACGGCCACTTGGCGCGGTCGAGCTGCTTAATTTCGTGAGGAGTAACCAGACCGGCAATACTGCCGTGGTCCAAGACGAAGAAAGCCCGCTGCCCGGTGCGAAGCAGTTCCTGCTCCACGAAGTGTTGTACGCTGATGGATCCCTCCACGCTTGGAAAATCCCGCGTCATGACGTCCGCCACCCGCACGCCCTGGAGCGCGTGCAGCACTCCCACCTGCACGTCGCTTTCGCGGGCTGCCTGGAGCAGAAACCAACCGATGAACGCGAGCCACAGGCCACTGATGCCGGCGCCGCCAAAGAATTGAAGAATTCCGAAGGCGATGAATCCGAAGGCCACCGCCTGGCCGATTCTGGCGGCGTATTGCGTGGAACGGTCGGCATCGCCGATCTTCCACCAGATCAGGGCGCGCAATACCCGCCCTCCGTCCAGCGGATAGCCCGGGATGAGGTTGAAGCCGGCCAGCATGAGATTGATGTAACCCAGCCAGAGCAGCATGGCAGTCAGGGGATCGGTCGACGAATTGCCGATTACCCGCGCGAGGGTCAGGCAAATCGCTCCCAGGATGGCGCTGGTCAGCGGCCCCACAAAGGCCATCCAGAACTCGGTCTTGGCGCTCACCGGGTTTTTCTCGATCTGCGAAACGCCGCCGAGAGCAAACAGGGTGATCTCCTTCACCGGCAGTTTGTTGGCGGTGGCCACCAGCGAGTGGGCTAACTCGTGCACCAGCAGGGACACGAAGAACAGGATGGCCGTCGCCACCGCCATGGCCAGAATGACGCTGTCGCCCCATCCCGCGTTGGTGGTGTGAAATTGCCAGGAGAGCGAATACACGATCAGAAGGGCGATCAGGAACCAGCTATAGTGCAGCCCGATCTTAATGCCGAAAACCGTTCCGAGTTTGATCTGCGATCGCAAGGCTCATCTCCTCAAGGGACATGGGAACGGCCACAGTGCGGCGCTGGCCATACCGCAGCCATCTGGTCCCACAGCTCTTTGGTTACCACACGAAAAAGGCTGCCCCGCCGCCAGACTGGCGGATCCGCCCGGTCAAAATGGAGGTGTCCAGCATGGGAGTGTCAATCTCCTGACCTGCGGTGGGCAAGTCCGGTTCGCTACCGCTGGCCTTCTCGATCTGCACCGCGCCATGCCGGTTCATAATCGTCGCGGCTCCTTCCACGGTCTGGTCCGAGCCGGTTGCGAATACCAGCGCCCCGCCGCGCCGCAGTCCCTGGAGATAAGCCTCGGCCTCCGCTTCGGTCGCGCCGATTCTGGTAAGCTCCCGGACGAGGCTGACTTCGTAATCGAGCCGCGGGAAGCTCATCACTCCGGTGACATCGAACGACAACGGCTCTTCCAGGATGCGAACCTCCTTCCGCGGGAGACCCAGGGCTTCGATCTCCCGGACCACGTCGTCCACAAGGTTAGAGTTTTCAAACAATCCAACTGCGGTTTTCGGCATATTCAGTCCTCCATTGTATGGGATTTATAACTGCGCTTTCTGCGGCCCGGGTAGAGTTGCCAGGCAGGCGAAAGCGCCTCTTGAGAAGCACGGACCCTTGCAGATCTCCCGCCGCGCGGTTGCGCGAAGCGCTTGCGGCCGCAACCGGAGCCTGCGAGTACCCGAAGTACGATTCGTCTGCCTGCTCGCTGTGGGAAATTACAAACAGGATTTTGGCTCGCGACTTCATCACGAAGCGCGTTGGCAGCCAGACATTATGGGAAACCGGCGCGTACTCCAACTCGAATCGCGTGCCCGGGTCCACTCGGGCGAGAAAGCCTTCGATCCATACGGGGTGCATGACTTCGGCTTCTACCTTCACCCACTGAAATGTTTTGGTGTCGATCCAGAGTTTACCCTGCATTCCGGTAAGCACCCTGGTTTCGAGATTGGGCGGAATGTACCCCGGCCGGGGTGTGGCCTTGAGAACATAGACCGAGTGCTGCCCAAGCCGTTGCCGGCCCAAGGGCCGGAAGTTGAATGCCTGCACCAGTTGACTCATTAACTGGTGGTCACGCTGGCGGCCGCGGCGGTAGTTCGCGATCCTCGCGGCGCGCTGCGCGGGCGATTCGCTGCGGCGGCGGGCAATCTCCTGGTCGAGTTTGTGCTGCTCTTCGGACCGTTCCGCGGGAGACAGGGTATTTCCGTTGACGGCAACCAGTTTCCGGTACGGCGAGCCCAGGATCATCAAAACCTGGTAGGTTTTCGTGCCGCCGGCGGTGCGATCCTGCTCAAAGTGGTTGTAGTCCGGAGCCGCCCGCCAGTCGCGGTCGTTCGCTTCGACGGAGCGCTGGATGATTTGGGTCACATTGGGAACTGGTGCGGCCGCATACAAACCGGCGGCGGCTAACATCGCGGCTAACAGAACCCTCATACTTTCAGCGTAAGACGGGATTCCGGCGCGTGCCCGGTTTCCTGAGCGGAGGCGACGCACGGTTGTCCTGATTGGAACAATACCACGGGTAGTGGGGTCAGCCCGACCCCGCCAGAGGCACCGAGGAGACCGCCGGGGAAAGCGACAAGATCGGGAAGGTTGGCGTGAAGGTGACCGAAGGTACGGTTACGCACATCGATCGCGGCACGAAAACCATCAGCCGTGAAGACCCGCGATGGTACGGAGGAGAGCTATCGTCTGACCGATGGCGGGGCTAAGGGAAGAAGGCGGTTTAGCACGGAACTGGACGGGATGGCGGGAAGGCCTGGGTAGTGACGCTCCGTTCCGGCGGCAAACCGATGACTCAGGAGGGACGGCTTAGAAGTGAAATCCTAGGGTCGCGGTGATCGCCCGGGGTTCGACGTAGTGGGTGCCGCTGAAGGTGGAGAGAAAATTGTACAGCGCCACTTTGTTGGTCAGGTTGGTCACCACCAGACGCGCGCTCCACTTGCGCTTGTCGCCGTGAAACAGGTTATCGTGGCCGATCGAGAGATCGAAAATGTTGCGCGGGTCGACGCGCGGCGGGTTGTGATCGTCGTTTTCCGTGCCGGGCGCCGGGATGTGCAGCAGCGTGGAGCCGTATTCGGTGGCCGGGCACAGCCCGTTGGGGCTGATGGGTGTGGTGATGGTGGCGTGGACGCTGCCGCAGACCAGGCCGGCCTCGTATTGCTGGTCGGGGGTCAGGTAGGAGACATCCACCACCGAATCCGTGCCCAGCGGGCCGTTCACGCAATTGCCTCCGGCGCAGGGCGCCTCGCCCGCCACCTGGCCGCTATCGTAGCGCCAGTCGAAGCCGATCCACGGGCCCGTCTTGAAGGGCTGGTATTGCAGGTGAGTGGTCTGGTTAAAAATCTCGTCGTGGTCGATGCGGAAGACTTCGCTGCCGGTGGGCGTGGCGCCAATGCCGCTGACCTGCGGCTCGAAGAAGCGCGCCGCGACGTGCGAGAGCACGATGTAAGCCGAAAGCCCATGCAGGGTGGGCATGCTGCCGCGCGCTGCGAAGCCCGGGATTTTCGAGCGGCTCCATTCGATGGGGAAGGTGATGGGGGTGTTGCCCAGCACGCTGAAGTCGTAGGCCTCATGGGTGTACTTCCAGACGTATTCCCCATCCAGCACGAAGTACTTGCCGAAAGCCTGTTCCAGGCCGGCGTGGAACTCGTTGCGCCAGCCGGCAGTCAGCGGGACGGTGCTGACGCACGGCGCGGTGGTGGTGGAAATCAGCGCATTCACGGCGGGATTGCTACAGCCCTCGCTCGAAAGCACCAGGTTTTCGTTAAACGGGGTTTCGAGCGTGCGGGCGTAAGAAATGCGCAGCACGGTGGCGCTGGGCTTGATGGTGTAAGCGACGCCTAGGCGCGGCTCGGCCTGGCTGGCCTTGGTGATGCCATCGTAGATATCGCCGCGCAGCCCCAGGCTGAAGCTCCAGGGGCCCTTGGTGATGGTGTCCTCGACGTATAGCGCCAGCTCGCGGATGTTGGCGTGGCCGTAGTAATTGTACAAGGCGGAGGTGGAAGTGGGACAGCCGTCGGTGGAGGGGAGCGGCGCCAGACGGGT
>Ga0335074_10009715_pt1 | contig 13446 bp, 15 predicted proteins | sample Lox_Sample_23_FD_206715 | JGI IMG/M metagenome (GOLD analysis project Ga0335074, IMG submission 206715) | Soil microbial communities from Loxahatchee National Wildlife Refuge, Florida, United States - Lox_Sample_2.3 | ecosystem: Environmental > Terrestrial > Soil > Wetlands | place: USA...
GGCCAGGCCGATCGGGATGCGCTCGCGGACGGGGTGGTTGATCAGCTTGAGCGGCTTGCCGAGCCCGGTGCCTCCTTCGAGCGGCAGCTGGTAGTACCGGCCCTGGTAGGCCAGCCGGTCACGGCGCCAGACCATCCGGCAGATCTCGATGATCTCGCGCGCCCGGCCGATCGGCGCGTCGTAGGGCACGCCGTGCCAGCCCTCGATGACCTGAGGGCCCGAGGCGCCCAGGCCCAGCATGAACCGGCCGCCCGAGACGTAGTCCAGCCCGGCCGCCGTCATGGCGAGCAGGGCGGGGGTGCGCGAGTACAGCGGCAAGATGCCCGACGCGATCTGCATCCGCTCGGTCTTGGCCGCGATGTAACCGAGCTGGCTGACGGCGTCGAAGCTGTAAGCCTCGGGCACGAACACGATGTCGGCCCCGGCCCGCTCGTAGTCGGCCAGCTCCACCACGGTCTCGGCGAAACCGCCCGCGTAATTCAGGAATATCCCCACTCGCATAACAAGGAGGGTAGCGGTTGGGGGTCTTGGAGGGGCGGCGGCTGGGTCTTGGAGGGGCGGCGGCTGGGTCTTGGAGGGGCGGCGGCTGGGTCTTGGAGGGGCGGCGGCTGGGTCTTGGGGGGCGGCTGGGTCTTGGAGGAGCGGGCCGCTAGGTCTTCGAAGGGCAGCGGCTAGGCCTTGACGAGGCGCGTGAGGATGTCCTCGCAGATGTCTTCCGGGCGTCGGCCGTCGGTGGGGATGGTCAGCGTTGCGACGTCGGCGTACACCTGCAGGCGGCGCTCGTAGAGCGCGGGCAGGTCTGGGCGGGCCAGCAGCGGCCGGCCCTCGTCGCCGCCGACCCGCCGCATCGCCTGGTCGTACCCGACGTGAAGGTAGACGACCTCGGCGGCAGGATCGGAGGTGAGCCTCGCCTGGGTCGGCGGGTGGCCGGGCGCACCGCCGCCCAGGGCCAGGACCAATGGCGGGCCGTCCAGCAGCCCGGAGATGACCTCGTACTCGAGGGCGCGGAAGGCCGGCTCGCCGTCCTCGGCGAAGATCTGCCTGATCGGCCGGGCCGCCTGGCCTTCCAGGACCTGGTCGCTGTCGGCGAACGGCAGGCCCAGCCGGGCGGCGAGCAGGGTCCCGACCGTGGTCTTGCCCGCCCCCATGAACCCGACGAGGACGATCATGGGCGGCCGGGTGCTTCCCGGTCGGACGCCGGGGCCTTGGCGACCAGCTCGGCGATGGCCTGGAGCGCGAGCTGGTAGGAGACGAGCCCGAAGCCGGCCACGGTCCCGTCGGCGACCGCGGCGACCACCGAGGTGTGCCGGAACTCCTCGCGCGCCGCCGGGTTGGAGATGTGCACCTCCACCAGCGGGGCGGTCCGCATGGCCAGGGCGTCCCGCAGCGCGTAGGAGTAGTGCGTGAACGCGGCGGGGTTGATCACCATGGGCATCCGGGCGTCGGCCGCCTCGTGCACCCAGCCGATCATCTCCCCCTCGTCGTCGGTCTGCCGGACGTCCACGTGCAGCCCGAGGGCCCGGCCGGTCGCGCGGCACAGCTCGGCCAGCTCGTCAAACGTCACCGAGCCGTAGATCTCGGGCTCCCTGATGCCGAGCCGGCCCAGGTTCGGGCCGTTGAGGACGAGCACCTGCGTGATCACGTGGATACCTCCTGGTAGGCCTGCCACAGGAGTTCCTCCGAGGGGCCGTCGAGGATGGACGGGCGGGCCAGGCCGTCGAGGACCACGAGGCGGAGCCGCGAGCCGCGCGCCTTCTTGTCCACGGCCATGGCCGCGCGCAGATCGGGCCACGCGCCGGGCCGGTAGGCGGTGGGCAGGCCGACGCTGGCCAGGACCGCCCGGTGCAGCGCGGCGGTCTCGTCGTCGAGCCGCCCGGCCAGGCGGGCCAGCCCGGCGACGTACACCATCCCGATGGCGACCGCGTCCCCGTGCCGGAACCGGTACCCCTCCACGCGCTCGATGGCGTGGCCGAGGGTGTGCCCGTAGTTGAGGGTCTCGCGCGGGCCCTGCTCGGTCAGGTCGGCCGACACCACCCTGGCCTTGACCCTGATCGCGCGCTCGATCAGCTCGCGGGAGTGCGGGCCGTGCGGCACCGTGGCGCCCTCGGGGTCGGCGCGGACCAGGTCCAGGATGGCCGGGTCCGCGATGAAGCCAGCCTTGATCACCTCGGCCAGCCCGCTCACGTAGTCGGCCCGCGGCAGAGTCTCGAGCGTGGCCAGGTCGGCGAGGACCCCGGCGGGCGAGTGGAACGCGCCGACCAGGTTCTTGCCCTCGGGGATGTCGATCGCGGTCTTCCCGCCCACCGCCGCGTCGGCCACGCCGAGCAGCGTGGTGGGGACGAGGATCACCTGGACGCCGCGCAGCCAGGTAGCGGCCACGAACCCGGCCACGTCGGTGGCCGCTCCCCCGCCGAGGCCGACGATGCAGTCGGACCTGGTCACACCGTGCCGGGCCAGCCTGGACCACAGCCGGGCGGCGACGTGTGCGGTCTTCGCGGCCTCGCCGTCGGGCACCGGCTCGGGGTGCACGGTCAGGCCGGCCGCGGACAGCGCGCCGCAGGCCGGGCGCGCGATCTCGCCGAGGCCCTCGGCGTGGATGACGACGACCGTCTGCGCGGTCTTGGGGACCAGGGCGGGCAGTTCCCCGAGGATCCCGACGCCGACCACGACCGGGTAGGGCGACCCGTCCGACGGGCGGACGTCGATCCTGGTCGCGGTCACCGCGGGTCCCCGCCCGCTCCGGCGGTGATCAGCGCGGCGATCTGGTCGGCGAGTTCCTCCGGGTCCAGGTCGTCGGTCGGGACCGTGACCGCGGCGAGCCCCTGGTACAGCGGATCGCGCTCGGCCAGCATGGCCCGCAGCCGGCCGCGGGGGTTCCCCGGGACCACCACGCGGGGCCGGTCGAGCCCGACCCGCCGCGCGATCGTGGCGAAATCGGCGGACAGGTAGACCACGGGCAGGCCCTCGAGCAGGCGCCGGATCTCGTCGTCGAGGACCGCGCCGCTGCCCAGCGCGAGCACCCCGCCCTGCTCGCGCAGCGCCCCGTGCTCGTCGAGGGCGCGGGCCGCCGCCTCGCGCTCCAGCGCGCGGAAGGCCGCCTCGCCGTTCTCGATGAAGACGTCGCTGACCGGCTTGCCTGCGGCGGCACCGACCTCGGCGTCGGTATCGCGGAACGGCACGCCCAGGCGGGCCGCGACGAGCGGGCCCACCGCGGTCTTGCCCGCGCCGGGCGGGCCGATCAGCACCACCAGGGGCGCCCTTACGGTCACGCGATCACCAGGGCCTTGAGGTAGCTCTCCGCGTTGCGGCGCATCTCGTCCACCGAGTCGCCGCCGAACTTCTCGACCGCCGCCTCGGCTAGCACCAGGGCCACCATGGCCTCGGCCACCACGCCCGCGGCGGGCACCGCGGTGGCGTCGCTGCGCTGGTTGATCGCCTTGGCCGGCTCCCCGGTCTGTACGTCCACGGTGTCCAGGGCGCGCGGCACGGTCGAGATGGGCTTCATCGCGACGCGGAGCCTGATCACCTCGCCGGTGCTCATCCCGCCCTCGATGCCCCCGGCCCGGTTGGTGCGCCGGCTGATCCCGCCGCCGACGGCCTCGATCTCGTCGTGGGCCACCGAGCCGCGGCGGGTGGCCGTGGTGAACCCGTCCCCGACCTCCACGCCCTTGATGGCCTGGATGGACATGAGCGCACCGGCCAGCCTGGAGTCCAGCCGCCGGTCCCAGTGCGTGAAGCTGCCGAGCCCCGGCGGCAGCCCGTAGGCCAGCACCTCGACCACCCCGCCCAGGGTGTCGCCGTCCTTCTTGGCCGCGTCGATCTCGGCGACCATGGCCTGGCTGGTAGCCGGGTCGAAGCAGCGCACGGGGTCGGCGTCCACCGCCGCCGCGTCGTCCGGGCCCGGTGCGAGGTCATCGGGGGCGCGGATCGAGCCGATCGCCACCACGTGGCTGAGGATCTGCACGCCGAGCACCTGAATGAGCATCCGCCGGGCCACCTCGCCGAGCGCGACCCGGGCGGCGGTCTCCCTGGCGCTGGCCCGCTCGAGGATAGGGCGGGCGTCGGGGTAGCCGTACTTCTGCATCCCGGCCAGGTCCGCGTGCCCGGGGCGCGGCCTGGTCAGCGGCGCGTTCCTGGCCAGCCCGTCCAGGTCGGTCGGGTCCACGGGGTCCGCGGACATGACCGTCTCCCACTTGGGCCATTCGGTGTTGGCGACCCTGATGGCGACCGGGCCGCCCAGGGTACGGCCGTGCCTGACTCCCCCGGTCAGCTCGACCTCGTCCTGCTCGAACGTCATCCGCGCGCCGCGGCCGTAGCCGGCTCGCCGCCGGGCCAGCGCCGAGGCGATGTCGCCGGTGCTGACCAGGACGCCCGCGGGCACGCCGTCGCAGATCGCGACGAGCGCCCGCCCGTGCGATTCGCCCGCGGTCAGCCAGCGAAACATGGTCATGATCCTATGGCGCCGGCGCGGCGCTGAATTCGAGGCCGCGGCGCAGCCGCCCGGCCAGCCGCGCGGCGATGCGGTTCGCCGCCCGGGTGACCGCGGGCCCGTGGTCGCCTGCGGCCAGCCGCAGCGTGACGGCCAGGTCCGTGCCGTCCTGGTGGCCAGGAGCCAGGGTGAACCCGGTAATGCCGGGTTCACCGGCCACGACCGCCTCGACCTCGGCATGGATGTCCGGATCCTCGTGCGGCGGCGGTACCGGCCGGCCGGCGGCCAGGGCCGCCAGCCTGGCCCCCTCGACGGCGAGCGGCACCGGCCCGGCCACGTCGATGACCACCGCGCAGCCTTCGGCGACCGCGGCGGACCACACCCGGTCCGCCTCGGCGGGCACCGGGCGGGCGTCGGGTCGCCACCGGGCCAGCGCGTCCAGGCCGGTGAAGGCCAGCAGGGCGGGCCGACCGTCCCGCCCGATCAGCGTGGGCAGCGCCATCTCGCTGTCCTTGTCGCCCCAGGAGGCGTTCGCGGGCCTGGAGCCGTCGGCCAGGGTAGCGACCACGGGGACCAGCAGCCGGGCGGAGGCGAGCGCGCTCAGCGCCGCCTGCTCGCTGCCCTGCCCGGTCAGGTACGCGGCGAGCGCCGCGGCCACCCGGGGATCGGCGGCGCCGCGGTCGTGGCGGAACTGCTGCCCGCCAGGATTCAGGTGCCCGGACACAGTCGGACCTTACGTCACGGGGCGCTTGGGGAGGTCAGTGGCCGGGTATCACCTGCGCCACGGGGTAAGTGATTCACAACTATGAGTAATCAATCCGCTGAATCCTGCATTTCAGGCTAATGACTGTCACTAACTAGGCACAATCGGTTGAGTGGCTTAGTCCCGCGTGGAGCGAAGGGAGCATGTTGATCCAGTCGGAGCGGACGCCCGCGATCGCGCCGGGCACGCCGATGTGGAAGGCCGTACCGCCGCGCCTGGTCGGCCCCTACCTGAGCGGGCACCGAGGCGTCCTGGCCGGGTACGTCTACCGGGCCCAGGACATCCGGTTCCACAATCCGGCCGAGGCTTACCTCGCCCTGAGCCTGGGCTGGGAGGATTCCGAGTTCACGCGGGACATGGCCGAGCTCTACCTGCTGTGCTGGCTCGCCCGGACCGTTGACGGCTATCAGCGGACCGCCGGCCCCGGTGGTCCCGAGTTCTACCTCGAGCCCATCCCGATACCGGTCGGTGCGGGGATGTGCAGGCTGGGTGCCGACGGCGACGAGCTCGTGGCCCGCTACGACGGCCTGGCGTGGCAGCAGACGGAGTCGTGAGCGATGCGACTTTGCCTCATGGCCACCTACCTCGGCGTCCCCTACCAGGCTGGACTCGGTCCCGACGGGACGGACGTGACGCTGTTCTCCCCTGGCCCGCCGCCCGAGGAACTCGGCTTCACGGCGTCCGGCGGGTACTGGCGCAAGCAGGTGGGCATCATGGACCTGGACGCCCTATGGCAGTCGCGGCCGGTCGGTGAGTACCGGGGAGAACCGTGCCTGGTGCTCGATGACCTCGGCGCTCGCCTGCACATCGCCTACCTGGGCCGGGATACGACGCGGGCCATCCAGCTGGGCTACTGGGAGATCGACAGGGAGGTCTTCGAGGTCGTCGTGGCCCGGCAGGACGTCACCGGCCTGACCGAGGAACGGGTGGACTTCCCGCTGGCCGCGGCGATGTTCCCGCCGTCAGGCGACGCGCACGAGGTCCCGCCCGAGCCCCTCGCCGCGCCGCAGGCGGGTCCGGCCGCCGCCGCCGCGGCGGCCGGACCCGCCAGGCTCGACGCGGACGAGCCGGTGCCGCTCCCCGGGGATCACGCATCCCGGACACCGGACCGGGCGGCGGCCTGGCACGGTTCGCCCTGGCCGGATCCCTGGCCCGAACCCGAGCCGTGGCCCGGGCCAGAGCCGTGGAATGAGCCCGGATCGTGGAATGGAGCAGGATCGGCGCACGAGCCCGAATCGTGGAATGCGGCAGGGCCCGAATCGTGGAATGGGTCCGGACTGGGAAACGGGCTCGGACTGGAGACTGAGCCGGGACGGCGGGCTGAACCCGGACCGGGCCACGAGCCCGGATCGCGGAATGGGCTGGGGACGGAACCGGGATGGCAAGCTGAGCCCGGACCGGGGCTCGAATCCGGGCTGAGGAATGAGCCAGGAGCCCGGGCTGATACGCAGCCCGCGAGCCAAACCCGACCGAGGGCTGAGCCTGGGGCCACCCAGCCGCCCGCGCGGCGCGGCGCCGGGAAGGATCGCGTGACCCCCCAGTCGGCCTTCGCTCAGCTCCTGGGCCTGGCGGCCATCTCGCAAGCCTCCTACGCGGTCAACGAGGAAGTCCCTGGCGCCATGTGCCTGGTCAAGGCGGACGGCGGCTTCGAGGTGTTCAGCTGCACCGACGAGGCGCGCCTCGAGGTGCGCTTCTTCGAGGACGAGGAGGCCGCTTACTTCTACCTGTTCGGGGTGCTCGCGGCCGAGGCCATCCGCAGCGGGCGCCTCGGACCGCGCGGGCCCCGCGGGCGTGCCCGGGCTAACGGCCGCACGAACGGATCACCAGGGATCGGCACATCCTCGGCGTCGACGCAAAACGTTTCGAAGTACTTACACGGTAGAAAGTGACACGAACCGAGACCAGGTCCGGCTAGGGTGAAATAGCCGGCGGGGCTGACGGTCCCCCGCTCCCCAAGCAGCCCCGTCGGCCTACCAAAGATGATGTTCACAAAAGCCTCCTGCATATCACAAACCGGTTATTCTTTCATAACTAGTCCGAATTCGCGCGAACTAGCCCGAACCGTAAGTGCAGGAATGGCGTGCCGGCGACCCCAGTACTGTGACTTACGTGACCCGCGCACCAGGCCAGCGCGCCTCCCGGACCCGGGCCGAGCTGGCCCACGCGAGCACCGATCCGCCGATCGTGACCGCCGGCGTGGCCAGCCTGGCGGCCAGCGACCTGCTGCGCGGGGCACGCCGCCACGGTAAGGTCCTCGCGGTCCTGCCGCACGCGATCTACCTGGAATTCGCCGACCCCGTCCCGGAGCCGCGGGTGATCGCCATCTCGCCGCCGGACGCCATCAGGCTGCCGAACGCCATCATCGGCGGCCCGTGGGAGGCACGCGCCTCCACGGAGTGCTGGGCGGGCGGGAGCCGGGTCGTGGCCTGCGGGCTCGACATCAGGATCGTGCGCTGGTGGGACCCTTCCCCGGTGTTCGGGCCGCTGTCCCGGGCCAGGCTCGATCACGGCTGCAGCGTCCTGGCCAAGCTCTGCTCGGCGGGCGAACCGCCGTCCGGGCTGGCCGGCCAGGACGAGCCCTTCCGGCTGGCGGCCTGCTGCGCGAGCGGTGACCTGGCGGGAGCCGTCGAAGCGGTCGAATACCTGGTGGGGCTGGGGCTGGGCCCGGGCCTGGTCCCGAGCGGCGATAGCGTGGTCAGCGGCGTCCTGCTCGCGCTCAGGCTGCTCGGCGGCGTCATCTCCGGCGGGACGCGGGCCGTGTGGCTGGCGAACTGGCTCAGCGCCGCGGCCACCTTCAACGCGGCGCAGCGGACGACCACGCTGGCGGCCTCGCTGCTGCACTGTGCCGCCCGCGGCCAGGCGGCGGCCGAGGTGTCCGCCGTCCTCCTCGGGATGGCGGGCCAGGAGCCGCTCGAACCCGCGGCCGCCAGGCTGCTCGCGGCACCGGGCGGGGACGATCTGGCCTGGGGCCTGGTGGCCGGCTGCCGCGCCGCCCTGCTGCTGTCCGTATCCTGACGCAATGGTCGTTCCGCTTACCGGACAGCAGTATGAGATCGCGGCCGGCGAGTACCGGGCCACGGTGACAGAACTCGGCGCAGGGCTGCGCGAACTGCGGTTCCGCGGGCAGCCGCTGATTGCCGGGTACGAACCCGGCGAACTGCCTCCGGCCGGGGCGGGTGCGCTGCTCGCACCCTGGCCGAACCGGATCGACGCGGGACGGTACACGTTCGGCGGCACCGAGTTCCAGCTGGCCCTGACCGAGCCAGCGCGGGGGAACGCAATCCACGGCCTCACCCGGTGGACGGCGTGGACACCGGTCAGGCACGCGGACGGCGCGGTGGTGCTCCGCAGCGCCCCGCACGGCTACCAGGGATACCCGTTCTGCGTGGAAATCGACGCCGAGTACCGGCTCGAGGCGGACACCGGGCTGCGCGTCGCCATCACCGCGCGCAACCAGGGCGACGGCGCGGCGCCCTACGGCACCGGCTCGCATCCGTACCTGACCGTCCGGACCGCATCGGTCGATGGGTGCCAGCTGAGCCTGCCCGCGGCCCAGTGGCAGCCGATGGACGATCGCGGCATCCCGGCCGGGCCCGCGGAGCCGGTCGAGGGGACGGAGTATGACTTCCGCCAGCCGCGCGTGATCGGCAGCACCCAGCTTGATCACGCGCTGACCGGGCTCGACCGCGACGGCGAGGGCCGGGTCTGGGCGGAACTGGCCGCCGACGGCGGCGCGGGACCCCGCGTCGCCCTGTGGGCCGGGGCGGGCTACCGCTGGCTGCAGGTCTTCACCGGCGACCCGCTCGGGCCGGACCGCCGGAGGAAGGCGGTGGCGATCGAGCCGATGACCTGCCCGCCGAACGCCTTCGCAACCGGCCAGGACCTGCTGGTCCTGGAACCCGGCCAGGCCGTCACGCACACCTGGGGCATCCAGGCGGGCGGATCTTGACGGGGCGCGGCGGAGCGGGTCGAATGAGTTGCAGAATTGCGTTCTAGTATCCGGTTACGGCGTGAGGGGGCCTGGTATGGCCGAACGCAAGAGCCCGACGGCGGTCCTGCGGGAAGGCCCCCGGGCGCTCAGCGACGATCAAGTGCGGGAGATCGAGGAGTCCGCCCTCGCCGAGGTGCTCCAGGTCGACATCGACGACGTCATCGAGTACGTCCACAAGGACCTGAAGTCGCTGCCGGACTTCACCACGCTGTACCGCAAGTACCTCAAGCAGCGGTGGGACGTCTACGACCTCGACTTCACCCAGGACAAGATCGACTGGCGGGAGAAGATGACCGAGGCGGAGCGGCAGTCGTTCATCGCCGTGGCCTCCGGCTTCCACCACGGCGAGCGGCAGGTGGAGGTCGAGCTGCCGGTGTTCATGATCGGCGCCAGCGAGGAGGAGAAGCTTCACATCGCCGCCCAGATCGAGGATGAGGCGCGGCACACGGTGTTCTTCGACCGGTTCTACCGCGAGGTCGTCGGGCTCGACGGCGACGACATCATGTCCGTGCTTGACGCGTCGTTCCCCTGGGTTTCCGAGACGTTCGTGGCGCCGTTCGGGTTGCTGGCCTACCAGGCGGACGAGGTCCGGCTCCATCCGTACGACGAGCGGGCGCGGGTGCGGTACGGCACCACCTATTTCCTGTGGATCGAGGGCGTGCTGGCGCTTTCGGTGATGAAGGTGACGCTGTCGTACGCCCGCTGGCGCGGGTTCCTCCCCGCGTACTACACCGGGTTCACCGCCACCTGCCGGGACGAGTCGCGGCACGTCCAGGGCGGCATGCGCTACCTGCAGGACGCGGTGCGCAAGGACCCGACGATGATCAACGAGATCCACGACACGCTGCGGACGATCCTGTCGGTATCCGGCGTGGTCAGCCGGCGGATCTACTACGAACCGCTGGGCTGGACCGACGATGAGGTGCGGGCGCTGTTCTTCATCCAGCTACGGCGGAAGCTGAACGACGTTGGCATCGGGCTCTCGCCCGACCTCGAGGACCTGCTGCAGAAGGTGCAGCCCGTGCTGGCGGGAGGCTGAACCGTGCCTGACTTCTTCAGCCCGGCGTGGGCCGAGTCGGTCCGGGGGGCCCTGACGGCCGGGCCCTCGGAGCAGGCGCGGGCGGGCAAGCTCGAGGAGTACTGGGCCTTCTTCGAATTGATCAAGAGCCTGTACCCGGCATCCTGGGCGCTGGGCTGCCGGGAGCTGGCGTCGTACCTGTTCGTCCAGTGGGCCGGCGGCACGGCAACCGAGTGCCGGATCATCGGGCCGGACGAGCCGCTCAAGGCGACCTACGTGCTCGGCATGGACTACCCGGACTGGAAGGCGCTGCACGACGGGTACGACGCGCAGCGCACGGTCATGTACCGCAAGATCGTGCTCGAGGAGGGCGACCTGCTCGAGTTCTTCAAGGCGATCTACTTCTTCGTGGAGTCCCTGGCTGTCATCGGCTCCGTGCCCGCTGTCTATCCGGAGACGGTCCCCTGAACCAGACGGTTAGGTGCGCGGCGTGCTCCTGGCGATCCGGGCGAGGTCCGCGGGGGTGTCGATGTCGTCGGGTCGGCCCGTGTCGCCGCATTCGATCCGGGTGACGAGATCCGCCCGGGCGCGCAGGAAGGCCCGGGCTCCGGTGTCGCCGGTCGCCAGCGCGGCGACCTCGGGCCAGACCTCGCGGGCCAGCAGGACGGGATTACGGGGCTGCCCGTCGTAGGTGGCGACGGCCACGCTCGCCCCGTCCCGGTACGCGGCGATCAGCCGGGCCACGGCCTGCGGTCCGACGAGCGGCTGATCGGCCAGGGCGACCACCGCGGCGCCCGCGTCGGTGCCGGTCAGGGCGGCCAGGCCGGCGCGGAGCGAGGAGCCCATGCCGGTCCGCCACTCCGGGTTGTGGACGATCTGCGTCCCGCCGACCTGGACCGGGACGGCGCCGGTGACGACGAGGATCGGGCCCGCGCCCCCGGCGCGCAGCAGTTCCGCGCCGCGTTCGGCGAGGGTCTGGCCGCCCAGTTCGACGAGCGCCTTGGGCTGGCCGAACCTGGACCCCTCCCCCGCGGCGAGCAGCACTCCCGCGACCGCAGCCTGCACGGCCCCAGCGTACGCGCCCGGCCCGGCGGGCCTAGCCGGCGATCTGGTGGTGGATGCGGCCGTCGGTGTCGGTGAGCGGGGTGCCGGTGCCGCCCCAGCGGAGCTGGATCAGCTCGGCCGCGATCGACACCGCCGTCTCTTCGGGGGTCCTGGCCCCGAGGTCCAGGCCGATCGGCGAGCGCAGCCGGGCCAGCTCGTCGTCGGTCAGGCCCACCTCGCGGAGCCGGTCCAGCCGGTCCTCGTGGGTCCGCCGGCTCCCCATCGCCCCGATGTACCCCGCCGGGGTGCGCAGCGCCACCTCGAGCAGCGGCACGTCGAACTTGGGGTCGTGGGTGAGCACGCAGATGACGGTCCTGGCGTCCACGCTCGTCCCGGCCAGGAAACGGTGCGGCCACTCGACCACGACCTCGTCCGCGTCAGGGAACCGCGCCGGCGTCGCGAACACCTTCCGCGCGTCGCAGACGGTGACGTGGTACCCGAGGAATTTCCCGACCCGGGCCACGGCGGCGGCGAAGTCGATGGCCCCGAAGACCAGCATCCGGGGTGGCGGGGCGAAGGAGTTGACGAACACGCTCAGCTCGTCGCCGCGCCGCTCGCCGTGCTCGCCGTACCGGCGGATACCGGTCAGGCCCTGGGCCAGCATGCCCCGGGCGTCGTCGTCCACCGCCTGGTCCAGCCTGGGCCCCGAGCCGAGGGTGCCCGACGAGCCGACGTGCCAGCCGTCGGCGGCCTCGTTCTCGCCGGTGACGTCTCCGGCCCAGATCACGCGCCGCGCACCGATCTGCCCGGGGCCCGCGATGACCGTAGCGACCGCGACAGGCTCGCCGCGCTCCACCGCCGCGGCGATCTCCCCCAGCTCGGGGAAGCGGGCCTGGTCGATCGGCTCGACGAAGATGTCCAGGATCCCGCCGCAGGTCAGCCCGACCGCGAACGCGTCGTTGTCGCTGACTCCGTAGGTCTGAAGGACCGGGTCGCCGGTCTCGCAGACGTCGAGGGACAGCTCGTACACGGCGCCTTCCACGCAACCGCCGGACACGCTGCCGATGACCTGGCCCTCGGCCGATACCGCCAGCGCCGCGCCAGGGTCACGGGGCGCGCTGCGGAAGGTGCCCACCACGGTGGCCAGGCCGACGGTGTCCCCCGCTTCCCACCACTTCGTGACCTTGCTGAGGATGTCACGCATGCTGCCGCCGTCCCTGCTCGCTTAGTCACCGGAACCCGGAGTCGCCCCCAGGGTATTCCCGGCTAGCGGGGGCGGGCCCGGACGGTGGCGACGGCGGAGCGGACCAGGGTGGGCAGCTCGGGATCGGCGAGGGGCTCGCCGGCCTCCAGGTCCTCGGCGGACAGCCAGGCGAACATGTCGGTGGTGGCCCGCTCCCAGGCGTCCAGGCCGTCCAGGCTCACCTCGGCCGACTCGACGAGGACGGCGTAGAAGACCTGGCCCTGGACGATCTCGTAACCGGCCCACGAGAACTCGACGGTGTTCTGCGCGAACGGCTCGCCGAGTTGCTCCGGCTCGACCCGGATGCCGGTCTCCTCGCGCAGCTCGCGGGCGGCCGCCTCGGGCATCGATTCCCCACCCACCTCCCCATCCCCCTTCTCTACCCCGCCGCCGATGGTGAACCAGTAGGGCTCGGCGGGGCGTTTCGGATCCCAGCCGTGCAGCAGCAGCACCCGCCCGGCCGGGTCGACCGGCAGCACCCGGGCGGTCTGCCTGCGCCACGGGACTCCCACCGTCACTCCACGATCTTGGAGATGGGAATCTCGAGGATGTCCTGGCCGCCGGCGGCCTTGAGGGCGGGGATCAGCGTGTTGACGCCGCGCTTGGGGACCACGGTCTCCACCGCGTTCATGTTCCCGCGGGCGAGCGTGGTGATCGTCGGCGAGGACAGGGCGGGGAGCATCTCGGTGACCGCGGCCAGGCGGTCGGCGGGCACGTTGAGCTTGAGCAGGACGTTGCCGCGGGCCTGGATCGCGCCGCGCAGCAGCAGCCCGACATCCTCCATGGCCGCCCGTTTGTCCGGGTCGGCGAACGCCTGGGCGGAGGCGATCAGCTCGGTGTAGCTGGTCAGCAGGGTGTCGAGGATGCGCAGGCCGTTCTTCCTGAGCGAGGAGCCGGTCTCGGTGAGGTCGACGATCGCGTCCACGATGTCGGGCACCTTGGCCTCGGTCGCGCCGTA
>Ga0335074_10009716_pt1 | contig 13445 bp, 13 predicted proteins | sample Lox_Sample_23_FD_206715 | JGI IMG/M metagenome (GOLD analysis project Ga0335074, IMG submission 206715) | Soil microbial communities from Loxahatchee National Wildlife Refuge, Florida, United States - Lox_Sample_2.3 | ecosystem: Environmental > Terrestrial > Soil > Wetlands | place: USA...
GTGATTGCTCCCGGAAAGCGCTGCACGCCGCCGCGGGCGGGCGCGTGTGGATGGAGCTTCAATGGGGCCGGGAGTGATTGCTCCCGGAAAGAACATCTCCTGGCCTTCAAGTGGAATGCCCACTCCGCTTCAATGGGGCCGGGAGCGATTGCTCCCGGAAAGGAAAGCAAGAGATCGCGATGACGACACCGACTTTGGCTTCAATGGGGCCGGGAGTGATTGCTCCCGGAAAGACCTCCGCGGCTGCATACATGGCGCCGACTGCGCTGCTTCAATGGGGCCGGGAGTGATTGCTCCCGGAAAGATGATTGTGAGCCTGGGCAGTAAGGTGTACGAGTTCTTGCTTCAATGGGGCCGGGAGTGATTGCTCCCGGAAAGCGCGAAGAACTTCTTCCCGTGAAGGGGAAGGTAGTGCTTCAATGGGGCCGGGAGTGATTGCTCCCGGAAAGGGGGTTGGGTAGCCATTTGGGTTTAGTTCTCTCCTTGCTTCAATGGGGCCGGGAGTGATTGCTCCCGGAAAGAGCTTGCCTCCTATCCTATTCAGTTTTCAAAGACCTCTGCCGCCCCCAGCGAGCGGCCGCCCACGAGATCCCGGGAAAAAGCCCGGGAACTTGCCTTCCTTCTTCTACCGCCCTCATTCTATGCCATTTGCCGGCTGCGAGCGGTCCCGGCGCTTTGGCGCCCGCCCAACCGCTCGCACGGCCTTACCGCGCTGCGAGCACCGCGTATTCCCCGATTTCGCCCGCCAACAGCCGCCGGTAACTCGCTCGGCAATCCAGTAACGGTTGGGCACCAGCAAATCCATCCGCCGTTCCTACGCCCGTAAACGCGACGAAGATATCGTAACAAACCGGGTAAGAAGTTCGCACAACTAAACCAGCGCCTTGGCCCGGCTGAAATTCCGGTATTTGCCCTCGGTGAACCGGCGCGCCCGGAACACCTGCGCAATTCCCCTGCGTGCCAGCACACGCGCCAACCTGGCAGGATCGGCTTCCTGCAGTTCCTCAAGCGCCATCAGCGATTGCACCGTTCGCAAATCGAGCGCGCAGCTCCAGACGGGCCACGTGATTTCCGTCAGGCCATTCCTGTTTTGAAAAGCCAGCGATCGCACGCGCTTGTCGGTGGCAACCGCAGGAAACAGCGGCAGCGCTTCCACGGCGAGTCGATTGGCGCCCTTCATGGTCCGTATCGGGTCGGTGGAAGGATCGTCCGCGCGGAGGGCGTGAGGCCGGTAATCCGTCCAGGACCAACGCATCGAGGGCCGTCCGTCCGCGTAGTCCCAGGCCTGTAGCAGTGCCCGCCGGATATGGCCGCAGTCACTCGTTACCGCGAGCTCCCGCATGAAGCCAAGAAAATGCTGGTGTCCCGCCCCGCTCATCGTGCGAAACTCCGTATCTTTGATCTGTTCTTTCTTGGGACCGCTCTCATACGCCTCCGAACCGAATGCAGCCAGAAAATCCGCGGCAGCGCGCCGGTTCGCCGTCGCCCTCCCCGCGTGCTCCTCCAGATGCTTCCGAAAGGCGCTTCGCTCCAACGTCAAATCGTCGCCGATCCGCCAAGCCTCATTAATCGTCGATTCGCCGCATACCAGCTCCGCTACCTTTTGCACCAACTCCTCGCCCGTAGCCATTTGGGGATGCTGCACTACCGGCCGCCACGCCTCGCCCGCATCCTTCCAATGCATCCGCACCCGGCCGTCTTCCAAGCTCAGCACCCGCAGCGTTCCCAGCGCGGCCAGGAATCCGAGCAAGTCGCCGCCGTCCAATCCGCCTAGCTCGATCTCAGGCATGGGCAGCCTCCGCCCTGTCGCTGTCCTGTTGCTCCTGCTCGCTCTGCCTCTGGTCGGCCAACCGCACCAGCGTCTCCAGAAATGCCAGGCCGTACCAACCGTAGCGCCCGACCAGCCGCCAGTAGCGCTCGCTGATACCGGAACCGGCGAGTTCCAGCCGATGATCGCTGGTTCCGCACCACTCGCGGTAAGCCACCGCCTCCACCGCTTCTTCTTCCACCACCGGGGCAAACGGCCGGCACCGGCCATGGTGGCTCGCAATGAGGTGCAGCAGCAGCTCGAAATCGACGCCGCCGAATTGCCCGGAGTGCGGAGCCAGAAGTCCCACCGAAGTGAGTTCGTGCCGTCCTCCCTTGGGATATCCGGCGAGCTGGCGGGCCCTCTCAATGGCCGCCGGGTTCTGCCCGTTTCTGCCCGATTTGGCAAGCAGCTCATCCGGCCGGATCGGGTTCCCTCCGCGCAGCCACGCCTGAAATCTCGGGTCCGCCTTCCCGATGTCGTGCAGGGCCGCAGCCTCGATCACCGTCTCCCGCAACCGCTCCGGCAAATCGCAGGCAAACCGCCTGGCCCAATTCGCGCATCCCTCCAGGTGCCGGTCCAGCGGCACCTCCGACGTGTACGAGGCGCGCCGGCTCTCCTGCTCGAACACGCTCCTGCCAATCGCCGCCGCCCACGAGTCTCCCTGGTCCGCCGGGTTTTCCACAAACTGCGTCCGCCTGCGGCGCAACTCAGCCACAACCCGCTTTACCCAGTCTTCGGATTCCGCGTCCGGCTCGCCCCGCAGTGCCTCCCTCGCGTCCGCTTCCAACTCGCGCTCGCGGATTCCCCTGGCGAATCCGGCGTATCCCCATTGCTCCGCCAGCTTCGGATGGAGCCGCAGCATGGGGTGGCCCAGTTGCGCTTTCACCGCATCGCCGATATCTGTAACCTCCGCCGTTGACTCCGGGTTCCAACCCCATTCATCGCAGCCTCCGTAGTCCGCGGGCACGGCCATCGTCATCCCCGGACGAATCTCTTCCGGCTGCCGGAGAACCTTGCTTTCTTCCTCCCCGCGCCACGCCAATACCGGACCTTTTTCATTCCGTCCGGAAGCCACTGCGCCCGGCACGCCCTCCAGGTCCGCAAGGCCGCCGGTCTCCTGGTTTCCCAGCCATTTCCGCACCGCCCACACGGGCAAGGCGATCGCTTCCGCCGCGCTCGGCGGGCATATGGAAGCCAGTTCGCTCCAAAGCTCCTCTTCACCGCTCTCCAGGTCCTGCCGCCAAATCACCTGAACGTCCGCCGGCTCGGTCTCCGGGCCGTGCAGGAAGACCGCCGGTTCCGGCAGCATCGCAGGTTCGGGTGAAGTCTGGCTCAGCAGATCCAAGTGCGAGGGCATCAAGACCGGTGCGCTGGAGCGAGGCATCGCCAGCGGTGCCCGGTCCGCGGTAGCGCGCAGGGCCGTCCGTAAAGCCGCCACTCCCATTGGAATGAACTCGGCCTTCGTCCGTTTCGTTCGCGCTTTCTTCCTGCCTTCGGCCGGAACCACTTCGATCTTCTCTTCGCTCGCCGTGCGCTCTTGCAACCATCGCCACACCGCCGGCAGCGTGCCGCCATACACCGGGTCGTGGCCGTTGCGGGCAATCTGAGATTTCAGCGCGACAATCGCTGCATACACCGGCCGCTCGCGCCCGTTCCTCGCCAGTCTCCCAAAGCGTTGTTCTAAAGCGTCGATACTGGCGATCTCCGTTACCAGGCCGTCGAAATCGATGTTCGCGCCCACCTCAATACACTGTGTCGCCACCACGAAAACCGTGCCATCGGGATCGGCCTCCCTCCCCAAGCCGATCCGCCCTTTCCATTTCTGCCATAGCCGGTCCCGGTCGTAGGGGCGTGCGCGTCCCGTCAGCAAAAGGGCTGTCGACCCTTCCTCGCCCTCAAGCTGCTGGTGTACCCGCCGCGCTGTCTCTACCCGATTCGCGATCACTCCGATTACTTTGGCGCCGTGTCGATTTCGCAAGGCGCGGGCTTCGCGTGCCAGGGCTTCGGCCAGCTTCCTCCGGTCCTCTTGGCCCTCGGTCCCGCCCTCTTCCAACACCAGCCTGGCTCTCTTCTCCGTCTCCCACCGCTTTTTTAAAATCGGCTGTTGGCGATCGGCTTCGGTTTCTTCAAAGGCGTGTCCCTCGCGCGGAGTAGCGCTCATCTCGATCGCTGTAAGTGGCAACTCCAACGGCTCTTCCGCCCACCCGCGATAGTGCCTGATCCAGCCAAGCGTTTCCGCGAAAGGCTGGCTGGTGTGCGCTTCATCGAGGATGATCAGCGAATCGTATGCCGCCAGTCCGGCCCGAATCGGCCGCGAGTAAGGGCTCACGCCGTAAGCCTGGAATAGCAGGCTGGAACCGATTTGATCCACCGTCGAACAGACGATCGTGGGCTGAAGAGGGGACTCCGTCCACCAGTTTTCTCTGGGAATTCCGCCGCGCAAGGTTGCCGTCACAAGCGGCCGGTCGCAGCCTCCCAGATCGCGCAATCGTCGCGCCACCATCCCCAGTTCCGATGGCGGTGGAGCATTCTCAAGCGCCGTCTTGAGGCGATCCGCACGCTCCGCCGCCTCATCCACCACCACCCGCCGGTCAACTACGAAAAAGATGCGCCGCGGCGCGTGCGGAGCTCCCATCGCCAAAGCGTACACGGCAATATCCAGCACCGCCGTTTTGCCCGCCGCTGTCGGAAGTCCGATCGATTCGGGCCAGCACCCATTCAACGCGCGCTCGGCTAATTCCTCCTGCCAGGGAAAAGGAGATGCGCCGGCTCCCCAGATCGCGGCGAAGAACTCGCGGAAGGTCATGGACGCCCCCCGGATTCGAAGAGCGGAGCGAAGAATCCGTATCCGTAGTAGCGGCCTGCGCCCGCCGTTACCGGACCTGCAACAGGCTCTTCAAACCTGACCCGCACATGGCAGTGGTAGCGCTGCGGTTTGCCCGCCCTGGCAGCCGCCGCCGGGAACAGCCCCGCCTTCGGAACTCCGGAATGCCATGGATTGTAGTGCAGGTCGATTTCGCACGGCGCCGGCAGTCCGATCCGGCCGAACGCCACCCGCACCACTTCCTCCGCCTCCTCACCAAACGGATCCTTCGGGTAGCGGTCAAACACGAAGGGTGTCACCGTGGACCACACCGTATGCGGCCGCGTCCAAGTCCTGGTTTCCAGCGAATGCCGCCGTTCCTCCGCATCCGCCAGAGAAACGGTCCAGCGCCCCCAAGGCATCTGCAATGCGTTGATCGAACCGATCACCTTCCAGCACTCCGCGCGCTCGAAATCGCTCAGCGTTTTCGGAACCAGCACCGCCACACCCAGGATGTCTCCGGTGGCATGCGCCGACCCTATAAAAGGCAGCGGCGCCAGAGCGATGTGCGGCCGCTCGCTTCGCACCGGATTCTCCGCGGTGCTTTCGGGCGCATGCCCGCTGAAGCATTCGGAGACCGGATCGCGCGCCCGTTTTTGGATCGCTCCGCGCAGCGCTGTCAGTACGCTCAGGGTGGAGCGCAGCGATCCTCTCGGCCCGTCGTCCCGCCGCAGGACGATCATTTGATCGAAGATTCCCTGTGCGCGCGGCGGCCGCGGCGACGCCGCCGTGGCATATCGCGTCGTCCTGCCCGGCGACGGCCGGTTGGTCTTGAGCGGCTCCTTCTGAAATCGCTGGTATCGTTCCTCCAGGTCCCGGAGCCGCCCCGGATAGGCGACACGCATGCGTGCGCCTTCCGCCGCCCCCGGATTCCAGACCGTAACATCGGCAACCGGCAACTGATCCGCGATCTCGACGGCCACCAGGCTCGAAGAATGCCCCAGCGAGCTGGTCCTTCTGAGAATCCGGTCCAGTGCCGCGGCGGTCTCGCGGGGAGGTTCTGCTTCCCAAACAAAATACACATCCGGATGAGACAGCCATGCCGAAGGAAACGTGCGAGGCTTGCGTGGACGGTCTTCCGGCAACGTCCGCGAATCGTTTACAGGGACAAAGGCCTGTACCGGTTTCCGCGGGCTGTGTCTCCCGGCATAGATTCTGGGAGCTGCCTGTTCTTCGAGCCAGGCCAGCGCCGGACGCAACTCCTCCTCCGCGCCGCCTTCTCCCCACGCCGCTACCAGCGCGGAGAACAGCCGCGAAGGATGAGGGGGCCACTCCGGCTCTAATTTCTCATCGCCGTCTTCGAAGATGGCGGAATACACACGCCCGGTGAGATAAGTGACCCGGAGGGCAAGCACGGTTACGCTCCCGCGCCGGCGCTCATGGATCGCTTGCGGCTTTCCACTACCAGCTTGCTCAAGTCGGGGGATGGCCGCAGAATAACCGGCTGTTCAGGCCAAGGTAACCCCAGGTCCTTCGCCGCCCCGGCAGCTTGCGCCAGAATCTCCGACGCGCGGGAGGCATTCAATTCGAAAGGCTCCTTCTCCCCGCGCCCGACGAATTCCATGGCGCCTGGCTTGCCGTCCAGCAGGCAGCGCGAGCGCAGATCGTATCCGTCCTCATCCAGCAGACAGATCGCAGCCAGGCCAAGCGCCGCCAGCACCGTCCGGGCGGCGTCGTCCACAGCCGCGCTGTACTGGTTCTTCAGAGGAAAGCGCAATCGCCGCAGCGCGGCCAGAGAAAGCACCGTGTGCTGCACGGCGTACGCGATCGTCACCCCGCCGTGGTTGAGAACGGTCTTCCGCGTGGTCTTGTCTTCATGCCGAAAGGAAGGCACGATATTGCCGTGATTGATTTCGGACGGTTTCAGCTTAATTGGTTTGCCATTACTGTCTTTTTGAGCTTCTCCCTGCTCAAAAGTCCAACCGCTGTTCGGCCCGCTGTAGATATCCACGTTATTCTCGATTTGCAGTGGATCGATGCGGCTGGACGTGCGTTTGCCATTTACCTTTTCATACCCTACGATCTCCGATACAATCGCCCGCTGAACTTTGGCGCCCATTCCTCCCCGGGGCCCGGTCGAATCCCAGAAGCCGAACAGCAGGGCGGTCGGACACAGTTCGAAAATCGAGGTCGCCGCCGACGCTTTGGCAGTGTTCATCGCCGCCCCCGGTCCCGCGTTGCGGAAAGGCTCGCCGCTCGGGTAGACCGAATCGCGGAAGATCGCGTCGCAAACCCGGTGCGGCGCTTCCAGTGCGGTGATGCGCCCAATCTCCGCCAGGATCGGATCGCGGTCGCTCCCGGCAAAGTCCACCTGGAGCATCGGCATCTGGATCGTTCCCCTGTCGTACGCGCGTAGCAGCGCCAATTCCATGCGATTTGCCTGCGACTGCACCGAGTCGAGCAAAACTGTTTCAACCGTACTGACTTTGGGCCCGTCCTGACCCTCGACCACGACCTGTCGAGGCTCTTCCGCGTACTCGCCGCCTTCATAAGTAGGAGGAAAAATCTTGTCCCCTTGTGGTTCCAGACGAGTGATGCGCCGAATGGCCGCATATTCACCCGCAACCGCTTTTTTGAGCGCATTGATATCCAGCATTTTTCACCGTTCTCCAATAGACGCACAAAGAACAAGCTCAAATGTAACGCAAATTCAAATGAGGCGCTTGTAACTGAAGTCCGATCTCTCTCGCGTTCTTATGGCAGACCTGATCGGCGAATTACAGCCGCCGCGTCGCTTCCGCCTTAGGAAGCTCTAAGAAGTCCGGCGAAGAAACGGGTCAGACGCTGCCAGCCATCCTCCGCCGAAGCCGCGTGGTAACTGGGGCGGTAATCCGCGTGGAAGGCGTGCCCCGCATCGGGATACACCACGATCTCCACCGTCTTGCCGGCGGCGGCGGCAGCGCCGCGCATCTGCTCGATGGTCTCCAGCGGAATGGATGCATCCTTGCCGCCGTACAGGCCGAGCACCGGGCAAGGCAGCTCCGCAGCCACATCCACGGGATGGCGCGGATGCAGCGGACCGGTGGGTCCCACGAGCCGGCCGTACCAGGCCGCCGCGGCGCGCAACCGCGGGTTGTGCGCGGCGTAGAGCCAGGCGATGCGTCCGCCCCAGCAGAAACCGGTGATGGCCACTCGCGCGGGGTCGCCCTTGCCCTCAGCCACGGCGAAGTCCACGGCGGCATCCAGGTCGGCCATCACTTGGGCGTCCGGTACCCGCGGCACCACCTTGGTCAGAAGCTCCTGGATATCCGTCATCCGAGAGACATCCGCCTGCCGCGCATACAACTCCGGAGCGATCGCCAGGTACCCCAGCTTGGCCAGGCGGCGGCACACGTCGCGGATGTATTCGTTGACCCCGAAAATTTCCTGCACCACCAGAACCACCGGGAAGCGGTCGCCCTTGGATGGCCGCGCGCGATAGGCCGGCAGTTCGCCATCGGAGACCGGAATCTTCACTTCGCTCGCCTCCAATCCTTCCGTATCCGTATGGATGGCCTGCTCGCTCCGCGGCGCCGCGGCCGGCGCAAAGCCCGCTGTCAGAGTGGTGCCTGGAAAGGTCATTCGCGTTTCGCTCCCCCAGCCGATTCTACCGTGGCCGGCTACGCAGCGGACGAGGGGAGGGTCCAGCCCGCTCAGCGCTGCGCGGCCCGGCAACCCGAACGAGTGGAGGCGAGCGGAGCCGGGCATGCGAATCGGGCCACCCGGTCGTCAGGCGTCGCTCGGCCGCGTTCGACCGAGCCGGGATTTCTGGCGCCACTGCAGACCTGCAAACGGGGTTGGCGCGCAGCTTGGGCCAGTCCCTGCGGGAAGTGCCTCTGCCCGCACCGCCGCCCAGGCACTGAATGCGCCGTCAGGCCAGTGCCGCTAATTCCTCCAGGCTCAGGCGGCCGGTGTAGATGGCCATGCCGAGGGCGGCGTGTACCCCCATGTCGCGCAGGGCGCGGACGTCGTCCAGAGTGGTGATGCCGCCGGCGGCGGTGAGTTCCAACGAGGTCGCCGCGCGCAAGCGGCGGAACCAATCCAGGTCGGTGCCGCGCAGCATGCCCTCCTGGTCTACGTAGGTGCAGAGGAAGCCGGCGCAGTAGGGTTCCAACTCCGCCACCACCGCTTCGGCGGCCAGACCGGTGGATTCGCGCCAGCCCTTCACCACGATGCGGCCGGCTTTGGAATCGAGCGCCACCACCAGCCGCTCGCGGCCCACGGCATCGCGAAGAGCGGCCAGAAACTCGCGGCGGATGCCGGCTGCGTCGAACGCCGCGGTGCCCACGATGACTTTGCGGGCGCCCTGCGCGAGGAGCGCCTGCGCGCGTTCCACCGAGCGCACACCACCGCCCACGCGCGCGGCGGCACGCGAGGCCAGCAGGCGCACCAGGGCGTCGTTCGAACCGCGGTCCATGGCGGCATCCAGGTCGATCACCTGGATTTCCGGGAAGGCCGCGAAGCGCCGCAGCATTTCTTCGGGAGAGCCGCCCTCCAAGGCCTTCTCCCGACCCTGGATGAGCTGCACCACTTTGCCCTCCATCAGGTCGATGCAGGGGAAAATCATGGCGTCATCCGCACCGCAACGCCGTGGCGATCGAGTTCTTCCTTGAGCTGGTGCACGGTGTAGGTGCCGTAGTGGAAGATGGAGGCGGCCAGGGCTGCATCGGCGGTGCCCTCGGTGAGCACGCGGACGAAATGCTCGGGCTTGCCGCCGCCGCCCGACGCAATCACGGGGATGTGGGTAGCCTCGGAAACGGCGCGGGTCAGGCGGCAATCGAAGCCCTCCTGCACGCCATCGGTGTCCATGGAAGTGAGCAGAATTTCGCCGGCGCCGAGGGCCTCACCGCGGGCGGCCCACTCGACGGCATCGAGCGGTTCGGGATCGCGGCCGCCGCGGGTGAAGACGCGCCAGGGGCCCGCGGGCCCGGGTTCGCGGCGGCGCGCGTCGATGGCCAGCACCACGGCCTGGGCGCCGAATTCGCGCGAGAGTTCGGCAATCAGCTCGGGACGGCGCACGGCGGCGGTGTTCACCGAGACCTTGTCGGCGCCCGAAAGGAGAATGCGGCGGGCGTCCGCCACGGAGCGAATTCCACCGCCCACGGCCAGCGGGATGAAGACCTGCCGCGCGGTGCGGGCGACCACCCCGGCCATGATGTCGCGGGCATCGCTGGAGGCAGTGATATCGAGGAAAACCAGCTCGTCGGCGCCCTGGGCGTTGTAACGCGCGGCCAGTTCCACCGGGTCGCCGGCATCACGCAGGTTGACGAAGTGGACGCCTTTGACCACCCGCCCGGCGGTGACATCCAGGCAGGGGATGATGCGCTTGACTAGCATGCCGGTCCCTGCGCGGCGCGCCGCTGGCGAGAGGTCATATGGCGGCCTCGCGAAGTTGCGCGCGCGCCGCGGCAGGGTGCGCTCTTCGGCCGGCCGGCCGAGGGACGGTTGTGGCAGGCATTTACGCCCTCACCGGCCGCGCACCGGTGCCGGCCCAGTTGGACAGCCGCTACGTCCCCGACCGCGAAGTCCGCTCCCTCACGGTCGCGGCTCCGATTCGATGGCGAGCCGATCGCGTTAGCAGGCGCGCGAACCGAATCACGCGGTCGGAGACCTAGAGGCAGCGGTATGCTTAGCACGGCAGCTCCACGAAATTGCGGACGACCTGCAGGCCGGCGGCGGCGGACTTCTCGGGGTGGAATTGTACGCCGAAGACATTGGCGCATTCGAGAGCGGCGGTGTAGGGCAGCTCGTAGGTGCAGAGCGCGGAGGCGCGGTCGGAGGGGGGCACGTAGAAGCTGTGCGCGAAATAGACGAAAGGCGCCTGCGGTACCCCGCGGAACAGCCGCGACTCGGGACGCACCTCCAGTTGGTTCCAGCCCATGTGCGGCACGCGGGCATTCGGCGGGAAGCGGCGCACGGCGCCCGGATAGAGCGCCAGGCCACAAACTTCGGGAGCTTCTTCGCTGCGTTCGAAGAGCGCCTGCAATCCGAGGCAGATTCCCAGGAACGGCACGCCCGCCGCGATCCGCTCCAGCAGGGCGCCGCGCAGCCCACGGGCGTCGTTTAACGCATGCATCATCTGGCCGAAATGGCCCACGCCGGGCAGCAGGATTTTGGATGCGCCGCGCAAGGCATCGGCATCGTGCGCCAGGGTGTACGGGCAGCCGATTTCGGCCAGGGCGTTCTCCACCGACCGCAGATTGCCGGCGCCGTAATCCAGAATGGTGATCATAGCAGCCCCTTGGTGGACGGCAACTGGTCCTTGAGCCGCGCGTCTTTGGAGCAGGCATACTTCATGGCCCGCGCGAAACACTTGAAGATGGCCTCGATCTTATGATGGCTGGACCGGCCGTACAGCACCTTGGCGTGCAAATTGGCGCTTGCGTGGTTGACGAAGCCGCCGAAGAAATCTTCCACCAGCTCGGTTTGCAGGTCGCCCACCAGGCGCACGCGCACCAGGTCCTTGTAGACCAGCGCGGGCCGGCCACCCAGATCCAGCGCCACCACGGCCAGGGTCTCGTCCATGGGAAGAACGAAATAGCCGGCGCGGTTGATGCCGCGGCGGTCGCCGAGAGCCTGGGAGAACAACTGGCCGAGCACGATGCCGGTGTCTTCCACGGTGTGGTGCTGGTCCACATCCAGGTCGCCATCGGCCGCGAGTTTCAGGTCGAAGCCGCCGTGCCTGGCGAACAGCTCCAGCATGTGATCCAGGAAGCGGATGCCGGTGGAGACTTCGTATCGGCCACGGCCTTCGATGCGCAGAGATCCGGCGATGCGGGTTTCCTTCGTATCGCGGCGGACCTGGGCCCTTCTCATTCGCCGAAGACCTCGGGAAGGTAATTGATGTCGCCGAGGATGGCGCGGGCGCCCTGATCCTGGAAGATCGAGACCAGCTCCAGGTGAAGGGGGTTGTCGGGCGCGGCGACGCCGATGAAAGGGACCACCGCGGCGCGGGCGGCGCGGGCATCGTCGATGGTGTCGCCGATGTAATAGGCGGCTGCATCGGGATACGAGCGGAGGATGCGCAGAAGGCCATCGGGGGCGGGCTTGTGGTTTTCGATATCGTACATGCCGACGATGGGATCGAAGGTCAGCTCGGGGGCGAAACGGTCGAGGGTGAGTTGGGCTTCCTCCTTGGGGCGGCCGGTGAAGAGAGCGAAACGGAAACGCCGGCTGAGCTGTTCGAGCATGCCGGGGTAGGCGATCCAGCGCTCACGAAGTATCAGGCCGGGGGTTCCGTTGACGCCGTGGAAGAGGGTTTGGAAATGGGTCTTCACGGTCTCGAACGGGACATCCAGGCCGGCGCTGCTGACGATGTGATGGGAGAGTTGCCAATCGTCATTCCAGCCGCCTGCATTCTTAAACTCCTGAATGGCCTGGCGGCTGACGTTGTGGCCGGTGAAATGTTCAACGGTGCGCGCGATGGTTTCGCGATAGGATTCACTGACATCGACCAGCACACCATCCAAGTCGAAGATGAGAAGGGGTTGCTGGGAAGGGTTTGCTTGTTTCATGAGGTCCAGATTTCTTCGAGCGCGTCCAGGAGGCGGCGCGTTTGTTCCCGGGTGCCCACGGTCATGCGGACGGCGCCGGGGATTTCGTAGCTGCGGTCGCGCACCAGGATGCCGCGTGTGCGCAAGGCGTCGCGCACTTCAATGGCGCGGGGGCCGACACGGGCCAGCACGAAATTGGCGGAGCTGGGCACGTAGGAGATGCCGAGGCGCTCCAGGCCGACGCACAGCAGTTCGCGGGCGGCCAGCACCTCGGTGACGTAGCTTTCGACGTAAGCGGTGTCTTCGACGGCCGCCTGGGCCGCCAGGATGGCCAGCGAATTGACGCTATAGGGCGACTGCACTTTGTGCAGCAGGGCGATATTGGCGGCGTGCGAAAAGAGGCAGCCCAGGCGCATAGCGGCCATGCCGAAGACTTTGGAAAACGTGCGGCAGACGAACAGGTTGGGGACGCGCTCGATTTCGGTAAGCGCGGTGACGCCGGAGAATTCGTAATAAGCCTCGTCCACCAGGACCGCGGCGCGGCGGGCGCGGTGCAGGATACGTTCGATGCCCACCAGCGAGAGGCCCGTGCCGGTGGGATTGCTGGGATTGGCCAGGAGCACGGCGCGGGTGTCCGGGGTGATGGCGTCGAGCACGGCCTGCAGCGGGAAATCCATTTCCGGCGGCGGGTACTCGACCTCGGTAAGGACCGCGCCGGCCGACTCGGCGTAGAAGCGGTACATGGCGTAGGCCGGCTTGAGCAGGAGGACTTCCTGGCCGGCATCCACGTAGGTGTTGATGAAGACCTGGATGGCCTCGTCGGTTCCGTTGGTGAAGAGGAACTGCTCGGGCGCGACTTGGAAGTACTGGGCGATGGTTGCTTTGGCCGAGAGGTACTCGGGGTAGATGGTGAGGCCGGAGGCGGCCTCGGTGGCTTGGCCGAGACATTCGCGCAGGCGGGCGATGACGCGGGGGGAGCAGCCGACGGTGTTCTCGTTGAAATCGAGGCGGAGCTTGCCGGCGCGTCCAGCGGTGGGCGGGGAGTAGGGGGCCATGGCGACGACGGCCGGGCGGGGTTTGATGGCGCCTTTGGGGGGCTTCATGGGAGCACCTCTGGCGGCGTCGTCCGGGCGGGCATGGATTTCACCGCGGAGACGCGGAGGGCACGGAGAAAGCGCGGAGAAAACCAAGAGGGAGGCTGCAGGGCAGGCGCGGTCTTTGACGCGGAGACGCGGAGGCGCGGAGGAAGAAACGGAGAAAACCTGAGTCTGGGGGGCGCGGTACGGACGGGGGTGGGTAT
>Ga0335074_10009717_pt1 | contig 13444 bp, 12 predicted proteins | sample Lox_Sample_23_FD_206715 | JGI IMG/M metagenome (GOLD analysis project Ga0335074, IMG submission 206715) | Soil microbial communities from Loxahatchee National Wildlife Refuge, Florida, United States - Lox_Sample_2.3 | ecosystem: Environmental > Terrestrial > Soil > Wetlands | place: USA...
TGCGGGTTGTGGTGTGAGGGGACCGCTGCCTGGGACGCCGGCGCGCGCGCCGAGCAGGTCAACCATGCGGTCGCGGCGGCGCATGCGCACGACACGGAGATCAACGGAACGCTCACGGCCGCGGTGACCGAGCTCGCGGTGGCGAACACCTCGGAAGTCAACCGGTACGCCGCGGCCACCGAAGCGGGGATCAGCATGACGGTCCGCTCGGGCGCGGGGTCGTCGCACTACGAGGACATCGGCCGCTCGATGTTCCCGCTCGGCATCGACGCCGCGATCGACGCGACGGTCGAGCGCGCCGTACGGATGGCGGATCCGGAAGGGCTCGAACCCGGGCGCTACGACGTGGTCTTCGGGCCGCTGGCTGCCGGCGAGCTGGTGTCGTTCTTCCCGGCGTTCGGTTTCACGGCACCGGCTCTGCGGGCCGGCGTCGGGCTCGCCGCGCGGGCTGATCGCGTGCTGTCGCCGCTGGTGACGATCGCCGACGACGCGACCCGTGGACCTGGGCTCCCGTTCCCGTTCGACATGGAGGGCACCGACCGGCGTCGGGTTGCGATGGTGGTCGGGGGTGTGCCCGGCGACGTGGTGAGCGACCTTGCGACGGCCGACGTGACCGGTGGCTCGACCGGGCACGCGCACATCGCCCGCGAGGAGTCGCCGGCGCCGGTGGCAGCGAACCTCCGGCTCGAGCCGCGCTCGGGTGACACCGCCGCGCTCGTCTCGGGAGTCGGTCGCGGGGTCTACGTGGAACGGCTCTGGTACACCCGGGTCGTCGACGCCGAGTCCGGGACGATCGCCGGTACGACGAGAGACGCGGCATGGCGGATCGAGGACGGCCGGTTGACCACTCCGCTGGCGGGCTGCCGGTTCAGCGAGAGTGTGCTCGACGCGTTCGCGCGGATCGACGCCATCGGCACCGCCATCGGTTCGCATCCGTTGATGAACGTCTGGAACGGCTGCGTCAGCGCGCCTTCGATCCGGGTGCGCGGGTTCCGGCTCGGGCTGCCCGCGCAGAGCGCCGACGAGGGGGTTCGATGAAGGTAGAGACCAATGCGGGTGCCGTCGTCACCCAGGTGCTCAGCGGCGAGGTGTGGCCGCCGCTCTCCGACCGGCATGCGTTCCGGGTCGACCCCGACGGCCGGCCGTTCTCGTTGCCGGGCATGGGCGGGGTGACGCTCGGCGTACATTGCGGCGATCCGGCCACCGGGTACGCCGGTGACCACGTCGAGCCGGGTCTGTCGGTGCGGCACCGTGATCCGGACGCGAACATGGCGCTGCAGTTCCTGACCTGCGTCGGCAACGTCGTGCGGGTCGCCGACGGGCCGGCCGCGGGCGCCGAAGGCTTCGTCATCGGCCAGCACGCTTACGTGCTCGTCGACCTCCCCGAGGACCGGATGCAGCAGGTCGCGACCGGCGACGGCGTCACGGTGTTCGCCGTCGGCCAGGGCCTGCGCCTGTTGGAGCATCCGGCGATCCGCGTCAAGAACTGCTCGCCCGATCTGGTCGCCTCGATGCCCGGAGCAACTCTGGGCGATGGGCGGCTCGAGGTGCATGTTGCGGCGGTCGTGCCACCGGAGGCGGTGGGCGCGGGCAGCGGGATGATCAGCGAGTACGCCAACACCGACTTGATGGGCGCCTACGCCGGTCTCGGCGACGACCTCTCGCTCGGGCTGGAAGGACTGCGGGTCGGTGACCTGGTTGCCCTGACCGATCAGGACCATTCCTACGGCCGGGGCTACCGCGAGGGCCACCTCACCGTCGGGGTGATCTCGACCGGGCACTGCATGCTCTTCGGTCACGGTCCCGGGCCCTCCTCGTTGCTGTCGGGACCTGCCGAGGCGTTCTCCGTCGTGGTGGACCAGGATGCGAACCTCGGCACGTTCTTTGCGGAAGGCCGGTCGTGACCGCCGGGCGGCTGGTGGCCAACAACCTGCTGGGTGTGGTGGAGCACCCGTCGAGCGGCGGCCATCCGTACCAGGTCGCGCGCTCGGGCGAGTCCTACGTACCCGTGGGCGACGGTGGCATCGTGCTCGGCGTCGACCTCGGGGACGGCGTGTTCGACCACGTCGCCGACCATGCCGCGCCCGGCGTGTGCCTGGTGCACCCGGATCCCGCCGCTCGCGCGTCGCTAACCGGACTGTCGTGCGCGGGCAACCTCGCAACGGTGCGCAGCGGCGGGCAAGCCGGCGCGACCGGCGTGGTCATCGGCAAGCGCGGCGAGTCCGGGCGGGTCATCGTGCACTTCGGCGACGACGTTCGTGCGGGCCTGCGCCCCGGCGATCACGTTGCGGTGCGCGCGGAAGGGCAGGGGCTGGCGCTTCCGGAACATCCGGACGTCACCGTGGCGAACCTCAGCCCCGCGTTGCTCGACCGGCTGCCGGTCCGGACCGGGAACGGCGCGGTCGTGGTCGGCGTACGGTGCGTCCTGCCCTCGATGCTGGTCGGCAACGGGGTCGGCCGGCCGAGCGTGGCATGGGACATCGACCTGCAGGTCCACGCCGACACCGCCGAGCGGTGGGGCGCGCAGGAGCTGCGGCTCGGGGACCTGGTCGCGCTGTCCGATGTCGACGCACGGTGGAACATCGGGTACCGACGCGGGTGGACGACGGTCGGGATCGTCGTCCACGGTGGCAGCCCCCTGCCGGGACATGGTCCCGGCGTTACGCCGATCTTGAGCGGCGGTCCCGGCACAATGGTCATCGATGCGGACGCGCGCGCCCACCGCGGCGTGACCGCCCGCGTGGTCGAGGAGGTAGCCGATGCGCGACCGGGAGCGTCCCGGTGAGGCGCCGGGCAGAAGGCGGGATCGGTGCCAGCTCTGAATCACGTCTCGCTACCCGACGCCGTGCGGCTGACGTTGCGGCGGCGGATCCTCAACGCGGAGATCCCGGCCGGCGCTCGCCTGGTCGAGACCCAGCTGGCCGCGGAGTTCGAAGTGAGCCGTACGACGATCCGCCAGGCGTTGCGCGACCTGCAGTCCGAAGGGCTGGTCGAGCTCGCGCCGCGACGGCACTGCGTCGTGACCCGCATGGACGAGAAGGACGCGACCGACGTTCTCTATGCCCGCTACACCCTCGAGCTCGGAGCGGTGCGCGAGTGGATGCAGAACCGGCCGCCGGGATTCGACGACGAGCTGCGCAGGGAGCTCGACGCGATGCAGCTGGCGGCAGAGAACAACGACACCTTGGCCGCGGTGGAGGCGGACACCCGTTTCCACGGGCTGCTGGTCGCGGCCGGAAACCGCAACCGGCTCGACCAGCTCTGGCACACCCTCGACGGCCAGATGGGCGCGCTGATGCGATCGTCCCTGGAGCGCCAGCACAGCGACCTGGCCGACCTTGCGCAGCGCCACGTCGACCTGGCGCGGATCATCTCCAGCCGGGATCCGGAGGAGATCGAGGCGGCGCTGCGCGAGCACTACCTCGCCTGATGCCGCGGCGCCGCGGCTCGGCCGGTGAACCCTGATGCGGCACGGGTTGTTCTTCCCGGCGTTCGAGGGTCTCGCCGACCCATGGGTGGTGGTCGACGTTGCCCGCCGCGCAGAGGCGGCCGGCTGGGACGGCATCTTCTTGTGGGACCACCTGCTCTACGAGGACATTGCCGAGATCAGTGACCCGTGGATCGTGCTCGCAGCGGTCGCGACGGCGACCGAGCGGATCCAGCTGGGCGCGATGGTGACGCCGCTGACCCGGCGGCGGCCGGCCGTTCTTGCCCGGCAGGCGGTCGCCCTCGACCAGCTCTCCGGGGGCCGGCTGATCCTCGGCTTCGGCCTCGGCGACGACGGCCGGGTGCGCGAGCTGTCGTCGTTCGGCGAGGTCGTCGAGCCGCGCGTGCGCGCCGAGCGGCTCGACGAAGGACTCGCCGTGGTGACCGGCCTGCTGTCCGGTGCCGAGGTCAGCCATCGCGGCACCCACTTCGCCGCGGACCGGGTGCGCTTCCAGCCGGTCGCGGCGCGGCCGGGCGGTATTCCGATCTGGCTCGCTGCCCGGTGGCCGCATCGGGCTCCGATGCGCCGAGCCGCTCACTACGACGGGTTGTTCACCATCCAGCTTCCGGGCCCGCAGGAGGTCGCCGAGGTGCGCCGGCGCATCGTCGACGAGCGCGGCACCCTCGACGGATTCGACATCGTCTGCCAGGGCGGGCCCGACGTCGATCCGGCGCCGCGGGCGGCCGCGGGAGCGACCTGGTGGTTGACGCAGTACGGCCCTTACGGAATCGAGCCGGACCGGTTGCTGGAGCTTGCCTCGGCCGGTCCGCGAGTGGATGGTGCGGCATGAGCAGACCTGCTCCCGGTCCCTACGTCAGCCCGCCGTCGCTCGCTGCTGCCGCGTTGCCGGAGTACGTCGCACGGTACGGCGCAAGCGTGCTCGACCTGGACCGCGCAGTCGCGGCCGCGCCCGGCCCGCCGGATCTCATCGACCTGACGCACGGCGACACCCGCGCCTTCCTGCCGCCGGACTGGGCGCTGCGTGGCTTCGACACAGGTGCTGCAGACAACACCGAGGCCTACACCGCGTACCGCGGGAGTGCGAGCGTGCGCGAGGTGCTCGCACCGCGAGTGGCCGCGCTGCTGGGCCGTCCGGTCGATGCCGCTCGAGAGCTGATCGTCACGCCCGGCTCACAAGGAGCGTTGTTCGCGACGCTCTCCGCGCTGGTCGGGCCCGGCGACGTTGTGATGCTCGCCGACCCGGACTACTTCATGAACGAGCGCATCACCCGCTATCTCGGCGGCCAGATCGTCCGGGCCGCGCCGGTTATGTCGGCGGACGGCCTGCTCGAGTTCAGCTCAGAGGACATGGTGCGGATCGCCGCCGTGCTGCCCAAGGTCATGCTGCTGAGCAACCCCAACAACCCCCTCGGTGGCGTCTACACCGCCGCGGCCGTCGAGCAGCTGGCGGCGATTGCCCGCGCGGCGGACGCGACCGTCGTGGTCGACCAGCTCTACTGCCGCCTGATCTTCGGCGCCGCGACGTACACGCATCTGTCTGCGCTGCCCGGGATGGCAGAGCGCACGATCACCTTGCTCGGTCCGTCGAAGACCGAGTCGATGAGCGGGTACCGGGTCGGGCTCGGCGTCGGCCCGCCTGCCGTCGTCGACCAGATGGAGCGAGTGCTCTCACTCGCCTCGCTGCGCACCGGCGGCTACTCGCAGCAGGTCTTGCGCGGCTGGCTCCAGGACGACCGGGACTGGCTGGCCGAGCGCACGGTTGCGCACGAGAAGCTGCGCGATGAGGTGGTCGAGCGGTTGCGGGCGATCCCCGGGGTTGCGGTGCAGCCGCCCGCCGGCAGCTCCTACGTCTTCCCCGACTGCAGTGCGGTCGACGGACCGTACGGCGATGACGACCACGCCCTGACGATCGCGTTCAAGCAGGCAGGAGCGTTGGTGAGCCCCGGCTACCAGTTCGGTCCGGCCGGTCGGGGTCGCTTCCGGATCAACTTCTCCCAGGATCACGACCGGCTGAGCACCGCACTGGACCGGATCACCGGCGTCTTTCGGTAGCGGCGTCTGATCAGCAGAAACTGATCAGGCTAGACTGATGGTATGAGCCAGTCGCGAAACCCCGACGTTGCCGACGTGGCGGCCGCGGTCCAGCTCAGCGTGCGGCTGCTGGTGCGCAGCCTTCGCCAGGTGACCGGCGAGGGTGAGCTGAGCCTTCCGGAGATGTCTGCTCTCGCCCGCCTGGACCGCACCGGACCGACGACGTCGGCGGCGCTCGCGCGCGAGGAGCAGATCAGCCCGCAGTCGATGGGTTCGACCCTCGGGTCGCTGGAGGAACGCGGGCTGGTCGAGCGCCGCGCCGACCCCGGCGACGGCCGGCGCGTCGTACTGTCCATCACCCCGGCGGGCTTCCGGGTGCTGCGCAACAAGCGCAGTGCACGCGCCAAGGAGCTGGCCAGGGCCTTGTCGACCGACTTCACCAAGGCCGAGCTGCGCCAGCTGATGGCGGCGGCCCCGTTGATCGAGCGACTCGCGCAGCGCATCTGATGCCGGGTGCCGGCCGCAAGGCTGCTGACCCCGGCGGGCGGTACAAGTGGATCGCGCTGTCGAACACGACGATGGCGGTCTTCATGTCCGCGCTCGACGGCTCGATCGTCATCATCTCGCTGCCGGCGATCTTCCGCGGCATCCATCTCGACCCGCTCGCGCCGGGCAATGTGGCCTACCTGCTCTGGATGATCATGGGCTACCGCCTCGTGCAGGCGGTGCTGGTCGTCACGCTCGGACGGCTCGGGGACATGTATGGCCGGGTCCGGATCTACAACGCCGGTTTCGTGGTCTTCACCGGTGCGTCGATCCTGCTGTCGGTCGACCCGCTGCGTGGCGGCCACGGGGCGATGTGGCTGATCGGCTGGCGCACGCTGCAGGCGCTCGGCGGATCGATGCTCACGGCGAACTCCGCGGCCATCCTGACCGACGCGTTCCCGGCGGAGCAACGCGGGTTCGCGCTCGGCGTCAACCAGATCGCGGCAATCGGCGGGCAGTTCATCGGCCTCGTGGCCGGTGGCTTGCTGGCCGCGGTCGACTGGCGGGCGGTGTTCTGGGTGAACGTCCCTGTCGGGCTGTTCGGCACCGTGTGGGCCTACCTGCGGCTGCGGGAGACCGGCGAGCGACACAAGGGGCGGATCGACTGGTGGGGCAACCTCACCTTCGCGATCGGACTCGGTGCGGTGCTGGTCGCAATCACCGACGGCATCCAGCCGCATGGCGGGCACAGCATGGGCTGGACGAACCCCGAGGTGTTCCTGCCGCTCGCCGCCGGCGTACTGCTCCTCGTCGGCTTTGTCGTCATCGAAGACCGCGTGAGCGATCCGATGTGCCGCCCGGCGCTGTTCCGGGTCCGGGCCTTCGCCGCCGGCAACGCGGCGGGTCTGGTCGCCGCGATCGCGCGTGGCGGGCTGCAGTTCATGCTGATCATCTGGCTGCAGGGGATCTGGCTGCCGCTGCACGGATACGACTTCGCGAACACGCCGCTGTGGGCGGGCATCTACCTGTTGCCGCTGACCGCGGCGTTCCTGCTCGCCGGGCCGTTGTGCGGAGCGCTGTCCGACCGGTACGGCGTGCGCGGGTTCGCCACGATGGGCATGGTGATCTTCGGGGCCAGCTTCGTCGGCATGATCTACCTGCCGGTGAACTTCCCGTACTGGGCGTTCGCCTTGCTCATCTTCACCAACGGGATCGGTGTCGGGATGTTCAGCGCGCCGAACTCGTCGGCAATCATGGGAAGTGTCCCGGCGGCGCAACGCGGCGTCGCCTCGGGAATGCGATCGACGTTCCAGAACTCCGGCACCGCGCTGTCGATCGGAGTCTTCTTCTCCTTGATGATCGCGGGCCTCGCAAGCACTCTGCCGACGACGCTGACGCACGGGCTGGTGCGCCAGGGAGTGCCGGGAGGCGTCGCGCACCAGGTCGGGTCGCTGCCACCGGTCTCGTCGCTGTTCGCTGCGGTGCTCGGAGTGAACCCGGTGCGTCACCTGCTCGCGCCGAGCGGCGTACTGCACACCCTGCCGGCGTCGGCGCAGCAGACCCTCACCGGCCGGCGCTTCTTCCCTGAGCTCATCTCGGCACCGTTCCACCACGGCCTCGTGGTGGTGTTCACGACCGCGGCCGTGCTGTCGCTGATTGGCGCGGTCCTGTCTCTGCTACGCGGCCCTCGCGCTCGCCGTCCCGCCCCACCCCTGGAGCCGGCACTTGTCCCTACCGACTGAACTCCGACCCGCGACTCCGCTGCTCCGCGGATCTCTGCACGGCTACGTACCGCCGGCGGTATCCACGCGTGCACAGATCCGGTCCGGGTTGTGACGATTCCAGAAGGCGCTTTGCCGGCAGGGCTCGGTAGTAGTGTCCCGCTATGACTGCCCCGGGCTATGGGTCTGCCGACCAGCCGCGTGCCTTCGCCGTGACTCGTTACAACGAGCGGATGGCAAACCGGGTGGCTCGGCGAGCGCACCTCGACGAGCATGCCGTTGCCGTTGCGTTTACCTTCAACAACCTGCTCACGATGTGCGTCTTCGGGTTCATCGAGGATGTCGCAAACCTGGTGCCCGGTATCGGCGGCCTGCTGCAACTCGCGGTCTCGCTGCTGAGCTTCTACTTCCACCGGATCGTCCTCGTCACGGACGCACGCGTATATGTCTTTCGCGACTGGCCCCTGCACATCCCGGGCAAGCAGCTTGCGGTCTACAACCGGGGTCCTGGCGTCGTGCGGATCGGTAGTGACCGCAAGGGCGGCCTGTCCGGCTTGATTCGTCGTGGCGAGCTCAACTTCCAGGACGGGACCGTGGTCTACCACAGCCCGATTTGGATCCGCCGCGCCCAGTACGTCGCGCAGGAAGCGAATCTTCCGCCCGGCCGATGACCCCTCAATGCACGAGGGACGCGAGGTGCCTTCTCGCGGGGCCGCGCCCGGGTACGCCCGCTGCCACCGATGGCCCATGCGTGGGGCTATAGCCCCACCGATGGGCCATGCGTGGGGAAATCGCCGAATCGGGCTCCGATCCCCTAAAGGGTCACATCCACCACGACGATGACCGCTTTATGCGCTTGAGCCGACCCGCCATGCCCACGGTTGCTGCCTCGGTGGCAGCGGTGGCGCTTGTCGCCGCGGTTGTGGCGGGGGCCGTCGAGAGCAAACACCACTCGCACAAGCCGCAAGGGTCCGGCGGTCAGTCGTTGTCGCTCGCGCAGCGGCAGTCCATAGTGCATCAGCTAAACACAATGACCCTGCACAAACGGTTTGCTCACACGACCATCTGTCCGCAGCCGAGCAACCCGCTGGACGCCTGCTTCTCCGGTCCGCTGACTGGCACGGTCCCGTCGGCTCTGACTGCGGCTAGCGACACCGATCGGATGCTGACCTCCCTCGGCATCGCCCTTGGCTTATCCCGCAGTTGCTCGGCGGTGACGGGCGGGCCGCAGGGGAGCGGCTATTACTGCAACTCGAACGGCACCTGGCACGGCAATCCCGTGTTCACGACCGTCTTCGTCTCGAACGCTACACACAAGAAGGCCACACACAAGAAGGCCACGCCCGCCCGCCTCTACGCGATGGTGTCAGTCTCCGCTTCTTGATGCGGGGGGCCGGCGGTGCTGTCGGCGCCGTGACACCGGTGCGCTGCTCACGGGCCCGGTCAAGCCGTCACCGGGGATCGCCGATCACCACGATGTGAGCGTCGAGGGGTTCTTCGCGGTTGTCCCGTCCCCTGCCGAGGGGTCATCGACCGCGACCGGAGTGCAGGGGCCTCAAAGAGTACGTCGAAACCGGCTACTCGCGGCCTCTGTGGTGTTGCTCTTGGTCGCGGTCGGCGTTCTGCTCGCCGTGTTTCGCGGGGACACGGGCGCACACGGCCCGAGCACCGGGTTGCAGGCATCGACCGTCCTGAAGGTTCAGTTTCCGTCGAGCGTTGAAGGCGCCCCGCTCCAACCTTCCGAAACCTCGCTGCTGACCTCACAGCTTGCGAACTTGGCCTCCCGTGTGCCCGCGCTCGCGCTCAGTACTCAAGTGCAATATCACCAAGTCGGAGGCGCCGACATCTTCATCGCAGGTGGTCCCCTACCGGCCGCGCTCCGGTACAAGGGCAACGCTCAGCAAGTGTCACTGCTGAATCAGATCCTCCATCAGGTTGGCGGCCCCAAGGCCAGGCGCCCCGAGGGCTGGGGGCCGATGCCCACCGGGACGCTTGGCGGTCAGATGTGGTGCGGAACCCAGTCCGTCGGTGGCGGCACGATCGGGCTTTGCTATGTCGTCGACTCCCAGAACGTTTTGATGATCACAACGTTTGGAGATAGTCCCCAGACGACGGCGGAGCGGGTTCGTCCGCTGGTTGAAGTCCGGGCCAACTGACGCGGGTCACTGGGCCTCGCACCAGAGCCGGTTGCGTTCGTCAGGCTGAATCCCCGACCGGCGCACCCTCACCTCTCGGTCGCGCCGGTCCGGCACTGTGCCGCCAGGTTGCGCGCCGAATGGGAGGTCGCGACGCCGCACCGGTGGCCCATGCGTGGGGCTATAGCCCCACCGATGGGCCATGCGTGGGGCTAGAGCCCCACCGATGGGCCATGCGTGTCGAGGCAGCGAGGGTTCCGCTCGGCGGGGCAGTCCGGGACTGCGCCTAGGCTGAGGCCGAACGTGTCGTTGGCCGGAGGGAGGCGCCATGGCCGACACCTGTACCCACCTCGACACCATCGCCGATGTGACGCCGTCCAGCGATGGCTGCGAGGACTGTCTGAAGATCGGTGGCCGTTGGGTTCATCTCCGGCTGTGCATGGCCTGCGGGCATGTGGGGTGCTGCGACTCCTCGCCCAACCGGCACGCGACCGCGCACTGGCACGCCGAGCCGGACCATCCGATCATCCGCTCGTACGAACCGGGCGAGGACTGGTGGTGGTGCTACGTCGACGAGCTGATCTTCGACGTGGAGGGCGCGCCGCCGGCGCCGTCACATCCGTGACCGAAAACCTCGACGGATCACCGCCGCCGGAGGCGTACCCCTCGCTGTCGCCGAACCAGGTCGCGACCCTCGTTGCGCGTGCCACCGCGCAGGACGTGGTCGCGGGCGATGAGCTGTTCGCCGCGGGCGACCGCGAATACGACTTCATCTACATCGAGTCCGGTGAGGTCGAGATCGTCCGGCTGGAGACACCCGACTCGCCGGAGCAGGTCGTCGCCGTACACCCGGCCGGCCGCTTCCTCGGCGAGCTGAACCTGCTGACCGGACAGGCGGTCTATCTGACGGCGCGGGTGCGCGAGCCGGGGCGCGTGTACCGGATCCCGCCGCCGGCCTTCCGGCGGCTGATGGCGGAGGACGTCGACCTCTCCGACGTGATCCTCCGCGCGTTCCTCGCCCGCCGCCGCGCGCTGCAGACCGGGGAGGGCAAGCGCAGCATCGAGATTCTCGGCGCCTCGCTCTGCGCGGCGTCGCACGCCTTGCGCAACTGGGCCGCGCGCCAGCAGCTGCCGCACTACTGGATCGACGTCGACAGCGACGAGGGCACCGCGCTCGCGGCCGCGATCGGTGTGACGTCGGTGGACCTGCCGGTGGTGCTGATGGCACCTGCCGTGCGGCTGACCAACGCGACACCGGGAAAGGTGGCCGAGGCGATCGGGTTGTCCTACCAGCCGTCGCGTGGGCGGGTGTACGACGTCGTGGTGGTCGGGGGCGGCCCGGCCGGTCTCGCTGCGGCCGTGTACGGCGCGTCCGAAGGGCTCGACACGATGCTGCTGGACGCCAATGCGGTCGGCGGGCAGGCCGCAGCGAGCTCCAGGATCGAGAACTACCTCGGCTTCCCGTTCGGGCTCTCCGGCGGAGACCTGACGGCTCGGGCCCAGCTGCAGGCGCAGAAGTTCGGCGCGCATGTCTCGACGCCGTGCGCCGTGACCTCGCTGCGGGTCGAGGACGGCCACCTGCGGATGATGCTGTCCGACGGCACCGAGGTTCCCGCGCACGCAGTCGTGGTCGCGACCGGCGCCAGCTACCGCACCCTGCCGCTGGAGCGCTGGTCGCACTTCGAGGGCGCGGGGATCTACTACGCCGCGACCGAGCTCGAGGCTCGCAGCTGCACTCCCGACCCGGTCGCGGTGGTCGGCGGTGCCAACTCGGCCGGCCAAGCGGCCTTGTTCCTCGCCGAGCGGGGTTGCCCGGTGCAGCTGGTCGTGCGCGGCGGCGACCTCGCCAAGGGGATGTCGACGTACCTCGTCGAGCGCGTCGTGTCGCATCCGAGGATCGAGGTCTGCCTGCAGACGGAGGTCGTCGGTCTGCACGGCGGGGTCGGGCTCGAGGCCATCACCTCGCTGACGGCCGGAAACGAGCCCGAGACCCGCGAGTGCCACGCGCTGTTCTGCTTCATCGGCGCGAAGCCCGCGACGAGCTGGCTCGACGGCGTCGCGCTCGACGACGACGGTTTCGTGCTCACCGACCGGGACCTCGACGACACCGTGCTGCCCGCGTCATGGTCGGTGTTGGGCCGGCGCCCGCTGCCCTACGAGACCAGCGTGCCTTGCGTGTTCGCGGTGGGCGACGTCCGCTGTGGATCGATGAAGCGGGTCGCGTCGGCCGTCGGTGAAGGCGCGAGTGCAATCCGTTCCGTGCACTCCGCGGTCGCGCCGCTCGTGCCGCTCTCCTGACCCGTCGGCTCGCCGGCCCGTACCAGCGCGACCCCGGCCAGCACCAGGACGCCGCCGAACAGCTGCCAGGCGTGGGGGAGCTGGCCGAGCAGCAGCCAGGCCCACAGCACGGCCGCGACGACCTCCAGCAACCCGACGAACGACGCCAGCCGGGCTCCGAGGACGCGCGCCGCGCGCACACCGAGCAGGTACGACGTAACGGTCGAGATGATGGCGACGCCGAGGACCGGAACCACCCAGCTCATTCGCGCGCCGCGCAGCGTGACGTCGCCGGTCGTCATGTGCATCGGGAGAATGCCGATCAGCCCGGCCACCTGGATCGCCACCACGCCGACGACGAGTGAGGACCAGGTGAGCGCCAGCGGGTCGAGCGCGGTAGTCGACCGCGCACTCGCGACGAAGTAGTACGCCAGCCCGACCGCAGCGCCCGCCGCCCAGAGGATGCCGATCGCGTTGAGCCGCCCGGCATTGGTCAGGTCGAGCACGAAGCACAGCCCGACAACTGCGCACCCCGCGCCCGCGGTGGTGAGCCGGCCGGGACGCTGCCCGTGAACCGCCCACATCCACGCCACCACCAGGAAGACGCCCATGTACTCGAGCAGCAGCGCGACGCCGACCGAGAGGTGCGCCACCGCCTCGAAGTAGCACAGCTGGCCACCGGACACGGCTACGACGCCATAGATAAGGACGTGCCGCCGGGTCTGCCAGAGCTCAGCCCAGCTCGACCCGATGCCACGGCGCAGGCTGCGGAGGGCGACCGGCGTGAGCAGCAGCGCGGCGACCGCCATCCGGGCCCGCACGACCGCAGCGGGTGACCAGCCGGCCCCGACCAGCGCGGTGGCGAACGAGCCGGACATCCCGAAGCACGCCGCCGAGGCGACCGCCATCGCGAGCCCGGCGAGCGCGGCCCGCCGGTGCTGCTCGGTGCCCATGGTGCGGTCTCCTTCACGAACGACGGTCGTACCGAAGCGGTGCTGAGAAGGAGCCAAAGTGCGTACACTCCTTACCGGAATAACCTTAGGGGCGAGAGTGTAAGGAGTCAAGTGATATTCGCACATGACACCGAGCGCGCCCTCGCCGAACTGGTCGCGCTGTTCAACACCGCGCCGTCGGAGTTTCACGGTGAGGAGCTGAACACCGTCCGGGATCTCGACGAGTTCCTCCGGGTGTGGGAGTGGACCGGGTCGCGAACGCGCGACCGCGCCGAGCTCGACGGCGTCCAGCAGGTCCGGGACCGGCTGCACACCGTCTGGCTGTTGCTCGGCACCGATCGCGGGCTCGACGCCGCGGTCGAGATCATCAACGAGCTGTTGCGCGACGCCCCT
>Ga0335074_10009718_pt1 | contig 13443 bp, 14 predicted proteins | sample Lox_Sample_23_FD_206715 | JGI IMG/M metagenome (GOLD analysis project Ga0335074, IMG submission 206715) | Soil microbial communities from Loxahatchee National Wildlife Refuge, Florida, United States - Lox_Sample_2.3 | ecosystem: Environmental > Terrestrial > Soil > Wetlands | place: USA...
GAATCCGTACAAGCTGTCGCCCGCGCCCACCACCACGTACTGGCGTCCATCCAGCTCATACGTCATCGGACCGTTACTTACGGTGCCGATGAGATGAGCGTGCCAGAGAATCTTGCCGTTCGCCGCATCGAACGCGACAAAATTCCCCGAAGGATCGCCGGTGAAGAGCAGCTTACCGGCCGTGGTCAAAATTCCGATTTGCGATCCGGGACGATTGTAGTCGTGCGACCAGCGAACCTGGCCGGTGCGATAGTCGAGGGCCTTCAGCGCCAGCGTTGAATAGACGCCCGAATCGCGGCCGCCGTAGCCCTCCGGCTTGTCTCCGGTATCGGTGAGGTAGAACACGCTATACGACGAGACGGCATTGATGTAGAACAGTCCGGTCTGCGGGTCGAAGCTGGATGGGGGCCAATTCGACGCGCCGTTCTGAGCGGGGCTCACCAGCGTGCCGTCGGTTTTCGGCTCCTTGTCCGGATTGCCGATGGGCTGGCCTTTAGCATCCAACCCTTTCGACCAATTGAGATCGATGAAGGGCTTGGAAAGAATGTTCTTGCCGTTGGTGCGGTCCAGAACGAAGAAATATCCGTTGCGGCTGGATTGCGCGAGCAGCTTGCGCGGACGGCCGTCGATCTCGCCGTCGAACAGCACCGGCGTCTCCGCGGCGTCCCAATCGTGAGTATCGTGCGGCGAGGCTTGAAAATACCACGCCAATTTTCCGGTGTCCGGATTCAGCGCCACAATCGAACAGGTCCACAGATTATCGCCCTTGCGGCTCTGGCCCGCGTACACCGGATTCGGATTGCCGGTGCCCAGGTAATACAGGTTCAGCTCGGGATCGTAAGTGCCGGGCACCCACGTCATGCCGCCGCCGTGTTCCATGGCCTCGGGATTGGGCCACGTCTCGGCGCCGGGCTCGCCCTTGCGCGGCGTGGTGTTCCAGCGCCATTGCAATTGCCCGGTTTCGGGGTCGCGCGATTCCAGATACCCGGGAACATCCAGCGAGTCGCCGCCCACGCCGACAATCACGTGATTGCGGATCACGATGGGCGCGGGCGTGGAGAAATATTCCTGCTTCACGTCGGCGATCTCCACGTGCCAGCGCTCGGTGCCGTCCTTGGCGTTCAGCGAAATGAGGTAATTATCGGGCGTTTCGAAGTACAGCCAATTCCCGTACATTCCGAAGCCGCGGTTTCCGATATGAATGCCGCCGTGCGTTTCCCACTGGTAGTGCCAAAGCTGGCGGCCGCTGCGCGCGTCGATGGCCCAGGCGTGATCCGGCAGCGTGAAATACAGAACGCCGTTCACTTCGAGCGGCGTGGATTTAATGGGCGCCGTAATCGCGACCGTGCCGGGATCGAGCCGGTATTCCCAAGCCAAAGTCATGGCCGTCACGTTCGAGGAATTGATGCGCGCCAGCGTGCTGTAGCGGCGGCCGGAGTAATCGCCGTTGTAAGTCGGCCAGGTATCGGTGGGCGGCTTCAGGAGCAGAGCCGGATCGAGGCTTTGAGCGCAAAGCCCCCCGGCGAATAGCCAAGAGCCAGCCAGCGCGAACGCAGTGAGCTTCATTTGAGCGTCTCCAGGTATGCGAGCACGTTGTGCATATCGGCGTCCGTATATTTTTTCAGCAGCTCGGCGTGCGCGGCGAGCGGGTCGCGAATTTCCACTTTCACCCGCCCCTCGCGCGAGAAGGAATGATACTCGCCCGACGCATCGCGCAGCGCCACGTCGAAGTCGTCGGCATATTCGAGCGTGCCCGAAAACGACTGTCCCGACGGCAGCGTGACGGTGACCTGCGACCGCTCGCCCGGCGAATCTCCCCGGCGCGAGTGCGGATAAAGGAAGCGCGATTGAAGCGCGACCGGGTCGTATTTTTTGGCAATGCCGGCCAGGTCTCCAGTCGGCGAGTGACACTGATGGCAGCGGCCGGCGCCGTTGAAATATTCGCGGCCTTTTTCGCGGTCGCCGGTCACAACGTTCAGGATCGTGTAGGCGTTTCGATCGATAGCCGCCTGCTGCCGGGAACGCAGGAACGCGGCGATATCCTGAATCTGATCCGCGGGCAGATGAAACGCGGGCATGCCCTTGCCGGGGCGGCCCTGCTCGATTACGGGGCCGATCTTATCGCCGCGCTCGTCATCGAGCGCCAGCGGCGAGCGAACCAGGTCCGGACCCGTGTCGCCGCCTTGCGCCGTCGTGCCGTGGCAAAAACCGCAGTTAGCGACAAAGACTTTCTGGCCCCGCTCGACGGCCGCGGGATCGGGAACCGGACGGCTGATCAGAAAATTATTGGTCGGCCGGGGTGGCGCGGCCGGCGGAGGTGTTTGCGCCGCGAGCGAAAACGCAGCTGCGATCGATAGCGCCGCCAGTTTTTTCATAAGTAGCGATAAACGTCAGTGGCTATTCTTTCACTTTCCGCGCCCGTGCGTCTACGGCCTTGCGCCCAACCCCGCCTTCTGCTATATACTGAAGCTTCATGCTTCGTTGCGCGTATTACTCGTTTCGATTTTGGTACTGGTTTAGCGCCTGAACCGGGACGAGTGGCATCGGCTTAAGCAATACTGAGTTAGCAAAAGCAACCCACTCGAAAGAGTGGGTTTTTGATTTTTGAGGAGACCGAAAGATGATCATCTCGATGAAACTCCACTCGACGAAAGAGGAGATCGAGCAAGTTTGTGAACGCATCCGCGAATTCGGTTATAAAATCCACGCCATTGAAGGCGAGGAGCGCGTTGTGATCGGCGCCGTGGGCACCGGCGATACCACCGCCTGCCTGGAGTCGGTGGAGGCCATGCCGCAGGTGGAGAAGGCGGTCCGCATCTCAGCGCCTTACAAGTTTGTGAGCAAGGAGTATCGCTCCGAGCGTACGCGCATTCGCGCGGGCGGCTGCGAGATCGGCGGCGACGAGTTTATTGTAATGGCCGGTCCCTGCTCCGTGGAATCCGAGAAGCAGATCATGCAGGCCGCCGAGGGTGTGGCCCAGGCCGGCGCCAAGCTTTTACGCGGGGGCGCCTTCAAGCCGCGAACGTCGCCTTACGATTTCCAGGGCCTGGAGGAAGAGGGGTTGAAGCTGCTGGCCAAAGCCAAGCGAGCCACCGGCCTCGGCATCATCACCGAGGTGATGAGCGACCGCGACGTGGACCTGGTGGCCGATTATGCGGACATCCTGCAGATCGGCGCGCGCAACATGCAAAACTTCGCGCTGCTCAAAACGCTCGGCAAATGCAATCGGCCGGTGCTGCTGAAGCGTGGCATGAGTTCCACCATCAAGGAGCTGCTGATGTCGGCCGAATACGTAGTGGCGCACGGCAATTCGAGCGTGATTCTGTGCGAGCGCGGCATCCGAACATTCGAAACAGTCACGCGCAACACCTGCGATATCGCCGCGGTGGCCGCGCTCAACGAGCTGACCCACCTGCCCGTGATTCTGGACCCCAGCCATGCCACCGGCAAACGCAGCCTGGTGCCGGCGCTGGCGCGCGCGGGCGTCGCCATCGGAGCCGACGGGCTGATCATCGAAGTGCATCCGGCGCCGGAGAAGGCCATGAGCGATGGTGCGCAGTCGCTCGACATTCCGCAATTCCACGCCATGATGCGCTCGCTCGCGCCCTACATCAAATTATGGAAAGAGTCGCGCGTCACAGAGGCCGTCGCGGCGGTGTGATCTGACGGTAACGGTTCGAGTCCGACGCCTATTGATCGCGGCACTTGGGCTGGCGGCCTGTGCGCTCGCGGCCCTCGGGATTTATTGGTTTCAGACGCGTTGGGTGGCCCGGCCTTCCAATCTGGTGGCCTGCCTGCCCGCGGCCAACGCCAGCGTGGTCTATTTCGACGTGGATGCGCTGCGGCGATCGGGTATTCTCGGCATGCTCAGCGCTTCAAAATCCGCCGAAGATCCGGATTATCGCCAGTTCGTCGAGGAGACCCAATTCGACTACGAGCGCGATCTGAACGCCGTTGCCGCCGCGGTGAAAGACGGCAGGATTTACTTCGCGCTGCGGGGCCGTTTCCGTTGGAGCAATCTGGCGGCGTACGCCGCGCGGCAGGGCGGCTCTTGTCACAAGGATTATTGTGTCGTTCCCGGAAGCCAGCCCAACCGGCGCATTTCGTTTTACATGCTGGAGCGCGACGTGCTGGCGCTGGCGGTCGCCCCCGATGACTTCGCCGCCTACCAGGTGACCAGCGCGTCCGGTAAAGACTCGTCCGTTCCGCCTAAGGACCCGGTTTGGGCCCTGATTCCCGCGCCCGCGCTCGCGACCATGGATGCCTTGCCTGCCGCCGCGAAGGCCTATGTTCCTGCGCTGCAGGGTGCGCAACAGATCATCTTCAGCATCGCCGGAGACTCCACTCAGCATTTGCAGCTCGGAATTCACGTCACCTGCAAAGACCCGACCGCGGCAACTGCTTTGGTCGCGCAGCTCGAAGTGATTACCAAAACATTGCGCGAGCTGATCGCGAAGCAACGCGAAAAGCCCGGTCCCGCGGATTTGAGCCAGGTGCTGGTTGCGGGAAGTTTCCGGCGCGACGAACGACAAGTCTACGGCGAATGGCCGATTCCGCGCGCTTTTTTGGACGCAATTGCGGGGACTGTGTACTAGAACCAACGTAACTTTGCCGTTCCGTTCTTAAATGCGAAACTGAAAGAGCGTGACCCGCAGAAAGCTTCTCTCTTTGATCCCCATGGCCGGTTGCGCGCCCGCGTACGCGTTCGGCGTGGAACCCAATTGGCTGGAGCGCACGGTCACACAAGTGAAGCTGCCGTGTAAAACGCTGACGCGCCGCGTACGGATTCTGCATCTGTCGGATTTTCACGCTTCCGCGGCGGTTCCCTTTTCGTTGATCGAAGCAGCCGTGAACCTGGGCCTCGAATCCAAGCCCGACGTCATCTGCCTGACCGGCGATTTCGTCACTGATGCGGCTCCGTTCAACGAGGCCCAGTACGCGCGTATCCTCGGCCGGCTTTCGAGCGCGGCGCCGGCGTTCGCGGTGTTGGGCAATCACGACGGCGGCAGTTGGGCCGCGGCCTCCATGCGCGGATTCTCCGACACCACGATCGTCGAAGGCGTCCTCAGCGCCGCGCGAGTCCGGCTCCTTCACAATCGCCCGGAAATCGTTCGTCTGCGCGATCAATCGCTGCGCTTCGCCGGGGTCGCCGCCGATCTGTGGAGCGGCGCAGTGGATGGTGATCGCGCGTTCGCGGGTGTTCCTGCCGACGATCCGGCGATTCTTCTGGCGCACAATCCCGATACCAAGGATGGGCTGGCCGATCGGCCTTGGGATCTGATGCTTAGCGGCCACACGCACGGCGGCCAAGTGGTTTTGCCGCTGCTCGGCGAACGTTTCGTCCCGGTGCGCGACAAGCGCTTCATCGCTGGCTTGAAGCAGTGGAACGGCCGCCAGGTTTACGTGACGCGCGGCGTCGGAAGCATCCACGGTGTTCGCGTGAATTGCCGTCCGGAAGTCACCATCCTGGACTTGATCAGCGAGACTTAGACTCGCTTTCCTCCACCATCCTCTTCACGCGGTCTAGCTCCTGGCGCAGCTTTTTTTCGCGCAGCGCGATCGAGATTACGTAGCCGATCACGATCAGCCACGCCACCGCGAAGCCAAAAAACATGAAGGTATAGTTTTGTGGGCTCATGAACGATCCTCAGAACGCATGCGCGTGGCGGCGCAGCGCGTCGATCTCCAGGCGCATCGATTCCTGGCGCGTGCGGATCAGAATCAGCGCAGTGGCGAGCATCAAAAATGCGAGGAAATTCCACCACAGCGGCGCTTCCATTCCGGGCGCCATGCCGCCGCCTCCGCGGATTTCGAGCACCGGGCCGGGATGCTGGGTGCGGAACCACTCGATCGATTTCCACACCAGCACGATGTCCACGCAGGCGAAGATCGACAAAACGGCCGACAGCCGCGCGCGTGTGGTGGGATCGTCAATGGCGCGCCGCAGCATGAAGTAGCCGAAATAAATCAGCAGGCAGACGAAATAGGATGTGAGGCGCGGGTCCCAAGTCCACCAGATGCCCCAGATGATGCGGCCCCAAATGCTGCCGGTGACCAACGTGATCGAGGCGAAGGCCAGCGAGACTTCGTTGATGGACGCCGCGATCGAATCCAGCCGCAGATCCTTTTTGATCAGATATCCGACGGCCGAAAACATTCCGACGTAGAAGCCGGTGAACGACGTGATGGCCGCCGGGACGTGGAAATAGATGATGCGGAAAATAGCGCCCTGGTTCGCTTCATCGGGAACCTCCAGGAAAATAGTGTGCAGATTCCATGCCAGAATCAGACCCGCTAAGCCCGCCAAAGTCAAAATGATTTTCTGACGCATGTGGTTGCTACCCCACTAGAACGATTTCTACCAAAGCCAAAGCCAGGATCGTGAAGATAACGTCGAACGCCACCAGTATACGAAACCAGATGAAGTTGTCCGCCAGGCGGCCGTTCGTGATCAGTACACGGCTGAGTTGGATGGCTCCCAGCAGCGCGGGAATCAGCATCGGATAGACCAGCGTGGGCAGCATCAATTCGCGCAGCCGCAAATTGACGGTCATCGCGCTGAACATGGTTCCGATCACGGTGATGCCCCAGGTGCCCAGCAGCATCACCACAAACAAAAGGCCTAGGTGCGGCAAACGAACATCGTAAAATATGGCAAAGAACGGAAGGCTGATGCATTCCACGATGATGATGAGCACATAATTCGCGAGGCATTTTCCGAGAAACAGCTCGGCCCCGCTGATGGGCGAAGCGAGCAGGGCGTCCAAACAGTCGTTCACCAGCTCGCGCGCGAAACTGCGGTTCAGAATCAAAGTGCCTGCGAACGCGAAGATGAGCCACAGCAGGCCGCCCGCGATCTCGCGAATCTCCTCGGGCTCCAGATCGAACGCGAAACTGAACAGCAGCAGGATCACCAGCGCGAACGAGACGGACGCGTTCACCGCTTCCTTACTGCGAATTTCCGAGCGCAGATCCTTGGCGGCCACCGCCAGCGTGCGGCGGAGGAACTTCATGCGTCTCCGTAATGACGATACAGCCAGCCTGGATCTTCCAGCATTTCCCAGGTGCGCGGCCCGCGATAGGCCAGTTTGCCGCGATTAATGAGCGCCACGTCGGTGGCCAGCTCCAGCGCCTCGCGCAATTGGTGCGTCGACATGACGATCGTGCCGCCTCGCCCCAGCGTGGACTCGAGCAGCTCCTGCAGCACCGCAATCGCGCGATCGTCGAGCGCGGTGAACGGTTCGTCCAGCAACAGCAGTGACGGCTGATGCAAGAAGCAACGCGCGATGGCCAGGCGCTGCCGCATGCCGCGCGAAAACTCACGCACCAGGCCGTCACGAACGCGGTCCAGGCCGGTCCGTTCGAGCCATTCGGTGGCTGTGCGGCGCGCGTCCACCACCCCATAAAGCTCCCCGAACAGCTGCAAATTCTCGAACGCGGAAAGCTCTTCGTAAACGCCGATGCCATGGCCCAGGATTCCGATGCGCTGCCGGGTGGCGCCGGCCCGCGCGTCTTCTCCGAGGATTAAGACGCGTCCCCGCGCGGCCTTGGAAAGACCGCCCAGAATTCGCAGCAGCGTGGTCTTCCCCGCGCCGTTGCGTCCGAGCAAGGCGAGACAGGCGCCGGGATCGACGTGGAACGAAACATCGCGCAGTGCGGGATAGTCGCCGTAGTATTTCCAGACACCTTCGATAGAGAGTGCCGGGGTCATCTATTTAGGCGGCGGGCCGCCGATGCGTATGCCCAGCTCGCGCAACACGCGCTCGGAAACCGCGGCGGGCGCCTCACACATGAGATCGCTGCCACGCGCGGTTTTGGGGAACGGAATCACTTCGCGAATCGAACTCTCGCCCGCGAGAATCATCACCAGACGGTCCAGGCCGAGCGCGATTCCGCCGTGCGGCGGCGCGCCATATTCGAGCGCCTCCAGCAGAAAACCAAACCGCATCTTGGCCTCTTCGTCCGACATGCCGAGCGCCGAAAAGACCTTGGCCTGCACGTCGCGCCGATGAATACGAATCGACCCCGAGCCCAGCTCCGTGCCGTTCAGCACGACATCATAAGATTTGGCGCGGCAGCGCGCCGGATCGCTGGTCAGCTTGTCGATGTCTTCATCATGCACCGAAGTGAACGGATGATGCGCCGCATTCCAGCGATGCTCCTCTTCATCCCATTCGAACATCGGAAAATCGACCACCCACAGCGGTTTGAAAACGTTCGGGTCCAGCAGCTTGTGCCGGTCGTTGTATTTCTGCCCGGCGAACAGACGAAGCTGCCCGCAAGCTTGATAGAACGTCTCCTCCGGGCGCTGTCCCTCGGGCGGACCCGGCCATCCAACCAGTAGGAGCAGATCATCGTCGGCCGCACCCGACGCCGCGCGCGCTTGTTCCACCAGCTTGGCGTCCAGTTTTTTCAAATCGTCATAGACGCGCAGCTTGCGCTCGGTTCCAAATTCCTTTAGTTCGTCACGCTCTTTGCGGCTAAGCTGGCCGGTCTTCGGAATGTGAATCGCAACCGGCGGAAACGTCAGGCCCAGAACCAGCTGCCAGCTCTCGCTGAGCACGTGAAACGGCGGCAGGCGCAGGTCCGGCTTGTCGATCCCGTAGGACTGCATGGCCTGCGCGTAAGTCAAACGCGGAAAATCGCCGGGAATCGCGCAGCCCGCCACTTCAAACACGCGCTTGAGCATCGGCTCCACAACTTCATAAACGCGTTCCTGTTGCGGGAACGACATTTCCAGATCGATCTGCGTAAACTCTGGCTGCCGGTCGGCGCGCAGGTCTTCATCGCGGAAGCAGCGCACGATCTGAAAATATTTCTCGTACCCGCTCACCATCAGCAGTTGCTTAAAAATTTGCGGCGACTGCGGCAGCGCATAGAACGAACCCGGCTGCACCCGGCTCGGCACCAGGTAATCGCGCGCGCCCTCCGGCGTGGAGCGCGTCATGAACGGCGTCTCGATTTCGAGAAACCCCTGGCTGTACAGAAACTCGCGCACCGCAAAGCTGATTTTCGAGCGCAGCATGATATTGCGCTGCATGTGCGGCCGGCGCAGATCCACATAACGGTATTTCAGGCGCGCGTCTTCCTTCACGTCGACCGTTTCTTCCATCGGAAACGGCGGCGTGCGCGATTCGTTGAGGATCCACAGCTTCGAGGCCACCACTTCCACTTCGCCCGTCTCGAGCGCCGGATTTACGGTCTCGGCCGACCGCCTGGCCACCGTGCCTTCCACCGCCACCACGTACTCCGATCCCAGCAGTTCCGCCTTGGCGTACAGCTCGGGCGCATCGGCATGAAACACCACCTGCGTAACGCCATCGCGATCGCGCAAGTGAATGAAAAACACTCCGCCCAGGTCGCGGCGGCGATGCACCCATCCCATCAGCAGTGCGGTCTTGCCGACATCCGATACGCGCAACTGGCCGCAGCTATGCGTCCGGCGCAGATCTCCCAGAAAGTCTAACGGTACTTGCTCAGGCATTCTTTCACTTTCTCGACCAGAAGCTCGCGGCGAAACTGCATCTGCTCCTGGGATTCCATATTCTTCATCGAAATCTCGCCGGCCGCGGTTTCGTTTTCGCCGCAGATCACGGCCACGCGTGCATTCACTTTGTTCGCGACTTCGAACACCTTCTTCAATTTCCCCTCGGCCAGCTCCACGCGGATTCCTGCGGCGCGCAATTCCGCGGCGGCGTTCGCGGCGGCCCGCTGCGTAGCCTCGCCAGCCGTGTGCGTGACCACTACCAGCGGATCCTCGCGCAACGGCGCACCCTGCTCTACCGTCATCACCAGCCGGTCCTCGCCGATTGAAAACCCGATGCCCGGCGCCGGCACGCGCGACCCCAGCGCTTCGGCCAGCCCGTCGTAACGGCCCCCGCCCAGCACCGAATTCTGCGCGCCCAGCGATCCATGCACGATTTCGAACGTGGTGCGCATGTAATAATCCAGGCCGCGCACCATTCGCGGGCGGACTTCGTAACAAATTTTGCGATCGTCCAGGTGCGATTTGACGGCTGTGAAGTGCGTGCGGCACGGCTCGCACAGGTGATCCTGAATGGACGGCAGCGCATCGATCAGCGCCTGGTCTTCCGGCACTTTGCAATCCAGCACTCGCAGTGGATTGGTCTCGGCGCGCCGCTGGCAATCGTCGCACAGCCGCGCCTTTACATCCTGAAGCTTCTCTTTCAGCAGCGCGACATACTGCGGCCGGCAGTTCTGATCGCCGACAGAATTGATCAGCAGCTGGAATCCCTCCAGGCCCGTTCTCCGCAGCAGATCCACCACCAGCTCGATCACTTCCGCATCCACGCTCGGCGATTCCGACCCGATCGCTTCCGCGCCGATCTGATAAAACTGCCGGTAGCGCCCCTTCTGCGGCCGCTCGCGCCGGAACATCGGACCGATGTAGTACAGCTTCTCGAGCCCCGGCTTCTGATCCAGACGATGCTCGATGTAGGCGCGCATCACCGACGCGGTGGCTTCTGGCCGCAGCGTCAGCGAGCTCCCGTCGCGATCCTCGAACGTGTACATCTCTTTGCTGACGATGTCGGTCTCCTCGCCCACCCCGCGCGCGAACAGCGCCGTTTCCTCCAGAATCGGCGTGCGGATCTCCTGGTAGTTGTAAACGCGAAACACCTCGCGCGCAACCCGATCCACGTGATTCCAGATCGCGCTGGACGGTGGAAGAATATCGCGAGTGCCTTTAACCGCTTTGATCATGAGTTGTGACGAGCGCCGCCCGCCTTCAAGCCGGCTCGTCCCGCTGCTCGCCCAAAAAGACCCGCGCGGCCTCTACATACCGGTCTGTATTCTGGCGAAAGCGCTCGCGCTCCTCGTCGGTGACGGGCCGCTTTACCTTCGCCGGGACGCCCATCACCATGCTGAGCGGCGGAATTTCGGCGCCCTCGGGAACCACCGCGCCGGCGGCGATCACCGACCCTTTTCCGATCTTAGCGCCGTTCAGTACCACCGCCGCGATCCCGATCAGGCACTCGTCTTCCACCGTGCAGCCGTGCAGCATCACCATGTGGCCCACGGTAACGCGATTGCCGATGTGCAGCGGAAACCGCCCGGCATCGCAATGCAGCACCGAATTATCCTGAATATTGGTATCGCTGCCGATGCGAATCACGTTCACGTCGCCGCGCGCGGTGACGTTGGGCCAGATGCTGGAGCGTTCGCCGACCTCGACGTCTCCAATCACCTGCGCGCTCTGATCGATGTATGCGGAAGCGGCAATTTTGGGGACAATGCCGCGGTAGGCCCGGATCATGACTGCGGTGTAAGACTCAATCCTAGCACAGGCGACTTCTTTGCCTTTTCTTTACCCGCTAGGGTGCGCCGCCCATCTCCCGCGCTTGGACAGGGACCGGATATGTGGCTTCACCGCTTTGAAGCGTCATCAACAGTATCCCGTTTTTCTTAACCCAGCTGAACGGAATGCTTCGTCTATACCTCTGCGGATATGGGTCGGGATAGCCATCGAGCCACTTTTGAAAGAACTCCTCTTTTAGCTGAGTCCCGTGGATCCAACGCAGGTTCACCAGTCTCAGGTTGTCTTCGTGTTGGAAGAAAAGGTGGCTTACCGTCATGTCACGGATCAGTTTTTCTTTACCAGTATTCTTGTGGTATTGATACTCGTACGCCCCTTAGTAAGATCCACTCCGGCGGTTAGCTTCTTTCCCACATCTTTCACGAGAATGGATGCAAATACCTCCCAGTCCGACGACATGACTGCGGTGCCCGGATGTACACTGCGCGCACTGTACAAACGAAGTTTTCCTTGCAGGGGACCGTACATGTACGCGTGGAAGAACATGAGCGCCTTCTCGAAGTCCAGCTCCGTGGGTGGCCCGCCATAGGCTTCCTGGGACATCCCCTCTATGCTATCTGCTTATTGGCCGGGGCCGTGCTGTTTGCGTGTACAAGTGGCCGGAGTAAATGTTCGCTGAGCCAAGATACCACGGGTACAACGACTCCGTCACCACAAAGATGGTATGCGTCGTTGTAGCTTTCGGGCAAAGGATAGTCGTTGGGAATACCCATGAGGTCGGCGGCCTCTCGTGGCGACAATAGACGCGTGCGAACGCTTCTTCCGTCTACGACGATAACGGTTTGCCGGCTCGATCCCCCAGTCGGCGTTCTGAGGCAACCTGCGACATTGTCAAAACGCACTTCGGCGCGTTGACGGCGCTCGCCCGAATCGTTGGGCCGAGTTCTTTTGTAAACTGTTCCGACGATTCTACCCCCCGAAGCTCTTGCTGCCTCAATTTTGCGTAGGTGCAGAGGGGACATTAGGCCAAGCAGGTGGTTCGTCTCTGACGAACTGTGCCAGTCAACCCCGACAGGGTTGTCTGTGATTATAGAGGAGAGCGCTCTTATATGATTGGAGGGCATAGGCAACCGCCACCACGTCCAATAATCATCTAGCTCTCTCGGGAGTCGCTCCCTTGCAGCCCTCAGGGAGCCAGGATGCCATGGTTCGATAGGTGCCGGAGAAGTGAGCGCTCTGGGAACGGCCACGCGAGCCGACGTTCCTATGATGAAGAGCCGTGGACGCGACTGCGGCACAAATCGGACCGCATCGACGACGACAGCTCCCACTCGGTAATCAATCGCGGCGAACGATTCGATAATGGCAGCGAAATCCTCCCCATGGTGTGAGGTTAACGCGCCGACGACATTCTCGAGCACGATGATACGGGGTGTGCGATTTTCGGCGGTCAATTCAGTCATAAGCCGCCAAAAGGGACGAAAGGTCCCGCTGCGCGCGCCTGCTAAACCAGCGCCCGCCCCGGCGAGCGAGAGGTCCTGACACGGGAATGACGCCCACGCGAGATCAGCTGTTCCCGGTAGGTTGCTGGTAGCGATCTTTGCAACGTCATCCACCACAAGTTCGTCGCATCGGCCGAACCGACCCTTATAAGTACTGGCCTTTTTCGCGGACCACTCGTTTGCGAAGACGCATCGCCACCGCTTGCCTAAACCGAGGCGCGCCATACCGCCGCCGGCGAAAAACTCGTACCAAGTGAGGGTTCCTGAGGTCATCCTGCCCCTTCCAGAAACTTCAGGATTTTCTTTTGGGTGCGCTCCGGACAGCGCAGCTCGCACTCCCATATAACGAGTGTCTTCCAGCCAATCCGCCTAAGGGATGCGCAACTACGTCGATCCCTGGACATGTTGCGCTCTCGTTTGCCGAGCCAATACTCAACATTCGAGGTTGGCAGTGTCGCCGCTTCACAGCGATGACCGTGCCAAAAGCAGCCGTGAACGAAGATTGCGAGTCGTCGTGAGGCAAAAACAATATCCGGCTTACCTGGTAGCCTGGGGTCGTGCAGTCGATAGCGAAATCCCATGGCATGAATCATCCGACGCACTCGAATCTCCGGCGCAGTGTTAACAGACCGTACCCTTCGCATGATCCTGCTGCGAACCCGAGCG
>Ga0335074_10009719_pt1 | contig 13442 bp, 12 predicted proteins | sample Lox_Sample_23_FD_206715 | JGI IMG/M metagenome (GOLD analysis project Ga0335074, IMG submission 206715) | Soil microbial communities from Loxahatchee National Wildlife Refuge, Florida, United States - Lox_Sample_2.3 | ecosystem: Environmental > Terrestrial > Soil > Wetlands | place: USA...
GTAAGTGTCGTGAACATGGACATCCATGCCCAGACAGGCGAGGAACAGTCCGGTCAACCCGCCGACGGTGAACAAGCCGATGAACCCGAAGGCGTAAAGCATCGGGGTGGCGTAGGAAATAGATCCCTTGTGCAGAGTGGCGGTCCAATTGAAAACTTTGATCGCGGATGGGATGGCGACAAAGTAACTGAGGAAGGAGAAAACCAATCCGGCATACACGGATTGTCCGGAGACGAACATATGATGTCCCCAAACCAGAAAACCCAGCACGGCGATGGAGACACTGGAAAAAGCCACCATCTTATAGCCGAATATCGGCTTCTTGGCGAATACCGAGATTAACTCGCTGATGACGCCCATGCCCGGCAGCACCATGATATAAACGGCCGGGTGCGAGTAGAACCAGAATAAGTGCTGGAACAGGATGGGATCGCCGCCGCGAGTGGGATCGAAGATGCCGATGTGCAGCGCGCGCTCGCAGATCAGCAGAAGCAGGGTGATGGCGATCACCGGCGTGCCGAGCACCTGGATGAGGGCCGTGGCATAATTCGACCACACAAAAAGCGGCAATCGGAACCACGTCATGCCCGGGGCGCGCATGCGGTGCACGGTCACGATAAAGTTCAACCCGGTAAGGATCGAGGAAAAGCCGGCGATGAATATGCCAAGTCCCGTGGCAATCACATAGGTATTCGAATAATTGCTGCTATAGGGAACATAGAAAGTCCAGCCGGTATCTACGCCGCCGGCTAACATCGCAAATATGGCGAAGCACCCGCCGATCACGAGCAGATACCAGCTCAACAGATTGATGCGGGGAAATGCCAGGTCCTTGGCGCCGATCATCATGGGCAGAAAAAAGTTGCCCAGCGTGGCGGGAATCGAAGGGATCAGAAAGAAAAAGATCATGATCACGCCGTGCAGCGTGAACAACTTGGTGTAAGTGTCCGCCGAAACCAGATCGCCCTTGGGCGTCAACAGTTCCAGGCGAATGAGCGTGGCGAAGATTCCACCCAGAAAGAAGAATATGGTGATCGTATGGAGGTACAATAGCGCGATCCGCTTGTGATCCTTGGTGAGGAGCCACGACTTAATGCCGTAACCCGCATTCAGATAAGTTTCGCGCTCTTGGACAGCTTCAGTTATCATAAGATTATTTCGTGGTCGTCGGTTGCGTGGTCTGCACAGCAGCCGCGGTTCCCGGTTGGCTCGCCTTCGGCGTTAAGGTCTTGATATATTCGATCAACTGCACGATATTCTCCTCGGTCACCAATCCCTGGAAAGTGGGCATGATCGGTTGATAACCCGAGGCAATTTTCGCCGACGGATAAAAGAGCGACTCACGGATGTAATCCTCGTCGAACTTTACATGGCCGCCTCTGATAAGGTCCACGGTAGTGCCGTACAGGTTATGTAGATCAGGTCCGCGGCCGGGAGGCCCGGACAAGTGATGGCAGTTAGCGCAAGCCAGATTCTGGAATAACTTTTCGCCGTTCTGGGCGAGCGTGCCGGTGGCGCTGCCGCTAAGCCATGCCTGATAGTCCTGCGGCTCCATCACATAAATCCAACCTCCCATGGCGTAGTGATTTGTCCCGCAATACTGCGCGCAGAATAAGTGGTACTTACCCGGCTTGATCGGCTTGAACCACTCCGTGGTATATCGTCCCGGCAGCACATCGGCTTTCACGCGGAACGCGGGAACGAAGAAATCGTGGATCACATCTTCGGAGGTCATGGTCAGTTTCACGGCCTGGCCGACGGGGATATGTAGTTCATTGATTTCGCGCTGGCCTTCCAGATGTTGCAGCTTCCACATCCACTGTTTTCCGACCACGTAGATCTGCTTGGCATCATCCGGCGGGCGGGACATACCAAAGAAGAGGGAGGAGCCCCACACGAACATGACCATGGTAATGCCCAGCGGCACGACCGTCCAGAGGACTTCGAGCGCCAAGGGGCTGTGCGGCGCGGCCGGAAGTTCCTCTTCCGAGTGGCGCCGGTAACGGATAGCAAAATAGAAAATCGTGGCAAATATTACCACCGAGAAGAACACAGCCACAGCGGACAGGAAGAAGAACAGGTGGTCCACACTGGCGGCCACGCTGGATGCTTGAACCGGAAATAGAGGTAATTCGGATCCCATGGAGTTATCGAACGTGTGTCACCAGACGGCGGTCCTTGCGCCAGTCACGCCGCCAGGCAAAGAACAGAAATGTGCCGCAGATCAGTACAAATAGAGAGCCCCCGAAGCGCACCATGTTCATGGCGATCGCGCCATACTTGCCGGTGGCCGGATCGTAATGGTAGCAGAACAACAGGATCTGATCGACTGGCGAACCAATCTTCTCCTGCGAAGCTTCCACTAATCCCAAACGTAAGTCGCGCGGCGCATACTCCACGCCGTAGAAGTATCGCGAGAGCTTGCCGCCGGGAGTCAGAATCATGATGGCGCTGGCGTGTGCATACTGTCCCGTGGCCGGATCGAGCTTATAGCGAAAGCCGACAGCCGAAGTAAGTGCCTTGATGGATGGCTCATCGCCGGTAAGAAAGTGCCAGCCGTTAGCGGTATCCGGCCGGTGATATCGTTGGAAGTAATTGGCTCTTTTCTCAGATGCAATCTCAGGAGTGTCCTTGGGATCGAAACTGACGGCCACCACTTCGAAATCCTTTCCCGGATTCAGTGAAACCGCGCGCAGGCTGGTGGTCATGCCGCTTAAGACCATATTGCACAGCATGGGGCAGGTATAGTAAACCAAGGCCAGCACGACCGGCTTATGACCGCTGAAGTAAGTGGAAAGCGGCACGGAACGGCCGAATTCGTCGCGAAAAACTAAGTTCAGCGGCACTTGATGATTGAGATACTGTTCGATGCTCACGCCTTGTAAGCCGGCCGGCAGCGGCGCGGGCTTAGAATCGGCGCTGCGCATGTTCGAGGGTTGCAGCGGCGCGGGCTGGCCGGGCTGCGCGGACAACACGGCGGTGGCCAGCGTCAGCATACAGGCGAGCCGGCTCGCAAAGTTCAAAGTTGTAAGTCTGAAATTCATTTTCCTTTTCCAGCAGGTTGCGCGGGCGGCGCAGGTAAGCCGCGTTGCGCAATCAAATCCATGGCCCGATCCACCGGAATTTGCACGATTCCTTTGTCCGGATCGATCCAGCCATATTGATCCATGGAACGTTCCTCCGCCGCGCGAAACTTCCGCATATCCTCCGCAGGATGGGCCTGCAAACGGGGCGCGGGGGGCTGCTTTTGGGTATTCACGATGGCGGACGGATGCTCCGGCTCCTCGATTTCCGTAACCCGGTTCTTGAGATAGTCAAACATTCCCCACAATCCAAACATGAACACAATAATCAAGGCGCTCATTCCGAGACCGAACTTAGTCAGAAACGGCGCGTCCACGTCGCCCGGTTCATGGTGGACGTCGGGATTGTGCAGGCCATTGCCTGAATGGGTGTTATTCTCCATGTTCCAAAGCCTTTTGCAGGAGCGGATCTCCCAGCGGCAATAACGGACGCAATTCGAGCTGCCACAAGAAGACACCCAGCCAGATGCCGCCCAGCGCGACCGGCAGCACAAAGTCCATCCAGCTGATAAAGAAATGCTGCTTGTGGAAGTCCGGCGCGACCATCCAGTAAAGATCCACGAAGCGCATGCCAATTACCAGCAGCGCCACGTTGCGCAGCAGCGTGAAATTGCGTTTCAGGTCGCGTGAAAGCAGCAACAGGAAAGGCAAGGCAAACTGGAAGGCCGCCAACGCCACGCCGAGATACTGCCATCCACCGTAAAAACGGTTTAAATACCAGGGAATTTCGTCCGGCAAGTTGCCGGACCAGATTACTAATAACTGTGAGAAGGTGAAGTAGGCCCACACCATCACAAAGGCGAGCAACAGCTTGCCCACATCGTGCAGATGGCGCGGAGTAAGTACGTCCGCCAGCGGCTGCCGGCGGCTGAGAAGCACCAGCATGCAGATCAGAAACGCGATGGCCGACAGCCCTTCGCCGATGATGAACAGCAATCCGAAGATCGTCGAAAACCAGTTCGGATTGATGGAAAGCACCCAGTCAATGGCCATGAAGGTAACGCTGAAACAGAAGAAGATCAGGCCAGGTCCGCTGAGCGCGGCCAGACGGTGGCCGGCGCGTTGGTCGCCGCGATCCTGTTCGCCCGACCACTTATAGAGTAAGTGCGCGATCAGGTTCCAGCCGGCAAAATACACAGCCGCACGGATCAAAAAAAACGGTAAGTTCAAATAAACTTGTTTGTGGCGCAAGACCGGATCATGCGCTACCAGGTCCGGGTGAGACCAGGGATAGAGATAGCGAATGCCGATCACAATGGGGATGAACAGAATCAGCATTAGCGGCAGCGTGCGCGAGGCGGCCTCGCAGAGCCGCCGGATCACCACGCCCCAAGCGCCGCCGGTGAGATATTGCAACATTAGCACCGCCGTGGCGCCCAGCGGCAGGCCGATGAAGAACATGTAACACCAGACATAGGACCGGAAAAACTGCTCGGCATTAAAGAACGCGCCGATAGCGCCCACGATCAGCGCCGCCACGCCAACCAGCAAACATCGCGTGCGCCAGCCGCGCATCTCGACAGCCACGTCGGGAGGAATTGCGAACGAGCGCCGATGAGCCGCGGTGGGCATTACTTCAATCCTCCCTGCGCCAGCGCCGCGCGCGCCGCGGGCGGCACATCTGCAACCGAAGCATGCTGGCTAAGCTGCAAGGCGCGCACATAAGCCACAATGGCCCAACGGTCGCGCGGTTCAATCTGCGCCGCGTAATCCTGCATGGCGCCCAGTCCGTTGGAGATTACGTCGTAGAGGTAACCTACCTGCGCCTGGCGCAAACGATCTATGTGGTAAGACTGCGGCGGCGGATGATTCAGCCCGCGCTGCGCGATCATACCGTTGCCATACCCGAGCATGCCGTGACAAGGCGAGCAGTAGATATTAAAGCGCTGCTGGCCGCGGTCCAAAACCGCGCGGGTAACTGGAAAAGGAAAGGTTTCCACGTACGTCCCGTCCGGCTGCTTTCCCGTGTAGAAGGCCACGTCGGCATCCAAGTGGCCGCGCGCCACAGTGCCTTCCACCAGCGGGCGGGCGGAGCGGTGATCATCGAAAAAGCCGCTGGGCCGCAAAGGCACGAACTTAGGCTGGTCCTGCATGTCCTGACGGCAGCCGCTAAGTACGGCAAGGGACACTAAGACACTCCCCAGAGCCAGGTGCGGCAGGAATCTTTGGAGAGACTCGCGCAAAACGTGGCGCCCCGCGCCGCTTTCCATCAGCGGAATTCCTTTCCTATGTGGCGGCGCGGAAACGCGCCCCTTTGCGCTAGTGAGCAACTTCGGAAACCTCCCGCGCATCCAGACTCTCCAGAAAATCTTCGGTGGCCTGGCGTTCGAACATAGGATCGCCGGCTTCAATACACAGAAAAAACCGGTTGCGCGAGGCCAGCGCAAAACGCGGCACGTTGAAGACGGGATGATAAGGCATGGGCAAGCCGCATAGCGCCAACAGTCCGAAAGTAGCCGAGATGGCCGCAAATAAAACTGTCAGCTCGAAGGTGATGACGATGTACATGGGCCAACTATGCAGCGGACGGCCGCCGATGTTGATCGGAAAGTAAATCACAGTCACGTAATACTGCATCAGATAGCCGGTAAGACCGCCCAAAATCCCGCCGATCAAGACAATGAGGGGCAACTTACTCTTGGGTATGTGCAAGGCCTCGGTCAGTTCTTCGATCGGAAACGGAGTATACGCCTCCATCTTGCGATAACCGCGCGCGCGCGCCTCGCGGGCCGCGTTCACCAATGAACCGGGGCTCTCAAATTCGGCCATTACGCCGTAAATCGGAGGTTTGGTCATTGAGCTTCCTCCTTGACCTTGGCTTGCGGCAGCAGCGTGCGTACTTCAAAGATCGAAATCATGGGCAGCAGGCGGATGAAAGCAAAGAACAGGAAGGTGAACAGTCCGATAGTGCCCGCATAAGTCGCCCAGTCCCAACGGGTGGGAGTGAAGATGCGCCAGGACGAAATCAGGAAGTCCTGCGCCAGGCTGGAAACAATAATGACGAAACGCTCCAGCCACATGCCGACCAGCACCACTAACGATGCAATAAACAAGAGGAGCGGACTGCCGCGGACCTTCTTGAACCAGAGCACCTGCGGCGACGCGATGTTGCAAGTCAGCAGCAGCCAGTAAGCGAAGGCGTAAGGTCCGGTCATGCGGTGCCAGATGGCGGCGTTCTCATAGACGTTGCCGCTGTACCAGGCCGTGAAGGTCTCGAGGATATACGCGTAAGCCACAATCAAACCGGTCGCCAGCATCACTTTCGCCGAGTTCTCCAGGTGCCTATCCGTGATCAGCCCTTCGAGGCCATAGACCTTGCGCAATGGAATAGCCAATACTAAAACCATGGCAAAGCCGGAGTAAATCGCGCCGGCGACAAAGTAAGGCGGGAAGAAGGTGCTATGCCAGCCAGGTACGATGGCGATAGTAAAGTCGAAGCTGACGACGGTGTGCACAGACAGCACCAGGGGCGTAGCCAATCCAGCCAGCAATAAAGAAGCCATCTCGTGATTGGACCAATGCCGCGCCGAACCGCGCCAGCCCATCGCCAGGATGCCATAAACGGCGCGCGCCAAACGGTTGCTGGTACGGTCGCGCAGAGTGGCTAAGTCCGGAATCAGACCTACAAACCAGAATAAGAGTGAGACCGTCGCGTAAGTCGAAACCGCGAACACGTCCCAAACCAGCGGGCTGCGGAACTGCGGTTGGACGCCCATGGTATTGGGGTAGGGGAACATCCAATAGAACAGCCAGGGCCGGCCCATGTGCAGCAAGGGGAACATACCGGCGCAGGCCACCGCGAACAACGTCATGGCTTCCGCGAAACGGTTGATGGAATTACGCCAGCTTTGATTCAGCAGCAGCAGAATCGCCGAAATCAAGGTTCCGGCGTGGCCGATTCCGATCCACCACACAAAGTTGGTGATCGCAAATCCCCAGCCCACGGGAATCTTGATGCCCCAGATTCCGACGCCCTTGGCCATCAGTAACACGATGCACCATAGCAAGAGCAGCAGCAAGCCAAAGCCGGCGGCAAAGCAAGTTACCCAGAATAAAGGCGTGCGGCGGGTAAGGACGACGGAAGCAATCTGGTCGGTAACCGTGCCGAACGTATAGCCCGGCGCGATAACCGATGTTGACGGTAACTCCTCGTCCGCGATTTGTTTTTGGTCAGCCATGTTAGCTATTCTTCGTGGGACAGACCCTCGTTTTTTGTGGCCCGTCTTCTCCGCATCATCCCTTAATCTCCGGGTTCGGATTACGCAACGCCGCCAGGTAAGTGGTGCGCGGCCGTGTATTCAAATCCGCCAACAGCCCGTAATTTGTTTTTTCCTTCTTCATCTTGGCGACCCGGCTCTGCGGATCGTTGATGTTTCCGAAGATGATCGCCTCGGTGGGACAAGTTTGCTGGCACGCCGTCAGAATCTCGCCGTCGTGCACGTAGCGATTCTCCCGCTCTGTGTCGATCTTGGCGCGGTTGATGCGCTGCACACAGTAAGTGCACTTCTCCATCACCCCCCGGCTGCGTACGCTGACATCCGGATTACGCTGCAGCTTTAAACTTTCGGTCTTGAAATCCTGGTACAGGAAGAAGTTAAACCGCCGCACCTTGTACGGGCAGTTATTAGAACAATAACGGGTGCCCACGCAGCGGTTATACACCATGTCATTCAAGCCTTCGCTCGAGTGATTAGTGGCTTGCACCGGACATACTAATTCACACGGCGCATTCTCACACTGCATGCATGGCACCGGCTGATTGTAGATCTCGGGATCTTCGATGTCACCGTGGAAGTAGCTATCCACACGCAGCCAATGCATGTGGCGGCCATGATGCACTTCATTCTTGCCGACCACCGCGATATTGTTCTCCGCCTGGCAGGCGACCACGCACGCGCCGCATCCCGTGCACGCCGTCAGGTCGATGGCCATGCCCCAGGCGTACTTGTCGTAACTGAACCCCGGATAGAGGGTAAGACCGGGCGCGGGCTCTTCGAAATCCTCCTGGATGCAATTCGGATTCTTACGATACTCCGCGATATCCGCCTTCTCGATGGTGTGACGTTCGGTATCGAGCGCGTGATAGTCCTGAATGGAAACCAGCAGATAGTCACTGCCCACCTTAGTGGCTTTCAAGCCGTAATCATTCCAAAGCGCAGCGGAAGTACGCATGCCGTACGCATTGAACCCGATGCGTGTCCCCACATGTCCCGCGCGGGTTCTACCGTAGCCTAAGTGGACGGTAACTGATCCATCGGCGTGCCCCGGCTGGATATACACCGGCGCGCGCATCTTATAACCCCGGTACTCGATCTCGACTAAGTCGGTAGTAACAACGCCCTTGTCCGCGGCCGTCTTAGGACTCATGATAGCCGCGTTATCCCAGGTCAACTGGGTAATCGGACGCGGCCACTCCTGCAGCCATCCGTTGTTGGCGAATCTGCCATCGTAAACCGCCGGATCAGGGCGGAAGGCCACTTCCAGATCCTGCGGGCCGGCAGGCGGCTTTACGGCGTTATACCAACCGGCGCGCACCGCGACCGGCTTAGCGGCTGCCGCGGTATCCGGAACGATGCCGTCGTGGACGGCTTTCCGCCACCAGGCCTCGAAATCCGCGCCCGTATGCTGCGATGCCCAATAATCCTTTACGATCTGGTAAGAACTGCGCTCCATCGGCCCGGTCAACATAGTGAGCACTTCATGCGCGGACTTACCCGCATAAAGCGGCGCGATGAGCGGCTGCATGATACTGACCGTGCCATCGTAAGCGCGGCAGTCGCTCCAGGTTTCCAGATAGTGAGTCATGGGCAAATGCCAATGGCACAGTTCGCTGGTTTCGTCTTCGAGCAGGCTCAGGTGTACGCGCAAGCCGGCTTTCTGCAAGCGGTCGCGGAATCCAATTTCCACGGGCACGTTATACGCAGGATTACCGCCTAAAATCAGCAATAGGTCCACCGCGCCCGCGTCCAGATCCTTCACCAGTTCATAGAGGGACGCGACCTGATCGACGGGCTGTACATCCACCGGCTCAGTGTACGAAACCGTCTTGCCCACGTTGCCCAGAGCCGCATTCATGGCGTGCGCCAGCGCGTGCACGGCCGCGCTCTGCTGCTCTCCCACGATGATCAGGCTCGATCCGCGATGCTGTTCGAGATCCGCCTTAATGGCCCCAATCCATTTGTCGGCCGCCGTGGCTGCGCCTTTCTGTGCGCCCGTATCCACGCCCAAAGCCGCGGACAGATTCCACGCGAAGTGCTCCACATCCGCGGCGCGCAACGGCATGCGATGATCCGCTTTCGTGCCCGTGGGACTCGGCATCGGCTCGAACGCGTAGAGCCGGTTCATTTCGGTCTGATCGCCGCGCACCCGCCGCCGCGCTGAAAAATCGCGGGCATAACGCAGGCTTCCCGGTCCGGATGCCAGAAAATCGGAATCCAGTGCGACAATCACATCCGCCGCGCGCAGGTTGTAGGTCGTGTTCACCGGCTGGCCAAATGCGAGTTGCGCGCCGGCCTTGACCGAATGCGCTCCCGCCGGCTCCCATTGATGCCACTTGGCCCCTGGAAATGCCGCCAACGTCTGCTTGATCTGGCTCGCCAGAGTGGGCGATGTGACCGTCTCGGTGAGAATGCGAACGCCGGCGCCTTGTTTGACCTTCTGCTGCGCCATGGCTTGCTCCACCGCGCCCAGAAATACGTCCCAGGAACGGATCTCGCCTTCGAGCGTTAACGCCTGCGAGCGGTCCGGATCATACAAGCCTAATACGGAGGCCTGCGAATATACATCGCACGAGCCCAAGCTGGCGGGATGATCCGGATTGCCTTCGATCTTGGTGGGCCGGCCCTCATGACTCTCCACCAGCAATCCCGTGGAACCCGATGCCAGCGGCATCGCCGTGGCGAAGAACAGCGGGCGGCCCGGAACTAATTCTTCGGGTTGCCGCACATACGGCGCGATCAATTCGGTGGGCTGACGGGTGCAAGCCGCCAATCCCGCCAGAGCCAGCGACGCGCCCATCAATTTCATGAAATTCCGCCGGCTGTCGCCATCCTCCCACTCGGAGGCATAGCGCGGAAATTCGCGATGCATCAGGTCCTGAAACGCATCGGTTTGCGCCAGATCCTGCAGGCTGCGCCAGTATTCGCGGCCGTGAGATTTCTCGAGCAGCGCGCGCACGGTGGGCAGATCCAACTTCTGGTCCACGGGCGCGGCGCTCTCCTCTTCCGCGTGCCCCAAGTCTCCGGCAGCGTTTAGTGATTTGTTCGGTTCACTCATTTTTTGACTTGACTCTTAACGATGGCAAGTGTTGCAACTGGTCAGCGTGCGCACATCCTGGATCTTATATTCGGCCACCAGGCGGCGTCCCATGGTCTCCTGATCTTCTTTCGGCTCGTAATCCATGCTGAAGACCTCCGACCGCGGGCGCACATACTGCTCGGGATGCCGATGGCAGTTGATACACCACTCCATTTGCAACGAATGCGCCTGATACATCAGGGGCATCTTGTCCACGCGGCCGTGGCAGGTTTCGCAACCCACGCCTTTGTTCACATGGATGCTGTGATTGAAATAAACGTAATCGGGCAAATCGTGGACGCGCGTCCATTCGATGGGCTGCCCGGTGCGGAAGCTTTCGCGCACCGGTTCCAGCATGGGCGCCGTGTTCCAGACTTGCGAATGGCAGTTCATGCAGGTCTTGGTCGGCGGGATATTCGCCGTATTCGACACTTCGACAGTGGTGTGGCAATAGCGGCAATCGATGCCGTCGTCAGACACGTGATGCACGTGGCTGAAGGGTACGGGCTGCTGGCGGATCTGCCCCTCCCGGGTCTCGTACCCCGACCGGTCCAGCGTGGCAAAACACCACGCTAGAAAGCCGAGACCGAACACCCCTCCGAAGATCGTAACGCGCGCAAGCGCATTCGCACTGTGATGAAAAAGTTGAGCCATGTGCCAAACGGATTGTTCATTCTATCGAACTGTGGTAGTCAAACGCTCACGCTTTTCGTTCGAATAGATGAGCGCAGGTCTCCAACCGGCTCGTTTCCGAGCCATCGTTGACCGCGAAACGCGCGGGTCTGAGCTTGCCGGCGCGCATAACTCCGTCCCACAGCGATGCGCCGGCGTATTCGCCGTCTTTACGTAATGCATAGAAATTCAAGTCCACCTGCTCCAGCCGCGCCATGTCGTTATCGAAATTGCGCGCCACGCGCTTCAGCGCGTCCAGACATGCTTCGCGCGGCGTCATGCCATGGCGCATATTCTCCACAACCGTATGCCCGCCAGCGATGCGAATATTCTCTTCGCCGCGTCCGGTCGAACCGGCGCCGCCGACGTCCTGATCCAGATATAATCCCGCGCCAATGATGGGTGAATCTCCCACGCGGCCGGCGATTTTCCACGCCAGACCGCTGGTGGTTGTGACACCGGACATCTCTCCTTTGGCGTTGCGCGCCATGCAATTGATGGTGCCGTGAGTGGGATTTCGGGCCATTTCCCAAGCCCATGCCAGCGTCTCATCATCGGCATGCGGAAACATCTCGCGCAGCATCGACATGGTTTTGGCCTTGGGCGCATCCAAGCCGGGACCCCAATTACTGTGGCCCTCCGGATCGCGCAACGATGCTTTCCAAGTCAGCCACGCGATGCGCGCCTTTTCCGTGAGCAGATTCTCCGCGGGGTAGCCCATCTCCTGCGCAAACTTTCCGGCGCCTGCGCCCACCAGCATGATATGGTCGGTGCGCTCCATCACCAATTGCGCGATTTTCGAGGGTGTCTTCACGCCCCGGATCGATCCCACCGATCCCGCCCGCCGCGTGGGGCCGTGCATTACACATGCGTCCAACTCCACCACGCCTTCTTCGTTCGGAAGGCCGCCGTAGCCTACCGACGAATCTTCCGGATCTTCTTCGTTGATGTTGACGCCCGCGACCACTGCGTCGAGCGTATCGCCGCCCGTTTTCAGGACTTCCATGGCCCGGGCGCAGGCACGTTCGCCGTTGGCGCTCGAGACCACGATGGTTTTGTTGCTCTGTGCGCGAGCCATCCCCAGTGCCGGCAACAATGCCGAGCCCAGCATGACTGCCCTGCGGCTGATCCCGTTTTCCTCGCTCATCTTTCCGTTCCACCCGGTTTCGTGTGTCGAATGAGACATTATGGCACAGTCCTAGCGGGATGATGTACTCCTTTTTTCGGGAAGTTTTCGGCAGGTGCTGCCTCAGAACTGAGGCACATGATCGATGGGTGTCGTCTGCCGGTTTTCGCGCACGGCAGACCGCATAAGACGCGGCCCGCTACGGCTTCAACGCCGCGGTTTGCCGCGCCGTTGCGGAGGCCGTCCGCCGCGCTCCCGGTCGAAATTGCCGCGGCCGGCGCCGCCGGAGGGTCCATCGCGCCGCGGATAAGCCGGCGGCGGCAATTCCGGAAGGCTGGGCATCCCCGCCGGATACACCACCACGTGCCGGTAACCGCCCGATCCGCTCGACTCGCTACGCAACGTGGTTTCGTTCCGCAGCGCCAGATGAATCACGCGCCGTTCCCGGCTGTTCATGGGATTGAAACGGAAAGGCTGTCCGGTGTGCTTCACTTTTTCGGCCGCCGCCGCGGCGCTCATGCGCAATTCCTCGATGCGCAGCAGCCGGTAATCATTGGCGTCAAACGAAATGCGCGAGTGATCCTCGGAGGGCAGGCGTAGCGCTTCCATGGTCACGTGCTCCAACGCCAGCAGCAACTCGGCGCGATTGGCCAGCAGATACTCCACGTCCGGCCCCGTGAATTTCACCACTACATCAGGGGTTTCAAAATCGTCGTCGGTGGCTTCGCCATCGGATAATTCATAGTCCATCTGGAGGCCGGCATTATCCAGACAAGGATCCAGAAACTCTTCGATTTTGTCGCCAACCGATACCACGGAATACTTGCGGGGATTCACGATCTACTTCTTGCCATCCTTTTTCTTTTTGGGCGGCTGCACGGATTGCGCGGCCACGGCCGCCAGCGACGTTCGATTGAAGAACCACTGTTGCGCGATGCCCACCAAGTTACTGGTCAAATAGTATAGTATCAATCCGCTGGAGAAATTATAGAACATGAATCCCAGAAACAGCGGCATTAATTGCATGATTTTCTGTTGGCTGGGATCGCCGCCGGTAGTGGTGGGAGTCATCTTTTGCATGGCAAACTGGCTGATGATCATTACGATGGGCAACACGCGGATAGGCAGCGTCTCGGGCTGCGAAAGATCCGTAACCCACAGCCAGCTTGCGCCGCGCATCTCCACCGCCACCGAAAAAACCTTATAAAACGCGATGAAAAAGGGGATCTGCAGCACCATGGGAATGCACCCTCCCAGGGGATTCA
>Ga0335074_10009720_pt1 | contig 13442 bp, 13 predicted proteins | sample Lox_Sample_23_FD_206715 | JGI IMG/M metagenome (GOLD analysis project Ga0335074, IMG submission 206715) | Soil microbial communities from Loxahatchee National Wildlife Refuge, Florida, United States - Lox_Sample_2.3 | ecosystem: Environmental > Terrestrial > Soil > Wetlands | place: USA...
GCTGGCCGGGGCCAGCCCTTCCGTTTCCGTCGTCACCCCAGCCCCATCTTGGTGCTGATCGTGTCGAGCAGCTGGGTCCACGATGCCTTGAACTTGTCGACGCCCTCGGTCTCCAGGACGTTCACCACATCGTCGTAACCGATGCCGAGCTTCTCCAGGTCGGCGAAGACCTGCCGCGAGGCGTCGTAGGTGCCGTGTACGGTGTCGCCGATCAGCTTGCCGTGGTCGGCCGTGGCCTTGATCGTGCCTTCGGGCATCGTGTTCACCGTGTCGCGCGCGACCAGGTCGACGACGTACATGGTGTCGCCGAACGACGGGTCCTTGACCGACGTGGAGGCCCACAGCGGCCGCTGGAGGTTGGCTCCGCGGGCGGCCAGCGCGTGCCAGCGGTCGGTGGCGGTCCGCCGCTCGAACAGCTCGTAGGCCAGCCGCGCGTTGGCCACGGCCGCCTTGCCGCGCAGCTCGTGGGCCTCGGGGGTGCCCAGCTTGTCGAGCCGCTGGTCCACCTCGGTGTCGACCCGGCTGACGAAGAACGACGCCACCGAGCGGATCTGGGACAGATCGTGCCCGGCCCCGGCGGCCTGCTCCAGCCCCGCGATATACGCGTCGATGACCTGGCCGTACCGCTCCAGCCCGAAGATCAGCGTGACGTTGACGCTGATGCCCTCGGCGATGCACGTCGTGATCGCCGGCAGACCTTCGAGGGTCGCGGGGATCTTGATCAGCAGGTTCGGCCGGTCGACCATCCACCACAGTGCCCGCGCCTCGGCGATGGTCTTCTCGGTCTCGTTGGCCAGCCGGGGATCCACCTCGAGCGAGACGCGGCCGTCGAGGCCGCTGGTCTGCTCGTACACCGGGCGGAACACGTCGCAGGCCCACCGGATGTCGTACGTGGTGATCATCCGGGCGGCTTCGTCCACGGTCACGCCGCGGATCTTGAGGTCGGCGATCTGCTCGTCGTACGCGCTCCCGGAGGACAGCGACTTGGCGAAGATCGTCGGGTTGGAGGTCACGCCGACCACGTGCAGGCCGTCGATCAGGGTCTGCAGGTTGCCGGTGCGCAGCCGGTCGCGGCTGATGTCATCCAGCCACACCGACACTCCGGCTTCGGATAGCTGCCCGAGAACGTCAACTGACACCGTTGTTTCCCTTCCCTGCGTGCCGCGGGCCGGGCCTAGGCCCTGACCCGGGCCAGACTGTCGCGTGCGGCAGCGGCTACCCGCTCCGCGGTGATGCCGAACTCCTGGTAGATCTTCTGGTAAGCGGCCGAGGCGCCGAAGTGGTCTACTCCAATTGAAGCGCCCGCGTTTCCTACGAACAACCGCCAGGGTTCGGTAATGCCCGCCTCCACCGAGCGGTCGAGTACCGGCTCGTCGGTCGCCGTCCAGTCAAGCTGGGACTGATCGCTCACGGTAGGAGCTTATCGGTCGAGCGGTTCCGGCTCTCGGTAGGGTGCGGCCGCCGCGGGATCCGCAGATTGCCTCGTCAGCGGGCCGCGGTCACGCATGAACAAGAACAGCCGCAGGACGGCGATCCAGACCAGTACCGACCCGGTCACGTGGACCCAGACCAGCCCGGCCGGCAGGTGGGTGAAGTACTGGATGTAGCCGATCACGCCCTGCAGGCCGAGCGATCCGATCATGATCCAGCTGGCCCGCACCACGCGGGACGGGGCACCCGACATCCGCAGCCCGACCACCAGCGCGACGGCCAGGCCGGCCAGCAGCCAGCCGATGTCGGCGTGCAGCTGGGTGACCCCCTCCAGCGGCAGCTTGTATCGCGGCGTGTCCGCGTGCCCGGCCAGCGGCCCGGTACCGGTCACCACGGTGCCCGCCGCGAGCATCACGCCGGTGACCGCGACCAGGGCCGCGGACACCAGGTACAGGTCGCGCCTGACCACCGTGGCCGGCGGGTCGTTGCCCTCGGTACACCGCACGTGCAGCACCACGGCGGCGGCCACGATCGAGGCGGACACCAGGAAGTGGATGGAGACCGCGGCCGGGTTGAGGTGGGTCAGCACCACGATCCCGCCGATCACCGCCTGGGCCACCACCCCGAGCGGCTGGATCGCGGCGAGCCAGACCAGATCGCGCCGCCTGATGCCCTGAGGCCGGAAGCGCCAGGCCGCGATGAAGACGATCACGGTGATGACGACCAGCGGGAAGTTCAGCAGCCGGTTGCTGAACTCGATCCACGTGTTGAACAGCGTCTGCCCGGCGTTCTTGCTGGCCACGATGTCCGCCGCGCTGCACCGCGGCCAGTCGGGGCAGCCCAGGCCCGAGGAGCTGAGCCGGACCGCTGCGCCGGTGGACATGATCGCGGTATCGGCGATGACCCCGGCCAGCGCGATCCGTCGCATCGAGGTCGCCGTCGGCGCCAGCACCGGGCGGGCCAGCCTGGACGCTTCGAGGCGGGAGATCCAGGTGCGGAGGAGATCGGCGGGCACGCCCCTTATGGTAGGACGCCCTATGCGGCTCCCGCGCACGCGATCATCACACAGCCGATCGCGAGCCACTCCACCACGCTCAGGTGCTGGCCGAGCAGGACCAGGCCGATCAGCGCCGCCACCGCGGGCTCCAGGCTCATCCACACGCCGAACAGCCGCATCGGCATCCGCCGCAGCGCCTCGAGTTCCAGCCGGTAGGGGATCACCGACGAGAGCACGCCGATCACCGCCCCGGCGGCCAGCACGGCAGGCCGGAACATGGCGCGGCCCCCGGCGACGACGGCCGGCGGCGTGATCAGGACCCCCGCGACCAGCATCGCGATGGCCAGGCCCGCCGAGCCGGGGAAGCGCCGCCCGGTCGCCGCGCTGAGCACGATGTAAGCCGACCAGCACGCCCCGGCCAGCGCGGCGAACAGCACCCCGGTCAGGTTCAGGTGCCCGTGCCCGCCCTGGGTCAGCAGCACGACCCCGGTGGCCGCGAGCACCACCCAGCCGACGTCGCGCAGGTGCCGCGATCCGGCCACCGCGACGGCGAGCGGGCCGAGGAATTCGATGGTGACCGCCACACCCAGGGGGATCCTGGAAAATGCCTGGTAGATCGAGAAGTTCATGACCAGAAGCGAGATACCGAACGACACGGCGATGCCTGCGTCCGCCCACGCTCTTCGCTTCGCCAGGTCACCGAACGCCCGGGCCAGCCCCTTCCCCGAAAGGGCGGCCATGGCCACGGCCGACGTCCACAGCCGCAGCCCGGTTACTGCCGCGGGCGGAATCTCGTGGAACAGCTTGTCCGCGATGCCGGCCCCGGCCTGTACCGAGATGATCCCGGACAGCACCATCGCCGCGGGCAGGACCAGCTGGGATCGGGCCAGCCGGCCGCGGCCCGCCCATGGCTCCGCAGCGTCAGGGCGTGCCTCATCGGCGGCGGTGCTGTCTTTCATCCTTATGGCTGGTCACTGTACCTCGGCTGGGCCCGTTACCTCGCCCGCCCGCGCCCCGTCATGTCGGTGAGGACACCATCGTGGAGGAGCACATCATGAAGATCGCAGTTGCCGGGGCGACCGGACGACTCGGGCGGAACATCACCGAGGTTCTCGCCGAACGCGGCCACGGGCCCGTCGCCCGAGCAGCAGCCGGCCACGGAGTTCTTCGTCACCGCCGCGCATAACCTGCAGCAGGCGGGCGTCCGCGCCGGGGTGCGGCGGGCCGTCGTCGTTTCGATCATCAACATCGACAAGCTCGCCAGCGGCTACGGCCTGGCCAAGATCGCGCACGAGGACGCGTGGCGGTCCGGCCCGATCCCGGTCCGCATCGTCCGCGCCGCGCAATTCCACGAATTCGTGGCTCAGCTGCTCGAGTGGGGCACGCAGGGCGAGGTGGCCTACATCCCGGAGATGCGGACGCAGATCGTCGCGGCCCGGACGGTGGCCGAGGTAGTCACCGACGTGGCCACCTCCGACGGCGACCCGGCCGGGATCGTCGAGATCGCCGGGCCGCGCGAGGAGGACCTGGCTGAGCTGGCGGCCATGCTCGTCGCACGCCGCGGGACGCCGGTCACGGTCCAGGCCGTCCGCGACCCGGCCGACCCCGACGCCGACATGCAGGCCACCGGGGGACTGCTGCCCGGCCCGGGAGCACGGCTGGCCGGACCGACGTTCGCCGACTGGCTCGACCGGTAGCGTTTGCTATCCGGAGGAGGTCTCATGCCCGTCTCACGTCTGGCGCACATCCCGGGAATCGGGGTGGACGAGATCGGTGACGCCTCCGACGCCACCGGCAATCCCGCGTTCCTGCGGCTGGAGAACCTCGACACGGATCTGCCGCCACCCGCGGCCGCCCGCGAGATCACCCACGCCGCGGCCGAGCACGCGCCGTAGCGTCAATCCCAGCGGAACGTGCGCGCCGCCAGGGCGATCGCGGCCGCGGCCCATACCGCCAGCGTGACCGTGTTCCCGACCGGGAACGCCACCCCGTACTGCAGGACGCTGCGCAGGCCGGTGGACAGCGCGCCGGTGGGCAGCAGCTCCAGCGCGGGCCGTGCCGCTGCGGGGAACTTGGTCAGCGGGAAGACCACGCCGCCCACGCCGAGCAGCACGATGTAGACCAGGTTGGCCGCGGCGAGCGTGGCCTCGGCGCGCAATGTGCCCGCCATCAGCAAGGCGAGGCCGCTGAAGGCGGCCGTGCCGAGCAGGATGAGCAGCGGGGCGGTCAGGATCGCGGCCGGGCTGGCGTCGGGCCGCCAGCCGATGGCCAGGCCGACGACCAGGATCAGCACGCCCTGCAGCAATTCCACCCCGATCACGGTCGCGGTCTTGGCCGCGATCAGGCCGCCGCGAGACAACGGCGTGGCTCCCAGCCGCTTCAGCACGCCGTAGCGGCGCTCGAACCCGGTGGCGATGGCCTGGCTGGTGAACGCGGTGGACATCACCGCCAGCGCGATGATCCCCGGGGTCAGGAAATCGATCCGGCTCAGCCCGGTCCCGAAGTTGATCAGCGGCTCCAGGCTGAACGCGGTGAGCAGCAGCAGCGGGATGATGAGCGTGAGCAGGAGCTGTTCGCCGTTGCGCAGCAGGGTACGGGTCTCGAGCGCGGCCTGCGCGAAGATCATCCGGCCGAGCGGCGCCGCCCCGGGATCCGGGGCGAACAGCGCCGCCGGATGTTCCTGGACGGCTGCGTCGCTCACGTGCGCAGTTCCTTCCCGGTGAGCTCGAGGAATACGTCCTCCAGCGTGCGGCTTTCGATGCGGAGGCTGTTCGCCAGCACGCCCCGCTCGGCGCACCACGCGGTCACCGTGGCCAGCAGCATCGGGTCCACGGCGCCGTGCACCTCGATCACGTAGTGGCCGGCCGGCGATTCCTTCATCGCGCTGGCCGGCGGCAGCACGGAGAGCAGGCTGTCGATGTCCAGCCCCGGTTCGGCGCGGAACCTGAGCTGGCCAACCGTGCCGGTGAGCTTTCCAGGCGTGTCCGCCGCTACCAGCTGGCCGTGATCGATGATGGCGACGTAGTCACAGAGCCGTTCGGCCTCTTCCATGAAGTGCGTGGTAAGGATGACGCTCACGCCCGCCGTGCGCAGCTGCCCGATCAGGTCCCAGGTGGCGTGCCGCGCCTGCGGGTCCATGCCGGCCGTGGGCTCGTCGAGGAAGACCAGTTCCGGACGGCCGATGACCGCAGCGGCCAGGGACAGCCGCTGCTGCTGCCCGCCCGACAGCCGCTTGTACGGGGTGCGCGCGACCGGGGTGAGTCCTACCAGGTCAAGTAGCTGAGCCGGATCCATGGGGCTGACGTGGAAGCTGCTCAGCAGCTTCAGGTAGTCCGCCGCCGGCACCGACGGGGGAATGCCGCCCGCCTGAAGCATGACGCCCACCTGCGGCCGCAGCGCGCGGGCGTCGCGGGCCGGGTCGAGCCCGAGGACGCGCACCGTGCCCTGGTCCGGCCGCCGGTAGCCCTCGCAGATCTCGATCGTGGTGGTCTTGCCCGCGCCGTTGGGCCCGAGGATGCCGGTCACCCCGCCGCGCGCCGCGGTCAGCGAAAGCCCGTCCACGGCCGCGATCTGGCCGTAGCGCTTGACCAGCCCGTGGAGCTCAACGGCAGGTGCCGCCGGGTCTGCAGGGGCCTTGCCGGTGCTCACGCACGCGAGTCTACGGGTACTGAGTCCTCCCTATGCGGCCCGGGAAAACCTAAGCCGGCCAAGGCTCGCATGCTTGTGTCGGCCCGGCCCAGGCCTGCTCGGCTTCTGTGATCTCGGCTTCGGCCCCTGTTCCCATCCGTCTTGCCATGAACAGGTTCACCGATCGGATCATTATTTATCCGCGAAAACTTGATCCAATCAGCGTGGCGTTCGCGAGAATGTCGGACCTAGCTATTAGAATCGAACTGGAAAATGAAAACAAGACTCTTAGCAGTATCGAAGACGACCAGAAATAGCTACAAGCCATCGGCCCATGACCATCGGGATGGAGGTGAGCATCTCCCGTGAGTGATAGTCCGGCGTTCGCCAGCACCCGCGAAGCACTGGGGATGCTCTGCGCCGTGCTTGGCTACCTGGGCACGGACTCCACCGGGATGGTCGCCGAGGCACAGGCCGAATGCCTGCTGGCCCTGGAAGAGACCGACGCGGTCACGACCGCCACACGGGCCCGGATCCTGGGCTTGTTCATCGCCGGCCAGGGATATTCGGCCGATGGCGACTACAGTCCTCGCTCCTGGCTCATCCACCGCACCAGGATCACCAAGGGAACCGTGGCCCAGCACCTGGCCTGGACCCGGCGCGCCGCCGCCCACCCGCGGATCGCGGTCGCGCTGGCTGGCAGGGCCGTCTCGGAGTCCTACGCCCGCAAGACCTGCGAATGGAGCGACAAGCTGCCCCCGGACTGCCGGGACACGGCGGATGCGATCCTGATCGCCGCCGCCCAGGCCGGAGCCGATCTGACCGACCTGGTCCAGCTGGCCGCCGAGATGTACACCCGGTCCCTCCCCGAGGACGGCGACGATCAGCCGGAGGACATTTTCGAGGACCGTGCCGTACGGGTGGAGACCACCTTCGACGGTGCCGGGGTGATCACCGGCGACCTAACCCCCGAATGCGCCGCGGTCGTCACCGCCGTCCTGGAATCCCTGTCCGCCCCGGCGGGCGCGGAGGACGCCCGGACGAAGGAGCAGCGCTACCACGACGGCCTCCAGGAAGCGATGCGCCGGCTGATCGCCGCCGGGCTGCTGCCCGAGCGCGCCGGGCAGCCGGTCAAGGTCTGGGCGCACGTCACGCTGGCCGAGCTGCGTGCCCTGGCTGACGGGTCGGCGCTGACCGGGCAGTGGATCACCGACATGGCCGCCCGGTGGGCCGCCCACCGTGCTGCTGCCTCCGAAGGCGGCAGCGACGGCGGCGCGTGGCTGACCGGCAAGGCCGTCGGCGCCATGGCCTGCGACGCGATCATCACCCCGATCGTGACCGGTGACGTCGACCCCGGCGTGCTGGACGACCTGGTCCGGCTGTGCGTCGAGCTCGACCGCATCGAGCACGGCGCCACCCCGCCCGCCCCCGGCCAGGCGGACCCCGGCCCGGCCGACGACGGCGAGGTAAACGCCCAGCCCGGCGCCGCCACCGACGCCCGACCCGACGCCGACGGCGAGCCCGATGCCTCACCGTCCCGGGAGGCGCTGCGCCGGGCGATCATCGGCCAGGCCGTGGACCTGCTGTCCGGCCCGGGCGGGCTGGCCAGTTTCCTGCGCACCCAGCAGCTCGGCGCCCGGCTGGCCGGGCCGAGCCTGCCGCTGGACATCGGGTTCAGCACGACGATCCCGCCCGGGATCCGGAACGCGGTCATCCTGCGGGACCGCCGCTGCCGCTGGCCCGGCGGCTGCCACCAACCCGCGGCGGCCTGTGAAGTGCACCACGTCAAGCACCTCGCGCACGGCGGCCCCACCAGCCTGGCCGGATGCGTGCTCCTGTGCTTCTACCACCACCAGATCGTCATCCACCGCCAGGGCTGGACCCTGGCCCTGAACCCCGACGGCACCACCGCCGCGTGGAACCCCGACCGCACCAAGGTGCTCCACAGCCACAGCCCTCCGGCCCGCGCCGGGTAGCGGTGAGTCAGTCGGCGCGGAGCGCGATGCCGGGATAGTCGACCACCAGGTCGCTGTCGTCGTAGGCCAGGCGCGCGGTGAAGCCGAACGACGGGGCGGCGTAGTCGTATTGCCGATGTTCCGGCCCGTCCGGGATCCGCTCGTAGACCTGGTCGAGGCGTTCAGCGATCAGGGTGAGCGCGCGGACGTAGGCGGCGGGCGCATCGGCCCGGGCGCCGGGCTGCAGGCCCAGGCGGTGGACCGGCAGCGTGTTGGTCATGGCTGAGGATTCCAGGTCCACGTCCACGCAGCCGTCGAGGCGCGGTGCCCGATCACCGTCGACGAGCCAGCGGCCGGCTCCGTCGGATTCCAGTAGGGTCTCACGCGCCCCCGCGATGGTCCTCGCCGTGATGCGCGCGCTGCGGGTGGCCCAGGCCGCATCTACCTCGATGCGGTAGGTCACCACCCAGGTCTGGGCATCTTCGATGGCGGCGGTAGTCCCGTCGATCCGCCAGCCGTGCTCCCGGGCACTGAAGTAGGCGACCTCGAAGCCCGAGCGTGCCCCGCGGTGCTGCCAGCACGCGGTGGCCGGAGGCGGGCGGAAGGACATCGAGCAAGTGTGACACGGCAAGGACCATCCGGATGAACGCCGTATACCCTCCGGGGGTATTATTCGGAGGAAGTCCATGGAGGTGAGCCTGATCCGCGCCATCCTGCACGCGCTGTCCATCACCGGGTCGATGACGTGGGAGATCACCTGGGCGCTGATCCTGGGCTTCGGTCTGTCGGCCGTGGTTCAGGCCGTGGTCAGGAGGTCCACGGTCGTCCGGCTCATGGGGGACGACCGGGCGCGGACGCTGGCGCTGGCGGCCGGTTTCGGGGCGGCGTCATCGTCGTGCTCGTACGCGGCGGTAGCGCTGGCGCGAACCCTGTTCCGGAAGGGGGCCAGCTTCACCGCGGCGATGGCGTTCGAGATCGCCTCGACCAACCTGGTCATCGAGCTCGGGGTCATCCTGGCCCTGCTCATGGGCTGGCAGTTCACCCTGGCCGAGTTCACCGGGGGACCGGTCATGATCGTGCTGATCGCCGTGCTGTTCCGGCTGACGCTGCGGGAACGGCTGTTGCGCGATGCGCGCGCGCAGGCCGACCGCGGCATCGCCGGGTCGATGGAGGGCCACGCCGCCATGGACATGTCGATCCAGCGGCCCGGCTCGTTCGCGAGCCGCCTGTTCTCAGGCGAGGGCTACACCGCGGTCGCGCACGTGTTCGTGATGGAGTGGTCCGCGATCATCAGGGACCTGGTCATCGGGCTGTTCGCGGCCGGCGCGATCGCCGCCTGGGTGCCCGACCGCTTCTGGCGGGTCTTCTTCATCGCCGGCCACCCGCTCGCCGCGAAGATCTGGGGGCCGCTCATCGGGCCCGTCGTGGCCATCATCTCGTTCGTGTGCTCGATCGGGAACGTCCCGCTGGCCGTCGTGCTGTGGAAGGGCGGCATCAGCTTCGGCGGCGTGGTCGCCTTCATCTTCGCCGACCTCATCATCGCTCCGATCCTCAACATCTACCGGAAGTACTACGGCGCCCGGATGGCCCTGTACCTGCTCGGCACGTTCTACGCGGCGATGGTGGCGGCCGGGTACGTGGTCGAGCTGGTCTTCGGCGGCCTGGGCCTGATCCCCGATCCGGCCAGCGCCAAGATCCCCGACCAAGGGGTGTCCTGGGACTACACCACCTGGCTGAACATCGTCTTCCTGGTCCTGGCCGCCGCCTTGATCATTCGATTCGTGCGCACCGGCGGGGTCGCTATGTTGCGGATGATGGGCGGCTCGCCCGACAGCCAGGAGCACATGGACGCCCATGCGTCCCATACGCATTAACAAGGAGGACGGCCGGATGGACCAGGACCGGGCCCGCAGCCTGCTCATCGCCGAACGCAACGAGGTACGAAGGCTGCTCAAGGACAGCCAGGCCGCCGGCCAGGCCGACCGCGTGGCAGAGGTGGACAGCGAGGCGGAGGACTACGAAGACGCCGCACTCGCGCTCACCGAGGAAGGCGAGGACGACGCCCTCGCGGAGAGCCTGCAGGACCGGCTGGACGTCATCGAGCGCGCGCTGCACCGGCTGGACGACGGCACCTACGGGCGTTCGGTCAAAAGCGGCGAGCCGATCCCGGACGAGCGGCTGGAAGCCGACCCCGCCGCCGAGCTGACCATCGACGAAGCCAGGGCCGCCGAGCGCAGCTGAGCCCTTCCTGGTCGATGGCGCACCGTACCAGTAAGAGCTGGTACAACGGCCCATCGACCTGAAACCGAGGCGCGCTGGACGCCGCCGGCAACGGCCGGACGGCGTTAGCCCGCCGGGGCGGAGGGGGGGTCGCGCGGCGGAGGGGTGTCGGCCTTCTTGTCCGGGGGCGGCCAGTCGGGTCCGGCGGGCCAGGAGGCGAGCCGGACCGGGGTGTCGGAGTGCGGGTTGCGGCCGTGGGCCACGAACCGCTCCATCCTGGTCGCGCCGGGCAGCTCGACCCGGGCCGAGACGAGCTCGGCCTGGACCCCTTGGCCCCCGGCCAGCTCCACCCAGCAGATCTGCTGGTTGCGTACGTAGGCCGGCGGGAGGCCGAGCTTCCCGCCGATGGCCTCCACCACCGAGGTGCACGACCCGGAGTTGGCGTAGAAGCCGCGGCCGGAGGCGGACAGCTCCGGATGGTGCGTGTGCCCGGAGATGAAGCCGTGGTAGCCGTCGGTGACCAGGTCGGCGGCGCGCTGGCGGGCGGCCTGGTTCTGCCCGTAACCCCGTTTGTCCAGGGCCAGCGCGCTGATCGACACCCATGCCCGCCGGGCCAGGATGGCCACCAGGGCGGCGATGACGATCAGGTCCGCGATCGCGCCGTAACCGAGGATCTCGGCCCGGTGCACCCAGACGTCCGTGTCCGGATACCGCGACCTGAACGCGGTGAACTCGGGTATCCGGACCAGGATCAAGATCGCGAGCGGGATCGCGATCAGCCACCACAAGTGGCGGCCCAGCTTCCGGTAGACGAGCCGGGAGCCGATGAACGACGGGAAGTCGGTCGGGTCCGCCATCTCGTGCGCGCCATCCACCCAGCCGCGGCCGAGGAACTCGATCCGGGGGATGACCTCGCGCACGATGTGATGACCCATCGGAGTGTCCAGCGGGTTGCGCTCGTCGCAGAAGCAGTTGTACGGGTCGAGCTGATGGCCGTGCTCGACCCGGATCTTCCGCCCGCCGGCCAGGATCAGGTCGGCGGCCAGGCACAGCCGGGCCCCGGTCATCTCGCGCACCGCGTCCGCCGCCTTGACGTCCCAGGCCAGGTCGCTGTCGTGGTTGCCGATGGTGTAGATGACCTGCCCGCCGCGCGCGGTCACGTCCAGCAGCGCCGCGCACAGGTCCTCGTGCGGACGCAGGATGTCCGTGGCCGTCGACCCGGGCGAGCCCAGCAGCTCGATCACGTCCCCGGCCAGGACCACGGTCAAGCCAGGACCGGAGTCGGCCAGGCGGCGCGCCAGCATCTCGCAGCAGCGGCCCGACACGTCGGTCCGGACCGGGGGCAGGTGCAGGTCACTGAGCGCGAGCACCTTCCCGTCCGGCGGGACGTTCACGTCGAGCAGGTCGACGATCTCGGGTCGCGGGGCGCACATGGCGGCGCTTGTCTGCCTTCCTCGCGGCGGACCGGGCTGGTCCGTTCGTATCACGTTCATTCCCAGGCCCTTAGGTACGGCATGCGGTGCTACGAAGAATTCACGGCACCGACAGCTAAGACGCACCCGGCCGCCCCGCGGTTCGCGGGACGCGGGCACCACCGTCCGTTCCGATCAAAAGAGTTAAGACAACTGCCACCGGAGCAGATACCTTCCCTTCCTATGGAACCCGGCGAGTACGACCACCAGGCGGTCGAGGCGGCGGCCCGAGCGCTGTGGGAGTCGCATGACGTGTACCGGTACGAGCGCGACGGGCACGGGCCGGTGTTCAGCGTAGACACACCGCCGCCGTACGTGTCGGCGGCGCACCTGCACGTGGGCCACGCGATGAGCTACTCGCAGCCCGACTTCATCGTGCGCTACCGGCGGATGCGCGGCGAGCGGGTGTTCTACCCGATCGGGTTCGACGACAACGGGCTGCCCACCGAGCGATACGTGGAGCAGGCCTACGGCGTGCGCGCGGTGGACATGCCGCGGGCCGAGTTCGTCGCGCTGTGCCTGGCCGAGACGCAGCGCACGGCCGAACGGTACGAGGACCTGTGGCGGCGCCTGGGCCTGTCGCTCGACTGGTCGCTGCGCTACTCCACGATCGACGCCCGCTGCCAGCGGACCGCCCAGACCAGCTTCATCACGCTGCACGGGGCGGGCTACCTGCGGCGGGCCCAGGACCCGATCCTGTGGTGCCCGGAGGACCGCACCTCACTGGCCCAGGCGGACGTGGAGGACCTGGAACGGACGAGCAGGCTGCATACGATCACGTTCGGTGACGGGCTGCAGATCGCGACGACCCGGCCCGAGCTGCTGCCGGCCTGCGTGGCGCTGTACCACCATCCGGCCGACGCCCGGTACGCCGGGCTCGAGCGGGCCACCGTCCCGCTGTTCGGCTACGACGTGCCGGTGCTCGCCGACCAGGACGTCGATCCGGAGTACGGGACCGGGCTGATGATGGTGTGCACGTTCGGCGACAGCGAGGACGTGCTGCGGTGGCGGCGCGACCAGCTGCCGCTGCGCCTGGTGATACAGCCGGACGGGCGCCTGGGCGAGCTGGCGGGACCGTTCGCGGGCCTGCTGGTGACGCAGGCCAGGGCGGCGATCGTGAAGGCGCTGGACGAGGCGGGCCTGCTGGTCTCCAGCCTGCCGGTGCGGCAGGTGGTCGGGGTGCACGAGCGCTGCCAGGCGCCGGTCGAGTTCCAGATCAGGCCGCAGTGGTTCATCGCGGTGCGGGAGAACGCCGACCGGTTCCGGGCCCGCGCGGCCGAGCTGGAGTGGATCCCGGCGTTCATGCGGCGCCGGCTCGAGGACTGGATCGACGGGCTGAAGTGGGACTGGAACATCACCCGGCAGCGGCGCTACGGCGTGCCGTTCCCGGTCTGGTTCTGCGCCTCGTGTGACGCGCCGGTCCTGGCCCGGCTGCAGGACCTGCCGGTCGACCCGCTGACCGACAAGCCGCCGGTGACGTCCTGCCCGTCCTGCGGGCACGGTGAGCTGACCGGCGACCCGGACGTGATGGACACCTGGATGACCTCCTCGCTGACACCGCAGATCAACGACGGCTGGGCGCTCGGCGGGAGCGATCCGGCGCTGGCGCCGATGTCGATGCGGGTGCAGGCGTTCGAGATCATCAGGACCTGGCTGTTCTACTCGGTGGTGCAGTCGGAGCTGCTGTTCGGCCGGGTGCCGTGGCGGACCGCGCTGATCTCCGGCTGGGGGCTGAACGTG
>Ga0335074_10009721_pt1 | contig 13441 bp, 14 predicted proteins | sample Lox_Sample_23_FD_206715 | JGI IMG/M metagenome (GOLD analysis project Ga0335074, IMG submission 206715) | Soil microbial communities from Loxahatchee National Wildlife Refuge, Florida, United States - Lox_Sample_2.3 | ecosystem: Environmental > Terrestrial > Soil > Wetlands | place: USA...
TGGTGCCGTACGCCGCGCCAGTCCCGGGTTGACCGGATGCGTCGATCAACGTGATCTGTGCGTCGGGTTTGGTCCGGCGCAGATGCACCGCGGCGAGCACACCAGCGGCTCCACCGCCCACGATCGCGACGCGCATCATGGCGGAAGGTTATCTCGCGCGCGAAAGCTATTGGGGCAGATCAGGTGGTTGCACAGGCGGGTATTGGCCGTAGAGGCCGGAGGAGTCGCCGGACATGTACGCCCGGTGCTGGGCCTCGGCGCGGCCCGCGATCCTCGCGTCCTCCGCACGGCGGTCGGCCGCGCGCTGATACGCCAGGTAGCCGACGAATCCCAGGGTCGCGACGGCCAGCAGACTAAGGAACACTTGAAAATTAGCTGTCGCAAGCCCGACGAGAAACAGGCCAGCAACCGCCGCCAGCACGGTAATGAGCGCGGGACTAGTACGGCGCGGCTGTCCCACCGTGCGCGCCTGCTGGTTGTCGGCGAGCGCGATGATCAACCAGACCGGCAGCCACATACCGCAGGTGAACACGGTGAGGGCCAGGTGCAGGGCAGTATTCGGCCCGCTGGCCGGGGCAACGATGTTGTTGTTGATGATGATCGACGGCGGCGGCGGCGCACTGATCGTCCACTGGTGGCCGTCGAAATAACGCTGCCCCGGCCCGCCGGACGGGTCGGGATACCAGCCGGGCTGCGGTGCGGGTGCGGGGTAGCTCATTCGGGCGTCCTGTGCGTGATCTGCCAACGATATAGCGATCATAAGCCGCTAAACACACCAGCGCAGGCGGGTCTCGTAACCGACGCCCAATGTAGGCGAAAGCCGCTGAATAGCAACGGCTTTGAATGGAGCCGTGGTCTTAATCCACGGAGCTGATGGTCGCACTGCAGATCGGCAGCGCGACGGGCAGCTCGTGCGACACGGAATCGCCAGGTGGCGTGACGACCAACGTGCCTTCACGCGGGCAGGCATTCCCGGTGCCCGTCTCGATCGCGTAGGACTCGACGTCGGCGGTGGCGACGTCGCCCGGAGCGAGCGTGAGGACATGCGCCGCCAGGGCCGGCCGGTTCTCAACATGTACCAGTACACCGCCGGCGGCAGTCACCAGATTTGCGTCGGGGTATCCGACGAGGTGGCACGTGTTTGACGACGTGTTCTTGAACGACAAGACCACTCGGCGCATTGTGCTGGCCGACTCGATCGGTCCGTTGGTGACCGTCAGGTCGGCGTCGGAGCAACTGCCGGGCGCGGCGGCAGGTGCACCGCCGCCGCCGCCACCGTTGGGCGGACCGCCCGCGTGTGCGGTCGCAGCTACCCCAAGCAATGCGCCCGCAATTGCCGTCGCCGCGGCCAAACTCGCTGATAGCTTCATGACTTCTCCAATCACTGCGGGTGTTCAGATTCCGTGCCGGTTCGCTGGGGGTGGAGCAAGGAACTGCCAGGGATCGTCTGGGCAGCAATGAATTAGCGCTGCGAAACCGGGTATCGCACGCGTGGCGACCATCAGTCGCTTCACAACTGGGGATTGTCCCCTTCACTCTGAGCGTTTACTGGGAATTCGCTGTATTTGCGAAATTTTGGCGTGGAGGGTCGCGGCCACGCCGCCCACGGGCCAAAGTGCCGTACTCTAGCGTGGCATTATGCCGTCGATTTCTCGGATATCGGTGTCGCAGTGGCGGCGCGAAATGCTGCGAACCAACTTCTGGCTGATGCCGTCCTTAGAGGTGCTCGCGTCGATCGCCCTGTTTTCCGCAACCTTGGAGGTCGACCGCGCCGTCTACCACGGCACCCTCAGGCTGCCCGCGTGGGTAGAAGCCGGCAGCGCCGACACGGCTCGGGAGATTCTCCTGGCGGTCGCCGCAGCGATCATGACGGTGATCGGGATCAACTTCTCGGTCACGATCGTCACTTTGACACTGGCATCGACCCAATTCGGGCCGCGGATGCTGCGCAACTTCATCCGCGATCGCGGTACTCAGCTCACGCTGGGCACGTTTGTCGCGACAGCCGTGTATTGCGTGCTGGTGCTGATAGCGATCGGCCCTGCCGAGCATGGTGTGTTCGTGCCGCACGTGTCGGTCGACGTGGTCTTTTTGCTCGTACTTGTCGATCTGGCCGTGCTCATCTACTTCCTCCACCACATCGCTATCCAGATCCAACTCCCCTTCGTAATCGCCAGCATCGCCAATGATTTGACGCGCTACCTTCATGTGCGAAAGCCCGACATCCGGATGTCCACCGGCGATCAGCGCGACGACCCCGATGGAATTGCCGCACTGATCGACACCGTCGAGTCTTCGGGCGCGGTGATCCGTAACCCGAAAGGTGGTTACCTGCAGGCAATCCGGTACGACATCCTGACCCGGAAGGCGGCGGCGGCTAACGCGGTCGTCTACTTGCCGTATCGCCCCGGAAATTTCTTGGTAGAGGGCCGCGAACTTGCCGCGGTGTGGCCGCCCGAAGCGGCTAGCCGCATCGCCCGGTGCCTCAAACGCGCACAGGTCACCGGGCCGATCCGCACCCTTGCTCAGGACCCCGCCTTCGCGATCGACCAACTCGTGGAGATCGCGATTCGCGCGCTGTCCCCCGCGGTCAACGACACCTACACCGCGCTGGCGTGCGTGGACTGGCTTGGCAACAGCTTGTGCAGACTCGCGCGGGTGTGGAGCCCGGCGCAGGCGTACCGCGACCGCGCCGGCGCCGTCCGTGTCATCTGCGAACAGGTCAGCTACGGAAATTTGGTGCAGCGGGCATTCGACAAGATCCGTCAGGCCAGCCGCGGCATGCCGGCGTTGCTGATACGCGAACTCGACGCGCTCACGGCGATCATGGAGCAGACCACCGACACCGAGCATGCCCGGATCCTGATGGATCAAGCGGCGATGATCCAGCGCGCCAACTTCGAGTCGGTACCCGAGGAATCCGACCGCGCCGACGTAGAACGCCGTTACAGCGCCGCGGCCAGGGTGTACGCGCGACTGACCGACTCGACCAACAGCTACCCCCAACCGGAGCGCGGTCTTCACCTGGCCGCGGATCCAGAATCCGGACTCAGCCGAGGCAGCGAAGGATAAGGGTCAGCCCTCCAAGCTGCCGAGGTCGTCGGGCACGTCGACGGCATGCGCCCGCAGCGCCTCAAGAGGCGCCACATCGAGGGTGCGTTCATGAGTAGAAGCCAGCACTACTGGGGCGGCGCAGCCATCGCGGTAGGCCAGCAGCCAGTTGCCGGCGGTGACACACCAGCGGTCCCCGGGCACCAGGCCGGGAAACCGGAGCTGCGGCCTCGGTGTGGAGAGGTCGTTGCCGATCGCGCGCTGATGGTCGAGGAACTCGGCGGTGACCACGGCGCAAATTGTGTGCAGGCCTAGATCCTCCGGCCCGGTCGCACAGCAGCCGTCGCGGTAGAAGCCGGTGAGCGGGTCGGTGCCGCATGGTTCCAGCGGGCCGCCCAACACGTTGCGCTCAGACATCGGCCACCTCTCTAGATCACGCCGACCACGTCGGCCACGCGTCGAAGTTGGCTGAGGTCGGAACTGGTTGGGATGAGCTGGATTTCGTCGGTGCCGGCCGCTTCGAACGTGCGCAGGATCGCGACCAGTTCTTCCTCGCTGCCAGCGAACCCGGTGGTCGGCGCCATCGCGTCAATGTACTCGGCCGGTATCCAGTTCATGTAGCGCCGCAGATGCCGGTGGACTTGAGGCCGCGCTTCGTCGACGGGACCGAGCGCGAACCAGAACGACGTCGCCAGGTGGGGTTTGGGCTTGCCGGCCTCGGCCCAGGCCGCGCGCGCCACCTCGAACAGCTCGTTCTGCTTGGCGACGTCGAGATCCATCGTGTGTCCGGCCAGACCCTCGGCCCAGCCCGCAGCGCTGCGCACCGACTTGGGCCCGATCGCTCCGATCAGCAGCGGGGGCCCACCCGCCTGGGCCGGCGCCGGCCCGACGGGCAGCGCCGACTCGGTGATCTTCTCGCCTGCCCAGACTCGTTTCATGACCGCCACCCGCTCGGCCAGGCCACGGATGGTCTGCGTCGCCGGATCCGCACCGACGGCCTCGTAGTCCTCTACCCGGCCGCCCACGCCGACGCCGACGGTCAGCCGGCCGCCGCATAGCATGTCCCCCGTCGCCAGCGCCTTGGCCAACATCACCGGGTCGTGCAGCTGCGGCACGACCACCGTCGTCACCAGGCGCACCCGATCGGTCCACGCGGCCAGCGCGCCCATCAGCGTCAAAGTCTCCGGGTTGTCGAAGGCCATCCGCTCGCCCCAACACAGCGATGCGAACGGGCCGTTGTCGATCGCGCATGACCAGTCCCGCAGCACGGCCGCATCCAAGTCTGGCTCCATGACCGGCATGGTCATCGATATCTGCACGATCGCGATTCTGACATGCACACCGGTGGATGCACGCGGGCCGCACAGTGGCACCATGACTGGGATGGGCATCACGGCCAGTTCCATCGCGCATGTACGGCTCACCGTCAGCGACATCGAGCGGTCCCGACGGTTCTACGAAAGCGTCTTCAACTGGCCGGTGCTGATCGAGATCCCCGAGAACGCCGACGAGACCACCCGCCAGCAGCTGGGCTTCCTGTTCGGCGGTGTCATCTACGACATGGGCGGCGCGCTGATCGGGCTGCGGCCGGTTGCCGTCGACCGCTTCCACGAAGACCGCGCCGGGCTGGACCACATCGCGTTCCGGGCAGTTGATAAAGCCGAATTAGAGGCTGCGGCACTGCATCTCGACGATCTGGGTATCGACCACGAGCCGATCAAGGACATTGGGCCGTCGTACATCCTGGAATTTCGCGACCCGGACAACATCGCCTTGGAGCTGACTGCGCCGAAGTAGACTGAGAGGCACAATGCCTATCGAGTTCAACCACACCATCGTCGCCGCCCGCGACAAGCGGGAGTCCGCGGAATTTCTGGCCGAGCTGTTCGGGTTGCCGAGCCCGGTGCCGTTCGGGCACTTCATGACCGTCACGCTCGAACACGGTGCAAGCCTCGACTATGCCGACGCGTCCGACGGCGACGAGATCCGGCCGCAGCACTATGCGTTCCTGGTGTCCGAGGATGACTTCGACGCGATCTACGGCAAGATCCGATCGCGCGGGCTTGAGCACTGGGCCGACCCAGGACGCCAACGCCCCGGCGAGATCAATACCAGGGATGACGGCCGCGGGGTGTACTTTCCCGATCCGTCCGGCCACTTCCTGGAGATCATCACCCGGCCGTACGGCTCAGGCGGCTAGCTCGCGTTGCGGGGGCCGTGGCGCCTGCTTTCCTGGTCGCGATAGTCGTCGGCCATTCGACCGACGTGGTCTGGCAAGGCGCCGGCCGCGACGTCCGCGAGCGTCGTTTCCTCCAGCACCGAGCGCATGCTGGCGCGCAGCGCCCGCCACACGTCGGTCAGTGCTGCGGTCGGACCGGAATATGGTAGGTCGCCCAGACCGACATCGCGCACGCTGGCCAGCGGGCCGTCAATGGAGCGCAACACGTCGGCGATGCTGATTTCGTCACCGGGACGGGCCAATTCGTACCCACCGTCGCGACCGCGGTGGCTGCGCACCAGCCGATCGGTGCGAAGGTCGGACAAGATGTCGACGAGGAATTGCGGCGGGATGCTCTGGGCGTTCGCCAGGTCTTCGGTCTTGACCCGCACGCCGCCGTCGACGGTGGCCAGTTGGATCATGGCGCGCACGGCATACTCCGCTTTGGCCGACATGCGCATGGACACGATCCTCCCACCGAAAGGTTAAGAGCCGGGGCGGCTCAACTGGTCACCGCCAGCACCGCGTCGGCGAATTCGGGCCGGCACACCACCAGGTCAGGCAGCAGCGGATCGGGCCGGTTGTACTCCAGCGGCGAACCGTCGATACGCGAGGTGTGCAGACCGGCCGCGCGGGCCACCGCGACCGGCGCCGCAGAATCCCACTCGTACTGTCCGCCGGCGTGCACGTACACGTCGGCCAGCCCTTGAACCACCGCGGCGACCTTCGCGCCGGCCGATCCCATCTCGACCAGAGTGCCGTTGAGGTGATCGCGGACCTGCAGCGCAATCGCCGGCGGCCGGGTGCGCGAGACGATGACACGCGGCGCACCCGTCGGTTCCGGCGGCGACGCGGGATCCGGTGTGGCCAACGTAACGCCCTGTGCGGGTAGCGCGACCGCGCCGGCGACCAGCTCGCCGGACTGCCACAGCGCGACGTGGACGGCCCAATCCTTTCGCCCGAGTTCGGAGAACTCCCGGGTGCCGTCCAGCGGGTCGACGATCCATACCCGCTCGGAACTCAACCGAATCGGGTTATCGGCGCCCTCTTCGGAGAGCACCGCATCGTCCGGACGTTCGCGCGCCAGCGCGTCCATCAGGTAATCGTGGGACCGCTTGTCCCCCGCTGCTTTCCGCTCGGCTTCGCCTGCATCGGCCAGCTCGTCACGCACCGCGAGCAGCAGTCGGCCGGCTTCGGTGGCCAGCCGCGCCGCCACCTCGTGGTCGGTCAACTCCGTGACTCGATCAGGTCGACGACTTGCTGTGCCAGCTCGTCGCAGCTGCGGTCCGGGGTGAGCCGCAGATCGGGGTTCTTCGGCCGCTGATACGGGCTGTCGATGCCGGTGAAATGCGTGATCTCACCCGCACGCGCCTTGGCGTAGAGCCCCTTGGGGTCTCGGCGCTCGCAATCCTCGAGCGGGGTGTCGCAGAACACCTCGAGGAAGTCGAGCCCGGCGTCGGCATGCACCCGGCGGGCCAGGTCGCGGTGCTCGGCCAGTGGGCTGATCGCCGGCACCAGCACGGTGTGGCCCGAGTCGGCGATCAGCGCCGCCACATGCGCCAACCGACGGAGGTTCTCGGCGCGGTCGGCCATGGAAAAACCGAGGTCGGCGTTCAATCCGTGCCGTAGGTTGTCACCGTCGAGAACATAAGCGGGAACGCCCTTTTCGAGCAGCTTCTGCTCGACGAGCATCGCCACCGACGACTTGCCGGAACCGGACAAGCCGGTGAACCACAGCGTGCGGCCGCGCGACATCCTGTCCTCGGCGGTGACCAGCGACCTGTGCACCACGGTGTTGGGGCTTGCGGTACGGGTCGAGACCTCACGCAGGATCATGCCCGCGGCGACGGTGCCATTGGTGTCGGGATCGATCAGGATGAACGACCCCGTGCTGGGGTTGCGGGTGTATTCGTCGAGTAGCAACGGCACCTGAGTGCGCAGCGTGATGCGACCGAGTTCGTTGAGCTGCAACGCCTCTGCGGTCGTGTCGCGTCGCAGGGTGTTGACGTCGAGACGGTAGTCCAGCGCGGCGACCCGCGCCCGCGTGGTCCGGGTGGTGTGCTTGATCAGGTAGTCACGCCCGGGTTCCAGCGTCGACGCATCCGCCATCCAACACACCGTCGCATCGAATTCCTGGGCGACCCTGGGCTGATTGGTGGGCCGCGCGATCATGTCGCCGCGGGAGATGTCGATGTCGTCGGCGAGGCTGACCGAGACGGCCATCGGCGGAAACGCTTCTGCCACAGGACCGGTGGGCCCGTCGATCCCCGTGATCCGGGTGGGCTTGCCGGTCGGCAGCACGACCACTTCGTCGCCCGGACGCATCACACCGCTGGCCACGGTGCCGGCATAGCTGCGGTGGTCGGCGTGCTCGTGGGTCTGCGGCCGGATCACGTACTGGACCGGGAACCGGACGTCGACCAGGTTGCGGTCACCGGCGATGAAGACCTCTTCGAGGTGCGACAGCAGCGCCGGCCCGTCGTACCAGGGGGTGTGCTGCGATTTGGTCACCACGTTGTCGCCGTGCAGCGCCGACATCGGGATGGCGGCCACGTCGTGCACGTCGAGGCGGGTGGCGAAGGCGTGGAAGTCGTCGCGGATTTTCTCGAAAGCTTCTTTGTCCCAGTCGATCAGGTCCATCTTGTTGACCGCGAGCACGATGTGCTCGATGCCCAGCAGCGACGCCAGGAAGGTGTGCCGACGGGACTGCTCGAGCAGGCCGTGGCGGGCGTCGACGAGCACGATCGCCAGCTGCGCGGTCGATGCGCCGGTCACCATGTTGCGGGTGTACTGGATGTGGCCCGGGGTGTCGGCGATGATGAATTTGCGCTTGGGAGTGGCGAAGTAGCGGTAGGCGACATCGATCGTGATGCCTTGTTCGCGCTCGGCGCGCAGCCCGTCGGTGACCAGTGCCAGGTCGGTGTAGTCGTGGCCGCGTTCCTTCGAGGTGGCCTCTACCGACGCCCACTGGTCTTCCATGACGGCCTTGGAGTCATACAGCAGCCGCCCGATCAGGGTGGACTTGCCGTCGTCGACGGAGCCGGCCGTCGCGATGCGCAGCAACGTTGTCATCAGAAGTACCCCTGCCGCTTGCGGTCTTCCATGCCGGCCTCGGAAATTCGGTCGTCTGCTCGGGTAGCCCCGCGTTCGGTCAGCCGTGCCACCGCCGTCTCGGCGATGACCTCCGCAACGGTGGCTGCGGGCGATTCCACGCAGCCGGTGCAGGTGACGTCGCCGACGGTGCGGAATCGCACGGTCTTTTCGACCACCTTCTCGTCGGCGCGAGGCTGCATGTGACGGTGCACCGCCAGCAGCATGCCGTCGCGCTCGAACACCTTGCGGCGGTGCGCGTAGTAGATCGAGGGCAACGCGATCTTCTCGGCGCCGATGTAGGCCCAGATGTCGAATTCGGTCCAGTTGGACAGCGGGAACACCCGGATGTGCTCACCCTTGTGATGCCGGCCGTTGTAGAGGTTCCACAGCTCGGGGCGCTGCGCCTTGGGGTCCCACTGACCGAACTCGTCGCGGAAGCTGAACACCCGCTCCTTGGCGCGGGCCTTCTCCTCGTCACGGCGGGCCCCGCCGAATGCGGCGTCGAACTTATTCTCGCGGATCGCGCGCAGCAGCGTGACCGTCTGGATCGGGTTGCGCGACGGGATGGTCTCGACAACCCGGCCCGCGTCGATGTCGTCCTGCACCGAGGCGACCACCAGGCGCACCCCGGCCTCGGCGACCAGCTCGTCGCGGGCCTGGATGACCTCGTCGAAGTTGTGCCCGGTGTCGACGTGCATCACCGGGAACGGCAGTCGGCCGGGCCGGAAGGCCTTGAGCGCCAGATGCAGCATCACGATCGAGTCCTTGCCGCCGGAGAACAGCAGGACCGGACGCTCGAACTCGGCGGCCACCTCACGAATGATGTGGATGGCCTCGGCCTCCAGCGAGCGCAGATGGCTTAGCTCGTACTGCCCTGCCGCTGGGCTAGTCGCGGTCGCTTGTGTCATGCCTCTCCCAATTCCGGGTAATGTTGGTTCAATTGACCATGTTTATGAGCATTACCATGTATCAAACCAGCCCGTGGGACCGCTGTCAATGAATTCGCTCGGCGGAGCTTCGGCGCCACGCTTCACGAAAGTGATATCGCCCGCGGTCTCGAAATGAAAGAAGCAGCTGCCCGCCGGCTCAGCGACTGAAGAGGCTGCTGAGTCTCATGAGGTTCAGAAAGGACTGCTAAGTCGCAGCCAGCGCTCTCCCACGCACCAAAGCTAGAGCTTGACCTCGTTGAGCTTGCCGGTTGCGACGTCGAAGATGAAGCCGCGCACCGACTCGTGCTTGGTGACGAACGGGCTGTTCTCGATGCGCCGCAGCGACTGCTTGACGTCCTCGGCGAGATCGGTGAAGGCCTCGGCCGCCCATGGCGGCTTGACCCCGGTCTCCTTCTGGATTTCGTCCTTGAAGTCGTCGTCGTTGAAGGTCAGCATCCCGCAGTCGGTGTGGTGGATCAGGATGATCTCTTTGGTTCCCAGCAACCGCTGGCTGATCGCGAGCGATCGGATGGCGTCGTCGGTGACCACCCCGCCGGCGTTTCGGATGACGTGCGCCTCGCCCTCGTGGATGCCCAGCAGGCGGTAGACGTCCAGTCGGGCGTCCATGCAGGCCACGACCGCCACATGCTTGCTCGGCGGCATTGGCAGCGGCCCTTTGAACGAACTCGCGTATTCGGCGTTGTGGGCCAAGTAGTTGTCGGTAACCGTCACGCGAATCTCCTTGTGTCAGAGTGTTTTGCTGCGCGGACCCCGGCCCAAGTGGCCGATTTTAACAATCGGCGAACAAATTCTCACCGGTCCGGATCAACCGGATCGGAAGGGTCGCCGCCGCGCGGCCTAGCTGCGGCGTTGGGCCACGAAGCGACTTGCCAGATCAGATCTTTTACCCTGGCCCCATGCGAGACAGGGAGGGCCGACAGGCATGATCCGCTTCCTGCTCCGTCGCCTGGTCAATTACCTCGTACTGCTGGTGCTGGCCTCTTTTTTGGCCTTTTGCCTGGCCTCAGTGACGTTTCATCCGCTGGACAGTTTCATCGAGCGTCACCCGCAGCCGCCGGCTGAGGCGATCCACGCCAAAGCCGTCGAGCTCGGCCTGGACAAGCCGGTGCCCATCCGGTACGCGGAATGGGCCGCCGGCGTGGTCCGCGGCGACTTCGGCACCACGGTGACCGGTCACCCCGTCACTCAGGAGTTGTGGTCCCGCGTCGGGGTCAGCCTCCGGCTGGTGTTGATCGGTTCACTGGTGGGCACGGTGGCCGGCGTGGTGCTGGGCGCCTGGGGGGCAGTCCGTCAGTATCGGTTGAGCGACCGCGTGATCACCGTGCTGTCGCTGATCGTTCTGAGCATCCCGTCGTTCGTGCTGGCCGGGCTGCTCATTCTGGCCGCGCTGCGGGTCAACAACTTGGCCGGAGCGCGGATCTTCGCCTACACCGGGGAAACCTCGCCGATTCCGCCCGGCGGAATCTGGGACCAGTTCGTCGACCGGGCTCGGCACATCGCGCTGCCGAGTCTGACCCTGGCCCTGGGCGCGGCCGCGAGCTTCAGCCGGTACCAGCGCAACGCGATGCTGGACGTGCTCAGCGAGGATTTCATCCGGACCGCGCGCGCCAAGGGCCTGACGCGTCGGCGTGCGCTGTTCAAACACGGGTTGCGGACCGCGTTGATTCCACTGGCCACGTTGTTCGCCTACGGGGTCAGCGGCCTGGTCGTCGGCGCGGTGTTCGTCGAGAAGATCTTCGGCTGGCACGGCATGGGCGAGTGGGGGGTGCAGTCCATCGCGAGCCAGGACACCCATATCGTCGCGACGATCACGTTGTTCACCGGCGCGGCACTGCTTTTCGCGGGGCTGTTGTCCGACATCATCTATGCGGCGTTGGACCCAAGGGTGCGCGTGTCATGACACGCGCCAGCGACGATGCAGAGCGTAGCGATGCTGAGGAGTGGCGCCGATGACCACGCCCGGCGACGACGCGCTGCTGACGCAGGAGAACCCCACCGACACCACGCCGCTGCGGGTGGGCATCAAGCCGGCGACCTTCACGTCGCGGCGAAGCCTGGTGATACGTCGCTTCATCCGCAACAGACCTGCCGTGGTGGCGTTGATTCTGCTGGTGGTGTTGTTCATCGGCTGCTACGGGGTGCCGCCGCTACTCCCCTACGACTACAACGCACTCGACTATTACGGACTGCTACAGCCGCCGTCGGCCAAGCACTGGTTCGGCACCAACGCGCTCGGGCAGGACCTGTTGGCCCGGACGCTGCGCGGCATGCAGAAGTCGATGCTGATCGGTTTCTGCGTGGCAGCGATATCGACCAGCATCGCCGCCACCGTCGGATCGATTGCCGGTTATTTCGGCGGCTGGCGTGACCGGGCGCTGATGTGGCTGGTGGACCTGCTGCTGGTGGTGCCGGGCTTCCTGATCATCGCCATCATCACTCCACGCATCAAAAATTCGAGCAGCATGTTCTGGCTGATCGTCCTGCTGGCCATCTTCGGCTGGATGGTCAGCTCGCGGATGGTTCGCGGGTTGACGATGAGCCTGCGGGAACGCGAATTCGTCCGTGCGGCACGATTTATGGGAGTGCCAGACCGCCGCGTGATCATGCGACACATCCTGCCGAACGTCGCCTCGATCCTGATCATCGACGCGACCCTGAACGTCGGCTACGCGGTGCTGGCCGAAACCGGGCTGAGTTTCTTGGGATTCGGCATTCAGCCACCCGACGTCTCGCTGGGCACGCTGATCGCCGACGGCACGCCCTCCACCACCACGTTCCCCTGGGTGTTCCTGTTTCCGGGCAGCGCGCTCGTGCTGATCGTGTTGTGCGCCAACATCACTGGCGACGGCCTGCGCGACGCGTTGGATCCGGGCAGCCGATCGTCACGTCGCAAAAGGCGGGGCAAAAAGTGACAGCCCTGCTTGAGGTGACGGATCTCAACGTCACCTTCGATACCGGTGACGTGCGGGTGTCCGCGGTGCGCGGCACGAGTTACCGCATCGACCCCGGCGAAGTGGTCGCCATCGTCGGCGAATCAGGTTCGGGCAAAACCACTGCCGCGATGGCAGTCGTCGGGCTACTGCCCGAACACACCGACGTCTCGGGATCGGTACGGTTGCACGGCGAAGAGTTGCTCGGGCTGTCGGATCAGGCGATGTCGCGGATTCGGGGCAAGTCGATCGGCACCGTGTTCCAAGACCCGATGTCGGCGCTGACGCCCGTCTACACGATCGGCGATCAGATCGCCGAAGCCATCAAGATCCACAACCGCGAGGTCAGTCGGGCAGGTGCCCGCAAGCGTGCCGTCGAGTTGCTCGAGCTGGTGGGCATCGTGCAACCGGAAACCCGCGCAAGGGCTTTCCCGCATGAGCTGTCCGGCGGCGAGCGTCAGCGGGTGGTGATCGCGATCGCGATCGCCAATGACCCGGACCTGCTGATCTGCGACGAGCCGACCACTGCGCTGGATGTCACCGTGCAGGCGCAAATCCTCGACGTGCTGCGAACTGCGCGCGACGTCACCGGCGCCGGTGTGCTGATCATCACTCACGACTTGGGGGTGGTGTCGGAGTTCGCCGACCGTGCACTGGTCATGTACGCCGGACGTCCCGTCGAGATCGCCGCTGTCGACGAGCTTTACCGTGACCGCCGGATGCCCTATACGGCCGGATTGCTGGGCTCTGTGCCGCGACTGGACTCTCCGCAGGGCACCCGGCTGGTTCCGATCCCGGGCGCGCCGCCGACGATGACGTCGCTGAAGGACGCCTGCCAGTTCGCTCCTCGGTGTCCGCTGGCGATCAGCGAATGTCGATCGGCGGAACCCGATCTCATCGAGGTTCGGGCCGGCCACGCGGCGGCGTGCATCCGCACCGACGAGGTCGCGGGGCGCAGCGCAGCCGACATCTATCACGTTTCCACGCAACCGGTTTCGAGCAACGGCGCCGTTGCCCATCCGCCGGTGGTGCTGCAAGTCACCGACCTCGCCAAGACCTACGCGCTGACCAAGGGCGTGGTTTTGCGCAGACGGGTGGGTGAAGTACGCGCGGTCGACGGCGTCAGCTTCACCCTGGAGCAGGGCCGCACACTGGGCATCGTCGGCGAATCGGGTTCGGGAAAATCGACGACGTTGAGC
>Ga0335074_10009722_pt1 | contig 13441 bp, 14 predicted proteins | sample Lox_Sample_23_FD_206715 | JGI IMG/M metagenome (GOLD analysis project Ga0335074, IMG submission 206715) | Soil microbial communities from Loxahatchee National Wildlife Refuge, Florida, United States - Lox_Sample_2.3 | ecosystem: Environmental > Terrestrial > Soil > Wetlands | place: USA...
ACAGTCAGCAGTATGACTCCTCGCCACTTGAACACATCGCCGTATAAAGTCCAGGCCACAAAGGAACCATAGCCGTATTACATCTTAGAATCCATCCTATTTCTACAACTCTGAAAAAGAGGATTTCTTCTCACCCCTCGCGCTTTTGGCAGTGTCTTTGCTTCCTACCGTATACGCTGTCGCATAAGACCATGGTCTTGTATGCCGTTGCACGCTCTCGTGATATGATTGGACGTGGTCTTATACGTAAGCCTGGTCTTATAGGCTATGTGGGGCTCTAATTTCCCCCTATTATTGCACCCATATTAGCACGCACTCCTACCTCTTCCTGTATCCATTTAGCAACTGCTGAAATGGCTCCTCCACGTCGCCTTCATCCTGATGAGCCTTTAGAACAAGGTCAAACTACGATATTTAGTGCTCTAAATGGTAGTCTTGCGCTTGCAAAGCCTCCTCCCCTGCCCCCACGTCTTAGTCCTAAGCCAAAAACCAGTGGCTATGCCGACATAGTTCTAGGACGACGATTAATCGGCGGTGCGAATGAGAGGCAGATGGTAGAGCTGTTTGCAAACGCTCAATTGGCACAAGCCGACCAAGCAGAGCCAGGGGATAAGGATATTTTACGGGGGGTGATTCAAGAAGATGAAGAGGACGACATCGATGGCGAATACCTTCCTGTACATCGATATTCCTATACTAGAGAGCATAAGTTAGCTGCAATCGACTATTTTCAAACAACTTGGAGAAGGAAGAAAGACAATACCCTCAAACGCCTCTCTAGTTGATATGCTGCTCGAAGACTAAAAATAACTTGAAAAATGCTACGTTCTTAGGTCACTAACAAAGAGAAGATTATTGCTCAACCTAGAGGCTCAAGATGCTCTCATCGACAATATACTCCTCCTTAAAAACCTGTAATGGAATGTGAGCTTTATAACGAGTTTAAGAAGGCTTAAGATTAAGGTTGGAAGATTAGTTATAAATGGATACTCTGTTACGCTAGGAATATCTATAGCAAAATCCATCCTAATCGAGTCATCCAAGCTGAAGGGAATACAAAGGCCTACCTTGAATTTAGGTTCTCTAGTAGCTGGTATAAAGGCTTTAAAGGCTAATACAACATCTCCCTTTAATGCAGTACAAAACGAGCTTAGAAATCCCCTAACAAGCTTTTTCCTGTTATCTAAAACTAGCTTCAATTCAACTGCCAATTAATAGTAATTCAAGTTGATTCTGTTTGCAGCATCCCATAAGGTCTTAAGGTTCTAGTTGTTAGTCGATTTAAGCTGTTAGAGATTGGAAATATAGACTAGTTGCTACTTGCCTTTAAATTCTTAAAGGGTCAGACTTACACCTATAGAGGTAAGAAGACAGTGCGTCTTAAAGAGGTTAAAAGTGGCTGGGATAAGAGACAGTGTACTCTTTAAATTGTAGTCTTTGCAGATGGAATTATGCGTTGCAAGCTATTAATAATGTTTAAGGGACAAGGAAAGAAGAAGGATTCTCGTCGTCGTACAGAGTATAAGGAGTATCACCCTAATGTTGTTGTTATCTTTAATGAGAAGGCATATGCTAATACCTCTAACTTTATCGACTAGGTTAAAAATTAGTACTCTACAGCCTCTACCTACCCTTTGCGTGACAACAAACTTCGATTCCTCTCTCTTAACGCATTCGCTCCACACAAGAACAAAGGACAAAAGGCAAAGGATAAGGAGTCACAGAATCAGATGGAAAAGCGGCTAGCAGAGGAGAAGTTGCAGTAAGAGCTTAGAGACTAGTTTGCAAAGCTGAATGTTACTACATCAATTATTCTAGGAGGTTGTACTAGCTACATGCAAGTCCTTAATGTTACTGTTAACAAGATTATCAAGCAGTATATTGAAGAGTTTGAAGACTAATGGGTTAACAATCACTTTGACGAATGGAAGGCAGGGAAGTACTTAGTTGGAGACTGTCGAATACTCTTAACAAAATGGGTTGGACAGGCTTGGGAGCTAGTACACAAACACCACAAAAACGCTATTATTAAGACTTTCCAAAACGTTGGCTTGTCTTTGAATCCTAATAGTTCACAAGATCACCTTCTTTCTATACGAGACCTCCCAGATATCACTGTCGGCAACTGGCAACAAGCCCCTAAAGGCACAGCAGAGAACCCAGCTGTTATTAACGACAACACAATCGAGGTCGACGATGAGGAGGGTTTATTATATACTGCGCAAGAGGTAGAGCAAGGGGTGACAATCAAAGCTGAGAATGAGGCTGATATTACTACTAATTTAGGAGATGAATCTGACGTCCGATTTGACTACGATTCTGAATCTGACTTTGACGACGACGTTGACGGCGACGAGGACATTGAGGATGAGGATATAGAGTGATTTCAGTGTGATATTGTAGTAGGAGAGAGTGCTTTTCTATTTAGTTTTAATAATTATATACTCTTCTATCTATCCTAACATTAAGAGTCTCTTTTTATACAGCCAAACAGGCCTATTTTTGCCCTTAAATAGCTGCAACACGCAGATATTTTAGTGATTAATAATATAAGACCATGGTCTTATATAAAAGTGGAGACCACGGCGATACAAAATAACGTGGTCTTATTGGTCAGACTGGTCTTATACTGTGGCCTGGTCTTATGCGACAGCGTATACGGTATGCCTGCGCCTTCTTGTCGGCTTTCATTTAGCATGGTACGCAAATTCCACGGACCGGCTCATTCTCTATGAGACATGACCTTACGACTGAGATTATGAAGTAGGGGACTCCGACGACGTTGTGCATGTGTGAGTCAGAAGCAGTCGCAGGGTATCGTTCATAATAAGTATTCTATGTGCGTGCAGGAAACCTTTCGTAGACATCGATGCACATATTGAGGAATAATGACTATTTGGGGGCTAAAAAAGATGCCTCTAGAGGTTAACAGGCTAGATGTCTAATCGAAGGATCTCAAGCGTGAACTGTAGTTGGTTTGTGAGATCGATATCGGTATTCGAGGTGTGTATAGCTTTTAGAGACTTGTCTGTGGAAGGAAGGAAATGGAAGTTTAATAAAAGACCATATCTATTAAATGATCTGTAGCAATGTCCTTTGTCAAAGTTCTTAAGTGAATTATGTAAGGTTCCCTTAGTGGTTGATGGAAGTTGTTTCACATAGAAGAGGTCATTATGGTGTTTATTTTAGGCATTCCTGCATTCCTGCGTGACCAGGAATATACCAAAACAACAACCATAATGTTAGCAACATGCTTTCCGTTTTTCTCATGACCTGCTGTTTAGATTTTATCTTCGTGTGGTACAAGTCGCGTCTTAAAGCATCGCTCAGAAGCTTATCGCCTTATCGGCTACTTCCCTGCGGCGATCATTCTCCCCGGCAACCAAGTTTTGTCGTCATCGGTAAACACATGAAGTTCCTCCGATGTACGCGAACTGGCAGCAAAAGTGTCGCAAGATTACTCACGACATCCAAGATCAACTGATACAGATGGCACTCGATCCGAGATTAATGCCAGGCGTCGCGTCTGAGCTGCGTACCATAAGGTCTTCTGCGTCTACGCCATCCCTTCGTTCCCGAGAGAGTAGTGTAACCCCAATTGGCAAGATGGATCCTGGAGGCAATGTACGGGTCGTGGTGAGAGTTAGAGCATTTCTTCCTAGAGGTAGAGTATTTTGTTAGTCATTATTGTGGCTAGAACTAACACTGTCAATCAGAGATCGAGAGAGGGGCGGAATGTTTGATCGAGATGGATCCGATATCACAAGCAACTAAGTTACTTGTACCGAATGATACTGACCCAGCAAACCCGAAAGCTAAGATGAGGAAAGTCTATGAAGAAAAGGAATTTACCTTTGACAACTCTTTCTGGTCTCATAACAAATCCGATTCTCATTATGCCCACCAGGAAGATGTCTATAACTGTCTCGGGGAAGAATTTCTAGACCACAACTTCGAAGGCTATCATACTTGCATATTTGCATATGGTCAGACTGGATCAGGAAAGTCCTATACGATGATGGGTACACAGGATCAGCCTGGCCTCATCCCTCGCACTTGTGAGGATCTTTTCCAACGGATTGAGGCTAATGAGACGCCGAACATCAGCTACAATGTGAGAGTGTCTTATTTTGAAGTGTACAATGAGCACGTTCGTGATCTCCTTGTACCGCGACAGGATCCTCCGCATTACCTTAAGATACGCGAGTCTCCCATTGAAGGGCCTTACATCAAAGATTTAACAGATGCACCTGTCAAGTCAATTTCTGAGATCATGCGATACATGAAAATGGGCGACGCCAGTCGAACGACAGCAAGTACTAAAATGAATGATACATCCTCTCGTTCTCATGCAGTGTTCACAATCATGCTGAAGCAGATTCACCATGATATGGAAACGGACGAGACGACAGAACGGCTTGCTCGAATTCGACTTGTTGATCTTGCTGGTTCTGAGCGAGCGAAAGCTACGGAAGCCACTGGCGCACGTCTGCGTGAGGGTTCGAACATTAATAAGTCTCTCACAACGCTCGGTCGTGTCATTGCTGCTCTAGCAGATCCAAAACACAGTCGTCCAGGTGCCGGCAAGAGAAACAAAGACATTGTTCCTTACCGAGATTCGATTCTTACGTGGCTGCTGAAGGATAGCTTGGGCGGAAACAGCAAGACAGCCATGATTGCCTGCATCTCTCCTGCCGATTATGAAGAGACGTTGTCAACCTTGAGATATGCCGATCAAGCAAAGAGGATCCGGACTAGAGCAAAGGTTAACCAAGATCACGTTTCGGCAGCTGAACGAGATGCCCAAATTCAGAACATGGCCGAGCAGATTCGTATGCTGGAATTGCAACTGAGTTTGAGTGAAGGCAGGAAGAAGGAGGCAGGGGTAGGAGGAGAGAATTCTGCACAAGAGAAATTAGAGGAGTATCAGGACCAGGTTGGGAGGTTACAAAGACTTATGGAAGAACGCAGTATGGTGGCAGAAGGCAAGATCAGAAGTTTGCAAACCGAAAATGAGGCGCTCAGACTCCACCTCAAGCTTGCTGTTGAGAGTCTTAGAAATCCTATCCCCGCTGTACGAAGCGCTAGGAACAGTATTGCCGGAAGCACAAAGGTCTCCACGGCGGGAGTTGGTCATGAGGACGGCAACAAGGAGAATTTGGATCATGAAAATAGAGATGCAGAAGGGCAAGACCAAGACCATCATGATGGCCAAGAGTTATATGAAGATGAGGCGATCAGTATGCATGATGAGCGGGCGCATGAGATTCAAGGTCACATGCAGGAACTTCTCAAGGATCTGGGAATGTTCAAAAGGAAGATTGGGGACGACAAATCGCGATTCCTTGTGCCGCTAGGCGAGAGAGTCAACCGATGAGGATGGATTGGGATAGGAAAATAATTTGACAGGATGTTATGTTATTATAGTAGCGACGGTGTCTGGAGTATGGCTTGCAGAGGATGGAGGTGAAACAGTCTAGGTAGGGTTTTTCGGGGTTAATAGCAGTCGTCCAATCAGAAGTCAGAATCTCAATTGCCTGTGAAGTCGTGTCACGTGTGTTGTGCGACGGTCGTTAGCCACCTTGGTTCACTTTTTAAATTGGAGAATGTAAAACTGCTCTCTGTTTCACCTATTGGAAGCCATTTGTCAGATTCAAAACCAAGTTTCTCTATTGCTTTCCCCCTTCTATGGTTATATATCTAGCTGAGTACTTATTCTTTGGACAACTTCCACAGTGTTACTTTCTACCTGCATAATCTTGAAGTATTATAGTCGCTCTTTCTCCGACCCTTAGCAAAAATCCACTTCCAGATTGCATTTTTAATCTTTCCTACCTAAAGTCTCTATGGGCAGCCTTGCAAGCTCAGTGGTTTACAAGTCCTTCATTAAGAGTTGTTTCACTCTACATTTCATGATTCACACTACATAGCTATATTGTCGGCTATGCATCACCACATCTCCCCGCTTCGTTCTCTTGTTTCTATATCTAAACAATTTCCAGTAACAAATAGTCAAACGTCATATCAAGATAGTTGAATTCTTTAACGAATTAAAACATATCTTAAGTGGGGCTGGTATTTCCACTATATGGTTAAAAGTATTATTACTCTATCTCTTTTCCTAAACCACAAACCTTCAGCGCAAACATTGTTTTCACAGCCCACATTCCTACATGTAGTTAAAGAGTGAAACATCTCGAAAATGATTCTCTAGGATACCTAATAGAGTAAGACGTCTAGCCTTGAACTAGCCCTTGACCTTTTGGACTAGCTTGTGAATCAGACATGACTCAATAGACGGGACTAACCGAGTATATAACGTTCTCCTTCTTAACCATCTCTCCTAACCTTCTAATCCCACATACAATACCCAACCCAAGTTACTCTCATTGCAGCAGACTGGTCCAGTGTCCACGGCATAACATTCCACGCAGTCATAAAACAACTTGAACAAAGACTCCATATCATTCTTATTCATTCCGAAGATAGCTTAATTTTCTTCCATCCATAATAATGTCTGTACTTCCTCCTCCTCAAATTTCTGCCCCTTCTCCCTCGAGAATCAACCCTGCGCCCACATGCACCTTCTCTAAAATTTGCGGCGGTGTTGACATATCCGGCATGGACAAAAGAGAAACAGCAACTGTGCTCTCCATTGCCCATCTGACTGGTTGGTCAGCCGAGCTGATTGCAAACAAAGTCTACGACTATCTTGGTACAAACATTTCGCCGGAAAAGGTATGGGACACATATAAAGAATGGGAAGATGCTCGAAACGAGGACCACCTTGACGGTCCCACACTGGTAGAAGAGGTCAAAACAAATAGAGTCATGGTTGGAATTTTAGGGGAACATGAAATTAAGCCATATTTCAGTGCCAGACCGTTGAGCCGGACACCAAGACCCGTAAGCATTGGTTGATATGAGTCTTTGAGATTTCGGCTGACAGCTATCACAGGTCTCAGTCCCTTTCTCTAGTCTTTGGTACCCCGAAAACGTAAGCGTACTCCTTAATCTCCTTAATATCTCTTTCATTCCTAGTAAATATTGAATCTTCAGTGCTCCTTAAATGGAATCATGTCGAACACTGCTGATATTGTGTAGGATGACTCTGCTATCTTGGGAGACTTCACAGAAAAGACTCGGCGAGTCTGTTTCGGAGCCTTATGCTGGCATCCTGACGAAAGGTATCTAGCACGCCCAACACGAGAAGAGTTGCGCATCATAGCCAAGCTTGGCCACGATGTCGCCGCCATCATCATAGAACTGCTGCGACGCTGGACTTACCACATGATAAAAGTAAACAAGGAGTTGCCATTCACAAGAGCTATTGAAGTGTCCCTGGAAAACATGCAGACTATCGACAGTTATACCAGATTCTTCAAGCATGAATGGGAAGAAGTGTTCGGTAAAATGGATGGAACTGACATGTTCTGGCTCCCTCTCCATGTCGACCCGTCGTTCTATCATAACTTGTCAACTGGGGATGCTGCGAAGACGTTCTTCAGAGTCATGATAGTGACTCGACTTCAGGCAATGGAAAAGCGGCGACGGGAGTGGCGAGACATAACGGGCTTCAAGGACGTACCCCTGAAGGAGCTCCCTGAAGACGTGAAGGACTGCCACATTTGTCAACAACCACTTGGCGTGCCTGACGAAGATGGCAAGGTAGAGATGCCGATTCAGGTAGTCGCTTGCTGTGGCAATTATTTTGGAGCTAAATGCCTGCGAAGATGGTACGGCGAATTTGAAAACGCGAAGTGCCCGCTCTGCAAGTGGACCGCTTCGACAAGCTTTCTGGAAAGGCTGTGTTATGAAGACGTGGAAGATGGAATTGATGTGGGTGATGATCTCGATAAAGAATCCGCTATAGCGCACATGAGTAGTGTTCGGGCTCCCACGCCTGAGGTTGATGATGACGGAGAAAGAGACATCGATCCATCAAGCTTGGGATATGGTGAAGGTTACGACGATAACGACAACGAATTGGAGGATGGTGAGATAAAAGAGTGAGCGATACTTGTTGAAGGGGGAATCGAAGATAATAGGTATTGGAAAACTCCACACCAATTGAGAAGCGGACTTTGGGTATTTCGAGACTTATGCGACGAATTTTGAGCAAAGAGTTCAACCAGTCAGAGCAGCTCTAACCGTACGGCTGAAGCTGAAGATGGCAAAGCGTGTGCTCATCCTCAGTCTCCATAGATGTAGGAAAGAGCTAATTCAATGGAATAGATGAGGATACACAGGGCGCCTTGAGGATCATTGGACGCAGTCTTGTCATGAATAGCGGGATAAATAGGCTCTACTTCTTCCGTAGCGGTGAATCTTACCTTAAGCTCTGAATCTGTGCCTTCAGCAGTGGGTAATTAACCTGGTCTTTCTTCCAGCTATGACAGGATGGCTCAGAATGCCTTTTGAGTCACTTAATCACTTAACTCAAGTTTCCATTTCACGCACCCAAGCAGACGAACTTCCCAGATCGATCACATTACCAAGACCAGTATCACGGATCACGAGGCTGGGATATCGTGGCAGACACTTTGCAAATGAAGCTTTGCAATTGAAAGACCCCTAGAGTGATCCGAATGGAAGATCTAGACCGTGGACTCCGTTGCAAATGCTATTCAGCCCATTCACATCCCATTTTCAACGCACTAAAGAAATGACACCCGCTCAGCTACCATTGTAAACCACAGCTCTTCCCCCGAAGAAGTCCCATAAACCATATGCCTGAATCAAAACGCGTACCAGAACCCAATTTTTGCAGCAGAAATAGCATCGTTTGTCGTAAAAAGGAGAACTGTGCTTCGGACATAGGACCTTCACTGTTAAATTCGGGGTTGAGTAGTTTAAATCCAGCTGCAAGTGAAGGGTTGGCCAGGGGGAGGAATCCTAGCGGTGCTGTACATATGTCAGAATAGATTCTTGAAGCCCTCAATCTCATGATCTGTTCGTAGAGTGCGTACCTTGACGAAGCCGATGTCAGCGGCCTTCTCGCGGAAGCATTGCCGACAGATGTTGAGGCCGTATTTGCGGATGAGACCAGCCTTGTGGGTGCAGACACGGCTGTGAGGTAGATCTGTCAGTACATGACCTCACTCTAGATATACCATTGTCACGATCAGAGCATTGTGAGATGGTTCTTACCAGGCGCGGGCTCCCTTGCCGTACGTTCGAGGACGGGAGTTCCAGACTGACTCGTGAGACATGTTGGTGGTCTGTAACGATGAGCGCGGAGCCAAGATTCTGTTGACCAGTAAATGCCTTGGGGACGATGAGAACGAGTTGGTTTGCGAAAGAGGGCGTTGTAGAATTCTCGTTCGTAGGCGGGTGCAAGGACCACTTTATCAACTTGAGCGTTCATCGTGTGCCCTAAGGGATTACGATAATCCGGTGGGAAGTGAATGTTGCCTTATCGCCTCACCAGGCGACAAGATCTGACGTTAAAGATTAAAGGCGGCACTAGTGGGCAGTGTATTTACTGTTTCTAAGGCAGCAACAAAAAGTTCACGTTGTTTGGACTAGACTTATTGCGAGTCGAGTTATAGAACACACTGGCATAGCTAGTGTAACAATCCTTTTTCATTGAATCAATTGAGCTTTTGTCGAGCTATTTAATAGTTTTCATAGTCATCAAAACCCCGTAGAATATCGGAGCTACGGGCTTGCGCAGGAACACGTTCTCGGTCTCGCAGATAAAGTGCTTACTTCCCATCCTCATCAAAATATCTAAGGAGATGGCCACTGTGGACGCGCAACAGCCAGTGGCTCAGGACGCGATCATGGAAAAGGAACTGGATTCAATGGCTTTAGAAGACAACGATGCTGCCGCAACTCCGGATTCAGCGACAGAGTCCTCTTCTGGCGCGGCATCACTGCGTGAGAAATCAGTTGGTGTTGTCAAGGTCCCTTTTCTCGAGCCCGTCGAGTCTGCAAAGCCAAAAACCGCTGCGGAGCTAACCACAGAGCAACAATTGAAGTATAACAAGTTGTTGGAGACGGTGAAAGGCTGGAAGGTGGTACCTTCAAAAGCTGGAAAAGAGGGACCAATTGTTGATAACGAGATCATGTGGTTGACTCGGGAATGCCTGCTGCGGTACTTGAGGGCAACGAAGTGGAATACATCGGAGGCAGCAAAACGAGTTCTCGAAACGCTATCTTGGCGAAGGGACTATGGTGTTGAAGATCTACTTGATGGAGAGATTTCGTCACTAGAGAATGAGACGGGCAAACAAATTCTTCTTGGTTACGATATTGCAGCAAGGCCATGTCACTACCTGAATCCTGGTAGGCAGAACACTCAGCCAAGTCCACGACAAGTCCAACATGTAGTTTTCATGCTGGAAAGGGTGGTCGATTTGATGGTACCCGGCCAGGAGACTCTAGCGCTCTTAATCAACTTCAAATCTAGCAAAACCCGAGGCAATACCGCACCGGGCATTGGTCAAGGCAGGGAGGTATTAAACATCCTTCAGACTCATTATCCGGAAAGGCTTGGCCGTGCATTAATCATCAATGGTAAGTCACGTCGTATCTTAGGCATTGGCTTTGCAGGGTGGAAGCTACCCAAGGAGTCATTGAAACCATGACTAACAATAAGCGTAGTTCCATGGGTTGTATGGGGCTTCTTCAAACTTATCACTCCCTTCATTGATCCTCTGACTCGCGAAAAGCTCAAGTTTAATGAAGATATTCGCCAATACGTCCCACCAGAGCAGCTGTGGAAAGAATTTGGTGGCGATGTGGATTTCGAGTATGATCATGCAACCTACTGGCCAGCTCTACTGAAAATATGCGAGGAAAGGCGTGCTCAGCGTAAGGCTCGATGGGAGAAAGCTGGAAAACAATATGGCGAGAGCGAGACTTATCTAAAAGGTGGCAATGTTGAGAAGGACATCCAACAAACAGCAGCCGTGGAAGAATCAAGCAAGGCGGAGGAGAACATGCCTGTTTGGCCAGCAGAGAAGGATACGTCGGAGGTGACTGGAGAAGCCAATGGCAACACGGACATCGTTGCTGTGGTTCCTACAACGGAGCTCACCACCGACGGCGATCGAGCTTGAGATGAGAATAGACTTATGTGATATTGACTACGCAGAACTCCGTCTAAATAGAATAGACAATTAATAGATACCTATGATAGCTTAGATTAGCTGGCTTAATGAGAATTAATTTTTGGGGAGGGGTTGTATTACGAAATATTGGCACTTAATTTACGATCTCTAGGTGTTTTTCTCGCTAACTAGACATCAAAAGATCTCAGCAAGGTAATCTGTCACAAATTTAAATATGAAGCGCTCAGGAACCTAAAGCCAAAACAACCTTTAAATCACTCATGCCGAGACCGGCATTACGGCAAGAATGGCCTCTGCACAGCCAGGAAAGCCCCCCCTTACAGTACCAGTATCTCAATCCCAGCGAGGGTCTGCTCCAGGATTGAGATACCCCTCTAGCGGGAAGACAATATATCACCGACCTTTAAATCGAAGCCGGACGCAAGAACTCAGTCAAGCAGCTTTCGCCTACCTCTTCGGAGAAATGGTGAGCTATGCGCAAAAGCGTGTGACTGGTATTCAAGATCTGGAAAAGAGGTACGGTCTAATACACAGCTTCCCATACTGTACCCAGTTATTCAATATAATCTGCAAGGCTAACAATGATGTCCCTAAAGGCTTAACATCCAAGGCCACCCCATCGGCCTCAAGCTTCTCGACCTCCTCCTCTACCGTGAGCCCGCGCGCTCCCAAATCCGCCCCCTTCACATCATCGCCCTCCTGCAATTCATCACCACAGTCCTCTGGCGCCACCTCTTCTCCAAAGCCGCAGACTCCCTCGAGAAATCCGCCAACCCAGAGACGCCCGATGAGTATATGATATCTGACAACGAACCGCTCGTGAACCAGTACATCAGCATCCCAAAAGAGATGAACCAGCTGAACTGTGCGGCGTTCGTGGCGGGTATTATTGAGGGCTGCTGTGATGGTGCGGGCTTTCCGGCGAGGGTGACGGCGCATAGTGTGGGGAAAGGGGAGGAGGGGGAGCTGTGGCCGGGGAAGACGGTATTCTTAGTTAAATTCCAGCCGGAGGTGGTGGAGAGAGAGGCCTTTCTGGGGAAGCCATGAGGTTGATGGGGTGGCGTTGAGGCATTGGGAGGAGTTTATTATGAGGATTTATGTTACGGCTGTGATAGACCTGTTCAATCCAGATTCTATTTTATCTGTTGCCATTCTATATAATCTTGCAGGTTGTAGAGGGGGTTATTTCTAGACCTTGGGTATCATAATAGTGAAACCAACCAATTAAACTCCAAGGTAAAACGGCCGTCTAGCCATGAACTCTGTAACTCCCATCCTACTACAAAATTTCAGCGCGGCAAACTCCTATTCCCCAACTTCCTTCCCGACCCACTCCCGAATCCGCTGCTCTCTCCAGGTCCCTTCTTTATCAAATCAGCCAGACCTAAATCCTTCCAAGCCGCCTCTCGAGTTTTCTGCGTAGCTTTCTGAATCCCAAATGCTGCATGCTGATCTGGCACTACATCGTCCTCATCTTCAGGATTTAGAGGCTGATTGTGAGGTGGGACGTAGATCTCGTCATCTGGCAGCTTGTCTTTGCAGAAGTCCTCAAACAGGTCAGCGTCCCGAGGCCGGTTGAAGTGCACATGAGTGTGGTTAGAGTCTTTGGACTATTTCCTTCTGGTTAGCATGCTTGATGCTTGTTGTGAAGATGATCTGTACCATCTTATGAAAGCAGACTGATGGTGCTGATGAGCTTGTTGTCGCTGTCACTTGCAAGAAGGCTCGTGGGATATTGCTTTGCTTTGGCAGCCTTGAATTTGGGACATCTGATTCGCTGAACTAAGATGGTCCAAGCGGGCGACTGGTGTCAGGCCTCTAGTGATGGGAATTAACACGCTAGCAATAATCGCGCCCATTAGCGTCGCTCGGCCAACCACCAAAATTGACATCACCGGCGTCCAATTTCGGGGCCGATTATTGATAGCGCCCTGTAGCGCGGGCCAATTTGTATGGGGTTAACGCCCCAATTCTGGTGCCAAGGCTGATGTCAAGGGGGCAATTGCGTGGAGAGACCCGGGATTGCTGACATAATAACAGGTTGGATGGGCCGTGGGCGTCCCCGAAGCTGGCCCCGGGGGGGAGGGGTGCGGGAGGGTGGGTTAAAGGGCTGCAAGGTAAGCCTCTGACCCCTCATCGCGTCCTTGAATCTATCCTGACCTTCCATCTACAGATATATATAAAACCTATCGTGTTGTTGCCATCCAATGGCGCAGCGAATCAACGCGTTCCTTGCCCCCCCTGGTCGCCGCGTGTGGACCGCGTCCGCCCGTCCTCCCAGTGCTTGTGCCTGCGCTCCACGACGCGCAAGAAGCCCTCCAGGAAGCCGACTCGAAGCGTCGAAAGGAAGATCTTGCTGTCGA
>Ga0335074_10009723_pt1 | contig 13439 bp, 11 predicted proteins | sample Lox_Sample_23_FD_206715 | JGI IMG/M metagenome (GOLD analysis project Ga0335074, IMG submission 206715) | Soil microbial communities from Loxahatchee National Wildlife Refuge, Florida, United States - Lox_Sample_2.3 | ecosystem: Environmental > Terrestrial > Soil > Wetlands | place: USA...
GATGACGACGCGGTGAGCCGTCTGCCAGAGCAACTGTCTGACAGCGAGGACCGATCCGACTCCAGTCTGCTCCGGAAAACGGCTGAACCAGTCATTCTGGGCAACTGCAGTGTCGTAGCGGAAGTTAATCGGTGGAAAACAGACGGCGCGTTCGAACTTAGTGGGCTCTCCCTTCTCTACGAACGACGGAGACCTGATCGGGTCAGAAAACCTCACGTTGAATGGCGCCCTACAGGAAAGCGCTACGGCATCAGGAATGAGCGATCGGAAGGGCGTCTCGACAAATGCCTTGGCGCCAGCCCATGCGGTGCGCGCCGCCAGTTGGCCAAATGAGTCCCAAGGGAGATAAACGGAGTGGCCCGCGTCAACCGCAGCGAGTTCGAAGAGCAACTGAGCTATTACAGAATCGAGCAAACGACCTTTCTCGCGCCAAGTCGCTAGATCGGCCAACAGGACACCGTAAAGCCCGCGGGGACCGTCGACTGTCAAACCAGAATCGATTAGCCCAAGCGCCATTTGTAGAGCAGGCAGTAGCGTGGTCTCGTTGCCCGCGATGAGCTGCCGAGCCTCAGAAAAAACCGCCAGAGTGCGATCATCCGATTTGCCGAGATCTTTGACAGCTCCTTCAATCAACTTGGGATCATCGAGCAGTCGCGGCGTGAGACGAAGATTAGGGGGTATCTTCTCCTCGGCGGTCAGCTTCGCCCAACCGAGAATCAGCAGGGAAAGCTCCGTGCTGGCGATCGGCGTGAGCCCTGCTAATTGCAGTTTTTCCTGAATTTGCCAAACGATGAAGTCTTTCATACCGCCTCGTCAGCGACCCTCGACAACGTTGTAGGTAGTGATCAGCGAATCCCCATTCGCCACAACCGCCACGCCGCCTTTGTCAACAATCTTTTTCAATGCTCTGAGCTCCTGCTGAAATGAGTCGAGAAGGGCCTTGGCTTCGTTTCGTCCGAGCACATGCTTGTCCTGATCCACCGACCCGAAGGTGAGTACGAGGTCCACCATGGAGCGGTTGACCCCTCTTTGCGACATCCGCTGCTAGAAGTGTTTCGTGTCTCGCATCATTCATCCGCCCCCTGCATCTTTTTCTCACGGGTATCGCAATATGTCAAGAAGTATTAATTACTTTACATAGGTATTAGTTTAATTATGCGCCGCAGATGCACCGTTGCAGATGTGCAAATGTGTCATATATTATTGAAAATAATTAACATATTTTAGGAAGCAATAGGAAGCATAAGGACGTCGGCAGCGGGCGGGATCCACAGACCCGTCAAGGACGTCGCTTTGGTTGTCTCTCTGTGAGCGCTTGCGGAAGCCCACCCAGGTTGTGGAGCAAGGCCGTATCCATTCGCGCGGGGATGCCGGCGAGTTGAAGGATGTGGTGACAAGCTTTCTCAGTCACGACGACGTCACAATACGGAGTTGCCACCGCCAAGGCGTCGATGTCGTGGATGTCGTTGACGGTCCAGTCCTTCTCCCCATTGCGATGCCAGGCCGTTTTGATTTCAATCGAAACCTCCGTGCTGGGCATCGCACGAACGAGCAGGCGGGCTGATTCCTGCCCCGTGAATACGTCGACGAAATCGAGTTCGCGCTCTTGAAGCGCCCGGGGGAGAATGTTCTGGAATTCGATCTCCAGTTCACGGGCAGAGATGACATCGCGCAGCCTACCGCGCCGCCAGCGAGATTCGGAATCGAGCGCAACCTTCAACTCCCGTTCCTGAGAGGCGCGGTTCTCCGTGATTCCCTGAGGTCCTTCCGGATACCATCCAAAGGTTCGCAGTGCCTGCTCTTCATCATGATCGGCGGGACCACGCAGAATCGACCTCTCCCTTCTCGTCGTCAGGTCGTTCATGACGCGATCAAACTCTTGCGGACCGATTTCTCTGCGAAGCCGGTCGGTTTCGTCGCCGGCTGGACTCATGACTGCAATTTCGCTGCTCAGACCAAATGCGTGGCGAACCCCGCGGCCGACGAGCGGGATCTTCATCAAGGGGCTGGGCATTTTGGCAAACTGATCAAGCACAGCCGAAAGCTCAAGCTCCATAATGACTGCGCGACTTGTCAAAGTCGCGAAATTAGTCAGTTCCTCCATCACCTGAGCCAACGCTCGGCGCTGCGCCGGGTCTTTGATCTTCTGCACTTCGGCATAAATCGTTGCCGAAAGGACAAACACAACTTTGCCTCTGGACCGCGCGTCGCGACAGGCGTTAAGGACTACCTGGATCGACCTACCTTGTGGATGTCCAATCGAAGCTTGGGCCAGGCCAATCCAGTGGTTCAGATCCAAGTAAACGAGAAGCGCATCGCCCGGCGGCCGCTCCAGAAGCTTAGGCCAGACAAAGGAGAGCAGGGTGCTCTTCATGCTGTGTTGATTTCCCCGGTGTTCACTTAGGTCGGCGGGCTGATTCCATTAGCTGGGAGAGAGTTTTCAGATCGCCGTCCACCACGTTTCGTGGTGTCGACGAATAAGAGATCTCAATCAATGAATGGCCACTCTGCTGCGCGACCCGCGGATCGGGCATCTGTAGGGCGATAGAGACTATGTTCGTTTCGCCTCCAGGGAGAGCAAAGGAGCCCTTCGTTATGGCGCCGGTCACTGCCGAAAGAGGCGGCCTCACCTTAAATTCCCAAGATATGGTTTCGACCCCGGTCGGTTCCGGATTGGTGATTGACGCAAAAACGTCCAACTGAGGACCTGAAAACCGAGCAGTCAGTTCACACGCTTCTGACAAGTGACGTGCCTTTTCTTCATGAATTGAACACCGTCACCATTATCTCTCTGCACCCGGCGATACAAAGCGCCATACCGAACCTCGCATTGAAAAACCGGCAACCGCAATTACGGGCCATCTGTTATTCAGAACCTGTTGCAGAGCCAACGACGAAGCAGACGGAGGCGCGCGCGTTGATTCGGGCCGATGTATCCGCCCGCTCTGAGCGGGTAGTGCCTCAGAGTCTGGAACTTGGTGCCACCGCCCGTCAGCGAAGCTCCCGTTTTATGGTGAAGCTGCCCTGCGAGGGCATCAGTCCGCGCCTTCATCCTGTGGAAAGCGAAGTCGCCGCCGCCATCAGTCAATCGCCGCGGCTGGTCGGATTGTAGCGGGCGTAAACATAGAAGGAGTTACGCTGTTACGGAAGTTGGAGCCACAACCGTATGGAGCCCTATAGGAAACGACGATGGCGAATGGGACAATCGGTCAACCGCCTTGGCTTTTACACCTGCGCTCGACCAGGACGATCGTTGGGCAGCATGCAACCCGTAAAAGCCGCAATCGTGCGCGAATGGGTGAATGGACTTCCTGGGCCTCGCACAGCAATCATCTCCCTCCTCGGCCATAAACCCGACGGGAAGAGCGAATTCTCTTACTATCCGTTCAGTGGAAAGGGCGACAGCCCCAGCGAGGCAGGGGCTAAACCCCCGTTTGCGGATTGGCTTGCCATCTACTGCCCGGATAGGGATGTCGCCGTGGTCGAGCACCCCACCACCGACTTCCGACCGATCGCCGACGATACACTCGAACGGATCGCGACCGATGTCCAGCGACTCCTCGAGGAGCGGCGGACAATCGTTCTCGTCGACTCGGGTGGAGAAACACGGACCGGCAAGGTATGCAGGTACCTCGGACTCGTTGAAGATTCGAGAAACTAGAAAGCAGAGAGCCACGTCATGGATCCCTCAACAGAACTTGCTTCCGATTTCACCATCGGACGCTACCACGAACTCCGTCAACAATTGACCGCCACAGCGACAAAAGAAGATGCATGGCGGGAACTGATCTGCGCTGTACAGCGGCGAATCGAAGAACGCTTTCTCACGCCCGTCAAAGAACTCGCCCGGTTTGACCAAAAAGACGAGCTCCCCTACCGCCCGGGATTTGCGATTCTCGCACTCGATTGCCTCCTCATCGATACGATCCAGTCTTTCCGCGAGAGGCGCGTGACGACAGGAGATGTGAGTCCAGCACACTCCTTTAAGACGTTCCTCAGCAATCCACGATTTGCGGGCTTCACCAAGAACGATCGTGGCGAATTCTTCCAATATGTGCGTAATGCCATCCTCCACAACGGAGAAACGCGCAAGGACTGGAAGATAAGAATCGACACAGTGTGCATGCTCGAACGCGACGCGGTCAGCCATACAAGGACAATCAACCGTCGACATTTCCACGCTGCCATCGAGGCGGAATTCCGGGACCTTATCAATCTCGTGGAGTCAGGCGATGCTGCAGCCCGAGATTCATTTCTCCGTCGTCTCGATGCCATGGCCGGGTTTCCTGTCGATGCACTGCGGAATTTCTACTTTGCGTACGGCTCAAACTTAAAGAGCGGCGAATGCCGGCGCACCGCGCCGACTGCCGAAGACCACGGAGTTGCATATCTGCCCGCCCACCGGATCGCATTCACCAAGCACTCCATGACCCGTCAGGGCGATGCGGCAACGATTAAGGAGGACTCCACTAGCATGGTTTGGGGTTACGTGTATCGCACCACCGACGATGATCGGGCGGCCCTGAGAAATCGTGAAGGCGGCTATGAAGAAGTCGAATTAACCGTCTACCTCGTACCTCCGAAGCCGGAGGGCGATCCAACCCCGGTACGTGCGTTCACGTTTGTGGCAAAGACCGAATGCCCGAACCACTGCGGGCCGCCACCCGCATACATCGACCTCATCACTTCCGGGGCACGGGAACGACGGCTCCCCTATGGGTACGCCCAAGCCCTCGAGATACACCGTGAGACTCGTCTCCTAGTCGGTGATTCCCGAGAACGTACATCGCTTTAACGTCCGTCTGCGCTGTGGTTCCCGAGAGGGGCTTGCCCGTTCCAAGCTTCCGCGCCCAAGTGGCGGCCCACGACCAGCACACATGGTGCAGACGAAACAAGTTTTTTCGGGGCTGGGGAGAAGTGAGACTGACCCGGGCGTCTCGGTGATTCGGGCGCCATCGCTGTCTTCTCACAGGAGAACGCGATTAAGCCGTGCCCTTCAAAATCGGCCCGCGGATGCGCTAGAAATAGGAATGCGGGATTGCTATTTATCCGCAGCAGCCAATGGAACACCGGTAGAGATCCGTTTCCGCAATTCAAGTTCACGCCGCGACTTCTCCAATTCCCTGGCGATCAGCTTTTCGTCGGGCAGGATCGTTTGGTATTCGGCCGCAAGGACCTTGTTGGGAAGATTGTCGAGGGCATAGTGCGCCTCAGCCCCACCTTTTTCGGCGCAAAGAATGAGGCCGACCGGCGGATTCTCTTCGGGTTTGACCCAATACTCGCGGGCGTAATTCAGGTACAAGTGCATCTGGCCGGCGTCCGCGTAGCTGAATTTGCCCACTTTCAGATCGATGATGACCAGGCAGCGCAGGCGGCGATGGAAGAAGATCAGGTCGATGCGGAACCAGGCGTCGTCGATGCGAAGACGACGCTGGCGGCCGACGAAGGCGAAGTCGTCGCCCAGCTCCAACAGAAAATCCGTCAAGTGCCCGATAAGGGCTTCTTCAAGCTCCGACTCCGAGTATTGGTCCTTGAGATCCAGAAATTCGAGGACGAACGGATCTTTGATCGCTTCTTCCGGCGTCATCGCGTCGCTTGGTTCGGCGTGTGCCGCTTTTTCGAGCAGAGCGGCCTTATTCCGGGAGAGAGCCGTTCGTTCGTAAAACTGGCTCTGGATCTGGCGGTCAAGCTGCCTAACCGACCATCCGTGGCGCAGGGCTTCGGCCTCGTAAAAGATTCTCGCTTCAGGATTCTTTACGGCCAGGAGGCGGACATAAGCCGACCACGGTAATGGGAAGTGATCGCTCACGACCAGGGCCTGTGACGGGCTTTCGTGTACCTTGCTGATGGAATGAGACTTAGGAGATTTTTCAGACACTGTCTGAAGAATCTTCTTGTCGGGCCACGTGAGGAAAAACCGCTTCATTTGGCTGAGGTTGACCACGCCGAAGCCGCGGCCGAACTGTGCCGAGAGATCCCCGGCAAGCTGTCTGATTAGCTCGTCGCCGTAATTGGCTCTCGCCGCACCCCCCTGCTCTTGCTCAACGATTCTTCGTCCAATCTCCCAATAGGCGGCGGTCATCACCGCGTTGACGCTGCGAGCGGAAGCCGCCTTGGCAGCGTTCAACAGATTGACGATTCCAGCACGAATCGCATCGTAATTGTCGGGTTCCTTTGTCACAGCGCTCACTGATCGCTTTTTCATTCTGCTTCTCACCTCCATTCAAAGGCCGATGCTGATGCTCTGATCGCGTGCGCCAGTCGAAACGTTCTGGGCCACTTCCAGTGCGGCAGTCTTGCTAACCTCGGTTCCCAGGTGCTGATGAAGCCGACTGGCATCGTTGGTGAACACGGTTGCCTCATGGCTGGCGCGTGAGACAGCAACGTATCCGAACCGGGAATTGAGCAGATCAGGATGAACGCCGGTGTCGGCGTTGATGAGCACCCGTTCGGCCGTGAGCCCCTGCGCGCTGTGGCTGGTCACGGCGTAGCCGTGGTCGAAATGTGGATGAGCCGTCGCATCGAAGTCGACCTGACGGCCGTTGTCGAGCCGCGCGGAGATGTGACCGTCAGCTCTGATTGACTCGACCACCGCGAGGTCGCGATTGGCGACGCCGAGCGATTTGTCGGGCGCCGTGAACTGAATCCTGTCGCCGACGGAGAAGTCGTGGGCCACCTCCCGGTAGACGTTGACACCGGCCAGGCGGCGAGGATCGTAGGCAACGACATTGCCGGCAGGCTGTTCAACCGACAGCAGATTCGCAGCTGCGTTGACGCCGACAACCGTTCCATAGGTTCCGGCCTCGATGCCGAGCCCTTTGCTCCCGCGCGCGTACCGCGCAATATCTCCAATCTCATAGCCGCTTGCCCAGCGGCGCTCTGCGCCCGTCATCTCCTGCCGCTGGACGAGAACCCTGAACGGGTGATCCTCCGGCGCCAGCGTCCCCTGGGCCTTCAGTTCCTGGCGCACGGCGATATTCAGATCACGCCGGGAGGCGTTATCGGGCGAGACAATGAGCGTCCTTTCCGGAGATTCGATGTAGCTGCGGGCGATGGTGCGAATGCGTTCGTTCGTGTCGGGAATTTCCCGGACCCGTCCCTGGCTGTGCAGCAAATCGAGCGCACCCGGCACATCGCCTTTGGCGAGAGCCTCCACAGCAGATTTCAGGGCGGGATCTTTCTGCCGCACAATTTCGTCGAGATGGGCTGTGCGCATTCCCGCCTGTTGCAGCTGCTCGAATGGCCGGCCGGCTTCGACACCCTGGTGCTGACGCGTGTCACCGATCAGAAGCACACGATCCTGTGCCCCGAGCCGATTCAGGAACTCTCGGATCTGATTCGTACTGGCGAGGCTCGACTCGTCTACGAAGTAGAGGTGCTTCTTTTCTGCGGCCTCGGGATCAGTCCCGCGGGCTAGAAAACCTTGCAGCGTTCCGCTTTCAACGCCAGCCTCGGCGAGTTGCCGTGCGGCGCGAGAAGTCGGTGCAAGTCCTTCGACCGTATATCCCTGGGACTCTGCCGCAGTACGGATGACGGATAGCACTGTCGTCTTTCCGGTTCCGGCGTATCCCTGGACACCCTGGATGAGGTCCTGGGAACTGAGAACATCTTCGACCACGCTCTTCTGCGCCCGATTGAGATGGGGATGCAGATCGGACACGGCGATCGCCTGAGAGCGGGGAAGAACCGGCTCCACCTGGCGTCGCCCTTCGCCGACCCTGCGCAGGATATCCTTTTCCGCGGCGATCGTTTTCGCCGTCGTAAACTGCCTGGCAGGCGAATTGCCGGGACGCTCGACGACCTGGAATTCGCCTGCGGAAAGCCTCTCATTCAGGTTGGCGCACACCTGGTGGTACATCACTTCGCCCATGCCGCGGCGAAGCCCATCGCGAATCAGAACGCGCTCGTCGACCACGGCCTCGCGCTCGAAGTTCTTGTCCCGGGCAAAGGTCAGTGATTCCCGCACCCGGTCAATTGCCTGAGCCGGCTTCTCCTGGTGCTGCTGCCGTTCCCGCGCCGCGCGGACGACAGCTTCGGCCTGGTGGCCGTACTCGGCGGCCAGTTTTCGGTGGGCAGCCATGATGTCGGCAGTCGAATGAGCCGCTTTGCGGTCGCGCGTCGAATGCGCGGCGATTTCGGCAGCCTCGAAACCGACTCGGCCTGTCCTTTCTAGGTACTCCCGGATCTGCTGACTGCGGGGGCTCGATGCGTCGAGATACTCCTGGGTGTAACCCTTGATTTCGGGCGCGCCGCTGCGGCCAGTGGTGATTTCATACCCGAGCTGGCGAAGCCGCCAGGTCAGTTCGGACTGGTAGATGGCAGTCGCGAACTGCTGGGACGCGAACAGGCTTTGGGGCTGCAGCGCACGATATTGGCCGTTGTCCCGTTCCGTCATGTTGAAGATGACGGCATGGGTATGAAGTTGTGGCGCCACGTAACCGTCGACGGGCCGGGCTGTGTCATGTTCAAACTTCCCGGCGATGAACTTGCCCGTCGTCTCGGGCGCGTGGTTGCCGCCGATTCGCGCCTGCGTGTAGTCTTCCAGTTGCTCCAGCGCCGCCCGAACGCTCTCGCGATGTGCCTCCCGCACCCGGTGATCGCCGCCGACCAGCGCAGTCAGAGACACGGATTTCGGCGCAGCAAAGGTTGCGTCCCAACCGGCGCGGTGCTCCATCGTCCTGACCGCTTTGCCGTCTGCGATCTCGTACTCATACGACGCGCGTTGGCGCACCAGTTGTTCTCCTGTTGCTGGGTGCTGGCCCTGGCTGAGCCGTGCAAAGTCAGCGGCAGAAACAGCGCCCGCGAGTCCGAATCGCCCAGCGAGCTGCCCTTGCCATTCACCCTCGATCTCGCCCTTCTGCGACCAGTAATTCTGTTCTTTGGACGTAAACTCTTTGGCGTGATACGTCTGTGCCTGACCGGCGGAGAGCGGTTTTGAAATCGTCAGCATCGCTCAGAGCTCCCGTCCGAAGGGAAGAACCGCCTGCTGTTCCCGCGGCGCGGAATTCGGATCTCGTGATGTCACGAGTTGCAGCTGCGGTTTTTCCTCAGGTGTCGGTTTTGGAGCGGCGGAAACGGACGACGGCTCCTGTTTCTCAACCGACTTTTCAGCCTCTTTTCTCGGTTCCCTCACGATGAAGTCATCCTTCAAACGCTCCAGGAACTTTTCCTGTGTGATCGGCATCTTGAGAACCGGAAACGAGAACCGGGTCACATAGTTTCCGTACTTCAGAAACGCGTGGAGATTGTCGAGGCCACTGATCTCCGAATCGAGCACAAGCGGCTCGGTCTGCCGGTCGAGCGCGAAATTCTTTCCCCTGCGAGTGCCGTCGAAGTGCGTCTCTTTCATGCGCTCGATTTCCACTTTCCCGATCGCCCGGCTCACCCATTCGGCCGCGTTCGGCTCCGTCGTCTTGAGGAAGATCTTGGTCGCCGGCTGCGAAAGCATGACCTCAGCAAGATGGCCATAAACCACTTCGAGTTGGGCCTTGCCCTGGAAACCAAGGACGATCGGATTCCGGGACTTTCGATTCTCCGTGATTGCGGTGTGAAGCTGCGGGAGCTGCTGCAGGCTAGCCAGCTCATCGAGAACAAACCACACCGGATGCTGCTCGGGCGTCGGCGCGCTGAGGAGGCGCAGAACGAGCATATCGATCCACAGGCTGTGCACGGGGCGCAGGGCTTCGCGTTCAGCCGGCTGTGAAGTGATAAAGATCCACCCCTTGCGCTCCTTCGACCACTCCCGGGCGGTCCACGCGGTCGTCACTTCTTCCTTTTTGGGCAGCAACCGGAAGCTGTCAGCCACAAGGCTCAGCGAACCGAGCACGCCGGATCTCTGATTCGGAGCCGAAGGGTCGATCAAAGAAGCAAGCTCGGTATCTTTGATGCGCCGGTCGATCTCCTCCGGATGCGACATCCATTCGACCAGCTGGTGCGGCGTTGGCAGGTCGAGCAGCAGATGGGCAAAGATCTTCTGTGGACTTTCGACGAAGAACTCGCCCTTCCTGTCCTTGGTCGGCTGAAAAAGCGAGGCGGCAATTGTCCGTGCTTCTGCCCGCCGTACCAGCTCTTCCGAGGGTCCCCAGTAGGGACAGCGGCGGTCGAGGGGATTCAGAACGATGTCGCCACGCGCTTCAGAATAGAAGCGTTCGATGAATTCACAGGCCGGGTCGTGGATGATCGCCGAATGCCCCCGGGCCTGGATCTGACGGAGCATTTGCATGATGATCGTGGTCTTGCCGCTGCCGGTATCCCCGATGATCTCGAAGTGCTGGTCTTCCGCGCGTTCGGGCACGCGCAGAAGACGCCGGCTTTTGTCGACCTTGATCCCGATTCCGGTTCCCTGGACTGCTTTGTTGAACTGTTTCGGCGTGACCAGAACTGGCCCCTTCAGCCGACGTCCGTACTTCATCTCCTTCCAGCGCCGGGTGTCTCTGGGAATCGACCACGGGAGCTGCAGCAAGAAGAAGAGTGCCCCAAAACCGAGCTGAAGTCCGAACATGCTCGGGAGGGTCTGGCCGTCATAGACCTGCTGTCGCAGGTACTGCCGAACGCCGGCGCCGGAGAGGGCGAGTGGCGCGCTGCGATAGAGCAGGACCATGCCTCTGTGTCGGGCGGGATCGGACAACTGAAGCGGAATCGGTTTCCCGGTCGGCTCCGCTGCCAATCCGGGTTCGACGTCAACATCGCCTGCGTACCACACATGACGCTTCGCATCCGACATGAGCAGCATGCGGTACTTCATGTGGAAAGGCAGGGATGCCGTGGCCGCGCTCTTGATGTAAGTGGGCAGGTAAAACTGCTGGAGCGGCGTCAATGCGAAAAGGAACCGGAAGTACAGGAAGAACCCGGTTGCGATCAGCCCCAGCAACAGCGCGCCGATTGTGTAGATCGGTTTGTGCGGAGGCCAGACGATGGTCTCTTTCCGGCCCCAGGTGACTTCAGCCATGATGTTCCTCCTCGTCTCCATTCCTGTACTGCGCCAGGGCATCCTGGGCGGCACGACGCTTGTTGGCTCTCACGTTGCGCATCAGCTCCTGGCATTGCTCGCGGGTCATGCGCTCGCCGGAGGCGATGGCGGAAAGCACCCGCGTCAGGAACATCTGCAGGCCGATGATCTCGACCATCTCCGGGTCGGCGTCGGGCGCATCGGACGACAGCTTTGCTTCGCGGAAGAGTACGTCGCGAATCCACTCGCCGAGGCGGACGCCGTGCTGGGCGGCGGCGCGCTCAAGTTCGGCAAGCTCCTGGTCCGTCACCTTCGTGCTCGCGGTGACGGTGCGGAACTCGCGCCCGTTCTCCCGGTGGGTATCGAGGATGATTTCTGTCATTCCGATCTCCGTTTACGTGTGTTTGCCGAAAGCGCTCTGGAGCGCTCTCGAAAATGCAAGTTGTAGAAATCAAACAAAGCGCTCTGGAGCGCCCCAGAGCGCTTTGCAGCACCCTACGAGGGGTGGATTGTCGAGATTCAGCCGGTGCGCAGCACCGAACGGCCTTCTTCGGGTACTGACGACGCTTTCGGATTAGGCTTGCGGTGCGTCTCCACCCCGAGAACGGGCGCCTTTCCGTTGGTCGAAGGTTCCGCTCCAGCCCTGCGAACGCGCAGAGACGCCGCGACTTTCGCCGATTCCGCGGACTTCAGATACTCCTGGAACTCACGGTCTTTGGCGAACACGTAGTTGAGAGCCTTGTCCACGACATCGTCGGCCGATCCGTGGACAAAGGCGGCGTACTGGTCGATCAGGCTTGCGGTGGCCGATTCGAGGCGAATGGTGGCGCTCACGTATCGGCTTTGGGTGACTTCAATCAACGGCATTACGAACCTCCCTGGTGCGTGAAATCATGCGATCTTCGTGCGGGCGATCATGCGCTCGGCCGTGAACGCGATCTCATGCGCCCGGGCAGAGCAAAGCTTGTCGGGAACCTCGAAGCGGCGACGGACCTGGAGCATGGTCACAACGTCGGCGATTTGAAAGCCACCTTTCAGCCAAAGCCAGGCTGAGGCAACGTCTACGGTTCGCTGCGCGTAGTACACAGGATTCGATTTGTCCGGGCGCCTTTCGGCGAGTATTCGGGTCAGCTTTACTGGGTCCTTGCCGTGGGCCAATTCCCCGAGGATCCACGCCCAATCCTGCTCTGAATGCGAGTGCTTTCCGGCCGGCTTTACGGGTTCGATCCGACCCGGGAAAGGGTCTGGATGAGGGAGCGGATGGGCGAGGTGAAAGTCCTCACATTGGGCGGCTGAACCCCTCGAGTATTCGACCGTGACGAGGTGTGCCGGAGCGTACTTCCGGTTCAGGAATCCGGGCAGCCGAAGGACGCGATTGCAGTCGGTGCAGGCGAGGTCGCCGCCAAAGGTGATGGCGAGCAGTTTAAGGAGCGTTTCCTGTTCCTCAAACGGGATGCTTTCGACCCGCCAAAGCACCTGGTATTTGCCCGGGGAAGTCGAGACGATTGCGGTCGGAAGCGGGACTGCATTCGAGCATCGGAGGGCTGCGAGTTTCGCCTCTCCATCGGTGTCGAGATCGAGGTATAAATGCCGGACCTCAGCGACGCATTCCTTTGTTCGCTTCCGGCTGCCGGAGATGAGCGGATTGGCAGTGAAATAAACGTTGGACCCGGTTGCGTTCTCATGCGCCAGCCAGCTCAGATACCGGGGCGCGAACGCTCGTTCGAGCGTAACGATGCGCTGGACGATGGTCGCCGGTGAAAGGCAACGAAGGACGATTGCAATCGTTTCGTCCGCGCGAAACGATCGGGTCAGGAAATCGGCTGCGATCCCGGGGGCAATGGCTTCTCTATGCATCACGCTTGGCCTCCAGGACGGGCTCAATCTGGAATCGCCTTGCGTCCCGGTCGTAGCCACGAATGGCCAGAGCTTCGCGCACGATGCGGCAGCCAGGCTTGCGCTCGATATGAACCACGAAATCGACGGCCTCGGCGATCTCGGCTTCGGTATCGGCAAAAGTGGTCTGGGCATGGCTCCGCATCACAAGATTCGCGAAGCGATGGAGAGCCTTTTCGGCGGAGTTGGCATGAATGGTTGCGAGCGACCCGGAGTGACCGGTATTGAAGGAATCGAGGAGCGTTCGCGCTTCGGTTCCGCGCACTTCGCCGAGGATGATCCGATCCGGCCGCCAGCGCAGAGCCGACTTCAAAAGATCGTCGAAGGAGATACGGGCCTTGAACGTATCAGCCTGGCATTCCGCAGCTAGGACGTTCGGCTTCTCGATCCGCAGCTCGGCCGTATCCTCGATGACGACGATCCGTTCCCGCTCCGGAATCGCCTGGGCAAGGATGTTCAGCAGGGTCGTCTTTCCGGTCGCGGTTCCGCCGCTGATCAGGACAGTCTTACCGCCGCGGATCTGGCCGCTCAGGTAGTCGGCAAGCGACCGGCTTAAGGTGCCGCGAGCGATCAGGTCATTGATCGTGAAGCGGCG
>Ga0335074_10009724_pt1 | contig 13438 bp, 7 predicted proteins | sample Lox_Sample_23_FD_206715 | JGI IMG/M metagenome (GOLD analysis project Ga0335074, IMG submission 206715) | Soil microbial communities from Loxahatchee National Wildlife Refuge, Florida, United States - Lox_Sample_2.3 | ecosystem: Environmental > Terrestrial > Soil > Wetlands | place: USA: Florida...
CTTTACCGTTGCCATGTCCCCGCAACAAACAATCGCTCTCGTCTCGTTAGAATGTTTTCTTTTCTGTGATTCGCTCCAGAATGCCGCGAATTCATCACACCACGTGGTCAGATCGCGTAGCTTCCGAGGTTCAGGAGTCTCCATTTCTTGCAGAGTCAACGATCGGATGATCTGCTCGCGTTCGGCATCTGCATGCGTGTAGTGGAAGACGTGCTCAGGGAGAACCCTAAAGAGCTTGAGGTCGTTCCGATAAGGGGTAGCAGTCAGAAGCAAGGTTGGCGTGTTGAGCTGCTTGACAGCCTGGCCCCATTCGACCGCTGGTTCATAATGGCCTTCGTCAACAAGCACCTGCGAGAGCCTTTCGGCTAGTGTGTCGTAAGCTGACCGGTAGCGCTTGAAAAGGGTGATCAGCGTCGCGAAAGTTGCAACCAGGATGAGATGCTCATCCTTTTTACCGAGAATCTCATTAACATTGCTGGGAAACAGGCGCTCAACTCTTGGCGCCGGACTCGGCCGCCACTCGGAGATGTTCCAGAACCTTTCCTTTAAGTCTCCAACCAGCTGAGTGCAAAGATTCGTCCAGGGGGTCAGAACAAGGGTCCATTTGGGAGGAACAAGTACAACGGAAAGTACCGCAATCACACCGGTCTTTCCAGTCCCGGTAGGCATGCGAATTAACGAAGCAGTCGAATGCTCTTGGTCCCGAAGCAGACCGATGGCGAACGCAATTGCCTTCTTCTGGTGTTCCCAAAGCTTCGCTTCAAGTGGCTTTGGCAGAGTCTCCATGTTTTCCCTGGCCCATTGATTTCCCGATCGCTGATGATTTCGAGAATTCGCCGACGTGTGCGCCGGACCGGGCGATCGAGGCACACACCTGAATCGGTCGCGAAAATCTCTTCACTTCAAGAGAAGCCCAATCATATCAGATGGATGGCGGTACAATATTGCTATCACTTAACAAGGGATCGGTTAATGGTGCGCAAATCGATCGGTCAACATCGCTTTTCCGACCATTTCGGAATACCCAAAGGACAGTCTCAGCTAGACTTTGTCGATATTCCAATGGATACCGACATTGAGCTCTACGTCGATCCCTATGCGCTTCACGTCTCCCCGGTGGATTGGTTACGACAGTGTGGAGATCTGGTTGCCAATTACTTCCAGGTCTTGATTGAAGCGCTTCGGGATAGGGACCATTCGCGGGCAATGACCCTACTGTCAAACCTGCGAGAACCAAACGAGACACGTTTGGGCCAGTCCCGGGGGAAACCCGCGGGGCGTGGATGGGGAGCTGAACAAGCAAAGCAGCTCTATCAGCGCCTCAGCGCGAGCCGAGCTGTCGCGAGCGGAAAGCTTAAAGATCTCGACGACTTTGAGCTCTTAGTTCCTGGGATTGGAAGCGATAAAATCTCCGATCTAGCGATAAACGTGATTCGCGGGGAACTGGCGGCATATACGGAGGAGCAATGTGATCTATACGGGGTTCCAACGGAGATGGTGCCAGCGGGCGCTTTTTGGAATCCCGGCGAGCGACGTTGGGAATCACGTTATGCTCGGCTTCCGGTCTACGAGGAACGTGGAGTTCTACTCGTCCCCAAAGTCGCCGTGCGCCGTCGTCTCGTTCCCGATTCCCAGGAGTACTACGATCGTTTCGTTCTGCGCTTTCTTGAGGCGGAGCACCTCAATGCCAGGGACGCGCTGGTGCATACGCTCAAGAACGGAAATCCAAAGATCTATATGGGTGACCTGCGTGGGAAATATCCTCTCTCCAAAGAATTCCTCTTCGACTTTTCGGAGAAGAATCCCAGTGTTCTCAATTCTTACAAGAAGACGTTGCCGGAAAAGGCTGAGATAGCGCTTCGTGATGAGAGCATTGAGGGACGTCAGTCGATCGCGCGCCCGATAGATAAAGGCTTGGGGGTAGAAGAGCTGCGTGTGATACCCTCGGGACCCGCGGATGCATCAGCTTATCATGCGTTTATTTTGGGGGCACTGACCAAGATTTTCTATCCCAGCCTTACCCGACCCAAAAAGGAACAGGAAGTGAATGAGGGGCGGAAACGAATAGATATTCTGTTCCATAATTCAGCTGTTCGTGGATTCTTCGCGCGGGTCGTAAATTCGCACCAATACTTCGCACCCTATATCTCGGTCGAATGCAAGAATTACTCCGAAGATCCGGAGAACCCAGAAATAGATCAACTATTGGGGAGATTGAATCGAAAACGTGGATGTGTTGGGATTTTGACATGCCGACAAATGCGTGATCGCGCTCTCATGTTTAAGAGATGTCGCGACGTCGTCAATGACGGTGAAAAGCACGTCATCATCGTTCTCGACGACGGCGACATTTGCACAATGCTTAATTTTGCTGCGTCCGAGAAACGCAACGAGATTGACGAATACATGGAAGATAGACTGAAGGATATCTTGACCTAAAGACGTCCTGCGGCAATTTATGAGCATCGAGGCTGCGGATAGCAGACAAACAATCCTCCGATTCGGATTGAAGACAACTTCTGTCTCCTGGACCGCATTCCCTGCTTTCCGCAATAAAGAGAATTCTCCATGTTTCTTCCTCGTCTGAGTGCCCCCGCTTCAGGCAACGGTCTAGCTGAGGCGGGAAGAACCCGTCAAGGGTCTCTGCTGCGCTTCGATGAACGGGCACCGAACGCCCGCCCTTGACCGAACCTCCCCGCCTCCGCCCGTTGCGAAAGGCCATGAAGCGGGAGCACTCAACGAAAAAAATTGGTTTGGATGCTCTTCCGTTTCGGACGCTAATCCGCCCATGCGGGCAACAGAGGAGCACCAAAATGCCATTCCCAGTCGCAGCAACCACAGCAGCCAACACCGCCAGCAAAGGTACAATCAGCAGCCGCAACGCCGCGCCGCACAGGAAAAATGCAGCGCAGCGCAGCCGCAGCGATTCTCCCTACCAGCAGCGCACCACGCAGCGCGACAACCCTACGCAAGTTCTCATCAAGCAGGCCGTGGATTACCTGATCCAGCAGCTTGAATCGGGCAAGAGTGAAACCTTGACCGCGTATCTGAATGCAATGGCCCGTTTCCATTCCTACAGTTTTGGAAACATCTTGCAGATTGCCAGACAGCGCCCGACGGCTACGCGAGTGGCAGGAATTCGAAGATGGAACGAGATGGGCCGCTTTGTGAAGAAGGGCGAGAAGGGCATCCAGATTCTCGCTCCGATGACCGGATACCGGCGCAAGCGGAAGGACTCAACTGCCGAGCAGGAACCCGAAACTAAGCCTCAGCCCGTGCTGATAGGCTTTCGCGCCGTATACGTGTTTGATATGGCGCAGACCGAAGGTGCGGACCTGCCCGAATTCGAGCACAGCATCACTGGCGAAGTAGGCGAGCACCGCGACCTGCTTATTGATTTCCTCGCACAGCAGAACATCGCGCTCGAATTCAACGAGAAGATCGCCCCGGCTCTTGGTGTCAGCTACGGCGGCAAGATCGCCTTGCTTCCCGGCCAGACGAAGGCCGAGGAATTCGTCAGTTTGGTGCACGAGACAGCGCATGAACTTCTACACAAGGCCGAGCGCCGCACCATGACAACGCAAACCGTGCGCGAGACCGAAGCCGAGGCCGTTGCTTTTATCGTGGGCCAGGCAGTCGGCCTTGAGATTGGGAGCGCTTCGAGCGACTACATCCAGATGTACGCGGGCAACGCCGCGCTTCTTACCGAGAGCCTTGAAGTCGTCCAGCGCACCGCATCCACCATCCTCCGGGCCATCCACCCGGAGGAGGAGGCAGCAGTAGCGGAACAGTTCGTAGCAGCCAGCTAGCACCTAATTTCTGAGCGGGCGCGCTCAGAATGCGCCCGCTTCACCTATTCGTGCTCGACAACCTCAATAGGAGAATTCCCCATGACGACCACAGTTGATATGAAGTCCGAATATCGCAATCTGTCGATTCTGAATCTCACCGAATCGCCAGCCAACCCGCGCCGTACTTTTGAAGAAACGGCGCTCACCGAATTGGCCGAATCCATACGAACGCAAGGCGTGCTCTCGCCGCTCTTGGTTCGGCCCAAAGGCCAGAGTTACGAGATCGTAGCAGGAGCGCGGCGCTACCGCGCAGCGCAACTTGCCGGACTCAATTCCGTCCCCGTGCGCATCGTGGAACTAACCGACGCGCAAGCGCTCGAAACCAGCATCGTTGAAAACTTGCAACGCCGCGATGTTCACCCGCTGGACGAAGCGACCGGCTATGTCTCGCTTTTACATATTGATTACACCGTGGAGCAGATCGCGGCCAAGTGCGTCAAATCGCAGGCATACGTCGCCGCACGCGCCCGCCTCGCACAGCTTGCCCCGACAGTGAGCGAAGCCTTTGCCAAAGACGAGATTGGAGTCGGCCACGCCCTCTTACTTGCAAGGCTACAACCCGAGCAGCAGGAAGAAGCACTCGCCGCCTGCTATCAGGATCAATACACGAGCGGCAACGGCAAGCCGAAGCGCATCCTGCTCCCTGTCCGCCATCTCCAGCAGTGGATTGAGCACAACATTCTGTTGGAGCTTGCCTCCGCGCCGTTCTCGAAAGATGATGCGCAGCTTGTGCCAGAGGCAGGTTCCTGTCTCGATTGCCCGAAGCGCACCGGCCACAACACGCTGCTATTTGCCGAGATCGGAGCCAACCAACCCGATTCGTGCAGCGATCCGCAATGCTACGCGGCCAAAATCGACGCACACGTAAAGCAAACCGTCGCCACGAAGCCGAAACTCGTACAGATCAGCACGGCCTACGGTCAGCCAAAGGATGGCAGCGCGGTGATTCCGCGCAGTAAGTATGTCGAAATCCGTCAGGACAAGCCGCAGCGAAAGAATGAGCGTGACTTGCCCGAATACAAGACGTGCAAGCATACCACCGAGGCCATCGTCACCGAAGGCACGGAGAAGGGTGAAACCAAGCGGGTATGCACCAGCCCCGAATGTCCGATTCATCACCCGAAGAAGCAGCAACAGCGGGCACACGCTGATGCTGCATTCAAGGCTGAGCAAGAGAAGCGCCGCCGCGAAGAGGCGCTGGCTCAGGCTACAGGCTTGCGTACGCTCAAGGCCATCGGCGATGCAGTACCGGTGCGGTTGATGAAACGCGACCTGCTGTTTGTAGCCGAGCGTTTCACCGCCATGCTGGACGAGCGGCGCCTGTCCGTTCTCATCCGGCAGCACGGCATCGGCAAGCCAAAGGAGGATGCGGCACCAGCGAAACTGTTGGCAGCGTTTCTCCCCAAGGCTGAGGAAAGCAAGCTGGGTCGCATTTTGGTGGAAGCGGCCATTCTCCTGTCTATGCACAACCAGACCGATGCGGCGGAAGTTCTTCGCGACGCCGCGCACGTGTACAAGGTTGATGTAGACGCAATTTCCGCGACAGTAAAGCGGGAGTTTGCTGCGAAGGAGAAGGGGAAGACAAACAAGAAGGCCGCGTCGAAGCCACCAGCCAAGGCGACGAAAAGACGGGCTGCGGCCTAGTCCTCAATTTGAACCCAACTTTTGAGCGGAGTCTGGAACTACAGGCTCCGCATTTGTCTGTGTGCCTGCCCGTCTTCCCGCCCTCTCGCGAGGCTCCTGCGATAAGGCAGGAGCGGCATCATGAGCCCACCCGACGGGCAACAGATTGAAGGCGGTCTCGTCAGGAACGGGGCCGCCTTATTATGGATACCCGAGACTCCGATTCACTTCTTCGGCATCTTGAGGTATTCCGACAGCGATGATGCTCCAGACCGGTCCAGTAGCGTTCCAAGTGTCGCATCGGAGCGTATTCCCGGAGCAAAGCCAGGTCCGTAGGTTTCCCTTAGCGTTCCAACAAGGGTGTCACTCCGCTTTCGGCGGATCTCACCGTCCTGGTCCTGGCACCGATCGTCCAGCCCATCGCGGCATTCTTTAGCCTTATCCGACATCGCCATTCTCCTCTCGCATGTATCGGCATCCTCCTGCCGAATGGACTAAATATACCACAAGGCCAAAAATGTAGTCCACTTGCAATATCAATAGAATGAGCATATATTATGGCTCATGGGAGACAATGGACAAATCGAGAGGGATTTCTTCCAATTGGCACGACTTGCGTCGGCGGGAAAGACCCAGGATGTTCAATTGCTCCTGAGACGGCTCGCAAATCGATACCAAGGGAAAATGCCCGAGCTGGCACAACAGCTCACCAAACTGGTACGGGAGGTTCCGGGGGCAAAGTCCGTGCTTCGCGGCGCATTGGTGGAGGATGTTCCTGTGGACTTGGATTCCAGGCTTCACTTGGCGCGAACGGAATACCCAGTGCTCATGGAGATTGAACCAATCTGGACCACCCAGGTAAAGGAACAGGTGGAACAAATCGTATTGGAGCAGGTAGAGGAAGCAGCACTATTCAAAGCTGACCTTCAGCCAACGAAGTCTGCTCTGTTCACAGGTCCTCCGGGAGTAGGAAAGACCTTGGCCGCACGTTGGCTTGCCTCGAAGCTGGACCGGCCTCTCATTGTATTGGACCTTGCGGCAGTAATGAGCAGTTTCCTGGGAAGAACTGGCAATAACGTGCGAAACGTCATCGACTATGCAAAAGGAGTTCACTGCGTCTTTCTATTGGACGAGTTCGATGCCATTGCCAAGAGGCGGGATGACGCAATCGAAATCGGCGAGCTGAAACGATTAGTCACCGTCCTCCTTCAGGAGATTGATGATTGGCCGAGCTCAGGATTGCTCATTGCCGCCACCAATCATAAAGAGCTTTTGGACCCTGCAGTTTGGCGGCGATTTGAGATGATCGTCGACTTTCCGATGCCGACGCTCGATGAGGTGAAACGAACGATCGAATTGCATCTGAAGAACGATCCCGACGCAATGCATTGGTCCGACGTGCTTGCGCGCGCTCTTTGTGGGCTTTCCTATGCCGAAGTGGAAAGGGAATTGATGCAAATCAGGAGGCAGGCTGTGCTCCAGCGTCAACCAGCTGCCATTCCCATTCGTCGAATGGTGCTGGAAAAGATACGGCATCTCGACCGTCAGGGGCGCACTTCGTTCGCGTTGAAATTGTTGGAAGCCGGCTTATCGCAACGGGAAACGCACGAATGGACCGGGGTAAGTAGAGACACGATTCGCAAAGCAGTTCGCGAAGAAGGGCTGGTGAGCTAGATCATGGCAGACCCAAAGAACTATCTGTTGGGATATGGTGAACGCCTCACGGCGACAATTGACCCTCCGCGTCGGCGGCCTGAAAAGGCGAATACCTACACGTTTGCCGAGTCCAAAGCCCGACTTGCTCCGCGCATTCGGGAGGCGGCCACGGAGATCATGGATCTGCCTGCCTCCGCATGCCCACATAATGAATCGATTGCGGCTGTGACAATCCATCCATCCTATTTAGCGAAGAGCTATTTCCCCAGAGGATTGTTCGACACAATCGGCGTACATGCAGTTGGAAGCCGTCCGCGCCAGATTGTTCCAGAAAAGGGAGCAAAGAGGCCCTCGAAGCGGGAAGCTCCGATTCCATCGCCGACAGCCGAAATATTCGTGATGGGGCGCCGCCAAAACTTTCAACGATGGGCACAAAGCGTAAGCGGATGGTCGGAAGGCTTTCAAGGGGCAGGCGAACTCGTCCGTGTTGAAGACGTGCACTTCATCCAGCCCGGAGAGCGTATTCGGCCGATGAGATCGGGAAACGATAACCCTTTGCTTGAGGTCGTTCTGCATCGGAGCGATGATTACGTGCTGGAGGGGTTCCGAGAATATTTGGAAGAACTGGGAGTCGACCTCGACCTCGATCAGAGAATCACCGTGCGGGATCTATGTTTCTTGCCAGTGCGGGTACCCGTCGAACAGCATGAAGCCATGGCCCAGTTTTCATTTTTGCGCGTTGCCAGAGAGATGCCAGAGCTGCGGCAACTGCGGCCCATCGCATTTTCTGGCGGACTCCGATCCGCAACGCCCTTTCAGATAAAGATGCAGAACGTAGCTCCTCTGAATTCAGAATTGAGAGTCGCGGTATTTGACGGAGGTGTCCCCAAGGATTGCCTGCCCAATCGTCTCGTGCGGCGGAAGCGGGTTCCCGGCACGATTGGCCCCGCAGTACCGGAGTGTCAGGCACACGGTGTCGGCGTGACTTCAGCGGTCCTATACGGTTCGTTGACGCATGGACAATCGCTGCCTCAGCCATTCGCTGCCGTGGATCACTATCGAGTGATCGACGCCGACACTGCTAACGACCCCCAAGGGCATTACTTCGATGTGCTTAACCGCATTATGGACGTGCTTCGTCAAGACGACCATCACTTCGTGAACTTAAGCCTTGGCCCGGACCTTCCCATCGAGGATGACGAAGTGCATGTGTGGACGGCGAGTCTTGACGATCATTTCTCTGACGGGCGTACCCTCGTCACAGTTGCGGCAGGCAACACCGGCGAGAACGACTGGGATGCCGGCAATGCGCGAATTCAAGCTCCCGCAGATGGAGTCAATATTCTGTCAGTTGGTGCGGCCGATTGTGCAGATGAAAAATGGAGCCGGGCACTCTATAGTTCCATCGGCCCAGGTCGAAGTCCGGGATTGGTTAAGCCCGACATCCTGGCTTTCGGTGGCTCCAAGAAGCATCCCTTTTGGATTCCAGACAGCCTCGTGCAAGATAGAACGGTTCCAATTCAAGGAACCAGTTTCGCCGCCCCGCTTGCTTTGCGTACCGCGATCGCCATCAGAACTCATCTTGGCCCAGTCATCAATCCGTTGGCATTGAAGACCCTGCTGATTCATCACAGTGAGCCGCTCGCCTTCGAACAACGTGAAGTCGGTTGGGGGCGGGTCCCGACCGACTTCGAGCAAATGATCACCTGTCCGGACGGAACCGTGCATGTTCTCTATCAAGGATCTCTTGAACCCGGAAAGTACTTGCGCGCTCGCGTGCCGTTGCCAGCTGCTGGGGTTACCGGCGATGTCAGATTGAGGGCAACCTTCTGCTATGCCACGGAGACGGACCCGCAAGACCCGATCAATTACACACGTGCTGGTTTGGAGATCACTTTCCGCCCAGACAAGGCCAAGTTCAACAAATTCGATAACAAGTTGTCACAACAGCCGGCGAGCAAGACCTTCTTTTCGGTGGGTGGGTATCAAACGGAAGATGAACTTCGCCGGGACGCCCACAAGTGGGAACCGTGCCTTAAGGCAACAAAGACGTTCAGGGGCTCAAGCCTCAATGATCCAACTTTTGATATTCATTACAATGCGCGCAAGGCCGGTGCCAATGACCTTCGCGCGCAATCAATTCCATATGCACTGGTCCTAACAATTCACGCGAAGCACGCGAAAGATATCTATAACAAGATTACCCAGAGGTACCGCACAATTCTGCAACCCTTACAGCCAGTTCTTCAGATTCCGATTCGCAGCTCGTAACTCGATGAGCAGATTATGCATCCGATGTTGGCCCAGATGCGCCGAGTAGAGTCTCAAGGAGGACATGCTCGGCAGCTTCCTTTTCTACAACGTCAATTGGTTCGGGGAACACCGGGTTGCCAGGCGACCAAAACTCCACATCTCCCGCATGAGCATCGTAGTATTCCGGACTCACCGTGATACGGAGTTTCTTGACTCCGGGAATCACGTACTGGAATTCGCTACTGTGTGTCGCTTCCAATGTGGCATCGGGGAGAAATATGTCATGGTTTGACAGCACGTCGCGGAGATTGCCCAAGCCATAAAGTGCGTCGGGCCGTTGATCCATCTCAAGCTCGGATACCACCAAACTGTCGAGATCGAACGAAGCCGCATCTGTTGCTGCAATATCCTCTTCAATTCCGGCGATTAGTTGGTCATCGTCCGGTAACGCGGCGGGGCCTAAGACAGCGGCTGCGATTCTTTGGGAAACGCTGGAAAGAATGGGCTGCAATTTGCCTACAACCGAGGTGAAAAATCCAATCCGCTCCTGAAGCACCTTGTACACTGCGGTCTCGATGGTGTCGTCGTACTGAAGATTTACGATTCGAATCTTTGGGTATCGTTGGCCCACGCGATCGATGCGGCCGATCCTCTGTTCAACTCGCATTGGGTTCCAGGGCAGGTCGTAATTTACAAGGGCACCACAGAACTGAAAATTCAATCCCTCAGCGGCAGCATCGGTGCAGAGCAAAACATCAGCCTCCGCATTCTTGAACCTCCGTTTTGCCTGGTCTCGCGGGATCACCGCCCATTCGGAATCTCCAATGGGAATCTCGCCGCCGCGGCCCGAGTAGCACATCATTTTCAATCCCGGTGTCGCCCGAAGCTGATCGCGCAAGAAATCCATTGTGTCGGTGAACTGAGTAAATACCATCACCTGCCCATATCCGGCGGCGCGCAGTTCATAAATCACTGCCCTGAGTTCCTGAGCTTTCGTATCAGGCGGGAGGCTGCTAACCCGAAGAAGCAAGTCCTCAATCGACGAGCGCTCTTCGAAGTTCAGCGCTTCTCGCTCCATCTCTGTAATCTCGTCAGTGTCGAGCAGTTCCTCAGCAAGATCGTCATCAGGAAGATCCTCGTCTGTCGTGCCGGCGATGGAGCCGTCGCCCTTCTTGATCGCCGCCAAACGCTTCTCGAGCGTCTTGGTCAGAGCATAGAAACTGCTAGCCAGGCGCTTCCGGTAGATCGTCATCACAAATCCAACCGCCGTCCTGGTTGAAGCCGATGCCTTGTTGTACGTTTCGCGAATATAGGTCTCGACCAATTCGTAAATATACCGTTCGCCATCACTCATGGTCAGGAATCGATCGTCCACTTCGCGTTCGGCGATCGGGGTAGAAATGCGCCCTTCCTTGTAGTAGCGACGGAGAAGGTCACGGGTGTTTCTGGAGATGAGCCTCCCGACCGGCGAGTTCTGACGAAGGATGTGAAGTGCGGTCTCGCGATCCTTTGCAGAGAGTGCTCTTCGTGGCATGGTTGCTTCGTCACGCAGGCTCCGGAGCAATTGCACAGCTTTCAATCGGCTGGTCTGGGTCTTGCTTTGTACAACCTCGGCCGGAACTTCTCCATACTGCGACTCGAAAGCGCGAAATAACCTGGAAAGCGACTCGAATTCTTCGTGTGAAGGCGATGGCTTTGCCAATGCGTCATAGAAGGCAACGAACGCTCGATCTGTCCAATCCGGTGGCATTCCCAACAGGTTTAGTAGATCCCAAACCTCCACAGGATGAACCTGAAGCGGAGTCGCGGTTAGCAGCACGAGTCCCTGGGTCTTTCCGCGCAATCCCAGCATTAGACGCAGCAAAGCATTCGGACCGCGGCTGTTTGTTGCACCGGGAGACTTCCGGCGGGCATGGTGCGCCTCGTCTAGGATCACCAGGTCCCACGGCGCGGCCTGATCCAATATCTCTCGGGCACGCTCTGTGCGCCGCATCAGTTGACTCGACGCCAGAACGATCGGCTCGTCATGCCATTTGTCGGGATCGACACTTTTCACATTCTTGCCGCGCAGAGCCGGCGACTCGTACCACTCCAGGCGATGGCCGTCATAGATGGGCCAGTTAAGATTGAACTTTTCTCTCAACTCCAACTGCCATTGCTTCAGAACGGCTTTCGGAGCGAGAATCAGAATTCTTTTGGCACGTCCGGCCATCCACGCCTGCCTCAGCAACAACCCCGCTTCGATTGTTTTTCCCAGTCCTACCTCGTCGGCGATCAGGAGTTTGGGCGGCCACTGATGATACATCCGTTCAAAAGCCTTTATCTGATGGGGCCACGGCTCGATTGCAGACGTGGCTTCTCCCACACGCTCTGCTCCAGGCCGATCGAACGAAGGTGCGTACTTGATGTACCCCCACAACATTCTGCGGCGCTCTGCAAGGTCCAGCTCGGCGCCGTCGCCATCAATTGAAGAAGCGGCCTTAACCGAGTGTTCTGCGGTCGGCACTTTCTCAAGCCTGGCAGGCATGTCATTTTCAGGAAGGAATCGCAGCAGGTTCTGTTCGATTGCCGAGGGAACATCCAATGTGAGGAGCCGGGGGCTTGTGCCTGACCAGATCCGAGCGAAGTTCTGCTCTTCTTCATCCACGCGGCGCGAATCAAGTTCCCACGATTGGAAGACGTTGATGCTTTCCCAATTCACCTGCCAGCCATAGACCGTTTCATTGAGACTGCCATTCCAAGCCAGGCGATGACCGGCCTTGTCCTCAACGATGCCTGCCTTTTCGTGGAAGATTCCATTGCTGGCAATTGGTTGGCGCGCTTGATCGCATGGGACGGCAACGCGCACATCCAGGATTCCCTTGGCTACCATCCACGCCAGCAATTCCAGAGCGTCTTTCTCATCGGGATTGTCAGCCTGCAGTGGCATGTTGCCAAGATGCGCCTCGACGGTGGCCCGCAGTTCTTCTCCTTTGCGGATCGCCTCCACTTCCTCTTCGTGCAGGGTGCAACCTACGATCAGTCGCATGTGACCGTCGTTGCGAACCAGACCCTCGATACCGCGAGCCGCCAGAGTCAGCGCGGTTGCCGAAAAGAACCCCGTGGAGCGGTCGTACCGGTTGGCACACCGAAGAGCCGGAACGTAGAAGCACTGCACCAGATTGCCATCCTCTGGCGTGTACTTTAGCTTCCACTTTGTATCCGGCAGTAGGCTCATTAGATTTGAATTGCCTCTTCCATACGCAGCTTCGACAGAAGTGTGGGCTCTTCGACTTGCTCCGTAAAGGCGAGTCGCCGGAGGTTCTCAAGCGCCTCGAAATCGCTACCAAAGCCGGTAAGCGCGGGGGTTAACTCGACCTTGGAAAACTTTGCTGAGACGGGCAGAACTTCCAGTACAGCCTGGAGTGCAACATGAAATGATGGATCGCTGAGCCAGTTTCCCTTTTCGAGTTGCTCGCGTGCGGCCTCCAGACTGCGGGACCGTGCCGCATAGGCTGCATGATGGAGAACGTCAAGCATTGAACGCGATCCATCCGCCGGCCCGAGAAACATCTTGGCCGCACGCTGGTGACTATCCAAGAGGACGATGTCGCTGGTTTTCTTGGTTGCCAATTTGCCGACAATATCCTTTTCGAGGTCAACACCCACGGCCCGCGCCAGACGCAGAGCTTCGTCGTAGGGGAAGACCGGTGCTTCGAACGCATCCCATGCCAACACAAACCATGCAGTAACAGGGTCCATATCAGTGCGTGCCTTGCGGTGAGTCAATTGTTCCAGACGCCAATTCTTCACCTCGCGGCGCGCGGCAGTCAGCGCATCTTCCGGAGTTACCGCGTACGGATCGATCTCCTCGGGAAACAGATCACCTTGCTTCTTTCGCTTCTTCTCGAGCTCGGCTTGCGGGCGGGGCGTGCCACGCTCTAGCGGCCAGAACTCTGAGAACTTCTCGAGCGCGGGACCAAAGCTTGCGAGGTACAGGTCGACTCCTGTGATCCCAGAGTCCTGAAACTTCTGCACACGCTCACGAACCGCCTTTGCAACCAGCGGTTCTACAT
>Ga0335074_10009725_pt1 | contig 13437 bp, 15 predicted proteins | sample Lox_Sample_23_FD_206715 | JGI IMG/M metagenome (GOLD analysis project Ga0335074, IMG submission 206715) | Soil microbial communities from Loxahatchee National Wildlife Refuge, Florida, United States - Lox_Sample_2.3 | ecosystem: Environmental > Terrestrial > Soil > Wetlands | place: USA...
GCTGCTGCTCCGGCCGGCCAGCCCGCAGCAAGCATCGCCAGCCCGGCCGCCGATGCGCCGACTGGGCCGCTCAGCGCAATCACATCCCCCGGTCGCGCCCCGCCGCGGGTGACCGGAGCGGCACCGTTCAGCCCGCCGAGTGCCGTGATCGCGATCATGACGCAGTCCGCGCTGGTGATATCGCCGCCCACCACGTGGGCACCCGCGCGCCCGCATTCAGCCGCCAGGCCGGTGGCAACGTCGAGCACCCAGGCCGCAGCAAGATCACCAGGCGCAGCGAGCCCGAACAGCAGGGCGGCCGGAACGGCGCCCATTGCGGCAATGTCGGCGAGGTTCTGCGCGGCCGCTTTCACTCCGACGTCGACGCCGCTCGACCAGTCCCGGCGGAAGTGACGGCCTTCGACCAGCAGGTCGGTGGTCGCCACGACCCGGCCGTCGGGGGCGGGCAGCACGGCCGCGTCGTCGCCGTTTCCGACGATCGCGCCGGGATACGGCGGCAGCCGGTCCCGGATGGCCGCAATGAGCCCGAACTCCCCCAGATCGGCAACGGTCATATCGCCCTCGCGGCCCTCCGACTCGCTGCTGATCACGACGCCCACCTACGGTAGCGTTGCCGTCACGGCCCTTGCTGTACGGAGGGCACGATCCGTGGCTCGCACGGTCCGGGAGGACACAATGGTGCAGGCGTACATTCTCGTCCAGACCGAGGTCGGCAAAGCGGCCGAGGTGGCCTCCGCCATCGCGAAGATCACCGGCGTCACGCAGGCGGATGACGTGACCGGGCCCTACGACGTCATCGTGCGGGCCGAGTCGGACAACGTAGACGACCTGGGCCGGCTAGTGGTCGCCCAGATTCAGGGCGTGGCCGGGATCACGAGGACGCTCACCTGCCCGATCGTCCACATCTAGAGCGGATCTACCGACCGGCGCGGCCGACCTAAGAACCGCTGCCATCACGGCGCTGTGCATGCTGAGGCGACCGGATCAGGTCGGCTAGCTCGCGCGCGGACAGCAGCGCCCGGGTGCGCGGGCCGACGCCAAGGGCGACGGCGCGGCGCAGATCCTCGATCGTGTCGACGTCGGTCCGCAAGCCTGTCAGCTCGAGCGCATCCGGGCCAAGCTCCGCCGCCCCGGACGCCAGGTGCCGGTCCCGTGACCCTGGCCCGAACCGGGGCCTGAATTCGCTCCCGGGCGCTGCCGCGTAGAGCACGGTGCCGGTGCCGTCGGCATCTGGCAGGAACGCCGTGCTAAAGCGGGCCGCAGCGGTCAGTGCGGCGGTCAGCTCCTCCGGCCGGACCGCGGGCAGGTCCGCGGCCAGCGCTGCGCGACCGCGCTCTGGCCACATGTCGCCGGCGTGCAGCGCGCCGTGGCTCACTGCGCCGTTCAGCCCGGCTGCGGGCTCGTCTGGCAGCACCAGCGCGCCGAGGCTGGCCGCCACCGCCCCGACCGCCGGATCATCGGTGACGACCAGAACCGCGCCGACCCCGTCCGCTCTGACGGCCGCCGCGACCGTGTCCGCCGCCATGGCCAGCACCAGCGCGGACCGATACTCGCCCGCAAGTCCGGTGAGTCTCGATTTGGCCCGGGCAAGTAGCTTGACGGGGATTACCACCGACCAGTCCAGCCGGTCGGCGGGATCGGCGCCCGCCCGTCGGGCGGGCATGGCGGCTGCGTTCTCGACGTCTGATGCCATGCGTATGATCCTCCCGCGATGCCTCGACACGGCATCGCGGGACCGACAGACTGAGGCAGGTCAGAGTGGTTCAGCAGGTGGCAGGGCCGGAGGGAACGATGGCGGGCAAGAAGGTGCGAAAGCCAGCCGACGGCAGCTACTCTCCCGCCTGGCGGACCATCTCCAAGATCATCCTGCGGCCCGGCATCCGGATGATGATGCGGCTGGACTGGCGCGGCCAGGAGCACATCCCGGCTGAGGGCCCGGTCATTCTCGCTGCCAACCACCTGTCCTACCTGGACATCTTCGCGGTCGCCCTGTTCGCGGACAGCGCCGGCCGGTATCCGGTGTTCCTGGCGAAGTCGTCGCTGTTCGATATCCCGGTTCTGGGCCCGGTCATCGGCTGGCTTGGCCAGCTTCCGGTGTACCGGGCGCAGGCCGACGCGGCCCTCGTGCTCAAGCAGGCCGCCCGCCTGGCTGCCAAGAACAACGCCTGCGTGATCTTCTATCCGGAGTCCACGGTCACCAGGGATCCGCAGCAGTGGCCGATGGTGGCGAAGACCGGCGTCGCCAGGCTGGCGCTGGAGGCGGACATCCCGGTGGTGCCGATCGCGCACTGGGGCGCCCAGGTGATCTTGCCGTACGGCAAATTCGTGCCCAAGCTCCTGCCGCGCAAGACCGTCGGGATAGTCGCCGGGCCGCCGGTGGACCTGTCCGAGTTCAGCGGCAAGCCGATGACCAACGCGGTGCTGCGGGCAGCAACGGACAAGATCATGACCGACGTCGCCGCGCTGCTTGGCGGCTTGCGCGTGCAGGCGCCGCCGGCCGAGTTCTATCACCCGGCGATTGCCCGGCGGCAGGAGCGCCAGGCGATACGCGCGCTGCAGGAGGCCGGCACCGCCCAGGCAGCAGCCGAGAACAGCGAGCGGACCTCGGGGGTGCCGGCAACCGGGTCGGAGACCACTGCGCCGTGACGCGGTTGACGGGCAAAGACGCGTGCCGTTCCCGCCAAGATAACCGCGAACGGGGCACGGCACGGTGAAAGCGGCCGTGCTCGGGGCCGGGGCCTGGGGCACCACGTTCGCCCAGGTGCTCTGGGATGCCGGGACTCCGGCGACGCTCTGGTGCCGCCGGGACGACCTGGCGGACACCATCAATGCCAGGCACGAGTCACCCCGGTACCTGCCCGGCGTCGCGCTCCCGGCCGGGCTCCGTGCTACGGCCGACCCGGCTGAGGCCCTCGCGGACGCCGACCTCGTGGTGCTCGCGGTGCCGTCGCAGACGCTGCGCGGGCTGCTGACTTCGTGGCGGGACCTGCTGCCGCCCGGCGCGCTGCTGGTGAGCCTGATGAAAGGGATCGAGCTCGGCACGGGCGACCGGATGAGTCAGGTGATCGCCGAGATCACCGGGGCCGGGCCGGACCGCATCGCGGTGATCACCGGCCCGAACCTGGCGCCGGAGATCGCGGCCCGGCAGTACTGTGCCACGGTGGCGGCCTGCGCGGACGAGCAAGTGGCGACCAGGCTGCAGGCGGCCTGCCATACCGTTTACTTCCGGCCGTACACCAACACGGACGTCGTCGGCTGCGAGCTTGGCGGCGCGGTCAAGAACGTGATCGCGCTGGCGGTCGGCATCGCGGCCGGGATGGGCCTCGGTGACAACACCAGGGCGATGCTGATCACCCGCGGGCTAGCCGAGATCGCCAGGCTCGGCACGGCATTGGGTGCCGACCAGCACACCTTCGCCGGGCTCGCCGGGCTCGGCGACCTTGTCGTCAGCTGCAGTTCGCCGCTGGCGAGGAACAGGTCATTCGGCGAGAAACTCGGCCGCGGCGTGCCGCTGGCTGAGGTGCTGGCCAGTACCACGCAGACGGTGGAAGGGGTCAAGTCGTCGGAGTCCGTGCTCATGCTGGCTCGCAAGGTCGGCGTCGAGATGCCGATCACCGAGGTGATCGCGGGAGTGATGCACGACGGTCTGGAGATCGCGCAGGCCGTGCTGCTGCTCGCGAGCAGATCCGCCAAGCCCGAGCGTTACGGGATCTGAGCGGTCGGGCAGCTAACCACGGGGTGCCGCGAAGCGTCATGCGAAGTGACGGGCCAGGAGCGACTCGGGACTGATCCTGACGGCATAGCACGGCAGGAACCAGGGAACGGAGCATCGGTGAGCGAGCAGCGCAAGATCAGAGTCGCGGTGGTCTTCGGCGGCCGGGGCCCGGAGCACCAGGTCTCCTGCATGGGCGGCGGCAACATGCTGCGAGCCATCGACAGGTCCCGCTACGAAGTCGTCCCGGTCGGCATCACCACCGAGGGCAACTGGGTGCAGGTCGCTGATGCGCCGGAGAAGCTCGCTGTGACCGACGGCAGGCTGCCGACCGTGGAGTCCGTCGCGGAGCCCGGCGGTGCCTCGCTGGTGCCCTGGTCCAGCGGCGGCCTGGTAGCAACCGCGCCCGCTCGGATCCCGAACCTGTTCGGCGAGGTCGACGTCGTGCTGCCGGTGCTGCACGGTCCGTTCGGCGAGGACGGCACGATCCAGGGCTTGCTCGAGATGGCCGGAGTGCCCTACGTCGGTGCCGGTGTGCTAGCCAGCGCGGTCAGCATGGACAAGGAGTACATGAAGCTGATCTTCAAGGCGAAGGGGCTGCCGGTCGGCCCGCACGTCGTGGTCGGGGAGCGGGACTGGCCGTCGCCAGAGGCTGCCGCCGCGGGCGAGCCCATGTCCGTTGAGGCTAAGCGAGTGCTGGACGACATCGCCGAGCTGGGCTGGCCGCTGTTCGTCAAGCCCGCCAGGGGTGGCTCGAGCATCGGCACTTCCAAGGCGCACGACATGGAACAGCTGGCCGCGGCGATCGCCACGGCTCGGCAGTACGACCCGAAGGTGCTCGTCGAGGCGGCAATCGACGGAGTCGAGGTGGAGGTGTCGGTGCTGGAGGGCATCGATGGCGCGCCACCGGACACCAGCCTGCCCGGTCAGCTCATGGTCGACGGCGGCGAGGAGTTCTGGGACTTCGAGGCCAAGTACCTGGACGCGGCCAGCGGGATGGTCATCCCGGCCCCGCTACCTGACAACGCGCTCGAGGAGTTCCGCAGGCTCGCTGCGGCCGCGTTCGAGGCTGTCTCCTGCGAGGGCCTCGCCCGGGTCGATTTCTTCTACACGACCGACGGGCAGATCGTGCTGAACGAGATCAACACGATGCCCGGGTTGTCGCCCGCTTCCTACTTCCAGAAGATGTGGGAAGCCAGCGGCCTTGCGTTCCCCGACCTCATCGACCGTCTGCTGCAGACGGCGCTTAAGAAGCGGCCTGGTCTGCGTTAGCCCCCGGGTCTGCGCTAGCACTGAACGCCTGGTTCAGGGGGGTTGTCGTGAAGCAGGGCAGGCGACTGCCCATCGGGGCGGTGTGGCTCGTCACGGTCGTCATCATGTGGGTGGTGACCACCGCCGTGCTGGCCGTCATGATCGGCGCGACGAGGCCGCACGCCACTGCCGCATCGCTTGCGACCACGGCGATGGGCAGCGCTGCGTTTGCCTGCGTGGTGGTGGGAGGGCCGGCCACCGGCGTGGCGCTCCGGGTTCGCCGGACCTGCGGCCCGGCCAGGGCAGCCCTCAGCGGGCTGGCCACCGCGGCGCTGATCATGCTGTTCGTGTGGTCGTACCTGGAAGCATCAGGCACCTCGGTTACAGGCGCCTGGGGCGTCGTGACGCCGGTCTTCGTGGTCGCGGTGGTTGAGATCGGCCTGGCATTCGCGCTGCGCGGCCGGCGCGCACCGGTTGCCGAGCCCAGCGAGTAAGCCGGGATGTGGCCGGCCGGCCCGCGGTAGCGTCCGGTCCCCGGCGCGGGAGTCGCTGGCGCGTCAGTCCGTGGCGCAGCAGTCCGTGGCGCAGCAGTCCGTGGCGCAGCAGTCCGTGGCGCAGCAGTCCGTGGCGCAGCAGTCCGTGGCGCAGCAGTACGAGGCGGCCGGACCGGGCCCGGCCGCCTCGATGCTGTGTCTAGCCTGTCGCAGCGCCTAACGTGCCGTACTGCGGCGCCGACCCCGGCTCGGCGAGTTGACCAGAGCCTTGAAGTCGGAACCAGCCCGGAACTTGGGCACTGAGGTCTTCGGAACCTTGACAGCAGCTCCGGTGGCCGGGTTGCGCGCAGTGCGCGCCGGCCGGATCTGCTTCTCGAATACGCCGAATCCGGTGATAGATACCTTGTCGCCGCTGGCGACCGTTGCCTGGATGGTGTCGAGGACAGCATTCACTGCCTCAGTCGCCGTCCTCTTGTCCCCCATTCTCGGGGAAATTGCATCAATCAGGTCGCGCTTGTTCATTCTTTCCTCACCCCGTGCGTTCCCCCAGCGTCTGCAGGTCGCGCGGGCTGGGAAGCCGGGCTCGCGACCTCTGATCGCCGAAATTAAGGGATCGAGCGCCGTCGCACAAACACCACCGGCTGATGGCGTTTATGTCGGTAGCTTAATTGCCCCGTCGAGAGTTGCCCGAACTCAGGTTGGCTGAGATTACGAATTGTCCGGCCGGCCGCCATATCCGTTAATTCTGCCAACCGCTCGCTCGAGCGCCGCGAGGAACGCCGCGAGACGCCGCTCGACGACATCGGTGTCCGCTCCCGCCACTTTGACCGCGTCGCAGACGGCGATGAACTGCCGGTACAGCCGCGCGCCCGCGGGGTCGGGCAAGTCGACTGCGACCAGACGCCGGTGCGCCTCAGCCAGCCTCTGGGCGAGCGCCCTACCCTCCGGTGACGACGAAAGGTCAGGCATCGCCCTCCCCCTGCTGGCTGCTCTTCCCCGCACGGTGCCGCGCGCTCCGCCCGTCGCGTGCACCGCACCTCACCATACGCCGGGTCACCGCGGCGGCTAACTGACGGATCCGGTGCTCGCGGGAAACGGCAACCGGGATCCGCAGCCCCCGGAGGAAAGCCCAGACCCGGATGGACAGGTCTATGCTGCGCACGTCGAAGATCGGGACTAGGGTCCCTACGTGCCGGTCAACGGACCGGTCCATACTTATGAGTGCGGCCTGCTAGCTGGGCCGCATTGTGTGCCCCCGGTAGACCGAGCGAGGTCTGTTCATGAAGGTGTCGGTGCTCAGGGAGAGCGCACCCGGCGAGCGGCGGGTTGCGCTGGTGCCAGAGGCAATCGGCAAGCTGCGCTCGGCGGACGTTGAGGTACTGGTCGAGTCGAGGGCCGGCGATGGCGCGTGGCATTCCGACAGCAGTTACGCCGACGCAGGCGCCAGCATCGTCAGCCGCGCCGACGCACTGACTGCTGACGTGGTGCTGCTGGTCGGAAAGCCCGACCTGGCCGCCGTCGCAGCGCTGCGCCCGGGGCAGACGGTGGTCGGCCTGCTCGCCCCGCTCACCGACCCGGACCTGGTCGCCGCGCTGGCGAAGGCCGGGGTGACCGCGCTCAGCATGGACATGATCCCGCGCACCCTGCCCAGGGCACAGCCGATGGATGCGCTGTCGTCTCAGGCCAACATCGCCGGCTACAAGGCGGCGTTGCTGGGTGCGACGGCGTTCGGCCGGTTCTTCCCGCTGCTGATCACTGCGGCGGGCACCGCTCGTCCGGCCAAGGTCCTCGTTCTCGGCACCGGGGTGGCCGGCCTGCAGGCAATCGGCACGGCGCGACGCCTTGGCGCTGTGGTCTCCGCCTACGACGTGCGGCCGGAGACAAGGACAGAAGCGGAGTCGGTGGGTGCGACCTTCATCGAGCTGACCTCAGTTGGCCCTGCCTCGGGCGCCGGCGGCTACGCCAGGGAACTGACCGAGGACGAGCGGCTGGCGCAGCAGCAGGAGCTCGCGGGCCACATCGCCCGGCACGACGTCGTCATCACGACGGCGCAGGTACCAGGTCGCAGGCCGCCTCTGCTGGTGACTGAGGATGCGCTCAAGGCCATGGTGGCCGGGTCGGTGATCGTGGACATGGGCGCCAGTGAACTCGGCGGGAACGTGGTCGGCTCGGTGCCCGGCGAGACCGTGGTGACGGAGAACGGCGTCACCGTGATCGGCGCGTCCGGCCTGCCCTCCAGCATGGCCCCTGCCGCCTCGGCCATGTACGCACGCAACATCAGCTCGCTCCTGCTGTACCTGATCAAAGATGGCCAGCTTGTACTCGACCCCGAGGACGAGTTGCAGGCGGGCGTGACCATCACCCGCGACGGCGCGATCGTGCACCCGGCGCTAGGTGGTGCCGCCGCACCTGCACCGGCGCCCCCGACGGCTGCCGAGTCCGAGCCCGACCGTGCAGACGAAGCCAGCCCGGACGAAGCCAGCCCGGACGAAGCCGGCCCGGACCAGGCAGAAGGCTAAGGAGCCGCCGATGTACCCGACTCTCCTCGTCGACGTCACCATCTTCGTGCTCAGTCTCTGGGTGGGCTTCGAGGTCATCAGCAAGGTTCCGGCCACGCTGCATACACCCCTGATGTCCGCTGCCAACTCGATTCACGGGATCGTGCTGGCTGGCGCCATGCTGATCGCGGTCACCGCGAACAACGCGGTCGGCTATGTGATCGCGTTCCTCGCCGCCGCCTTTGCCGCGGCCAACGTGGTCGGCGGCTACGTGGTCACCGGGCGGATGCTGAAGATGTTCAAGCGCCGGCCTGCTGTACCGGCGGCCAGCAGCCCGGCACTGAGCGCTGCCAACGGCTCGGCCCCCGCGGTCGGTGGCACAGCGGCCGTGGACGGCGTCAGCCGCAACGGCCAGGGCACCGGAGGCAAGCAAGGATGAGCGCGTTCGACATTGTTATCCAGCTCATCTACGTGCTGGCGGCGTCCTGCTTTGTATTCGGCCTGCACCTGATGAACAACCCGGCCACGGCGCGGCGCGGTAACCAGGCCTCGGTCGGCGGCATGGTTCTGGCGATCGCGGCCACTCTCGCCATCATCATTCACGGCGACCTGATTACGACGACGGGCTGGATCGTGCTGATCCTCGGTGCGCTGGTCGGCGGCGCAGCGGGGCTCTACTCGGCCAGGACCGTGCAGATGACGGCAATGCCGCAGTTGGTCAGCATGTTCAACGCGGTTGGCGGCGGCGCGGCTGCCCTGGTTGGAATCCACGACTATATGCGGGCTGGCGCCACGGTCTCGGCGACCACGTCGGTGACGACGCTGCTCGATGTGATCATCGGCGGCGTGACCTTCTCCGGCTCGCTCATCGCGGCCGGGAAGCTGCAGGGCGTCATCACCTCGGCGCCGGTCAGCTTCCCTGGCGCCCGGATAGTGAACCTGCTGCTAGCCGTCGTCGCGATCGGCATGGGCGCCTACCTGATCACCTCGCCGAGCACCGCGCTGCTGGCAGTTGTGATCGTTGCCGCGCTGGTCTTCGGTGTCTCGATGGTGATGCCGATCGGCGGCGCGGACATGCCGGTCGTGATCTCGCTGCTGAACGCCTTTACCGGCACGGCTGTTGCGATGGCCGGGTTCGTCATCGGGAACTGGGCCATGATCATCGCCGGTGCGCTGGTCGGCGCGTCCGGCGGCATCCTGACCAAGCTGATGGCCGACGCGATGAACCGGTCGATCCCGAACATCATCCTCGGCGGGTTCGGCACCGGCGACGCGGTGGCTGCCGTGGCGGGCCCGACCGGCAGCGTGCACGCCATCCAGGCGGACGACGCGGCGATCCAGCTTGCATATGCGTCCAAGGTCATCATCGTTCCTGGCTACGGGCTGGCCGCTGCGCAGGCGCAACACGAGGTCGCCGCACTGGCCGACGTGCTGGAGTCACGCGGCGTCGAGGTCAGCTATGCCATCCACCCGGTCGCGGGCCGGATGCCGGGCCACATGAACGTGCTGCTGGCCGAGGCGAACGTGCCTTACCCGCAGCTCAAGGAAATGGACGAAATCAACCCGGAGTTCAGCAGGGCCGACGTGGCCCTGGTCATCGGCGCGAACGACGTCACCAACCCGGCGGCGCGCCGGGCTGGCACCGCTATCTCCGGCATGCCGATCCTGGACGTGGACCAGGCCAAGAGCATCATCGTCATCAAGCGGTCCATGGGCCACGGCTATGCCGGCATCGACAACGAGCTCTACGTCGACCCCAAGACCAGCATGTACTTCGCCGACGCGAAGAAGGCACTGGCCGAGATGACGTCGGCTGTGAAGACCCTCGTGGGCTAGCTGGCGGGGTTCACGCCGCGCTGGTCTGAGGACCGGTCCTGCGGGGGGAGGCGGCGGAGGTCCTCGCTGCTGAGTTCGCCGGTCGAGATCAGCAGCGCGGCAAGCTCCTCAAGCGCGCGCGGGCCGCGAAGTCCCGGCACGCCGATGCGCTGATAGCGGGCGCGGATGTTCTCGCAGCGCTTGGCCACCGCGTGCGGCTCCCAGCCGATCCTGGCGGCTGCATCTCTAGCGCTGCGCGGCAGCGCGGCTCCCGAGTGCTTCCAGGTCAGGTAGTCCTCGAACCGTGCGGCGAGGACGAGCTTGTCGACGTCACTGAGCGGCGCGCGAAGCCTCGTGCTGGTGACCTTGCTGGTGATCCTCCGCTGCTGCGTCCCGGATGAGCTAGCGTCGGGCGCGCCGTTGGTGTCGGCTTCGCCGACGCCCTGCGCCGCTTCGTCCGGATCGGGTTCGGAGTCCAGGTCGGGCAGCCGTACTCGGAGTATGTAGCTGGCCATCACGCCGTCCAGCCGCACCTTGGCATGCCACTGCTGCAGCGGCAGTGCCATGCCGGGCGGGATGTCGGCGCGGAAGCCCAGATCGCCGGACAGGTAGAGCATCGAGGACCCGCTGGTATTCGACAGCCACCAGTTGTCTGCCCGCCAGCTGAAGCTGCCGGCGTTCCGGGAGACGCCGCGGTCCTCGTGCGGTAGCACGACATCGCAGCTGGACGCCCGGCCAAAGGTGAGCTGCCCGGAGGGCTTCACTCGCCAGGTGCCCGACTCGAACATCACGATCAGGAGCACGCCCAAAACCCGCCCAACGATCAGTTGCCTTCGGGTTGGTGACCATAGGCGAGGCAGCCGCGCTCGTCAATCGCCGGCCCCGGGGAGGCCTCCCCTTGCTGATCTGCAACCGCCGCGGATAGATCAGCATCTGAATGGCTGAGACTGCGAGCTGCGGTGGAAGGACGACGGTGCTCCGTGCTGCCCGGGGAGACCTCCCCGCCTTGGTATCTGAGTCAGCACTCATGCATCTGTGTGGCAGGAAGTCAGCACCGCTGTGGGAGGGATAGCTCCGATGAAGGTCTTGGGTAGTGGCAACAGGTTCGTCCGCAGCGGTGCGCTGGCTGTCGCAGTGGCCGCCGTCTGCGGTTTCGGTGCCACGGCGGCCGCCAGTGCCGCATCGGCCGCACACTCCGGCTCGCTCGGCGCTGCGGTCCGATCGGCGGCTGCGCAGGCCACGGCGCGTCTTCGATCCGGCCAGGAGCTAGCGGCCAGCCAGGAGCTAGGCCCCGGTCAGACCGGCGCTCGCAGCGCGATCCCGTGGACGAAGGTCGGGCCGGGCTGGGCACTGGCGGAGTACACGACCGGCTCGGCTAAGAAGGCCGAGCCCGTCACGCTGTACCTGGTCGACCCACGGGGTGGCAAGTACCGCGTGTACCGGTGGCCCGCCACCAAGCTCGCATGGCAGCTCATCGACTGGTCCGGCGACAAGACCCGTGCGCTGTTCGTCCCGACGGGCGGCAAGCCGGAAACCATGGACCAGCTGGAGCTGGCGACCGGCAAGCTGACGTCGTTCCGGCTGCCATCGAGCGTCGGCTTCGTGATCGGCTATACGCACCCGGATGGCGTCAATGTGCTGGCCACCCACGATGGCATCGCCAGGTACAGCCTGACCGGCAAGTTCCAGGCGCAGCTGATCACGGGCCGTCAGTTCGACGAGGAAATCAGCGCCCCCAACGGCGAGACCGAGGTCGTCAACGGCACGACCGGCGTGGACCTGGTGGGCAACACCGGCGGCATCGTCCGCAAGCTCGCGGTGCCCGGCGTCAGCCGCAACAGCTGCACGCCAGTCCGGTGGTGGAGTTCGTCAGTCGTGCTCGCCTCATGTCTGCCCAAGAACGCCGCCGCATCCCAGCTATGGCTCGTCCCCGTCAGCGGCGCGGCGCCGAGCGCGCTCACGCCAGTGCGCAACGGCAAAGGTCCTGACCTCGGCGACCTCGACGCCTGGAAGTTCAGGAGCGGCCTGTACCTCCAGGCGGCCGGGCCATGCGGCAACCAGTTCATCGGCAAGCAGGCCGCGAACGGCAAGGTCACTGTGGTGAAGGTGCCGCACAGCCTTGGCACCGACATCGTCAGCGCGACTTCTGGCGACACCATGCTGGTGCACGAGATCAATGGCTGCCAGCCCACTAGTTCCCTGGTCTGGTTCAACCCGGCAATCAAATCGGTGACGAAGGTTCTGCCGGCTCCTAAGAACGGCTACGGCGTAGTCGGCGTCGTCGCCTACAACCAGAACGGCAGGGAACCGTCAGTGCTCGAGTAAGTCGACAACACAGCGAACCGGACAGGCCGATACAGGGGCTCGGCCTGCCCGGTTCGCTGTGCTCAGACCCGGCACGTGCCCTGTACCTGCTTCCTGAGTCGGCCAGGGATACGACGGAAACCGGCAACCAGTGATCTTGAGTTGAACTTGCCGCAGATGAGGTGCCGGGGTGGTTCAGCGGCGCACTCGATAGCGCAGGTGAAGTACCCGGTTGCTCTGAATCACCACGTCAGGATCCGCCAGCAGATGCTGCGCGTGGACCGACCCGAAGTAGCGCTTGCCGGACCCGAACACGACGGGTACGACGTCCATGCGCACCTCGTCGATCAGGCCCGCGGCAAGCACCTGGCCACCGACGTCGCCAGCGGCGACCTCGACCATGCGGTCACCGGCAAGCTCCTGCGCCTTGGCCACGGCCGCCTCGACGCCGTCGACGAAGTGAAACGGCGCCTCGGGGTCCCAGCCGCCGGGCGCCGGCCGATGCGTCACGACGACCACGTGGTCGATCCCGCCCGGAGGCTTCCCGTCCCAGCCGTCCGTCATGTCGAAGACGTGGCGGCCGGCGATTGTCGCCCCGATGTGGTCCCAGTACGGCCGGGTGTAGTCGTAGGACACCTGCGACACCTTCAGCTCGCCGCTTTCGTCCAGCGGCACGTCACCGCTGGACAACCAGTCGAAGAGCGGTCCGGGCTGGTCATTCTCGTCCGCGATGAAGCCGTCCACCGACACCGAGGCGTACATGACCACCTTGCCCACAGCGCGCTCCTTTGTTTTGGGTGCCCCCAAATTAGCGTGTCGTGAGCTGTCGCTCTTGTAAGAAATCAATCGGCCGGCAGCGGCCAGCCGTCCAGCGCGTGGCCGGGATGGTCGCGCAGGAACCGCTGCCGGACTTCGACGTACCGCGTCGGCGTGAGCCCGGTGAACGCCCGGAACTCGTGGCCTAGGTGGGCCTGGTCGAAGTAGCCTGCGCCACCGGCGAGGTCGCCCCAGTCGATCGGTCCGGCGGGGTTGATCGCGAACACGGTGGCTGCGAAGCGGTAGGTGCGAGCCAGCCGCTTCGGCGTGACGCCGATGAGCTCCTTGAACCGCTGTGCCAGGTGAGTGCTGCTGACACCGGCTGCCACGCTTAGGTCGCCGATCGCCGCCGCCCCACTGGCCGCCGCGATGACGGTGCTCGTATGGCGGACCAGCCGGAGGCTGGCGGTCTCGCACAGCCGTCGCCTTAGGTCCTCCTCGAGCAGCGTCAGCATCTCGTGCGGTCCGTCCGCCGTGGCAAGCCGGTCTCGCAGCTCAGCTATGGCTGGCCGGCCCCAAACCTGCTCTACCGTCACCGGCCGGTCAC
>Ga0335074_10009726_pt1 | contig 13437 bp, 15 predicted proteins | sample Lox_Sample_23_FD_206715 | JGI IMG/M metagenome (GOLD analysis project Ga0335074, IMG submission 206715) | Soil microbial communities from Loxahatchee National Wildlife Refuge, Florida, United States - Lox_Sample_2.3 | ecosystem: Environmental > Terrestrial > Soil > Wetlands | place: USA...
CTGTTATTCTCGCACGCTCATTTCCTCCGCATTCTCGCGGCCTGTTGGTTGGGACTCGAGCCAGGCACAGCGCGCTTCTTTGGCATGGATGTCGCTTCCCTTAGCGTCCTTGGCCACGAGCGAGAAAGTCGAGTGATTCGACTGTGGAACGACGTCGCTGGCCTGCTGCCGAATCGGAGGGTACGCGCCATCGGCAATCAAGAGAATAACGTAGGAAGCACACGGGTGAAACAATGATCGTCGAAGGACAGGATGCAGAAGCGGTCTGCGGAAGGCTTATCGCGCTCGGTTATGCTGAGCAGAACCGGATACGGATGCACGGTGAGGAATTTGAATCGACTTCGAATCCATTTGCCGATGAAAACGGATTTGCAGTTCAGGCGATTTCGACCAGATTGAGGGAAATGAAACTCTTGCGCATTCCACTTTCCGGTTGTGCGAACCGCTGCCGGGAGTGGGCAAGGTTCACGAGCCGACGCTGCATGATGGGGTGATACTCAAGAGACTTTCCTCGTTTCGTGGTATTGATGCGTCCCGAGATGTAGATCACCGGAATCGAGTTTGATGTTTCATCTTTTTCTTCGAAAGGAGCACTTATGGTACCTGCGCTCGAAGGTGTCGAACCGAAGGAGATTTGGAAGCATTTTGACGCACTGGCAAAGATTCCCCGCGCCTCCACCAAAGAGGCAGCCGTCATTGACTATGTGCTTTCGCAAGCCGGACATGGCGGCCTCGAGGTCATGCAAGACAAGACAGGCAACCTGGTTGTGCGCAAACCGGCGCATAAGGGACGAGAGGCCACGCCGATGGCTCTGTTACAGGCACACCTTGATATGGTTTGCGAGAAGAATGAAGGGACGGTTCACAATTTTGATACCGACCCGATCCAGATCATGCGCGACGGCGATTGGCTGAGAGCCGAAGGCACCACACTCGGCGCCGACAACAGATCTGGCAGGCATATGAATTGGGAGAAGAAAAAGCAGCAGATATGGTGTCAGAACTAAAGGACACACTCACGAAGTCCGGGTTTTCTTCGAGCGAGCCTCGATTTAACCTGATTTGGCTTCTCGATGATTTCTCGGGAAGTGGTAATACATATATAAGGTTTGACAGCGAGCAAGGACGATACAAGGGAAAAATCAAAAAGGTGTACGAACGTTTGCACCAAGGCGACCTGGTTGATACCTCTCACTACGAAGTGTTCTTGCTGCTCTATGTCGCGACCAGAAAGGCCATCGATCACATTGAATATTGGGCCGAGCGGTTTACCTCCGAGAACGGATACAAGCCGCTCCAAATGAGAGTCCTGTGTCCAATCGAGAATAATGAATCTCTCTCGCGGACCTGGACTCCCGAACTGCAATCAATCTTGACCGATCCTGAGTACTACGACGACAGGGCATCGGATAAGCATATCTTGGTTGGCGGAACTACATCTGCTCAACTGGGCTTTGCCGCTTGCGCCTTGCCGGTAGTGCTTTCGCACAATACTCCCAACAATTCCGTCTACATTTTGTGGGGCCCTGAATCCTACAGATTTCCTGGGCTATTTCCACGCGTGAGTCGCCACCGGGAGTTTTGATGGCATATCGAGCGAATTCATTTCTTGAACGAATGTCGGAACGTACATCGGACCAGGAATTCGTCCGACTCTTTTCTCCGAAGATTCTCGAGCGGCTCGCCGAAGACTCGTTCGAGGGCGCGGTGCACGTGTTTCGAAGCCCGCCGGGAGGCGGAAAGACAACGCTACTTCGTGCTTTCACTCCGACGGCACTGCGTGCCTTCTGGAACGCAAGGCGGATTCCGGAGATGAGTGAATCTTACCAGCGTCTCTTGGCCTGGGGTGTCCTGAATGAGCAGAATGGACCACAGGTCTTGGGCGTGATCCTTTCCTGTGCTTCCGGCTATGCCGATCTACCACCCGGCACGAGCATTGTGCAGGAGGGTTTGTTTCGAGCGCTGCTCGACTGCCGAGTTGTTCTGAGGACGCTGCGAAACATCGCCGCACTGTTGAGCTTCTCGGCGCCTGAACAGCTGTCGCAAGTTCGTCTGGAGTATGCACCGCTCGAAACCGATTTAAAGTCAATTCCCACCCTCCCATCGGCAAGCGATCTCGTTCAATGGGCAGAGAAACGCGAGCGTTCCGTGTATGCGGAACTTGATTCCATTGCGGCCGCGAGTAAGTCCGAAATGCCGTCGCATTTGCGGTTCGAAAGCGTGCTCTGGCTGCAGTCGGTTCGTTTTGTTTTTAACGGTGATGAAATTGCTCCTCGACGCATGCTAATGATCGACGACCTTCATAAGCTTCGTCGAAAACAGCACGCGACCTTAATTCAGGAGCTGACTGAGATACGTCCGAAAATCCCGATCTGGCTTGCGGAGCGCAGCATCGCACTCGGAGAGGAGTTGCTGTCTCAAGGTAGCCGGGAAGGCCGCGATCTTCGCCAATATGCTTTAGAGGACCTCTGGAGCAGCGGCCGGGGACCGCAGCAGTTTATAACGTTTGCTCAAAACGTCCTCGACCGTCGCCTAGAAGCACAGAGCGAAATTCCTTCGGTTGCTTTTTCACAATACTTGCGCAGTTCGATTCAACAAGAAGATGTGCGAGACCAGATCGTGGAGGGATTTAAAATTTTCCGCGCTGAAGTGTCCCGCTTCAAGGCAAACCCACGATACGCCGAGTGGATTGCCCACGCGGAGAACAACTTGGCTGATTTAAGCGTTGAAGCGTTGCGCGAATTGTTCACTACCCTGATCCTTCTGGCACGAGACGAATTGAAGCGCCAGATGAGCTTGGATCTGACGCCACTCTCGACTGACGAACTCGACGAACGCGATAGTTCGCAAGTTCAAGCTGCGGCTGAGATATTCCTGCATGAGGAGCTCAGAATTCCGTATTACTACGGAATTGAACGTCTGTGTACTCTGGCCACGAACAATGTAGAGGAACTCCTGTCTCTAGCGGCCGCACTCTATGACGGATTGCGTGCGAAGCAAATTCTGCGAAAGGCGGAGCTTTTGCTATCGCCGTTTGAACAGGAAAAACTGCTCAAGCAGGTGGCGAAGCAGAAGCGCGACTTCATCCCCAAGAATCACACCGAAGGAACTCGGGCTCAACGCCTGCTTGATTCAATTGGTTCGTATTGCAAGGACAGAACATTTTTGCCTAACGCCCCGTATGCACCGGGAGTCACGGGAGTGCGTCTCTCGCAAAGTCAGCTTTTCAAGCTGAATACAGGCACGTTGAGCGGAATTGGGGCAACGCTCAGGCGAGTGATCGCGGAATGCGTTGCAGAGAATCTTCTCCTTCCTCGACCGAGCGCGGCCAGCACCTCTCGAGAGGGCGGAACTGTTTATTACCTTAATCGTACCCTCTGTCTCCACTACGATCTGCCGCTTCAGTTCGGGGGCTGGCAGGACGTCGCTACCGAAGAACTCATTGACTGGATGGAACAAGGGAGAGTCCCCAATAGGCGGAAACTGTTGGAGGCAATTTGATGCTGTGGCAGTACTATGTCTTTCGCCGCGGTCAGGATATTCACTCCACATGGGATTTATTGTTCGCGAACAGGCCGCTTAGGCTTTTGTACATTGCCGGTTCGGGGTTTGATGTTCGAACCCAGAAGGTTCTAAAAGCCCTTGTTGGTCATCTGCGTGAAGAGCGTCCTGTCATTGAGCAGGCGAAGCTCATGCTCGTTGGGTTTACCGGTTACGAGTTGAGCGAGGAACTGCACAGCCAAACCGCTGAAAATGCGAAGGTATTGGCGGAGATGTTCAAGGAACTCGGCGAAACGACTACCGTTTCATTCGGCGCTTCGGTTCCCGAAGGAGAAGACATCAGTGCTAGTACCGCATTGCGCATGGGAACTGAACAAGCTTTGGCACACCTCGATCAGCAAACGGACATCCTCCTTGATGTTAGCTCCATTCCGCGTGTCGTCTATTTGGCCCTCCTAACTGCGATTTTGAACAAGCTTGTCCCTAATAAGGAAGCACCAAACGCACTGTTCGCGAACGGAGTGAATTTTCAGGTGCTGGTTGCTGAAGATGCTGCGCTGGACGCCAAGATCAGGTCCGAGGATCCAAGCAACGAGCTCATATTGATTCCTGGCTTTTCGGGGGCCTTGCATGCTGAAAGCCTCCAGGACTGGCCATTAGTGTGGTTTCCAATTTTGGGCGAAAACAAGCTGGGTCAATTGGAGAAAGTAATGACTTTGGCAATTCCGGCCAACGCGGAAATCTGCCCAGTCCTTCCTCATCCGTCTCGGGACCCGCGACGTGCTGATCGGCTTCTTCGAGAATACAGGCAGCCGCTTTTTGATGCTCGGGAGACGCCGACCGGCAATATCTTGCTGGCTCACGAATCCCACCCTTTCGAGGCGTATCGACAATTGTTGAACGCAATGGAAAGATACCGCAAGAGCATGCGCATCTTGGGCGGATGCCGACTTGTCGTTACTCCGCTAGCCAGCAAGTTGATCACCTTGGGCGCAGGGTTAGCCTGTTTTGAGATGCGTCCCACAACTGGCGCCGATTTCGGTATCGCAATCCCATACGCGGAGCCCACTCGCTATGTTGTACCCATTGAGGCCCTGAGGGAGTCGAAGCCAGAGATTTCTGCTTTGTTCCTCACTGGCGATGCGTACGACATGGGCGCCTCATAAGGCGAACGATGTGCCCCAAAATAACAGAGCAGGCTCTGCACCAATAGTTGTGCTACACTCCCGTTTATGTATCGCCCAATGACTGTGTCACTGCCGCTTGGTGTTGGGGATGAATTGCGTATTCCCGGTTTGCCGGTTCATGTGATGACCTATGTTGGTCCTCTTGGACCGCACGGAGAAGATGTGCTCGACACGCCGAAGGGCGAAGGGGCCCGGTTGGTACATTTGCTCTCAGTGCTGAACAGAGGAACCGTACTTCTCGGACAGCGCGGTCCTGAGTCGTGCGACGAGCAGCGAGCCGTCAGAGAGCGGGCAATCTACGTACTTGGAACTCGCCATAATCCGCTTGGTCCCAATTGTGAGCACATCGCATCTTACGTTCGAACTGGCATTGCCGAAAGCCCCCAACTTCGCGGTGCTGGTTTGCTGTCATTGATCGGAGTGGGTCTCTTCGCTCTCGCTGGCTAGGCTGCAATGACGACTTTTGATTTGCCCTTCTCTTTCCACTTCGGTGTGCCTTTCCATAGTTCTCTGGCGCTACAATCATGGCGACGGTGGATCTGTTGGCGACTCTCTTCTTCTCGTATTCCCATGCTGACGAGGATCTGCGGGATCAACTGGAGACACATCTCTCGGGCCTCCGTCGACAGGGATTAGTTGAGTCTTGGCATGACCGTCGGATTATCGCCGGTGAAGAGTTTGGTAGTGCGATCGACAGCCATATCGACACGGCCAATGTCATCCTCCTGTTGGTGAGCCCGGACTTCATAGCTTCCGATTACTGCTACGAACGTGAAATGACGCGCGCTCTTGAAAGACACCAGCGCGGGGAGGCGAGGGTCATTCCCGTCATCTTGCGGCCCTGCGACTGGCATGACTTGCCCTTCGGCAGGCTTCTGGCGACCCCAAGGGATGGCCGTCCAGTCACGAAATGGCCAAGCACCGATGAAGCATTTCTGGATATTGTCACCGCGATCAAACGCGTTCTCAAAGAACTCGAACCGAGAGTGAAACGGGTAGTTCCAAGAGCTGCGGAGACCGCCCAACCGTCGTCCGGAGAACCGATACGCTCCAGCAATTTGCGTATTAAGAAGCAATTTACCGATCTGGACAGGGATAAATTTCGGCACGAAGGTTTCGAATATATTGCCAAGTTCTTCGAGAATACCCTCGAAGAATTGTCTCGGCGAAATCCGGATGTGCAGCAGAGCTTCCGGAGAATTGATGCTAACCGGTTTACGGCTGCGGTGTATCGCGATGGAGAAAAGGTTTGCAGAGGATCAGCTTCGCTCGGCGGAGGCACAATGGGAAGCGAGAGCATCGAATATTCGATGACCGATGAGCCCCGACATGGGGGCATGAACGAAGCTGTCCTGGTTAGAACCGATGAACAGATGATTTACTTCGAGGCTCTTGGTATGCAGTCATATGGAAATAGCAAAGAGAAGCTCACGTTTCAGGGCGCGGCCGAACTCTTCTGGGAGATTTTCATACGGCCACTTCAATCGTAATGGGTGCCCCGACCGATTCGCCCGCTCTCGATCTGGCAATCAGTTGTCCAGCGCGACAATCGAGCCGAGGAAGGTACCGAATCGAATGGATGCAGCCGTGCGCAAGATTCGAACACTGCCACTCTACATGCGGTACTTTTTTCGCCGGTCGACGCGAACATTCGCTCGCTGGTCGCGACTGCTGAGGTGGCTCGCCGGGCCACGTAAGGAAGCGACGCAATCATCAGAACCGCCACGTCATTGGGACGGGTCAGGCGTGCCCACCTGGCGGCGCGGAAGCGGGGGGAACGTCCTGGCGTTCGGCCGACACTCGCACCAACGGTATCCATCTTCTTCGACAATTGTCAGCGTGCCAAACCTCTCCACATACCACTGACAAGCGCACGCATTGATTTCCTCGACTATCCAGCCCCGATCGCGAAACCTGGCAGCCGCTGTAGAAAGATGTAGCAAGCCGCACACGAAAATAACCCTATCTAGACGATACCCGTTGATCTTCGAAACCCAGGACTCCTCTCTGATCCGGTCCGCCTCGTTCAAATAGTATTCCTTGCAGCCGTCGGAATCATCGTCCAGAGGTGCTCCACCGCGCGACTGAAGTGCTTCATGAATCCCCTTACGCTGCCTTTCCAGTTCGTCCATATCGACATTCGCCCAGGGCTTATTGAACCGAAAGGCGAGTCTTTGTCCAACAGTAGTGGGCAGCCTGTTCGCTTCCTCGGCGATCAGTTCGATATTGGGATCGCCTTCGAGGGTCTTAGTAAGAAGCAAATCTAGATCTCTTGCGTCGGTGTCTCTCCACTGGAGCTTGTGGTGTACCGCAATGATCGTGATTTTTCTCATCCGTTCTCCTTCTCTCCTGCGCTCGCGGCAAGCAGTGCGATGAATCAGCGGGGGACCAGACTTCGAGGATAGCGCAAGCCAAGTGGTGGCACGCCGACCGTGGGTGGCTCGATACTTTCAACGACGTCTGAAGGATTGCAAGTCATTCGGTGCTCCGTTAGGGGAATGTTGAGTTGACAGACGTGCCCGAGGCGAAACCGTGCTCTGGGCATCACAACTTGCGATTGACACGAGTTAGCAAGCTCCCGTAAAGTTCAAGGCCACGGCGAGATGGTCGTCCGGGAAGTGGGAATTCTCCGGATACGAGGGGGCTACTACTCGCTGCTTCCCCGGAAAACTCAGGATGAATACCGCCTTGCTGGCGAAGGGCGCAGGCATCTCTTTGCGCTCCGACAGCCAATAGTGCATGGGCGGACAGTTTGGAGAGCCACTTTTCGTCGTAGGGAGGAGTCGCAGCCCCGGATTTTGAGATAGGTCTATTGGCAATCGTGGTAAGAAGAGCAGAGCCAGTCGGAGAAGAAATTTGAAAAAGAAGATAGCCATTCTCGGGAGTTACAAGATCATCGAGGAGTCTGATTTCCTTTGAGGTAAGTTCACCAGATGGATACGAACTCACCCAATCGCACGAAAACCGCGAAGCGCTTGCGCGATTCGTCGGCGGTACTCGGTAGCACTCTGGTTCTCACGGTGATCAGCATGGAAGTCTTCGCCGGATTTGGAGTGCCTCTTTCCTCTAAAGAAGAAATAGCGGTCGTCGCGGGGTTCTGGTTTGTAATTGTGGCAGGATGCGTATGGGCATGGAGACACTTTCGAAAAAAACCATCGCACTGAATCGCGTGTCGCTTGCCTTTGTCGGCGGCACGGCATTGCTGGTTATAGTGTTTCTGACTGGCTGCTTGCACCGGCCCGGGACTGGACTACCTCAAGCACCGCCCGCGCTCTCCTGTTCTGTTTCGCCTTCCGAAGCATTAGTGGGCGAACCCATCTCGGTCACGGCAACTGCAATCAATTTCCTTCCGAATCACCCCTTGAGGTACGAGTGGAGCAGTAATGGCGCAAGGGTGACTGGTCGAGACAACGCGGCGACCATCGATACCACGGGTCTTGCAGACGGCAGCTATGAGGTTACCGCTCGCGTCACCGATCCCGACTCAAAGCAACATCCGTCGGCAAGATGTTCGGCTCAATTCAGCGTGAAGCAAGCGCCTCGGAATGCACCGGTTATGGCTCTCAGTGCGAATCCTAGTAATGTCGGTCACGGGGAGGTGGTGGCTCTCACGGCAGCTTGCAGCAGTCCTGACAATGTGCCTGTGAATGTCGGCAACTGGACGGCAACGAGCGGTAATATCTCCGGAAGTGGAAACACAGCCACGTTAGACACAGCCGGTGTGCCTCCCGGTACGATTACCATAAGCGCGACCTGCTCTGATTCTCGTGGCCTGAACTCGTCAGCATCCACCGAAGTGTCGGTGGGCGCTCCGCCACCGCCTCCTCCCCCTACTGCGATCTTGGACACGGGACGCGATTTCCTCCTTCCCGGTGACTTTGAAAAATTAGGATACGGAATGTACAGCTATCTGTTGTGGTGGGACATGCCAGTTCCAAACGATCGAAGCCGGTTTATCAATATCATTTCGGCGTTTATGCTTATGCCGAAAATCAGCGAGCAAGAAGGTACTGAAAAGGTGGTAAATTCTGCCGGCCAGCTCACGGAACCTGCGTCCATGATTCCGCGGCCGAACCTGAACGTGGCATATATTCCGATTAACGCAAAACCCGCTGGAACTCCGAGCGCGGAATGGATACTCGATCACTACGACATAGCCCGTGCGCGGATATTGCTGGCCAAGCTTCCGAGACGCTATCGATCAGGTCCGTATATCGTATCGAGTGAAATCCGGCTGAGTCACGGCCTCCCCCCCGACGGACATTATTTATTTCAGAATCTCTCGTCCCGTGTCGTATCTCTCGATTTAGCTGACGCCTGGGTAAGGCAGTTTCAGGAACAGATACAGACCCAACAATACTGGCAACCGAATGAGATCCAAACGTTTGTCCTTTCTCTGCGGGCAAAAGTGGCGGAGTTCGCCAAGGATATCCCAGCGGCTAGAGCGGGGCTTGCAACTTGGATCAGCTGGTTGTCTCCGCCGAAGAACTAAAGGCATTCGCGTGCACCACCGCGCGACTGATCGACGAGTCAGAGGTGCGGGTTACGCTGAAGCGGAAGTGCTTTCGCCGGGTGATCGAGGACGTTTCCATGATCTTGTTGCCTCTTACGAAAACCGGACAAGATACGAATCTTCTTGACCGTTTCGCAGTCTATGGGTAAGCGATTGCATATATTCCCAAGCTCCGCATCGCGCGATGGCTCACGAATTGGATTGCCCTGCCCATTCCAGTGCTGTCCGGGGTTTTTTTGGCCAGCCAATTTCCTCGGGCTTCCATCATGACGCCAAGCAAACTTACGCCACACAGGCGGATCTTTTCGCGGCGATGCTGCAGAACAGTGCGCAGGAGGCGCGGCGGGTGCTAATGCGTGCCGGCGGAGGTCTGCAGGTCCGCTCCACTGCTTTGCTTTCGCTGCCTTCCGACATGACAGCACGTCTTACCGCCTTGCGAGATGCGGGACTAGGAGGACTGAAAGTGCACGGGATGACTTTTAGCGTGGACGAAAAAGCTCTTACCGATCAGTGCGATCCACCTTGTGCTCCCGATCAAGAGTGCAAGCTCAGCAGCAATAGTGAATGGGTTTGCATTCCAGGTTCTTGACAATGAGGCAATCAGCCTTGATGGCACCAAAATCCAGCGGTCGGGGGTCACGTGCGACAAGGCACGGAAGGATGGCAACGAATTCTATGGATGCAGCGCAGATCGTGGAAGCAATTAAGCAACGGCGAGATCAGTTTTGGGATCGCCAGACACTTGGCACAGCCTCGGGCCCACTCGTGTATTCGGAAGCTGAGCTCGCTAGAGCGATAGCCGACGAATATGGCAGCTTGTTAATTCAGCTTGGAGCAATCACTCCACAGCAAGCCAAGAGCACATGAGACAGTTGGCGCAGCGATGCTGGCGGTTCGAGGCGAATTTTATAGAGCACCACAAAACCCCCTTTCTTAGAGGGTTTTGTGAAACTAAGTAAGAAAGGATCACCGCAAACGATCGGTATCAGCGCGAGGAGGTTGCAACGGCCAAACTGCGGGAGCAGTTGTAAGCAGCAAAAATCGAGATCCGTGGGTGGTCCATCACTCAAGGAGTCGGGTCACGATCCGCGTCCGAATCGTGGCCTGACGGGGCTTCTATAGCCGTTCGCGCTTCTTCCCCCCGTTTGTCCTGCTTCTTGTATTCTCCTCTCACCGACAGCAAATCCGCGTGGCTAGGCGGAAACACGTAGTGCTGCACGAACCAGAGGGCCTCGTAGGTTAACCGGCGACTCACAACCGCGTGACCATGCTGCTTCACGAACTGGCAGAAATCGTCTGGATCGATAACGTTGGCTTTCGTTCCGGCAGTGGTAACGGATCGCGCTTTGAGCCAGCCCCGGTCAATCCATTTTTGGATCTCGTCGGGACGCGTGTGCAGCGCGCGCGATAAGGAATATTTGGTGAACCATTCGCGGCCGCTTCTGCCTCCCATGCCGAGCCGGTGCAGCATCGATCGAACCGAATTCGGGGGCCGTCGGAGTACCTTGGCGACGTCGGCCACTGGCATCGTTGTGATTAAATCGAGCAGGCGCTGTTGTTCGGGTTTTGTCCATTCGCGGTAAGTCCGCTTCCGATGCACCCCGAGTTCCTGAAGGAAGCGTATGCAGGCATCTCTGGGATTTCCCGAGATCTCAGCAAGTCGACTTACGATGATGCTTTGATCCCATTCGCCGCGTTCCTGGCCTTGCCTTTCTTGTTGGTCGTATTCGCGGACCAGGTCTCGGGCTTCCTTCGGCCAGCGGAATGTGCGTCGTCCGCGGACACTGTCGCCTGCGTCCATACTGCAGTTTTCGGAGGGCGTCCGATCGCCATCAAAGCAGGTCGAGACACACTGCTCCGCTCGTAGAACCTCCTTTCGTTAAAAAAGACGGGGCGAGGAAACTCCAATCCGAGGCCAGTGGCAGCGGCCAGCGTATGCCGATTTCAGTCAGAAATTTCAACAATTATTTTCGTGCACGATTTCCTGCACGCTAGCTTTAAGTAAGGTTCTCCGCCCCTCTTCTCGGGCGTAGGGGACCACGGGCCAAATCGCAACTTTCTCCACCGCAAAGCAAAGATTTTCCTGCAACTGTCAGGTGGACCTTGGGTTTAATCGGGTAATCCAGACCACGCGCCATTCGCCGACATCACGGCCCCTGCTAGCCTTCTCGGAGGTTGTTATGCCAGCCATCCCAAAACCTCGCTCTGAAAACGAAATCCACCGTATTGCCTCGTGGCGTCTGCTTACAATGCAATTCCGTCGCTGGGGCTTCCAGAAGTACAGTCTCAAGCTTCTTATCGGGATTCGAACAGTCCTGAACCGCCACAGCGAAGGATTCGATTGGAAAGAAATCGCCGTGCACCTGCATGTTGGTGGCACTTCACTGAACGACGCCTTCTGGAGGGAGATCCGGCGTGCAGATTTAAGTGAAAAGGCACCTCCAATACGGCTCCGCCGGTAGCCATGAGACGAATCCTCCGGACAGTTTGAATCTTCGCAGTCCAGGAAATCCCCGGTAGCCCAACGCTCTCGCAAGCGTCAGCGGAACTGGCAAGGACTGACCGAGAACAGCATTTTTCAATATTCCCCCGCATTTGCGTCCACTTTTTCAATGTCTAACGGCGGGGCATTGCGGATCGCTTTTGAGCGACCCGAATCTAATCGTGAGGGTGGCGTTTTTGTAGCCCTAAGAAGGAATTCGCCGTGACAATTACCAAGGCTGATTTGGATCTGGCGAATTACGTATTCGCCGACGAAAGCGGTAAGTTCCAGGATAAAGATTTCATCTGCCTGTGTGGCTACTTGTCCTCGGGCGCGAGGTGGGATTCATTTACGGCAAGATGGCACGACCTTCTTCGCAAATTCGGGCTTGAGGCCATCCACATGAAAGTCTTTTATTCCGACTGTGCCAAGCTTGGCATGAATGAAACTCAAGCGACGAATGCGCTCGAGGATTTTATCGACGTCATCCGCGATACGATCAGCGTCGGTTTTGCTGTGGGGCTCGATGCGAGTTACTACCGGAGCATGCCCAGCTCCGCAAAGGCGGGTCTGGGAGATCCGGGTGTTGCTTGCTTGCAGAGGCTGCTACACCTGGTCCGTGACCGGTTCCGCAACCAGGGTTATAAGGAGCGAATTTCGCTCACGCTTGATGAGGATGAAACTTACGCCATGAAGTTCTACAGCGTGATCGGCCGGTTGCGGAGAAAGGATCATCAGTTGGGTAGCTTGGTGGGCGCAGTTTCCTTTGCCGATGATACTTTCATACTTCCGCTACAAGCCGCCGACATTCTCGCCAACCTCACGACGCGATGGTTCCGTGACCGGGCGGCCGGCGTGGCGCGGGAGGACGAGCCTCCACTTCTGTTGCAACGCCTTCTGATGTCTCCTGAAGCGGGTTTTGGTCTTGAATATCGAACCGAATTGTGGAACGGCGCTGCCTTGCGAAAACATTTATCTCACTTCGTGAAGTGGAGTGGCTTTCGTCTTTGAGTTGCCACGCGGAGCCCAGGAGTCTTGTGCCTTATTGCCCATACGCCGACCAAGATTACCCCGACGCGGAAACCACGCGGGAACATATCGTTCCCCTGTCCTTGGGAGGCGTCAACGGACTTGAAATCGCGGTCCACGGAAAGGCCAATTCTGATATCGGTTCAAGCATTGACGCTGCCATGGCCGAGGACTTCCTCGTGAAAACGAAACGTGATCGCTTCGATGTTCGGGGGCACAGCGGAAAGGAACCTGTCTTCGTAGTGAAACACGCAAAGAATACCGACGGTCTCCCACTGCAAGTTGCTTTGAACCAACGCTCGGGAGTACAGGTGTGGTCCCCGCGTGATAGCGAATACATTACCGACCAACGTGCTGCCAAACTTGAGTTGAAGTTCGCGGTGAACATCGATACGGCCATGAGGTTTGTCGCCAAGGTAGCCCTGTCGGCGGGCTACTTTGTTTATGGCGAACTGTTCAGAAACAACGTCAAGCACAGTGATTTTCGGGCAATCATGAACTTCCAATCTTCCCATCCCAACGGACACGGAGGAGTCGAGGCTCGTATTGACGACCGGTTCAATGAGAATCCGAGTGAGGAGGTCCAGATCTTTCGGGCGCTCTGCAAGGCTTCAGAGCCGTATTCGATTGTCGGCTTTGCCCACTCAAACAACCGCTTCGGAATCTTTGTAGGTGTTCTTGGCGACTACATTGGAACGATCCATGTTCCAGCCGCAATGGAAGCC
>Ga0335074_10009728_pt1 | contig 13435 bp, 13 predicted proteins | sample Lox_Sample_23_FD_206715 | JGI IMG/M metagenome (GOLD analysis project Ga0335074, IMG submission 206715) | Soil microbial communities from Loxahatchee National Wildlife Refuge, Florida, United States - Lox_Sample_2.3 | ecosystem: Environmental > Terrestrial > Soil > Wetlands | place: USA...
ATGTCTCCACCGACACCGCGACGCCGACGGTGGCGAAGTCGCCCACTCGCCGCTCGAGCTTCAGGTACCCGCCGGCTCTGGCGCCCGCCGCAGGCGGGATCGTGGCCTCGATCGCGATCTCATCCGGCTCGAGCACGTTCTGGAACGGCCCGGTCACGAAGTCGGCGACAGGGACGGACCGCCGTCCGTCCGGACCCTGTGCCACGATCGAGCCGCCGAGCGACAGCACGACCGACGCCCAGTCGCCCTGCGGGTCGGCGTGGCAGATCGAGCCGACAAGCGTGCCCCGGTTCCGCACGATCGGGTCGGCGATCAGCGGCGCTGCTGCGGCCATGGTCGGCTGAGTCCCGGCCAGCAGCGCCGAGTGCTCCAGGTCGGCGTGCCGGCACAGCGCTCCGATCCGCAGCGTCCCGTCGGCTTCCGCCCGGTGATAGCTGAGCCCCGGCACGTTGTTGATGTCGACGACGAGTTCCGGTGAGGCGAAGCGGAGCTTCATCAGCGGGACGAGGCTCTGGCCGCCGGCCAGGACCTTGGCGTAGTCGCCGCCGTCGTGGAGCAGGCCGATGGCCTCGGCGAGCGACTGCGGTGCCTCGTAGCGGAACCGCGATGGGTACATGCAGGTCCTCCGGTCTCGAAGGCGGATACCGCAGGGCGGAGGTCAGTCCGCGTCCGGCTGCCGCGGCGGCGCTGACGCGGGGTCGGGCACCGCGACAGGGCCCGACTCGTAGTCCGGGTCGGGCCGCGGCTCCTGGTGGGGCGGCCACGGTCCGGAGACGGGCTGTCCCGCGATCTTCAGATAGTCGATCAGCTCCGGCCAGGCCCACACGGTCGGGCTCTTCCCCGTCTTCGGCGCGTGCTCCACGAGTTCGAAGAGCCGCGGATTGCCGTTGCTCTTGCCGTCAGACTCAATCCGCATGACGTGCTCCCTCGCACCATGGGCGGCGCGCACCAGCGGGAACCTGCGGCCACGCCACGTCAACCTGCATCCTGCACCGCGGTGGACGGCCGGGCAACGTGCCAATAAGCGCTCGCTTAAGAAGGCAGCTAGCCGAGAGGGACGAGTGACCCAAGTGCGAATTTCAGCTCCATATCGTGACGTACACCGGCGGCCGGAACCGCGAAGGCCGAACTCCTGCCGACGGGGACCGCATGAGCTGCATCGCCTCCGGAGTGCCGAGGAAGCGACGCAGCGCGCTTGCGGCTGTACTGCGGTGTTCCCGCTCGGGCAGCGTGGCATGCCAGACAGCTTCGGCCGGGAGACCGGGGAGCTCGACCAGGGACAAGTCGCCCCGGCGCAGCTGCTGCGAGACCAGATGCTCGATGGCAGGCGCGGCGCCGGCGCCATCAGCGGCAGCCGCCCACGCAGCGGTCTGGCTCGGGAACACGCCGATGTTAGCGTCGGGAACGCCGAGCTGGGCCAGCAGCCGGCCGGTCTCGCTGCCAGGGTCGGCCCCGGCCGGGTCGACCAGCCAGCGCCATTGCCGGGCGGGTCCGTGCAGCCGGGACTGGCGCGCGGTGACGATGACCAGCCGGTACTTGAAGATGGGCTCGCTGAAGACCGGCATGGAGCCTTCGGCGGCCGTTCCCGGAGCGGGCGCGACTCCGGGGCCGAACGCAATGTCCGCGAGCCGGTTCGCGACCAGCACGGCCTGCTCGCCGGAGACCGCCACGCCCGTGGAGACCTCGACCGGGCCGGGGAACCGCCTGGTGAACGCCTCGATCAGCGGTCCGGCCACGAACTCGGCAAAGGTCGAGGTCGCGACGACCCGCAGCTGCTCGGGCGCGCCCTGGGCGGCGCGGACGGCCGCGTGGGCCTCCGCGCCGAGCACCACGATCTGCGACGCCGTCGCCAGCAGCCGGGAGCCGCCAGCCGTCAGCGTCATGCCGCCCGGGCCGCGGGTGATCAGCTGATCGCCGAGGTGCTGGCGCAGCGCGGTGAGTGCCTGGGAGACAGCCGGCTCGCTGACGCCGAGCGCGCTCGCCGCCGCGGTGACCGAGCCGAGCCTGGCTACCAGGACGAACGCGTTGAGCTGCGTCAGCGTCATGGCAGCGTCCGTACACTCGGGCTGAGGGCGACCGGACCGGAGGGCGGTGCCATGCAGGTCCCTGCGCAGGTCGAGTACGAGAAGGCCACCAGCGTCGAGCACGCCCTCGCGCTGCTGGCCCGGTACGGGCCGCAGGCGCGCATCCTCGCCGGAGGCCACAGCCTGATACCCATGATGAAGCTGCGCCTGGCGCAACCGGAGGTGCTGATTGACATCAACGGGATCACCGACCTCTGCTCTATCAACCTAACCGGTGCGCAGCTGCGGATGGGCACGCTCACGCGGCACGCTCAGCTGCTGGAGTCAGCAGTGGCAGGTGAGCACTTCGCGATCCTGCACGATGCCGAGCGAGTCATCGCCGACCCGGTCGTCCGGAACTGGGGCACCATCGGCGGTTCTCTCTGCCAGGCCGATCCGTCCGAGGACCTGTCGGCCGTGTTCGCCGCCCTCAAAGGCACCATGATCATTTACGGCCCGGACGGAGCACGTGAGGTATCGGCGCGGGAATTCCACACCGGACCGTACGAGACTGTCGTCGGCCCGGCCGAGATGCTGACGGAAATCCGGCTCCCGATCCGGCCCGGCGGCGGCAGCGCGTACCAGAAGGTAGCCCGGCGCGCCGGTGACTGGCCGGTCGGCGCGGCGGGCGCCGCGGTCTGGCTGGCCGGCGACACCATCACCGACGTCGGCATCGGGCTCACCGCGGTCGGCGCCACGCATTTCGTCGCGGCAGAGGCGGAGGACTACCTGCGCGGCAAGCGGGTCACCGAGCAAACTCTGCAGCAGGCGGGCGAGATCGCCGCCGAGCACTGCCGGCCGGTTTCCGACCAGCGCGGCCCCGCTGACTACAAGCAGCACCTCGCCCGCGAGCTCACGAACCGCGTGCTGCGCCGGGCCGTGGCACGTGCCCGCGGGCTGGCACCCGGCGGAGTGGCATCCGGCGGAGTGGCATGAGAGTCACGATGACCGTCAACGGCACCGAGTACTCCCGCGAGGTCGAGCCGCGGCTGCTGCTCATCCACTTCCTGCGCGACGACCTCGGCCTGACTGGCTCGCACTGGGGCTGCGACACCTCGAACTGCGGCGCCTGCGTGGTCTTGCTGGACGAGACGCCCGTGAAATCGTGCACAATGCTCACGCCGATGGCCGCCGGCCGCCGGGTGACCACGGTCGAGGGCCTCGGGCACGGCGCCCGGCTCGATCCGGTGCAGCTCGGGTTTCAGCGATGCCACGGGCTGCAGTGCGGCTTCTGCACGCCCGGCATGATGCTCACCGCCCGGTGGCTGCTCGACCGCAACCCGCAACCGACCGAAGCTGACGTGCGCGAGGCCATCTCCGGTCAGATCTGCCGCTGCACCGGCTACGAGAACATCGTGCGGTCGGTGCTCTGGACCGCCCGGCACGAGGCAGGCGCCGGTGACTGACACCCTGAACCCGGCCGGAGACGGGGCCTACGGCTCGATCCCGCGTAAGGAGGACGCGCGGCTGGTGCGCGGCCAGGGCACCTTCCTCGACGACATCACGCTGCCGGGGATGCTGCACGGGGCGATCCTGCGCAGTCCGCTGGCGCACGCGCGCATCGTGTCGGTGGACGCCGCGCCGGCCCTGGCGCATCCCCGGGTCGAGGCCGTCCTGACGGGCGCTGACCTGGCCGAACGCGGCCTGGCCTGGATGCCGACGCTGTCCGCGGACGTGCAGGCCGTGCTCGCCACCGACAAGGTGCGGTTCCAGGGCCAGGAGGTCGCCTTCGTAGTGGCGCGCGACCGCTACGCCGCGCGCGACGCGCTGGAGCTAATCTCGGTCGAGTACGAGCCGCTGCCGCCGGTGATCGATGTCACGACGGCGATGGACCCGGCCGCGCCGGTCGTCCGGGACGACCTGCCCGGCACCACCAGTAATCACATCTTCGACTGGGCTGCCGGCGACAAGGCCGCCGCCAATGCTGTCTTCGCACGCGCGGACGTGACCGTCGGCTGCGACATGATCTATCCCCGTTCCCATCCCGCTCCGCTGGAGACGTGCGGGATCGTGGCGGATTTCGATGCCGTCACCGGACGGCTCACGGTGTACGCGACGACACAGGCACCGCACGCGCACCGGACGCTCCTCGCGATGGTGACCGGGCTGCCGGAGCACAAGATCAGAGTCGTCTCGCCGGATCTCGGCGGCGGCTTCGGCAACAAGGTGCCGGTCTATCCCGGTTATCTCTGCGCCATCGCCGCGTCGATGACCGTCGGGCGGCCAGTGAAGTGGATGGAGGACCGGTCGGAGAACCTGATGTCGACGACGTTTGCCCGCGACTACCACATGCACGGGGAGATGGCCGCCACCGCGGACGGCACGATCCTCGGGCTGCGCGCGAAGGTGCTCGCCGACCACGGCGCATTCAACGCGACGGCCCAGCCAGCTAAATTCCCGGCCGGGTTCTTCCACATCTTCACCGGCTCTTACGACCTGCAGGCGGCGTACTGCGAGGTCACCGGGGTGTACACGAACAAGGCACCGGGCGGCGTCGCCTACTCGTGCTCCTTCCGCATCACCGAGGCGGTCTACCTGGTCGAGCGGCTGACCGACATGCTGGCCCGGCGGCTCGGGATGGACCCGGCCGAGCTGCGGATGCGGAACCTGCTGCGTCCCGAGCAGTTCCCCTACACCTGCCCGACTGGCTGGCAGTACGACTCCGGCGACTACCCGCGCGCGCTCGCACTGGCGCTTGAGATCGCCGGCTACGACGACCTGCGGCGCGAGCAGGCAGAGCGGCGCGCCCGCGGCGAGTACATGGGCATCGGGATCAGCTTTTTCACCGAGGGGGTCGGCGCCGGGCCGCGCGCGCACATGGACATCCTCGGACTCGGCATGGCCGACGGTGCCGACCTGCGCGTGCACCCGACCGGCAAGGCGGTCCTCGCGATCTCCGTGCAGACGCAGGGGCAGGGACACGAGACGACGTTCGCCCAGATTGTCGCGCACGAGCTCGGCCTGACGCCCGACGACGTGGAGGTCGTGCACGGCGACACCGACCGCACGCCCTTCGGCCTCGGCACTTATGGGTCACGGTCCACGCCAGTGTCCGGCGCCGCGGCAGTCGTCGCCGCGCGCCGGGTCCGTGAGCGCGCCCGGGCGGTAGCCGCGGCCATGCTCGAGCTGTCCGCGGACGACCTGGAGTGGACCGACGGCAAATGGCGGGTCAGGGGCGATCCCGAGCAGGCGGCCGGGATCGCCGAGATCGCGATGGCCGCGCACTCGTCGCTGGAGCTGCCCGACGGCGTCGAGGGACACCTGGACGCTTCCGCCGTCTACAACCCGCCGAACCTCACGTTCCCGTTCGGCGCGTACGTGTGCGTGACCGATGTCGATCCGGCAACCGGCGAGGTCAAGGTCCGCCGGTTCATCGCCGTGGACGACTGCGGAGTCCGGATCAATCCGATGATCGTCGAGGGCCAGGTACACCGCGGCATCGCCGACGGGATCGGGATGGCTCTCATGCAGTCGATCGCGTTCGATACGGCAGGCAACTGCCTGGGCGGGTCCTTCATGGACTACCTGCTGCCGACCGCGCTGGAATGCCCGTCACCCGAGCTCGGCGCGACCGTGACTCCTTCTCCGCACCATCCGATCGGCGCCAAGGGCGTAGGTGAGTCTGCCACCGTCGGCTCGCCCGCCGCCGTAGTGAACTCCGTGGTCGACGCCCTGGCGCCCCTCGGGGTGGTGCACGCCGACATGCCGCTCACGCCGGCCTGCGTATGGCGGGCGATCCAGGGCCGGCCGATCCGCCCTGACCTGGCACTGAGCTGAGGGGGAAGATGGGGATATGAGCGATCTCGAGCAGCTGCTGCCCGATGTTCCGACGCTGCTGCGTGAACTGGACGGTGTCAGCTACCTCGCGGACGAGCCGCTGGGCACGGCGCTATTCCTTGCTGCCCGGATGAGCCAGCCCATCCTGCTGGAGGGCGAGCCGGGCGTCGGCAAGACCGAGGCTGCCAAGGCGCTCGCCGCGGTCCTGGACACGCCGCTCATCCGGCTGCAGTGTTACGAGGGTCTGACCTCGGCTGAGGCGCTCTACGAGTGGAACTACCCGCGTCAACTGCTGGCGATCCGGCTCGCCGAAGCACGCGGCGAAGCCCCGCGCGAGGCCGACCTGTTCGGCGACGACTACCTGCTGGAGCGGCCGCTGCTCGCGGCACTCGATCATCCGGGCCCGCGTCCGGCCGTGCTGCTGATCGACGAGGTTGACCGCGGCGACGACGAGTTCGAGGCGTTCCTGTTCGAGCTGCTGGCTGAGTCCGCAGTGACGATCCCCGAGCTGGGCACGCGCCGCGCTGCCTACCCGCCGGTGGTCGTCCTGACCTCGAACCGGACCCGTGACCTGCACGACGCGCTGAAGCGGCGCTGCCTGTACCACTGGATCGACTACCCGGACACCGACCGGGTCGCGGCGATCATCCGCCGCCGCGTGCCCGCCGCGAGCGAGCGGCTGGCCGGTCAGGTCGCCGCGGGCGTGCAGCGCCTCCGCGGGCTCGACCTGGCCAAGCCGCCGGGCGTCGCCGAGGCGATCAGCTGGGCTACGGCCCTCGACGTGCTGGGGATGGACGAGCTGACCGCGGCCGCCGCGCGGCAGACCATGGGCGCGGTGCTGAAGTACGCCGACGACCTCAGGGTCGCGCGGGTAGCCGACTTCGCGGCGGTGGCCAGTCACAGCAGCGATGATGGCTGACCGGGTGCCCAGCCTGGCAGCGACTGGCCGCGCCGATGGCTGAGCAGCCTCGGGACCCGGCACCGCCCGGTCGCGGCGACCTGGCCGAGATCGTCGCTTTGTTCGGCGCATCGCTCCGCCGGGCGGGCCTGCCGGTCGGGCCAGGCCGCACCGAGCGGTTCGCGGCTGCGATCGCCCTCGTCCAGCCGGAGACTCCGCGTGACCTGTTCAGCTGCGCGCTCGCGACGCTGATCTCGGGCAGGGATCAGGCCGCCGTCCTGCGGCGTGTGTTCACCGAGGTGTTTGGCTCGCCAGACGGACCCGATCCGCTGGCCGGCCTGTCCGGGGTGCTGCCGGGTCTCGGCAGCAAGCCGCCAGCCGCTCAGATCGCGGAGGCGGCGACCGCTGCCCGGCTGCATTCGGAGTCAAGCGCGTCCGCGCAGGGCCCGGCCGACGACAGTGAGGTGGCTGAGGCCGAGCAGGAAGTGCTGCGGCCGTACCTTGGCAGCCCCGTCGAGCGGCTCGGCGGCACCGACTTCGCCGAGCTCTCGCCGGCAGAGCTAGCTGAGCTCACCGCAGCCATGCGGCAGATCACGCTGGCCGTCCCGATGCGCCGCTCCCGGCGCCGGCGCTCCCGGCCGGGTGGCAGCCGCACGAATATGCGCGCCACACTGCGGCAGGCGCGCCGCACCGGCGGGCATGCGTTCCGGCTCGTCGGCGAGGTCCCGGCCCGGCGGCCGCGACGGCTCGTCGTCCTGTGCGACATCTCCGGCTCGATGGAGCCCTACGCCCGCGCCATGCTGCAGCTGCTGTACTGCGCCGCGGGCGGGGCCGGCGCCGAGGTGTTCAGCTTCGCGACCCGGCTCACCCGGCTGACGACTGCGCTCGCCCGGTCAAGCCCGGCCCTGGCACTGGCACGGGCCGCCCGGACCGCGCCGGACTGGCACGGCGGCACGAAGCTCGGTGAGGCGCTCCGGGAGTTCAACGACTCCTACGGCAGGCGCGGCATGGCGCGGGGTGCCGTCGTGCTGATCATCTCTGACGGCTGGGACACCGGCGATCCCGAGCTCGTCCGCCGCGAGATGCGGCGCCTGTCGCTGGTCGCGTTCCGGATCGTGTGGATGAACCCGCGGACGAAGAGCTCGTCCTACGAGCCGCTGGCGGGCGGCATGGCCGCCGCCTGGCCGTACTGTGATGCGGTGGTCAGCGGGCATTCGCTCCAAGCGATCGACGAGCTGGCTCAGGCCCTGGTCGACCCGGCTCGCCGCCGGGCTGAGGTCCGCGCCGTCACCGGGAGCCTCCGATAGCGCGTGCCGCTCAGATCACTGCGCCCCTGTGGGCAGCGCAGTGAGTCACGCCCAGTCACAGCTGCGGTTCGCGCAGCAACCCGCAAGTGATGCAGCTGGCCTACTCGTCGCGGTCAGTCCAGCCGCGGCGCATGTCCCGGCGCCGGTCGCGCATATGCTCGTGTAGCTCGCGCCGCTGCTGGCGGATCTCGTCGTGAATCTCCCGGCGGCGCTCGCGCACCTGCCCGAAGACGCCCTCCAGCCCGAGCGGACCAGCCATCCCGAGCGCGGAGCGGCCGCCGGCGCCCTTCCGCTTGCGCGACTTCCGCTTGACCTCGATGCCGCCGAGCACACAGGCGCCCTCGATCCGAAGCACCGGGGCATCCGGGCTTGCTGCCCCCTCGGAGTTCCCGGTGATTTCACGGCCGCCGAGGATCGCGATGCCGTTGTCCACCACCCGCATCTCCGGCGGGATAGTCACCTCGACGCCGCCCAGCACGGCGGTCGCCCGCAGGATGACCTCCCGGCCGGGCAAGACCGCCTCCCGGAAGTCCAGCTCGACGCCGCCGAAGACGGCGAGGATGTTCATCTCCGGCTCCGGATGCCAGGTGCCCTTCCGCGTCGCCCCGCTGAAGATCGCCGTTATCCGGCCGACCGGGCCCCGGCTGGCGAGCGGCGCCGGGGTCGCCGGTGCCATCGCCGCATGGCTGCCGGGCAGGTCCTCGAGCTGCGGTACCAGCTCGGCATGCGTCTTGGCCGCATAGATGGCGTCGAGCCGCTCGGAGTGCTCTTCGGCCGTCAGCCGCCCGTCAGCCAGTGCGCTGTTGATCACCGCAGCTGCGGCGTCGCGGTCGGCATCCGAGGCCCGCAGCCCGGAATTTGCGTTGAAATCCTCGGGGTCCATGCAGTTATTGTCAGGCATACCTGCCGGTAGAGGGAACTGGAGATGGAGATGGGCCACCTAGAGGCGGCACACCTGAGTTACGTGCTGCCTGACGGCCGGCTGCTGCTGGACGACGTTTCCTTCCGCGTGGGCGACGGGGTAGTGGCTGCGCTCATCGGGCCGAATGGTGCGGGAAAGACCACCCTCATGGGCCTCGTTTCTGGCGATCTCACGGCGCAGTCGGGGACGGTGAGCTCGAGCGGCGGGCTCGGCGTGATGCGGCAGTTCATCGGCGGCATCCGCGACAAGAGCACCGTGCGGGATCTGCTGCTGTCGGTGGCGCCGCCGCGTGTACGGGCGGCGGCGGAGCGCCTGGACGCGGCTGAGCTGGTCATGATGGAGCGCGACGACGAGCCGGCGCAGATGCGGTATGCGACCGCCCTCGCCGAGTGGGGCGACGCGGGTGGCTACGACGCCGAGGTGCACTTCGATGCCTGCTGCGTGGCTGCGCTGGGCATCAGTTACGAGCTCTGCCAGTGGCGCGAGGTCGCCACGCTGTCGGGCGGTGAGCAGAAGCGGCTGGTTCTCGAGTCGATGCTGCGCGGCCAGGATGAGGTCCTGCTTCTCGACGAGCCCGACAACTACCTGGACGTCCCGGCGAAGATGTGGCTCGAGGAGCAGCTCGCGACGACATCGAAGACGGTGCTGCTGGTGAGCCACGACCGCGAGCTGCTGGCGGCCTGCGCCGAACGCATCATCACTGTCGAGGACCGGCATGTGTGGATTCACGGCGGCGGATTCGCTACCTATGCGCAGGCGCGCCGCGAGCGCAACGAGCGGCTGGACGAACTGCGCCGCCGCTGGGACGAGGAGCACGAGAAGCTTCGCCAGCTCATGCTCATGTACAAGCAGAAGGCGTCCTACAACGCGGACATGGCCTCGCGCTACCAGGCTGCCGTCACGCGGCTGCGGAGGTTCGAGGAGGAAGGCCCGCCCGAACTAGCGCCCCGCGACCAGAACGTGCGGATGCGGCTGCGCGGCGGCCGCACCGGCAAGCGCGCGGTCATCTGCGAGCAGCTGGAGCTGGTCGGCCTGATGCAGCCGTTCGACCTCGAGGTCTGGTACGGCGAGCGGGTTGCGGTCCTCGGCTCGAACGGGTCCGGCAAATCGCACTTCCTCCGCCTGCTGGCCGGTGACGGGAGCGTGGCCCACCAGGGCGTCGCCCGGCTCGGGGCGCGGGTAGTGCCCGGCATGTTCGCGCAGACGCATGCGCGGCCCGACCTGGCTGGCCGGACTCCGCTGGAGATCCTCATGACCGAGCACGCGATGCTCATCAACGAGGCGATGTCCGCCTTCTCGCGGTACGAGCTCGCCAGCTGCGCTCGCCAGCCGTTCGCCACGCTGTCCGGCGGGCAGCAGGCCCGGCTGCAGATCTTGCTGCTGGAGCTGGCGGGCTCGACGCTGCTGCTGCTCGACGAGCCGACGGACAACCTCGACCTGGCCAGCGCCGAGGCGCTGCAGGATGGCCTGGAGCTGTACTCCGGAACGGTGCTGGCGGTCACGCACGACCGCTGGTTCGCGAAGTCGTTTGACCGGTTCCTGGTATTTGGTGCTGATGGCCAGGTCTACGAGTCCGCTGGCCCTGTGTGGGACGAGAGTCGCGTGGTCCGGCCCCGCTGACGCTGGGCTTGCTAGGCTTCATAAGTCCTGAGGGGGCCGTTGCGCAGGGTCGGTCTCCGGACGCCGGAGCCGGAGGGATCAAGCACCGTGGTGAAGAAGCTGCTCGTGATAGTCGTGCTCGGACTGAGTGCTTTCGCCGTGTGGCGGAAGGTTCAGGCAGACCGGGCGGAGCTCGACCTGTGGACCGAGGCCACGACCGCCGACGACTGACCGCTGGCTGGTCCAGCGCATGACTGGCGCGACTCATGGCTCGCTGACGGGTACGGAGCTTGTCTGCTGCGGCCTGTTCGGCACGGTCGTGCCAGATGACGGCATTATCGAGCGCTCGTACGCGGAAGCGATCGCCACCCAGGGCGTGGTGAGCGGCACAAGCTCGTTCGCCCGCCGGATGGCTCAGGTCCATCAGGCGCGCGGCCAGGCACCTGCTTCTGTGCTGCGGCGGCTTTTCCCGGACAACGAGGCTCGTGCCCAGGCTGCTGAGCTGGCGTTCGGCCGGGCGCTGAGCGATGGCTTGCGCCGGGTCGCGGTCAGGCCGGCGGCAGGTGCAGCTCAGACGCTTGCGCGGCTTCGCGAATCAGGCCGCAAGGTCTGCATCGTGACGAGCCTGCCGCGCACGGCTCTGGACACGGCGCTGGCGGCCACCGGGCTGAGCGCTCTCGCAGACTTCTCGCTGAGCTGCGAAGACGTGGCGCGCGGATTCCCCTGGCCCGACCTGGTGCTCACAGCGCTGCTGCGGACCGGTACCGGATCGGTCTGCGACGTCGCCGTTGTCCACAGCACCGGCGCGGGTGTGGAAGCCGGCCGCCGCTCGGGAGCCGGCCTGGTCGCGGGCGTTCTCAGCGGGCCGCACGCGGCTGCGCGGCTCAGATCGTCTGGTGCGACCCACATCCTGGGCAGTATCGCGGACTTGCCGCGATTGCTCTCTGCTCCCGCTGACGACGCCGTGACCGGCAGCCCCGGCCCTGCCAGCCGGGGCGGCCCTGCCGGCCGCGGCGGCGCAGGCAGCACGGACGGCACACGCCGCACGGACGGCACAGGCAGCGCCGGCGCGGGGAGTGTGGCAGGCCGGTCTGCCGCTGCCGTGCGTCCGGCTCCAGCGGGACCTCCGCCTGCGGGTATCAGCGTTCCGGCGCAGGTCGGCCTGGAAGGCCATCCGCTCGGGCGCTAGTCCGTGGGCCGGCCGGGTATCACCTGCAGTCAGAGCGCGGCTCACTTGGCCGCGGCACCGGAGCGACTGCGGGGGGAAGACACGATGAACGCCGCGCTGATGGCCGTCCTGACGGACAGCGAGCGGCTGCTGGTCGCGGAAACAGAGCCCGCCGAACTGACCGGGCTCGACGAAGACGCGGCGGTAGCTCTGGAGACCCGGATCAGGCGCGCCCGGACGAAGTACACCGGTCAGTACCGGCGGTCGGCAGCGGAACGGGTGCGCACGCAAGGGGGTCGCGGACAGGCGCGGCCGCAGAACCGGCGGGCTGCGATGAAGGCCGAAGTCTTCGAGGAAGCGCTCGCGCGAGTGAGCCGTCGTGTCTCCGTCCTGTCCGCGCAGGCTGCCCGCGAACTGCGCAGGGAGCGCCTCGCCGTCGCTCGCGGCAGCACCAAGCCGCGTCCGGCTCCGGCGCAGTCGCCCGGTGTGGCCATTCCCAGGCAGGGCCAGGTGGCTGACCGGAGCTTCCGGACGCCCCTGACGAAGAAGCAGCGTGCGTCTACGACTGCGAGCGGGGCCAGGCGCCAGGCGAAGCGCGACAGCCGCTGAGTCGCCGGGACGTAGCATTTTTACCGCATACGGTAAAAATGCTACGTCCAGATTCGCGGTCAGGAAACGAACTGCTGCCCGCCGTCGATGTCGTAGGTCGCTCCGGTGAGCGCCGTGTTGCTCATGATGTGAACCGCGAGCGCGGCAACGTCAGCGGGGCCGACGACCCTGCCGATAGGAAGCGTGCGCCGCAGTTCCGCCCGGCGCGCGTCGAGTTGGTCGCCGAGCAGGGTCGCCGACAACGGGGTATCGACGAAGCCGGCGGCGATGAGGTTCACGCGAATCGGCGCGACCTCCAGCGCGAGGGCTGCAGTGAACGGCGGCAGGGCCGCAGTGGCCGCACCGGCGATCCCCTGTCCGTGACCGATGCGCCGCCCACCGGTGCCGCCCATGAAAATGAGAGTGCCTCCTGGCCGCATCTTGCCGACAGCGTTCCGCGCTACCTCGAGGCCGAGCACGATGTGGTCACTGAGCGCCTGGCTGACCTGCGCTGGGGTCATCTTCAGCAGCGGCCCGTAGGTCGGGCCGCCGGCTGTGACCATGACGTGGTCCAGCGGAGCAGGCAGGTCGGTGAAGAACTGCCTCAGCGCGGCCGCGTCGGTGGCGTCGAAAGCGGCGGTTCGCTGCGCGCCCGCCTCCTGCGCTGCCTGGCGCAGTCTGTCCGGGTCGCGACCGGTGATGACGACTTCGGCACCGTCCGCTCGGGCCCGCCGGGCGGTCTCGAGCCCGATGCCTGAACTGCCGCCGATCACGACGACCGTCTGTCCGCTGATCATGCGTGCATCGTCGCCATCTGGGCGTCCATCGGCCCGGCAGGTCGCGGCATGCTGGCGACGTCCATGCGCAAGGTCTTTATCGCAGTGTCGTAGATCCCGGAGAAGCTCGGGAATGGCTGAATCGTGTCGCCGAGGACGGACAGCGGGACATGAGCCCGGATGGCGAGCGTGGCCTGCTGCAGCCACTCGGCCGCCTCGGGCCCGAGAGCGTAGGCGCCGGTCAGCCGCCCGCCATCGCTGAGCAGTGTCAGGAATCCGTTGGAGTCCGCGTAAGCGTGTGTGTAGGTGGCAGTCTTCGGCACATCCGACAGGCGCG
>Ga0335074_10009729_pt1 | contig 13435 bp, 9 predicted proteins | sample Lox_Sample_23_FD_206715 | JGI IMG/M metagenome (GOLD analysis project Ga0335074, IMG submission 206715) | Soil microbial communities from Loxahatchee National Wildlife Refuge, Florida, United States - Lox_Sample_2.3 | ecosystem: Environmental > Terrestrial > Soil > Wetlands | place: USA: Florida...
TATGGCGGGGACGACGGGGCTCGAACCCGCGACCTCTGCCGTGACAGGACTCTGATTCAATTTCAGGAGAAATTCAATGACTAAGGGTCATACGCCTGATCCCCTTTGGATCAATGAGAAAGATTGGCTTTGTGCAGTGGAATTTTTGAACGACGAAGACCCCGAAGGTCGAGACCTTGCCGCGGATACGATCGGCTATCTACTCGGCTATGCGCACCTCACGAACACCCGAACGGTAGCTCTGATTGGTGATCCAAATGCCATGGCGTACGAGATTTTGTTCTCATTTTCCTCTCGGGTAGAGAAGGAGAGATTCCTGGACCTCATCCGCTCAAACGACGATCTAGGAAACGAATATGTCGACACCGATCTAATTCAACCTGTGAAGGGCGAGATCCGAATTGCTCGACCTCTCGCAGAAGTGTTGCCACCCACGGCGTTGACCCGTGCCATCTTGGTTGCAACTACTGTCAGCAGTTCTATTCATCATTCCACCATCCAATAAGCACAAGAGTTTTGCCCGTAGCACTTCCGGAGACCTGCAATTGATTACAGCACCGGAAGTATAGCGTTTCTGAAATTGCGTTTTTTCGCAGGCATCGATGCTCCGTTCAGTTCCGGCAGCCATCTGAATATGCCCAGTTGATGCCTGCCAAGTATCACCCTTGACGAAAAAGGTCTTGGACGCTTTTGAAATTTTGGCGCAATCTCTGAATTTATGAGTTTCAAAAAGGACTGCACTATGCCAAGGACAAATGGCCTAAATCGGAAAGCACCCGCATCGGTTGCGGTTGCGCCAATGGACAAGTTGCTGGTCAGCCAGGAAGAAGCAGCGCAGCTTCTGTCGATCAGCAAGCGTTCGGTCGAATACCTTGTTGCACAGCGGCAACTGTCGACCCGTCGGATTGGAACACGAGCGCTCATTCCGATCGAAGAGGTGCGGAAGTTCGCACGCTCTGACCATCCTGAGCGAATGGCAGGATAGTTCGAGGGCGATGCACCTGACCCTTGACTTTAAGAGTCCGGTGCCAATAGTCTCGCCTTGAGGAACTGCGATATGCAGGGGATCTCGGAACGCATCAAGGGTAGCGGCATCTGGTGGATTCGATGGACCGGCGCGGACAGCAAGCGGCATTTTGAAAAGGCCGGCACACACAGCGCGGCCAAGACCCTCCTTGCCAAGCGGCGCCAGGATACGATTCTCGGCAAGAAGCAACCCGAACTGCTTCGCGGTCGGGCGCTTACCTTCAATGACCTTTGCGATGATGCAATCAAGCACAGTGAAGCGGAGAACAGCGAGAAACAAACCTACGAACTTCGTTTGCGCATCGAGCAGCTTCGCCCCGTGTTTGGATCGCGCGCGGCCGATTCCATCCGCAAGAACGAAGTCGTGGAGTGGCTCACGGAACAGGCCGAGGAGCGCGAGTGGGCGGCAACGACCCGGAACCGCTGGCAGGCGACCTTTTCGCTGATTTTCCGCGTCGGAATGGATAACGAGAAGATCGAGCGAAACCCGGCGGCTCGCATCCGCAAGAAGACGGAGGGTGGGGGGCGGGTCAGGTTCCTGTCTGATGCCGAGGAAAAGCGTCTGCGTGCCGCCATCGAACGTCGTTTCAAGGAATTCCTGCCCCATTTTATGCTCTCGATTCATACGGGGATGCGCATGAGCGAGCAATATGGGCTCAGCTGGAAACAGGTGGACTTCGAGCGCCGGCAAATCCATCTATTCCAGACCAAGAACGGGGATCCCCGTACCATTCCGCTGAACACCATCGCTTTGGGTGCTCTCAGGGAACTCCAGGTAGGGCAGGCCGTGCCGGGAGCCGAGTTGGTGTTTCCTTCGGCGCGCACGGGCGACGCCCTACAGGGATCGCGCGGATGGTTCTCAACAGCGCTCGACGAAGCGAAGGTGCTTGATTACACGTGGCATTGCAACCGCCATACCTTTGCCAGTAGACTTGTTATGGCCGGAGTGGATCTGCGGACGGTTGCAGAACTGCTTGGGCATAGGACGCTTCAGATGGTCATGCGCTACTCACATCTCGCTCCGGAACACCAGGCATCGGCTGTCGATCGGCTGGTTCCTGCCGTTGGGCCAGTGGTGACTAAATCGGCGACTGGCAAATTTGCAGCGAAAAAGCCTAAACAAACCCAAACATTAACTCATTTAAATTAAATGAGTTACAACGCGGAGAGGTGGCAGAGCCCGGTTGAATGCACCTGACTCGAAATCAGACGTACTCGCAAGGGTACCGGGGGTTCAAATCCCTCCCTCTCCGCCATTCCCTTAGAATCAATAGTTTAGAGCGATTTTACGGATCGTTTTACGTTTTGCTGCCTTGAGCGGGTCTTCGCTAGCGTTCATTGGCGATGGCTGGAAATCGGCCATCCCGAACCGACAAAGCTTCCATCGAAATTCGATCAGAGGAGCACGGGGATGGCGAACGTTAAGGTAAGCCTCTACCAATCCATCAAAGTCTCAGGGAAATGGACTTTTCGCAGAGCACCGGAGCAGCGGCTGAAGCGGCTCTCACAAGGCGGGTAGCCTCCCCAGAACGATGCGATCGGTTCTCGCCAACCTAAAAGAAAATGGTGGCGATGTCTCCAACCGTTGTTCACGTGTAGTGCAACAGGGGTATCGAGAACAACGTGCAGCGATGTTGGAGGAAGAAAAAGACCCGGGGCCGCGCAGAAACGAAGATCGCGGTCCAGCCCCGAACCGATTTTCAACACAATCCTAGACCTGCGATGCTTTGAGGCCGCAGGGCGCCAGATCCGGCTCCGAGTAGCTCACTCGGTTCCCTCCTGCGCGCTTGGCCGCGTACATCGCGTGATCCGCGAACTGCATTATCCCGATCGCGCTACTGCTTGATGACGGATAAAATGCCAGCCCAATACTTACCGCCCCGCGGATCGTGTGCCCTTCGATGGCGAACGGCTCGTCCATCGCATGCACCAGCCGCTCTGCGATGCTGTGCGCGATCTCCGCTTCCCCAAGGTCCGTCAGCACTGCGATGAATTCGTCTCCCCCGATCCTCCCCAGCGTGTCGCACTCCCGCAAACACGCCTTGAACCGCTGCGCCACTTCGATCAGATACGCATCCCCGACGCGATGCGTATGCGAATCGTTGACGTTCTTGAAGTCGTCCAGATCCAGGTACAGCAGCGCGGCGTAACTCTGGTTCGCGTGCGCCCGCTCCAGCGCTTCTTCCAGCCTTCTATCCACCAGGGTACGGTTCGCCAACCCCGTCAGCTGATCGTGCTCCGAGCGGTGCAGCACATTCTCGTATAGCCGCCGGTTATCGATGGCGATGGCCGCCAAATTGCAGCCGAACTCAAAGGCCTCCATGTTTAGCGGCAGTGGATCGCCCTCGCCGCCCTCGAACGTCATGGTGCCCAGCACTTCCCCGCGGCTCGACTGGATTGGCCGCGACCACACATTGCGCATCGGAGTCGGTCCCACCAGTCCGTGTCTGCGCACCGCCTCCGCACATGCTGCCTCGCTCTCTGAAGGATCCAGATCCTCCAGCCGAACAATCATCTCCGGCATCAGGTGCGAGCGCGTCATCAGCTTCAGCCGCCGATTCTCCAGCACGTGCGTGTAGCCCCTCGGTCCCGCCCACATCTCTTCGGCGTTCGCCTGGATCGCCGCCAGCACAATCGGCAAAGGCTGGAAGCTGTTGATCAGTTCCAGAATGTGGCTGCGTTGCTGCTCCATCCGCGCCACCGTGCTCATCCGCGACGCCTCCAGCTCGCTCTTCAGGCGCAGCAGCTTCTCCTTCTCCAGCAGTCGCCAGCGCATCCGCAAACCCCACGCCAGCGCCAGCAGCGCGAAACCCAGAATCGCCGAGGTCACCACAAACAGATGCTCCAGCGTCCACCACGATGCGTTCGCCACCACCGCGATGTCCTCGGGCGACCGCACTTGCACCTGAATGCTCTCTACCGCGCCCCAGAACCCCCGCACGTGCACCATGCATACGCCCGTCGCGCGGATCCGCGTCCCCCTCGCATACGTCGGGAAAGGATCCACATCGTTCGCCCGCTTGCGAAAGACGACTGGGAACACGCTGTTGTTCGAACGAAGAATGATTGTGTCCAGGTGGCTTTCCCGCGTCTGCGAGATTACCTCGCCTTCAATGCTCACCAGCTTGTTGTCGTACAGCCCCGTCATCGCGTCCGCGAAAGTGATCGAGCGCGGCGTCACCGTCGCCTCGCCCGGCAAGATAGAGAACTGCCCCGATTCCAGTCCCGCCACGCCATCCCCGGCCGTGGCAAATCCCGTCACCTCCACGCGCCCCCCGATACCCACCGGATCCGTTTGCCGGGTTTCCACCATCAGGCTGCTGTCGCCGTCCTGCACCACCAGCTTTTCGCCCGGAACGTAGAGCGTCACCATCCCCGAAGTGAACACGCGGTGCCTGTACCTCAACGCTTCATTCGATTTCAGCAGCGCCGCCAGCGGCATCAGCTCGTGTCCGGCCGATTCTGCATCGCCAGCATGCACCACCTGGATTGCGTCGCTGTTTGAGACATTGATCCGCAGCGCCAGGATGCGGTCGTTCGTCACGTCGAACTTCCCGCCCAGCGCTCCCGTCACGCGCACTGTCGCGTCCAGCAGTCGGCTCGGAGAGAACTGAGGATAATCGAGCACCACCACGTCGATCATTTTGTCGCCGTCTTCCATGCGCAGTAGGTACAGGCTCGATCCCGCCATCGTCTGGTACGACGCCGCCCGTACGATGCCCTGCATGGTGACATAGCGGCAGTCATTCTCCCGCTTCACTGCCTCCTCATAGCTGAGGAACGCTGGCTGCGGTAGCGGTGCCATTCCTGTCGCCTGAATCGACTTAGAAATGATCTGCGTGCTGTAGCTCGCTCCCGTCGTCCCGTTCACCATCACCCGCGATCCCGGCGCAATCGAGTACTTCTTGTCCGGCTCCACATAGATCCAGCCGTTGCCTTCCTGGATGAAGAGATCCCCTTCCGCGGGATTGCTGTACGTCACCACGCCGGTCACGTCCACCGGCAGCGCCTTCGCCGCCTCCGCTGCACTCAGCTGGCGCACCGCCGCGACGCTAGTGAGCGCCTTCTGCGCAGTCTGCGCCCCGAGCGGCGCCCAGGCCAACAGCATGACTGGAAACACTCGCAGATAACCCGCTCGAATTTGCCTGATCGTTCCTGCTACCTGCATCGGTTGATGAGAAATCCTCTTCAATATCATCGGGATTCTCGGTCGGCGGTAACATCCCTCCCTTGGGGAACAGACTTGGTACCAAGGTAATGCCTCGTCGGATGTGGGGGCCTCAGGCGTTCTTCAATCAGCTTTCGGAACCCTTACCGCAAAGGTCCCCGACTTTATTGCTGGGTGACCAACTGCCCGAAACTGGCAATTCTGATTCGCAGTGGGCCTGGCTGAGTGGCTTGGGACCTGGTTATGCTGGAGCGGGACCCGCGACGAAAGAAAAACACGCAGGAACTCTGTCGCCAGCCATCTTAATCTTGTTGACGCAACTCGTTCTGACAGTACTGCCTGATCGCTCAGCGGGAGAGCTCGGCGATTTGTAGATGATACGGGCTTAACAAGTCACCCGTGGAGTGGCCGACGGCTGCAAGAGCAATGCGGTAATTGACCTGTGTTTGCAGCAGGATGAGTTCGGCCTGCGCGAGCCGGGTTTGGGCATCAAGCACAAAGAAGTTTGTTTCCGCGCCGAGCTCATACTTGCGCTGTTCTGAAGTGAGAGTCTTTTGCGCCAGATCGAAGGAGGCAGTCCCGGCGGCCAAGGCCTGTCGGGCTTCATCCAGTTGATGGACGGCATCGTGGACTTCACGAGTAATCTGCTCGCGGATCTGGCCGTCTGTATATAGGTCGTGGGTACGTGAGACCAGGGCGTTGCCCAGGTTTGCCTGTCCGCCGCGATTCCTGACCGGCAGCGTAAGCGATAGGGTCCCGCCATAGCCTGGATAGCCGAAGCCGAACAGCTGGCTCATCGATGTGCCAAATCCCCCTGGAGCGACAAACGCGCCTGTCACGAGGTTGTATTCATTGCCGCCTAAGCCCGCGCTCTGGTAGAAACCCTGGAGCTGGAGATTGGGCTCGAGCTGATTGTGCGCGAGACGGATGCTGTCTGCATCGTTGGCCAGGGCATCTTTCACGGCATCGAGTTCCGGACGCTGGCTGAGCGCCTGAGTTAGAGCCGATTCCGCGTCGATATTCTCGAGCTCTCCTTCGGTTTCCGGCTTCTCAGTCAGATTCAGCTCGAGTGTGTTCGTCTGGAGATCGCGATCGGCGCCAATGGTGAGGCGCAGCGCTTCCTCAGCCTGGGTGAGTGCGTACGCAGCCTGAATTACTCCGACCTTGCGCGCTGCTACCTCTGACTGGGAGCGATAGATATCGAGTGGCGGCAGAGCCCCGAGTTCGAGCGAGCGTTTGTCTCGGTCATAACTGGCCTCGGCGAGCTTGAGTGACTTCTGCTGCACGTCGAGAGCGCCGCGGGCCTCCACGGCATTCCAATACTGGCTCACAACATTCAGGATGGCGTCGTTCACCTCGGCTTCAAAGCTGGAGCGGGATTGCTGCAACGAGCGGCGGGCGATTCTAATAGGGGCCGTGTTGGCAAAGCGTCCGCCACCGCGCAGCAATGGCTGCGTCACCGTGAACGTCAGCGTGGAGCTGAAAAACGGATTGAAGTAATAGTAGGAATTGTTGGTCGAATACTTATTCGACGAGATTACGGCCTGAAAATTGGTGCCCGGAGAGAAGGTCTGCGTATAAGTAACCTGCCCGGTCTGGCTCAAGGAGTTGAGCGTTGCAGTGGCGGAGACGCCAACCCCTTGCAGTTGGCTGTAAGATGGGGTCGAATAGCGATTGATGTTGAGACTGCTCTGCAGCGCGGGATCGAAGGGCGAAAACTGGCCAAGCAGGTTAAACTTCTGGGCTTCAATCTGGGTTTCATCAATCTGGACATTGGTGTTGTTTTCGAGAGTCAGCAGGATCGCGTCGCGAAGACCGAGGGTGAGCTTGCCGTCCTGTATGTAGTCCTTGAGATGCCGCGGGGGCGGTAGCTTGTCTGCGCGGACGCGCGCGGTGAGCATGCCACGATAACTTTCAGGAGACTGAGCCTGCGCGGGGAGGAAGGCAACCAGAGAGAAGAGCGAAACGAAGGCAAAGCGAATGAACCTCATTCAAGGACTCCATTTGCGAACGGAAATAGTCGATAACAGGAGAAGATGCGGTATTTAATGGGCGGTTGAAGGAGAGGTGCGCAGGTCCTACTCATATCGAATGGCCTCCACGGGATCGAGGCGCGCGGCCTTGGTGGCGGGATAAATTCCGAAGATTAACCCGACGGAGATGGAAACGAGAAAGGCCAGGGCGATAGAACTGAAGGTGACGATGGTAGACCAACCGGCCAGCCAGGCGATTAGGCGGGAGATGAAGAAGCCGAAGACTACCCCAATGGTTCCGCCGGCGAAGGAGATCATTGTGGCCTCGACGACAAATTGGCGCACAATATCAGATTGCTTTGCTCCCACTGCGCGGCGCAGGCCAATTTCGCGCGTGCGCTCGAGAATACTGGCCAGCATGATGTTCATAATGCCGATGCCGCCCACGAGCAGAGAGATGGAGGCGATGGCAACCATGACGGTGTTGAAGAGGCGTTCAGTGCGCTTTTGCTCGGCGAGCAACTCGGCGGGCACCAAGATGGTGAAGTCGTCGGCGCCGCGGTGCGATGAATTAAGAACGGCCCTGACCACCTGCGCAGATTCGGAGATGTTCGCGCTGCCGGCGAGATTGAGATAGATTCCGTCTATCTCGTCTCTAACATCGCTGTAACTGTCTTCAAGGCGGAGAAAGGCGGATTGCAGTGGGACGTATATGTTGTTATTCACGTCAACGGGCGCGGCGCCTGAACTATCGCTCTGCGCGCTAAGTTGCGGGCTGACCACGCCGATGACGCGAAACCATTGCTCGTTGACCTTGACGTACTGTCCGAGGGGATTGGAGGAGCCGAAGAGACTCCATTTCGCGGCAGCGCCCAAGACGCACACCGGCGCAGCGCGGCTGTTGTCGTCCTCATCGAAGAATCTTCCGCTCAACACATGCAGGCCGGCGATCTGCTGGTAAGTGGCGTTGACGCCCATCACATTGGGCATGCCCTGCTGCGCCTTGGGGATCGTCTTCGACGGAGTCATTTGCTTGCGCGGGGTGGAGGCGACGATGCCTTCGAGGTCGTCCTGGATGATGCGGTAGTCCTGAAGCGTGAGCCCGGGAGAGAGCAGGCGAACCTTCTGGTGGGCCTGCCATTCAATAGTTTCCTTGGCTTCGACAATGAGATTGTGGACTCCCATTTGTTCTATTAGGGCCATCACCTTCTGCCGCGCGCCCGCGCCGATAGACAGCATAGCCACCACGGCAGCCACGCCGAAGATCATGCCAAGCATGGTAAGGAACGAACGCATTCCGTGAAGCAAAAGGTTCTGCGTGCCCAACTGCGCGTCTCTTGTCCATTGCTGATAGACGAGCAGAAGGCGCTCCCGCAACGGCGATTGGTTTTCAGCCATCAGGGCGTCTCTCCAATACCGCCGCTACCGGCTGTTGCAGCCGAGCCGGTTGTCTTGAGTGGCGCGGTGGGATCAACCATCGCGACACTGCTGCCTTCTTCCACTCCTTGTATGGCCGCGCGGCTTTCGTTTTCGCTTTGGATCTTCACCTCCCGCTGCTCGTACCCGTTACCCTTCTTGACATAGACAATGCGCTTGCCATCCTTGAGAAAGATGGCCACTCGGGGCAGATAGAGCACATCCTTTTGGGTGCCGCCGTGAAAGATGATTTGGGCGGTGAAGCCGGAGCGAAGGCGGGGATCTTCATTGGCAAGTCGAATGGAGACGTCGAAGTTGCCACTGGTGTTGGCGGCGAAGAATTGGCGCACGGTCATTCCGCCGACGCTGGTGACGGTTCCATGAAAAACTTGCCCCGGCAGAGCATCGAAGACGACCTGAGCCGCCTGGCCCACAGAGACGTTGCTGCGATCCTGCTCGGCAATTTTGGAGGTCAGGTCAAGGCCCTGGGGGTCGACGACCTGCGCAATCGATGCTCCCGGCTGTACCTGGTCGCCCTCATGGTAGTCGGGAAGGACCATTCCGGTGAACATGATTCCTCCCATGACATATATGTTTTTCTGAATCGAAACCAACCCGTCAATGGGCGCAGTAACACGCATCTTGTCCAGGTTCTGCTGCGCCTCGTCCATGCCCAGTTTGGCCTTGTTGTATTTCTCCTGGGCAAGGTAAGTGGCAGCCTGACCTGAGGCCTTGTGGGACTCGATGTCTTTTTCCTGCTCTGCCAGCACGCGCTTGGCCTGCACCAGGGCGAGATCGTTCTTTTCGGCGTCGATCTTGCTCAAAAGCTCATTTTTCTGCACGTCGAGCTCGGCTCGGCGCACGCTATATCGGTCTTTCAGTAGGGTGACCTGGTCTACGGCGGCGAGGACGGCCGCATCGGCCTGGGCTTTGGTGATTTCCTGTTCGGCCTGTTGCAGTTCGGAGCGGTTCTGCTCCAACTTATAAAGCTGCTCGCTGGGGTCGAATTCAAAGACGACATCGCCCTTTTTAACGGTCTGGCCGGTGCGCACAATATGGTTAAGCTGGAGTGCGTCTCCACCGATGGACGGAGCCGAAAGCATGATGGAGCGACTGGCGCGAAGCTCGCCCGTCGCCCGAACCTGAATATCAATCTCGCCGCGCTTGACCTGGGCGAGAGGAATGTCGTCGGCACCGGAGGCCAAGGGGGCGTGGCTGGAGGCGACAACGACGCCAATGCCCGCAGCCAGCAGGATGCCACCCGATGCCCAGACCAGAATGCGATGCCGTTTGATTCGCGCCATCTCACTCCTTCCCCGAAGGTTCTTTGAGGGCCACCAGGTCGCCCGGTTTCAAACCGCTGGAGATCAGGATGCGGTCGCGGCTTCTTCGTTCGACTTGAATGGCGCGCTCCTCAAAGGCAGAGCCGGTCCAGACGTAGGCCACGGTCTGTCCGGATTTGAGGAAAGAGGCCTGCGCCGGAATGGTGATGGCATTGGGAACGCGGTTAATGATGACAGTGATTTGCACAGTCATGCCAGGCTTGAGGCGCGGGTCCGCCTGGTCGATGGAGATTTCAAGATCGAAGTTGCGGGGGATGGGCCAGCCAGCCGAAAAGTCTGAAGTGGCGATGGTGCCGATGCTCTCAATTTTACCGGTGAACTGGCGATCGGGAATGGCGTCCAGTTGCAGCGTGACCGGTTGCGAAAGGGCTAGGCGGCCGCGCTCGGTCTCGTCCACGCGGGCCGCTATGCGCATGGAGGCGGGATCGGGGAGTTCGGCGATTGGGGTGCCTGGCCAAGCGCGCTCGCCCGCTTTGAAAGGAGCTTCGCCGCCGTTGTGCCAAATGGAAAGAAGACTGATGGTTCCATCCGACGGCGCCTTCAACGTCATGGCGGAGAGCGCTGTCTCGGCGCGTTGGGCATCGAATTCCGCTTTCTTGTTGGCATTCTTCTTGTCTTGAATCGTCGCCCCATCGACCGTGGTATCGGACTTCAACTGCTCCTCGGCTTGGCGCAGCGCCTGCTCTGCATCTGCAAGTTTGAGATTGGCTTCGGCACCGTCGATTCTGGAGACGACCTCGCTCTTGCTGGCGTCGAGTCTAGCCACCTCGACGTCGTATTTGGCTTTCATGACCGCGGTCGTGTCGACTTCTTCATTGAGACGGCCATCGGCGCGGACCTGCTCGATATCGGCCTGCGCAGATTTGAGCACGGATTGGTCCTGTGCGAGATCCTGCTTCGTTTTTGAGGGATCGAACTCGACGACGACATCGCCTTTTTTCACCTGCGTTCCGTCCGCGTCGATCATGATAATCTGCAGATCGCCGACGTTGGCGGGCGCGGTGATGGTGACGGATTTCATGGCCTTCAACTGGCCGCGAATCTCGAAAACATCGAGAAACTCGCCGCGCTTGACCTGAAACGTGGGAACTCCAGGAGACCGGTAAGAAAAATGGGCCACGGCGTAGACAGCCGCACTGGTCGCAACCAGGGCGACGATCACCACGAGCGTTCTGCGCTTGACCCATAGGTCGAGAATTCTCTGTTTCATCTCAACCCGCTCCCGGCACCGGTGGCGCCTTCCGGATCGACATCGACCGTAGCGGAAAGATCGGGCATCAGTCTTGGGTCGTGGCCCTCGATCGAAAAAGTGGCGGAGAAGTTGCGCAGCTTGGGAGAGAAATCGCCGGGTGTGCCCATAGGATCGATGGACTCCAACTGCGCCGGAAATACCATGTCGGCATACGCCTCCAGATGCACAAGCGCCTTCTCGCCGATCTTCAAACCAAGCAGGTCTTCCTGATTGATGGGAACGCGGACCTCCATGATGGAGGGATCGATCACCTGCATGAAAGGAACACCGGGGCGCACCTGATCGCCTTCCTGCACCTCGCCCATGTTTCCCTGTTTCCAAATGGTGTTGAAAACGACGATGCCGTCAATCGGGGAGTGAATTTCCATCAGGGCGGAGTTGGCCTGCGCGTGAAGCATGGTCTCGCGCGCGCGGTCGCGCTGAATCTCAAGGATGCGGATGGAGGCCTGCGCGGCCTTGCGCTTGAGGTCGAAGGTCTGCCTCAACTGCGCCAACGTGGCATTGGCTTCGTCCAAGTCTTCCTGGGCCTTTTCGCCGTCGATGCGGGAGAGCAACTCGACCTTTTCCATTTCCAGTTTGGCCTTGGCAAGATTGTCCTGGGCCTCAAGAATCTCGGTATCGTCCTTGACGCGGGCGGCGTCTTCCTTGGCCTGCGCTTCGATGACCTGCTGATTCAGGTCGTCGGCCTGGGCCTGCTGATCGATGGAATCGCGCAACTGAGCCTGGCGGTCGAACTCGACTAGAAGGTCTCCCTTCCTGACGCGCGTGCCGCTGGGGATGAGCTTGGTGATGGTGAGCGTGCCCACCTGCTGGCCGGCAATGAGAGGAGCCTGGATGGCTCGCGCTTCAACGGCGGCTGTCATACCCTTGAGGCGTACGGTTTGCGTCGCCGCGGCCGGTCCCATTGAGGAACGCATAGCAGAGCCTGGAACCTTGGATTTGGTTGGCCGGTACACGTACGCGAAAACGGCCGCAACCACTAATGTGGCGGCCAATGCGGCGATGACGCCGCGCGGCCGGCGGCTTGTTCGGGAACCGACCGCCGAATCCGGAGAAACGACTGACTTCGATTCCTCCGGACCTTGGGGTGAAACGACCGGGTCACTCATCTAGAACCTGTTCAGCATGAAAGGATTCTTTTCAAGTTCGCTTCAACGATTGCGGCTTCCAGGCAAATATACGCCCAGATCCTTGGCATCAAACCCCAGAAAGCTGTCGGTAACCGGACGACCGTCAGTTGTAACCGAAATGCAAGGGTTGAATTGAACTTTTACTTTTGACGTCTCTGAGACGCATTTGTCTGGCTTTCCGCTCACGCAATTGTCTTCTTTGGTCTTCGACTCAGCCAATTCTGCACCCGGAACTCCCAATGCTGGTTAGCGCCACCGACCTCCCATCTAAACAGCACGCAGGGTTGAGTCTAAACTCCTAGCTCACCTCTGTTTGCCTTGAGATTGACTGTGTGCTCAGCGACGCGCTCAAAATGGGGTGACGAATGAATTCCTGACTTCCGATTGTGTGACCGTCCAACTGAAAGCAAGGCGCGACGGATTACCTTCGGGACGAATCGGCGGCGATGCTGGCAGCACGTCGCGAGTATCATTCCGATAGCGATGATCTCTTAATACCAACGTGTTCGCCTAAATGTGAAGTTTCAACAGGTTGTCCATTCGATCTGAACAAGAGAAGCTGGTTGTGACGAGCAATCAGATTTTCCCGGGGGACCGAATGGACTATCACAAGAATGCCCGATTGACCAACTATAACCTGACATCACCCGCTGAAGGGGAGTAATGCCCTGTAAGACGGCTCCGCCTCCAGAGATTCTCTGAATCAGGAATCTGGTTCGATTCCGATTCGATCATTGATTGCTGACCGAATTTGTTGCTTGCATCCAAGATATCGCACGGTCGTTTGAACCGATACATTGCTTGGAAGGAACTGGATTTGCTCCAACTCACCTCCGGAAGCCTGGCACATCCCACACCTGTCTCCAATTGGATTCTCACTCGCAGATAATGGGAGACGCAACCGGCAATCCTTCAGTTTCCTAATCGGCACGACGCAAGGCGGCCGAATACCAACGCATCGGTAATCCAGGCATGTTGTCAAGGGACCTCGTCTATGTCTCAGGGCCGACGCATATAAGTTGGGCAGGCATCTGGGTTGGTATCATCCGGGTTGCTATATGCAGCGTGGCTGAAAGCGGCGACAAGGGGATATGGACAATCCCCTGCAGTATTTCGCCGAGTTGAAG
>Ga0335074_10009730_pt1 | contig 13433 bp, 12 predicted proteins | sample Lox_Sample_23_FD_206715 | JGI IMG/M metagenome (GOLD analysis project Ga0335074, IMG submission 206715) | Soil microbial communities from Loxahatchee National Wildlife Refuge, Florida, United States - Lox_Sample_2.3 | ecosystem: Environmental > Terrestrial > Soil > Wetlands | place: USA...
ATGCGCTGGTCGTTGCACGCCATGGCAGCCCGGTCATCCTCGGCGTCGGCGAGCGCGAGATGTTCGTCGCGAGCGATGCCGCCGCGCTCGTGCGCCACACCCGCAGCATCGTTCATCTCGATGACGGCGAGATCGCGGTGGTGCGTGCGGACCGCTACGAGACCGCGACCCTCGAGGGGGGCGCCACGGTGAAGGTGCCCCTCACGCTCGACCTCGAGAGCGAAGCGCTCGGCAAGGGCGATTTCGCCCACTTCATGCACAAGGAGATCAGCGAGCAGCCCGAGGCCATCCGACGCACGCTGAGCGGTCGTCTCGAGCGGCGCTTCAGCACGACGCATCTCGGTGGACTCGAGATGGCCGCGCAGGAGCTTCTGCAGGTGAGGCGCATCAAGATTCTCGGCTGCGGCTCGGCGTACATCGCCGGGTGCGTGGGGGCGCACCTCATCGAACAGCTCGCCCGCATTCCAGCCCACGCAGAGCCGGCTTCGGAGTTTCGCTATCGCAACCCGGTGATCGAGCCCGACACGCTCTACATCGCGGTGAGCCAGTCCGGAGAGACCTTCGATACGCTCGCGGCGGTGCAGGAGGTGAGGCGCAAGGGCGGACGCGCGCTCGGCATCGTGAACGCCGTGGGAAGCGCCATCGCACGCGCGTGTGGACGCGGCATCTATCTGCACGCAGGGCCGGAGATCGCCGTCGTCGCGACCAAGACCTTCACCTGCACGGCGGTTGCATTTGCGCTGCTCGCGATTCATCTCGGTCGGCTGCGGGACCTCTCGGTCGCAAACGGCGCGCGGCTTCTGGCGGCGCTCGAGGCGCTGCCCGATCAGGTGTCCTGCATCCTTGCCGCAGAGACGGCGCTCGAGCAGCTGGCCGAGTCGCTGGCGCGCTATCACGATGTGTACTTCGTCGGCCGCGCGGCAGGCTTTCCGGTCGCGATGGAGGCGGCGCTCAAGCTCAAGGAAGTGAGCTATCAACACGCCGAAGCATACCCGGCCTCCGAGCTCAAGCACGGGCCTCTCGCATTGATCGATCCCCAGACGCCGACGGTCGTCGTGCTGCCCCGGAACGAGCTCTTCGAGAAGAACCTGTCCACCATCGAGGAGATCCGGGCGCGCCGCGGCCCGACGTACCTCATCACTCACCCCGGGCCGGTCCCGCTCGCGGTCGAAGGCGTGCTCGAGGTGCCGCCCTCCGAGCCCGAGCTCGATCCGATCCTCCTGAACGTTCCGCTGCAGCTGCTCGCGTATCGGGTCGCGCTCGCACGGGGCACCGAGATCGACCAGCCGCGCAATCTCGCCAAATCCGTCACCGTCGAGTGACAGCGGGCCGCGTGCGATACTTGCGGCACCCGGGGAGGCCGTCATGAAGACCTACAAGACGCTGCTGGCGCTCATCCTCATGATCGTGGTCGCAGGGGCGGCCGCATTTGCCGGCGATGCGTCCACGCAGCCGCAGAGCTCGGCCTCGCCCGCGCCCTTCTCGGCGCTGCCGGCGTCCTCGTCGTCATCCTCCTCATCCGCGCCCATGGGCGTGTGGATGGGCAAGGGACAGCTCGGCTACGTCGCCTCGCAGGGCAATTCCCCCGCGACGTCCGCGAATGCCGTGCTCGACATGTCGTATCTCGAGATGGACTGGAAGCACTCGCTCCATTTCGATTTTCTGTACGGGGAGGCCGCCAACGTCGTCTCGGCGGAGCGCTGGGACGCGCTGTGGCAGAGCAACTACAACTTCACCTCGAGCCTGTACGTGTTCGGCAACCTCGCTTACGTCCACGACCTCTTCGACGGGTTTGAGTATCAGGCCTCCGGTACCGCGGGCATCGGGTACAACGTGATCAAGACGGACTCGACCGCGCTCAGCGTTCAAGTGGGCGCCGGCTACCTGGCGCAGCGCCCCGAGGAGGTCAACAAGGATGCGCTCGGCATCGTGACCTCGCGCGTCCTGCTGCCGACTGCAAACACCGCCGTCGGCGCGATAGGGCTCACGTACTCGCAGAAGCTCACCCCCAGTACATCGATCTCGGACAGCTTCCTGCTCGAGGGTGGGTCCGCAAACTCTCTCATCACCAACAACCTCGCGCTGATCGTGAAGATCTCCACCAAGCTGGCGCTCAATCTCGGCTACAACATCGTCGACAACACTCAGCCTCCGCCCGCAAGCCCGCCTCTCAAGAGCATCGACTCGTTCGAAACCGTGAACCTCCAGTACTCGTTCTGAACCGAGGCACGAGGAGCGCAGCGCGGTGGCGACTCAGCCGGTGCTCTACACGATCGGACACTCGAACCACAGCGCGCGCGATTTCCTCGCCCTGCTCGAGAGACACGGCGTCACCGCGATCGCGGACGTGCGCTCGGTGCCGCAGAGCCGCTTCAACCCGCAGTTCGGCCGCCAGGCGCTCGAGCGCACGCTGCAGGAGCGCGGGATCGCGTATCTGTTCCTCGGCGAGGAGCTCGGCGCGCGCAGCGCGGACCCCGAGTGCTATCGGGACGAGAAGGTGCAATACGACCGTCTCGCGCGCTCCGCCCCGTTCAGGCGCGGTCTCGAGGCACTTCGCGAGGCGCTCGGTCGGCAGCGGCTCTCCTTGATGTGCGCGGAACGGGAGCCTCTCGAGTGCCACCGGGCGATACTCATCGCGCCGCAGATGAGCGGGAGGGGCATCCCAGTTGGGCACATCCTCGCCGACGGCTCGCTCGAGACTCACGAGCAGACCATCGAGCGCCTGATCCGCCAGCTCGAGCTTGCGGAGGATCTGTTTAAGACCCGCCAAGAGCTCAGCGCGCAAGCCCTCAGGATCCAGGGGGAGCGCATCGCGTATACGCGGCCGGCGGATCACCGCAAACGCTCCTCCTCCTGACGGTGGCTCGCAACATCGAAATGAAGGCACGGGCGGCGGACCTCGCGCGGATCGAGCGGCGCGCCCGCGCGCTCGCCGAGCGAGACCCTGTCGATCTTCTCCAGGACGACACGTTCTTCGCCTGCGCAACGGGGCGCCTGAAGCTGCGCGAGCTCGCGCCCGATCGGGGCGAGCTCATCTTCTATCGACGCGCGGACCTCGCCGGACCCAAGCTCTCGGAGTACTCGATCGCCGCGACGAGCACGCCGGCACTGATGCGTGCCGTGCTCACCGCGGCGCTCGGCGTGATCGGCCGCGTGCGCAAGCGCCGGCGGGTGTATCTTGTCGGGCAGACGCGCATTCACCTTGACCAGGTCGAGGAGCTCGGCAGCTTCGTCGAGCTCGAGGTGGTTCTCGCGGAGGGGCAGGCGCCCGCCGAGGGAGAGGCCCTCGCCGAGCGGCTGCTCTGCACGCTCGGCATCGGCGCAGCGGATCTCGTGAGCGGGGCGTACCTCGATCATCTGCGGCAGGATGCCGCGCCGGGAGGTACGAGCACCTGATGCGCGAGCACCGCACGTCAGCCGGAGATCTCATCGAGAGGCTCGCCCTGAAGCCTCATCCTGAAGGGGGGTGGTATCGCGAGCTCTATCGCTCACGCATGCGCGTCGCGGGCGCGGGCGGCGAGCGGGCCGTGCTCACCACGATCTACTATCTGCTCGAGCGGGGTCAGGTGAGCCGCTGGCATGTCGTCGCCGCAGACGAGGTCTGGCACTTCTATCACGGCGACCCGCTCGAGCTCTACGGTTACGACCCGGAGTCGCGGGTCTCGACACGCCAGGTGCTCGATCGGCCCACCGACGGTCGCGAGCCTGCCGCGATCATGCCTGCGGGTGTGTGGCAGGCGGCGCGCAGCCTCGGGGATTACTCCCTCGTCGGCTGCAGCGTCGCACCAGGCTTCGAGTTCACCGATTTTCGTCTGATCGCAGATCTGCCGCACCACGACTCGCATTTCGCCGGGCCGCTGAAGCGGCTGCGGGATCTGCTGTGAACATCGCGGTACTCGCCTCGCACGAGGGTACGACGTTGCAGGCGGTGCTCGACGCCTGTGCGGCGGGCACGATCGGCGGCCGGGTCGCGCTCGTGATCAGCAACAATGCCGACTCGGGCGCGCTGCGTCGGGCGCGCACGGCGGGGGTCGACACGCTGCATCTCTCGAGCCGCACGCACCCCGATCCTCGCGAGCTCGATCGCGCGATCTGCACGGCGCTCGAGGACCACCATGCGGGTGTGGTGCTGCTCGCCGGCTACATGAAGAAGCTCGGCCCGCGCACGCTCGAGCGGTTCGCGGGGCGCGTGATCAACACTCACCCCGGGCTGCTGCCCCGGTTCGGGGGACAGGGCATGTACGGGGCGCGCGTGCACGAGGCGGTGCTTGCCTCCGGCGAGCGCGCGAGCGGCGCTTCGATTCACTGGGTGGACGATGCGTACGACACGGGTCCAGTGCTCGCCCGGGTCACCGTGCCGGTCGAGGCAGCCGATACCGTCGAGACGCTCGGCGCGAGGGTGCAGCGCGCCGAGCGGTCGCTCCTCGTGCAGGTACTCGCCGAGTTCGCAAGCGGCAAGCGCGAGCTCCCCGCAGCGCACGGTGCGCCGCCTCGCGCGCCATGAGCTACTCGGGCCGCTGTCACTGCGGAGCCCTCGGCTACGAGTATCGGACGGCCGTGCCGCCTGCGGCATGGACCGTGCGGGCCTGCCAGTGCACGTTCTGTCGGGCGCATGGGGCGCTCACGAGCTCCGACCCGGGTGGCTCCCTGCGCTTCGTGATCGAGGAGCCGGGATGCCTCGTACGCTACCGCTTCGGGTTGCGTACCGCCGAGTTCCTGCTTTGCGGGCGCTGCGGCGTCTATCTCGGGGCCCTGATCACGACCCCTCGGGGCCGCTTCGGGATTGTCAATCTCAACGCCTTGCGGCCACCGCTCGCGGCCTTGCCGCCAGCCGTGGCCGTCTCCTACGAAAGCGAGGACGAACTGCAGCGCACGGCACGGCGCGAGACGCGCTGGACACCGCTCGGGGGGGCCTGACCGCGCCGCCCGAGCCTCACCTGCGCCGCGCGAGATCGGGGGTCCGGGGGGCCGCCTTCTTGTGCTTGCGAGGATCCTTGCGGCGAGACTTGCCGAACGATCCTCGGTACAGCTTGCCGCGACGGGTCTTGCGGTCGCCCTTTCCCATGCGAGATGACTCCAACGGTCGAATCCGGGCGCGAAGTCTAGCAGGGCCTCGGCTCGACCGTTGGCCCCCCGGGGGCTGCACCACGGGCGCGGCCGGCCGGTCAATGTGAGGTGCATATCTTGTTTGGGCGCCCAGGTTCCGGTAAGGTGCGCCCCGGTTCGTGACCTTTCCCTTTCCCTGCCGCCTGCCGCGATGCGCTACCACGCCCGGCTTCCGAGTTGAGAAAAGCCGAATCGTTGTCGACCCAGGTGGCAGAGTGCCGCCGCCGATGAATCGCCTCGGCTGCCTCCCTGCCTTGAGTGTTTCGGGCCCCGCGAGATACACGATTGATCGTGGCGGTGCCTCAGCGTTCAGGAGCTTGATTCAAATGACGAAGATTTACGTCGGAAACCTTCCGTTCTCGACCGATGAGAACGAGATCCGTACCCTCTTTTCCCAGCACGGCACCGTCGAGTCGGTCAACGTGATCACGGACCGTGACACGGGCAGGCCCCGCGGCTTTGCGTTCGTCGAGATGCCGCGCGCCGACGCGTCCCGGGCAATTCAGAACCTCAATGGCAAGGAACTCGGTGGCCGCCCGTTGCGCGTGAACGAGGCGCAGGAGCGCAGCGGCGGCCCGCGCGGCGGCGGCTCCAAGCGCTGGTAACGCGCGAGCACTGACCTTCCGCATCGAACGGCCTCGACGCCAGCGCGCGTCGAGGCCGTATTCACATGCGCGCGACGAGCGCGAGCCGATCGAGTAGCCCACCGAGAGCTGCGCGATGCTCTCCGTTGCGATTGGCATCTCTGTGAGCAGGAGCGCACGGCTCGACTCCGCGCTCCTCGGGCGCACCCCCTCGAGTATCAGCCGCCAGCGCTCGCTCGGCGCGTAGCCGCACGCAAGCGTCAGGGCGTGGCCGCTCTGGTTGCCGCGCGCGTGCGCGAGATCTCACTCCTGCACCCGAGTCCTCGCCGCCGATCACCGGCGGCGCCTACGATGAGCCGCCGGATTTGAAACAGATCACATGGGCAGCTTTCGCAACCGACTTCTCGCGCTGATCATCGGGCTGGTCATCCTCACGCAAACTGTGACGCTGATCGCAGTGCTCGCCCAGACGGCGAGCGACGTGAAGGCGCGGGCCGATGAGCAGCTGCGCTCGGGCGGCTCCGTCGTCGAGCAGCTCATGCGGTTCCGCACCACCCAGCTCGCCGGCGCGGTCGCGGTGCTCGCCTCGGATTTCGGCTTGCGCGAGGCGGTTGCACGTGGCGATTCGGCAACGATCCTCTCCTCTGCACGCAATCATGCCGGCCGCATCGGTGCGGATCTGGTGCTCATCATGGATGCGGCCGGTCGGGTGCTCGCCGCGAACACCCCGCTCGCGCCCGGGCAGGATGCGTTGCTTCGCGAGCAGGTCGAAGGTGCCGCGAGCGCCCCGAACGAGGCCCGCTTCGTCGTGCTCGGAACGCACTGCTATCAGCTGTTCCTCGCGCCCCTGAAGGCGCCCGAGCCGATCGGCTGGGCCGCGATGGGATTTGCGGTGGACGATGCGCTCGCGAGACGCATTCGCGACCTGGTCGGGGTCCACGTCACGCTCTTCGCACGCAGCGCGGGCGGCGCGCTGATGGTCGCATCGAGCCTGCCGCGCGCCGAGCGCGCCCGGCTCATCTCCGGTCAGGTGCTCGCCGGGGAGGACGCGCAGCCGCGCGTCAGCGCCATCGGCGGCGAGGCGTACCTGAGCGTCACGCGCCCGCTCGACGCCTACGGCAGCGCGGTGGTCGTGCTGCTGCAGAAGCCGATGAGCGCGGTGCTCGCGCCCTACGTCGAGGTGCGCGACGCACTGCTCGTGATCGGCGGCATCGCGCTCGCGCTTGCAGCGGCGGTCGGGCTGCTCCTCGCTCGCAGCGCGACGCGCCCCCTCGGCGAGCTGGTGCGGGCGGCACGCCGCATTCAGGCGGGCACGTACGACACCGCCGTCCAGGCGAGCGGCGGGGAGGAGTTTCGCAGTCTCGCGGCAACCCTCAATGCGATGCAGGGCGACATCGCGGAGCGCGAGGCACGCATCACCCACGCGGCCTATCACGATCCGCTCACCGAGCTGCCGAACCGAGCGTACGCCGAGCGCTACCTCGATGAGCTGCTGCGCGACGCGGCGGCCTCGCCCGCCGCCCTCATCGTCATGGACATCCGCAACGTGCGCGAGATCAATGCCTCCCTCGGCCATCACGTGGGCGACGAGGCCGTGCGCGAGGTGGCGCGGCGACTGCGGCAGAACACGGGCGCGGACGATCTCGTCGCGCGGCTCGTGGCGAATCAGTTCCTCGTCGTGACGCGACACTGCTCCGCCGATCGCGCGCTGCTCTTCGCCGGGCAGCTCGCCGGAGTGCTGCGCGGCGGATTCCACCTTCCGTCCGTGAGCCTCGAGCTGCACGTCGCCGCGGGCGTGTGCTGCTGCCCGGACCACGGGACCACGGCGCGCGAGCTGCTGCGCCGCGCGCAGATCGCGCTCGAGGACTCCGAGGAGGCGCGCGGCCGCGTCGCCCTGTACCGTGCCGGGCGCGACGAGGAGCACAGAAGGAGGCTCGCGCTCGCCGCCGATCTGCGCCGGGCGATCGAGCAAGGCGACCTCACACTCGTGTATCAACCGAAGGTGTTCGTCGCGACGCGCACCGTGAGCAGCTTCGAGGCGCTCGTGCGCTGGACGCACCCCGAGCTCGGGGCCATCGCGCCCGCCGAGTTCGTGCCCATTGCGGAGCGCACCGGAAGCTCGCGGCGACTCACGAGCTGGGTGCTCGGCGCGGCCGTTCGCCAGATCGCCGCCTGGCGCGCGGAGGGTCTGGTGCTCGACGTGGCGGTCAATCTGTCCGCGCCGGACATCCTCGACCCGACGCTCGGGGATGAGATCCTCGGCACGCTCGAGGCGAACGCCGTCGAGCCTGCGCGCCTCGCGCTCGAGATCACCGAGAGCGCCGCGATGCGCGATGCGCCGCTCGCCGCGCGGCACATGCAGGTGCTCAGAGCGGCCGGGATCCGCTTCGCGATCGACGATTACGGCACCGGCTACTCGTCCCTGTCGCAACTCTCGCGACTGCCCGTCGATGAGCTGAAGATCGACCGCTCGTTCATGATGCACGCGCACGAGCGGCGCGACGATGCAACCATCGTGCGTTCGACGGTCGAGCTCGCACACAGCATGGGACTCAAAGTCGTCGCCGAGGGCGTCGAGAACGCTCAGGGATGGAACCTGCTGCGCCGCCTCGGGTGCGACCTCGCCCAGGGCTACTTCATCAGCCGCCCGGTGCCCGCGGCGGATGTCGCAGGCTTCGTGCGACGGGCGAATCAGCTCCTGCCCGCCTCGGATTCGACCGTCCTGCAGATCCGCGCGCTGACCGAACTCGCGAAGAAGTGATCGGCGCGCCGCGGGGCGGATCCTCCCCTGATGTGCGGTGGGCGCCGCTGCGCTCGCCTTACCGATAGCGCGCGAGAATCTTCTCGAGCGCCTTCGACCCGGGCGAGAGCTTCTCGAAGGGCAGGCGATTGAGCGGCTCGTCGGGGGTTTGATTGATATCGTGGAAGTCGCGCTGCGAGGGCTCGAGATAGAGCAGCCCCGTCAGATACTCACCCGCCTTCATTCTCTCCTGCACGTGGGCGGCGGCGGCGGTGCGGTCCGTCGGATCGTGGCTCGCATCGAGCTTGCGCAGCACGATCCGGCTTCCATCGTGCATCACGACCGGAAGCGCCTCGCCCGCGGCGTACTGGGCGGTGATCTCGTGCTCGATCGGGATGAAATCGACGTTCACGGCCGGCTCGTAGTGCTCGCGGGTATACACGTAGCTCTTCGTCGAGCCCTCGTGGTCGTTGAAGGTGACGCACGGGGAGAGCACGTCGATCAGCGCGAAACCCTTGTGGCGCATGCCCGCCTCGAGGAGCGGCACGAGCTGTTCCTTGTCCCCCGAGAAGCTGCGTGCGACGAACGAGGCCCCGAGGGTCATCGCGAGCAGCACGGGGTCCACGGGAGGCTGGTAGTTGGTCTCGCCGCGCTTCGCCTTGCTCCCGATGTCCGCGGACGCCGAGAACTGACCCTTGGTGAGCCCGTAGACGCCGTTGTTCTCGATCACGTAGAGCATGTCGAGATTGCGCCGGATCGCATGGCAGAACTGTCCGAGGCCGATCGACAGCGTGTCCCCGTCCCCGGAGACGCCGATATAGGTGAGCTCGCGGTTCGCGGCGCTCGCGCCGGTCGCGATCGAGGGCATGCGCCCGTGCACGGAGTTGAACCCGTGCCCGCCGCTCACGAAGTAGGCCGTCGTCTTCGACGAGCACCCGATTCCCGAGAGCTTCACGACATTCTCGGGCCGCAGCGCGAGACCCCAGCAGGCCTCGACGATCGCCGCCGTGATCGAATCGTGACCACAGCCCGCGCAGAGCGTCGAGAGTGCACCCTCGTAATCGCGCCGCGTGAGGCCGAGGGTGTTCTTCGGGAGCGACGGATGATGGATCTTCGGTTTGGCGAGATACGTCATGGTGAGCCCGTGCGATTGCGCGGCGATGCCCCGCTTCAGCGGCCAGCCCCGGCGCGGCCGAGGCCGCTCGCCGCGCCAGGCTGGGCGAGGCCGGGAGGCGCGGCCCCGCGTGCCGCTCCCCCGCCCTTGAGCTCGGCGATGATCCCCTCGACGATGAAGCTCGAGGAGATCGGCAGCCCGTTGTAGTGCCGGAGCGAGCGCAGCTTGCTCTTCTCCACCGCAGTCTCGAGCGCCAGCAACGAGCGAAACTGGGCATCTCGATTCTGCTCGACGACGAACAGCAGGCGGTGGTTCGCGAGGAACTGCTCGACCGCCTCGCCGAAGGGGAATGCGCGCACGCGCAGGTAGTCCACGACGATCCCCTCCTGGCTGAGGATGTCGAGCGACTCGCGGATCGCCCCCTCGCAGCTGCCGAGCGAAACGATCGCCACGTCCACTCCCGGATGAGTCTCGATGAGCGGCGCCGGCACGAGGCTCTTCGCCGTCTCCCACTTCCTCAGCAGCCGGTCGAGCACCGTCTGGTACTCGGTCGCATCCTCGGTGTAGGCGCCGTACTGGGTGTGTCCGGAGCCACGCGCGAAGTACGCGCCCTTCGGATCGACGCCGGGAAAAGTGCGATATGGGATGCCGTCACCGTCGCGATCGAGGAAGCGATAGAACCTCTCGAGCTTCGCGAGCTCCTCGCGCCCGAGCACCTTGCCACGGTCGGGACGATAGGCGTCGTCCCATTGCAGATCCCGGCACATCCAGTCGTTCATGCCGATGTCGAGATCCGAGAGCACGATGACGGGCGTCTGGAGCCGCTCGGCGAGATCGAAAGCCTGCACCGCCATGTAGAAGCACTCCTGCGGATTCGCCGGATAGAGGCACACATGGCGCGTATCACCATGCGAGGCATAGGCGCACTTGAGGACGTCGCCCTGCTGCGTGCGCGTAGGCATGCCGGTCGAGGGTCCGACGCGCTGGATGTCGAACAGCACGGCCGGGACCTCGGCGTAGTAGGCGAGACCGAGGAACTCGCCCATGAGCGAGATACCGGGCCCCGAGGTCGCCGTGAACGCCCGCGCGCCGTTCCAGGAGGCTCCGATCACCATGCCGATCGCCGCGAGCTCGTCCTCCGCCTGGATAAAGGCGAAGTTCTTGCGCCCGGATTGCGCATCCGTGCGCAACCGGTCGCTGAACGCCTTGAAGGCGTCCATGAGCGAGGTGGAGGGCGTGATCGGGTACCAGGCCGCAACGGTTGCGCCCGCGTACACGCAGCCGAGCGCCGCGGCGGTGTTCCCATCGATCATGATGTGGCCGGCCGTCGCAGTCATCTTCTCGACGCGCAGCGGCAGCGGGCAGGCGAAGTGTTGCTTCGCGTAATCGTAGCCGAGCTGAATCGCGCGCATGTTGCTCTCGACGAGCTGCGGCTTCTTCGCATAGGTCTCGGCGAGCAGCGCACGGATCTGGTCGAGGTCGAGGTCGAGCAGCGCGGCGAGCACGCCGGCGTAGCAGATGTTCTTCATGAGGATGCGCGTGCGCACCCCGTTGAAGTTCTCGTTGCAGAGCTGCGCGAGGGGCACCCCGAGCACCGTCACGTCCTCGCGCTTGAGAAGCGCGGGTCGCGGCCAAGTCGAGTCGTAGAGCAGGTAGCCCCCGGGGGCGACCTCCTTCACGTCGCGCGAGTAGGTCTCGGCGTTCATCGCGACCATGATGTCCACGCGCCCGGAGCGCGCGACATAGCCCGCGCGGCACACGCGGATCTCGTACCAGGTGGGCAGGCCCTGGATGTTCGAGGGGAAATAGTTCTTACCCATGACCGGAATGCCGTCCCGGAACATCGACTTCATGAGGAGCGTGTTCGCGCTCGCCGAGCCCGTGCCATTGACGGTCGCGATCTTGATGACGAAGTCGTTGATGCCGGGCGAGACGGTGTGGGTGTGCTTCACGATGCGATCTTCCGGTTGCCGGCTCAGGCGATCTTCGGTTCCTGGGCCGCGCAGGCCGCCGCCTCGTCCGCGACGTGCGGCCAGCGGACGCTCGATTTCTGCATGTCCCATGCGGCGGTCGGACAGCGCTCGGCGCACAGTCCGCAGTGCACGCACAGATCCTCGTCCTTCACCATGACGCGGCCGGTCTGCGGCAAGGGCGCGGAGACGTAAAGCGGCTGGCTCAAGTTCTTCGCCGGTGCCTTCAGACGCGTGCGCAGGTCCGCCTCCTCGCCGTTCGCGGTGATGGTCAGGCAGTCAACCGGACAGATGTCGAGGCACGCATCGCACTCGATGCAGAGCTTCGGCGCGAACACCGTCTGCACGTCGCAATTGAGGCAGCGGTGCACCTCGGCGGCCGTCTGCTCCGCGCTGAACCCGAGCTCCACCTCGATGTTGAGCTTCTTGAAGCGCTCCTTGAGCGAGACGTGCGGCATCAGCCGCCGCTCGACCGGCGAGTAGTCGTTGGCGTACGACCACTCGTGGATTCCCATCTTGCGGCTTTGCAGGTTGATGCCCGCGGGCAGGCGCTGCGCGACCGGCTCGCCCTGGCAGAACTTGTGGATCGAGATGGCAGCCTGGTGCCCGTGCTCGACGGCCCAGATGATGTTCTTCGGCCCGAAGGCCGCATCGCCACCGAAGTACACGCCCGGGCGGGTGGACTCGAAGGTCGTCTGGTCGACGACGGGCACCTCCCACTTGTCGAACTCGATCCCGAGGTCGCGCTCGATCCACGGAAACGCGTTCTCCTGTCCGATGGCGAGGATCACATCGTCGGCCGGGAAGAACTCCTCTCCCATCCGGCGCTCCCCGATGATGCGGCCGCGAGCATCTACCTCATATTCCATGTGCTCGAATAGCATCCCCCGCAACGTGCCGTTCTCCAGGACGAAGGACTTCGGCGCGCGGTTCACCACGATCTCGACGCTCTCCTCCTCGGCATCCTCGAGCTCCCAGTCGGAGGCCTTGAAGAAGCCGCGCGGCTTGCGCGCCATCACCTTCACGCTCTGCGCACCGAGCCGCAGCGAGGTGCGGCAGCAGTCCATCGCGGTGTTGCCGACTCCGATGATGAGCACCCGCTCCCCGATGCGGTCGAGGTGTCCGAATGCAACCGATTCGAGCCAGGCAATGCCGATGTGGATGTTGGCCGCCGCCTCGGTGCGGCCGGGTATCTCTAAGTTCTTGCCCCGCGGGGCGCCGGACCCGACGAACACGGCATCGAAGCCGCCGGTCGCGAGCAGCTCGCGCAGGCTCGCCACGGGATGGTTGAGCTTCAGCAGCGCTCCCATGTCGAGGATCATCTGGATCTCCTCGTTGAGCACGCTCGCGGGCAGCCGGAACGAGGGGATGTTGGTGCGCATGAGCCCGCCGGGCTCGCCGTACTGCTCGAGTATCGTCACCTCGTAACCGAGCGGCAGCAGGTCGTTCGCGACGGTGAGGGAGGCGCAGCCTGCCCCGATGCAGGCGATGCGCTTGCCATTCTTCACCTTCGGGATACGCGGCAGGCGGCCTCGCACATCGTCGCGCTGGTCGGCCGCGACGCGCTTCAGGCGACAGATCGCCACCGGCTTGGCCTCGACGCGTCCCCGCCGGCATGCCGGCTCGCACGGGCGGTCGCAGACCCGCCCCAGGATCCCGGGGAATACGTTCGACTCCCGGTTGACCATGTAGGCATCGGTGAAGCGGCCCTGGGCGATCAGCCGGATGTATTCGGGAACGTCCGTGTGGGCCGGACAGGCCCATTGGCAATCGACGACGCGGTGGTAGTAGTCGGGGTGGGCGGTGTCGGTCGGGTGCATGTCTCGCGGTGTTCAGCCAGAAGGAAGCGCTTGCGGTGCGGGGGGTGAAGTATAGAACTGCGGCGCAAGATTTGCGGACGAGGGCCGCCTTTCCGTGCA
>Ga0335074_10009731_pt1 | contig 13432 bp, 8 predicted proteins | sample Lox_Sample_23_FD_206715 | JGI IMG/M metagenome (GOLD analysis project Ga0335074, IMG submission 206715) | Soil microbial communities from Loxahatchee National Wildlife Refuge, Florida, United States - Lox_Sample_2.3 | ecosystem: Environmental > Terrestrial > Soil > Wetlands | place: USA: Florida...
GCTTGACGCCTCCCCCCGCAGGGCGACGCCGAAGGGCCATCAATCCTTCATCTCCTGCACAGCACCGCGATCAGTCACTATCCGGCTACCTCAAAAAGCGACCTCCCGCGTTCGTGGCACACCCCAGCTCCCCAGGGTCCCATCGGGCGCGGAGTGACATCAAATCTGTCATGTCGAACTGACTGATGATCAGTTGAATACGGGCTGTGGCCGTTGTGGTCCGTAGGCGGTGCGGTTGTCTCGCCGCGCAGCCAGGAGATGGTGGCTTGGACTCCCTCGCCGTACTGCGGTGGCGGGTAGGCCGTGGGTCGACGGAGTGTCCGCCGGGGCGGCCTTGGAGGACGACATCGTCGGCGGCGGATTCTTCGTGGGTGACGTCGTTGGTGGTCGGTAGGCCGACGTCGAGCTGGCAGAGAGGTGACGGTGAGAGTCTCGCCGATAACCCAGGTAAGGATGTCGCGGACGCCGCGCAGCCAGGCGGCATTCATCCATGTGGCGTCCCAGCGCCAGGGGTGGGCGGCGTCGGACGGTGACATAGGCTCGGGAAGGTCGCAGGCATTCAGACCCAGCAGCGCGTAGTCGAGGACCTGGCGCATGTCGTCGTCGGTGCGGGCGTAGTCGCCGCGTGCGCCGACGAGCCTGCCACGGTTGTTGTCGTCGACGGGGATCTCGTCGGTGCCGCCGACGAGCCAGGCACGGGTTTCCCGGAGCTCGTCGCAGAAGTCGGAGGGCACCCCGGGCGGAGCGGTGGAGCCTTCGGGTTCGGCAGCGGCCTCGGCCAGGATTTCTTCGCGGGACGGAGGTCTGCCCGGTGCCATGGACAGCGTGACGGGCGAGGGCCGCGTGCCGGTCAGTGCCCACTGCCATGCCAGTGCCGCGCGGCCGTCTGGGCCGACCTCATGCAGGCTTTGGGCCAAGACCGCCTCGACGTGATGGCGCGGCCGGGTAATGGCGGAGCTCAGCTGCTCAGGTACATCCACAGCGGACACATCCTTCACGGTAGACGGAGTACAAGCCCTTATCAGCCTGGCTCGGCTTCGGTGTGACTGGCTTCTGGCTGGGCGGCGAGGTAGCGCTCGAGGACTCGGGTGGAGGGGACGACGTCGGGACGCGGCGGCTGGAGTATGGCGTCGCGGTCGTGCCCGGCCGGGGTCGGCCAGGCAGGCCCGGGTGACAGGTCGTCGGCGTCAGTGCCGGGCAGGGGCAGGTGCGCCAGGTCGTCGAGCCTGGCCTGAGCGATGCTGGCGTTCTGCCTGATCCGGAGCACTAGCTCGGGCACCTGCTCGTTTGCTGCTTGCATGGTGAGCCCGAGCGCGAGCTCGGCATCGGTTTGGCGGCGGTCGGCAGCCCCCTGTTCGGTCCGTCCGGGCGGGCAGTCAACGTCGGCAGGCGGGGCCAGATTAGCGGGGCTGGTGATGCCGTCGGCTTCGGCGGGATGGGGGCGCAACGGGGGGATCTGCCGACCTGGATGGCGGAGGCGTAGTTCGAGGTCGGCGGCGATGGCGATCCGGCGGGTGGGTTCGGTGACTGTTTCCCATTGGCGCCGGGTTTCCTGGGCGGCGGCGAAGATGCTGGTTTCGGTGGTGGCTTTGGCTTCCAGGGCGCGCCAGATCCGGGCGAGCTGCTCGTGCCGGGCCGCCGCCTGTTCGTCGTGCGCGGCGCGACGTTCGTGTTCGGCGCGGATGGCGTTCACGTGAGCGTCGCGTTCGGCGATACGCGCCAGGCAGAGCTCTTCGGCGACGTGCGGCGGCGCCCAGGCGGTTTCGCGTTCGTAGGTGCTACGGCGCAGCCACAGTTCGCCGTCGGCGCAGCCGCGCAGGTCGATGCCGTCGACCCGGCCCAGCGCGCTAAGGGCGGCATGCCAGGCCGCGCAGGCCTCAGGGCTGGTCTTCGTCGGCGCCGGGCCGATCGGGTCGGCCGGGTGGGCGTAACCGTAGCGTTCCCGGTAGGCGGCCACGAGGCTGGCCCGCTGCTCCCATTCCAGGCGGCCAACCGGATCGCTGGGAACGGGCCCGAGGGCCTGGCGGGCCCACAATGGCTGCGCCGCCACCGCGTGCTCGCCGAGCCGGCGCTTGCGGTCGTCCATCGCTTCGGCAAGTTCGCTCAGGTACCGGTCCAGGTCTGCGGAGCCCGTCGGCGGCACTTGTTCGATCCAGGGCCGGAACGGGTGCGGTTGTACGCCGTCGAGCAGGTGCCGAACCCTGGAGTCCAGCACACGGGCGACGTCGCGCGCACCGCTCATGTTCCGTGACGCGACGGCTTGCTGGAGGATGTGGGCGCCGTCGAGGCCCGCGGCCTCGGCTTCCCGCAACGATCGCCACAGCCAAGTGCACGCCGGGTCGTCCATTGCCTGGTCGGCAAGGTCGGTGGGCAGGGCGCCTCGGAGCGCGTGCTCGAATCTGGTGGCCTGGACTCGGCGGGTCACGTCGTCCCAGATCCCGCCGAGCACGCCCAGGTGGTCGGCGCGGGACAGTTCCTGCTGGAGTGTTTCGGTGGCCGACAGCTCGCTGCCGTCGCGGGCGAGAACACCGGCCAGAACCGTCACCGGATCCAGGACGGCCAGCTGGTTGTCACGGACAGGTTCTCCTGGTGGCAGGCCTGCGCGTTCGTGGCCGAGCCGCTCGGCGCGGCCGAGTTCGGGGGCGGGGCGGCTTCCTGCGCCGGTGTCGGCGGCTCGGCTGTGGTCGGTGATGCAGTAGGCGTGGTTGGCGTTGCGGCCGCGACTCATGGCCACATACAGGCACTGCCGGTCGCCGAGGCCGTCGAGCAGGACGTGGGCGGTGCCGACGGTGCGGCCCTGGGCGGCGTGCAAGGTGGTCGCGTACGCGAGAGTTGCATGATCGGCCAGGTAGCGCTTGGGCACCAGGAACGGCAAAGACCAGCAGGCCTGGCCGGTGCCGGGGTCGTGGCCGGTGAGCCTGCGGACGTGGGCGTGCATGCCGTCGGCGGGGAGGGCGGTGATCTGCAAGATGTCGCGGTTGGCGAGGTCGCGGCCGTGCTGGCCGGCCCGGATGGCGCGGGTGTTGCGGCGGGCCATAACGAGGTCGCCGGTGCTGGCCTGTTCCCCTTGGGCCAGGCGGACGCGCCGACCCGGGGACACGATGCCGTAGCGGATCAGGTCGTCGCGGGCGCGGCGGGATAGCTCGCGGGCTTGTTCTTCGGTGCGGGCCAGCAGCAGGGCGTCCTTGCCGTCGAGGTGGTCGGCCAACCAGCCGCGGTAGGCCTGTTCGATGGCTTCCTCAGCGGTGCCACTGCGCAGCCGGCCGTGTTGTTCGTAGTCGGCGAGCACGGTGATGTCCCCGGCGCGCAGCCGCAGGGTGGCGTCGCGTTCCCATGGGTGGGTGAACCGCTGGGGTTCGGCGAGCTGGACGTAACCGAGGCGGTGGGCGAGCAGCATCATGCCGCCGCCCCCCTCGACCGCGGAGAGCTGCTCGTGGTCGCCGGTGACCACGACCTTGCAGTCCTGGGCGCAGGCTATGGCGACGATCGCGGCCATGTCGGCCAGCGACATCATGCTGGCCTCGTCGAGAACCAGCAGCGACCCGGGGGTCACCGGCAACGATCCTTGGGCTTCGCGGCCTTCGCGGAGGTGGCCAAGGAATCGGGCTGTGTTGTATGCCCGGGTCACGCCTGCCTCGGCCAGCACGTTGCGCGCGGTCTGGGAAGTGGTCAGGCCTATCACCTCACCCATGCCCGCCTCCCGCCAGATCCGGGCCATCTCGGCGATGGTGTAGGTCTTGCCCGACCCGGCCGGGCCCGCCATCACCTCGGCGCGGCGGCCGGAGGTAAGCACCGCCCAAGCTGCAGCGGCCTGATCCAGGCGCAACCCGGACGCGACCCGTTCAAGGCACAGGTCTCGAGTGGGTGTCTGCGCCTGGATTTGCGCCTGAAGGTGCGCCTGATCTGCGCCCAGAAGGCGCGCCGCAGCCGCGGGCTGCAGGCGCGGTGCGCCGGTCTGTTGCGCCTGCGCGAGCAGGCGCTCTTCCAGGGTGAGCTGGGCGCCGGTGGCGTAGCGGGTCGCGCCGTGCGGGATATACAGGCTCTCGCCGCAGGCGCGGCGCAGGCAGTCCGGCACGCGCGGCCATTCCGGCGCCGACAGCGCGACGGCTTCGCTGGCCAGGGCCTGGCGGGCCAGCGCGGGCAGCAGCGCGGCGGCGTCGGGCGCGCTCATCGCGCCGACCTGCGCGGGCAGGCGCTCGCAGAGATGGCGAATCAGGTCGGCTTCGGTCCAGGCCGGCTGGGCCGTCTGCACGGCGGCGACCGCTTCCTGGATGAGGCGCTGCGCGCGCGCATCGGTCAGCGGCGCGGGGTGCGCTTGCGCCTGCTGGTCTTGGTGGTCGGGCTCGGGAGGCGGGGCCTTGGTGTTGGTGCCCATGACGGCGGGCGCGACAGGTTCGAGCGCGCCTGCCTCGCTGCCGCGGGCGTGCACCGACCACTGGCGCACCAGCCCCGCCAGGTCGAGCGGGCTGGCGTCCTTGCCGCGCCGGGTGGCGTGGTTGGCCCACTGGCGCAGGCTCGCCAGCGCGCGTGCGTCGGGAGCGCGCCCGTTCTGCGCCTCGAACGTCTGCGCCAGGCGCGCGGTGAGCGGGCCGATGCTACGCCGGCGCGAGGAGAACATGTCCATCAGCGCCTGGCCCACGCCGGCGATCTCGCGGCCGTGGCCGTCGGCGCGGGGGATCCACTGGACGCCGAACCTGCGGGTGAGTGCGTTCTCGGCGGCGAGCGCGGCGATCGCGGACGCGGCGGGGCGGTGCCGGTACAGCGACATCGAGTCCAGCGCCCGCCACTCGCCGTCGCTCTCGCGCTTGACCTTGTGCAGGATCAGGTTGTGCACGTGCAGCTGCGGGTCACCATCGCGGCTGGTGTGCTGGCGGAACGAGGCGATCACCCACGCGCGGGCGTCCTCCCACCGGCCGCCCGGGTGGTAGCCGGCGCGGGTCTGCCCGGCCTCACGCTGCAGATAAGCCAGGGCGGCAGCGTTGCCCTCCATGATCGCGTCCCAGATACCGTCGGCGACGTCCTCCCAGGCCTGGGCAGACTTCACGTCACCGCGCTGGGCCGCGGCGTCCGCGTTCGCCATGGCGCTGGCGTGGAACAGCGAGATCGACTTGGAGACGCTGAATGTCGCATCCCAGTACAGGTCGGGAGTGCGGACCTGGGCTTTGGCCTCGATCAGCAGCTCGGCGCGGCGCTCGGCGGTGGCTTCTGGCTCGGCGGCGAGCATCGCGGCGTGAATGGTCTCGGCTGTCTTGTAGCGGCCGGGTGCACGGCCGAGGCGGGTCTGGCCGGATGGGTCGCGGGGATCGAGGTGCTGGCCGTACAGGCGCTCGAAGACCTGCCGCTCGACAGTAGCGCCAGGTTGCAGACCGAGCTCGGCGCCTGCTTTGCCGGTCCAGACGCCGGGCGGCTCGCCGCCCTTCTCGGCAGCGGACAGGTAGTAGCCGACGCCCTTGCCAGCATTCTTGGCAGGCTTCCCGGGTTCGGCGGCACCTATCTGCTTCCACGGATAGGAGGCATCGTGGCCTTTGGCGATGGTGATGATCCCGGCCATCGGCTGCCCTCCTCGCCCCTGCTGAACCCACCATGATCATTAGTAATGCGTAGGTGTGCTGATTTAAATCAGACAGATAAGAGGATGTGAGCGGGGTAGGCTGGAGGCAAACGGATTTGGCGGGATGCGGGGCGGCAGCGGAGGAGGCGGCGCGGATGGCAAGTGAGACTCAAATGCCGACGGCGCGCGACGCGCCGGCCGCGGGCCCGCGGCTGGCCACAGCCGACTGCCAGCGGGCCGACGACCGCGCCGACATGACCACAGCTGAGCGGCGGCTACTGGCAGCCATGCCACTGCACGCGATCACCGCCCTGCACGGCGAAGCCGGGCTCCGGGAACGGTTCGCGATCGAGATCGCCAGCTTCTCCGATGATGACCAACGCCGAGCCGCGCGGGCGCTCGAGCTGGCGGCCCGGCTGCATGCGGGCGACCGGCGGCAGCGCGAACCGTACGTCAACCACCTACTGCGCGTCGCCATCCGGATCATCACCTACTACGGCGTCCGCGACGCCGACGTGATCTGCGCGGCGCTGCTGCATGACACAGTCGACGACCACGCCCGGGAACTGGCCGCCGCTGGGAGCCAGCAAGCTGCAATAGCTGCGCTGGCCGCACAGTTCGGCGACCGTGTGGCCGAGCTTGTGGCGGCTGTCACCAACCCGCCGCACGAACCGGGACGTGACCGTCATGAGCAGTACCGCGAGCACGTGGCCGCCAGCCTGCAAGCCAGCCCGTGGGCCCGGGTCATCAAGGCCTCCGACTTCACCGACAACGGCGTGGGGCTGATCCACACCACCGGGCCACGGCTGGACCGGCTCGCCGGTAAGTACGCACCGCTCGTGCCGGTGCTCGCCGAGCTCATCGCACGGGCCGACACTCCGCTTGGTGACGACGCCAAGACGCGCATCCTCAGCCAGCTCGACCGCGCCCGGCAGCGGTTCGCAGCGATCAGACGGCCAGCAGATCCCTCTCGCGCGTCCGGATGACCATGCTGGCGTGCACGCCGGGTACTGAACGGTGGGCGGAGCGGGCTGCCCGGCCAGATACTGACGGGTGTGATTCCGGATGCTTTCGTTCGCGCGCTCGACGGCTTTGAATCTGCGCTCGCCGGGGTCGCACCCGACCGCTGGGACGATCCATCTCCGTGCGCGAGCTGGTCTGCTGCCGATGTCGCCGGTCATGTGATCGGCAACCTGCGGGCGACCGAGGCCTTCGCGACAGGGCGCGACGACGGAGACAGGGATGCTCACCCCGTGTCCGCCGTCGGCGACAATCCGCTGGCTACCTGGCGCGCAGCGCGGGCTGACCTGATGGCGGTGCTGGACGCCCAGGCGCTGGCCCGGACCGTGCCGTCACCGACTGGGCCGGTGCCGCTGGGCGAGTTCTTGAACTCCGGCGCGATGGAGTTCCTGGTGCACACGTGGGATCTGGCGCAGGCCACAGGCCAGGCCGCCGTGCTGGATGCCGGTCTGGTGCGCGACGCGCTGGGACCGGCGCGGCAGTTCGCTCCCATGGCCCGCCTGTCTGGAATGATCGGCCCCAAATGCCCAGTGGCCCAGGACGCCGACGACCTGACCCGGCTGCTGGCCATCTTCGGCCGCCGCAGCCTTCGCCGTTAAAGATCGCCAGCCTGCGCACAGGGCTCGAGGATCGCGGGTCTTTGACGTCGCGGTCACGTGTTAGCCGCAGTGCCTTCGACTCGATCTCGGCGGTCCCCGTCGGCGGCCCGCTGCCGGCCCGCCGGCCCGGCAGACCGGGCGGCTGCCGCAGGTGACCCAGACGAGCCGGCCGAGCATGGGCGCGACGAGGGGTGGCTGCCGATCGACCACGGCCGCACACCGCCGATGGCACGGCCAAGCAAGGTGAAGCGGAACCGGCAGCTGACCTGTCGCCCAGCGGCATTCTCGCTTGCGCGCAGACATCTAGTTTAAATAAGATTACCTAGACTTGTAACCCTGCCTTCCTGGAGCGAAATGCCTGCACCGACCCGAAGGGAACGGTACGCCCACCGGCCACGATGGCGCCCAGTTCCAAAGCAGCCGGACCATCCGCCGCCAAACAGCAGAACGGCCCTAGCACCTGGCCGCCAAACCCAGCACCAGGGCCGCGCACTCCCGCCAACCAGCAGGCCCGACAGGAGCAGCACCATCATGGCCCGCGCGACACCAGTCGACGCCATCGCTCCCGACATCAACCCGAACGAGAAACTGACCGTCGGCGAGCTGTGCGCCGAGCTCAAGGTCTCCCGGTCAACGTTCTACGACTGGCGCCAAAAACGCCGCGGCCCGCGCTGCATCCGTTTGCCCAACGGCGGCCTGCGCGTCCGGCGGTGTGATCTGGACGCCTGGCTCGCCGGTCACGAAGTCCGATGAACGGCCGCAACGCGTCCGCATTCGGCGAGTCCAAGCGCCAGCTGTCTTATGACGTGCGCATCTGGAAGATCCGGCTCGTCAACAGCGCCAAAGGCCGCAGGTACCAGGTGAGGTGGACGGTCGCGGGCAAGACTCAGTACTCGACATTCGCGACTAAGGCACTCGCCGACAGCCACCAGGCCAAGCTGAAGACCGCTGCCCGTGAAGGCGAAGCGTTCGACGTCGACACAGGGCTCCCGCTGTCCATCGTCGGCCAGGACCATGAGGACCAGGGCCACGAGGTGAGCTGGTACGAGTTCGCCTGCGCGTACGTGGACATGAAGTGGCCAGAGGTATCACCGAACTCGCGCCGCTCGATCGCTGACTCGCTCGCCACAGCCACCCCCGCATTGCTATCCAGCCAACGCGGAGCCCCCAAACCTGACCAGATCCGGAAGGCGCTCTACGGATGGGCATTCAACGTCAAGCAGCGCGAGCTCACGCCGTCCGCAGCTCTCGCAAAGACGATCACCTGGGTCGAGCGCAATACGGTCTCTCTGGATGACCTCGCCGAACCCGACACCTTGCGCCGCGTCCTCAACCAGCTCGCCCGCAAGCAAGACGGCACGCCCGCCGCCGCGACCGTCGTAGCCCGCAAACGCGCTGTCCTGTTCAACCTGCTCAACTATGCCGTCGACAAGAAGCACTTCCCCATGAACCCGCTGGCCTCGGTGACCTGGAAATCACCCAAAGTCGCCGAAGCCATCGACCGTCGCCGCGTCGTCAACCCACGCCAAGCCCAAGCCTTGCTGGACGCCGTCGCCGCCCAAGGCCCCATGGGCCAGCATCTGGAAGCATTCTTCGGCTCCATGTACCACGCAGCGCTGCGCCCAGCCGAAACCGTCATGCTCACACGCGACGAACTCGAGCTACCCGAAGATGAGTCCAAGTGGGGCTGGTTCTACCTCGGCACCTCCGCGCCGTCCACCGGCGGTGCCTGGAACGAGAGCGGCGACCGGCGAGAACGACGCCACCTCAAGCACCGCGCCGCCAGCGAAGTCCGCCAAGTTCCGATCTCCCCAGCCCTCGGCAACCTGCTTCGCAAGCACATCGCCGAGCACGGCACCGCCCCTGACGGGCGCCTGTTCCGCGGTGAAGGCGGTGGCCTGCTCTCCGATACTGTTTACGGCCGCATCTGGGAAAGAGCCCGCCAGACCGCCCTCACACCTGCCGAGGAAGCATCACCCCTGGCTGAACGCCCCTACGATCTCCGGCACGCCCGCCTGTCCACTTGGCTCAACGCAGGTGTCGCTCCCGCCCAGGTCGCCGAATGGGCCGGTAACAGCGTCCCGGTCCTCCTCCGCGTCTACGCCAAATGCCTCACTGACTCGGAACAAACCGCCCTCCGACGCCTCGAACAAGTCGAGGCCGAGCCCGGAGACCCGCAAGCCGAATGATCTTAGAGTGCCGCCTCACCCACCAGCGCGGCCAACCGCCGCAGTGCGACCTGATGCGGAGGGTAGCGGTACAGCCCTTGCTGCCTCGGCGTCGTTGACCGTCAGCGCACATTCCTCCCATACTGCAACGAGCACCGACTTGCGCAGCTCGTGGGCACGCTCGGCCAGTTTCCGGCGCCCGGGCGCCTGCATCAGCTTGCTATCGGCGCGCACAGCTGCCATTGCCGAGGGCTCGTCGTAGCCGGTAACAGTCACGTTGAGTGCCTGACCAGCCTCTGTCCACTGGCGGAACCTCGTCAACGCCTTGAGGTCCGCCAGCACAATCGTGTGACCGCCGAGTGGGCGGGCCTGGATGACTGGCAGACTGCGGAAGGTGCCGAGTTGTCCGGTCTGTTCCGGCGCGCGCTCAAGGTCAAACTCGCGCGGCACTTCCCAGGATCGCCAGGTCACAAAGATCGCCGTCGGCTGGTAGCCCCGGCCTCGCATCTCCTCTAGCGCGCGGTCCACTTTCTGTTTGACATCCCCGGCCTGACGGCGCAATGCACGCGCTCCCGCCAGCACGGCGACCAACTTGCCGTTCTCAGCGTCAGCCAAGCTGGAGCCAACCTGTCGCGCGTGGCCTTGCAGGCCGCCGACTCGATCGGCGACGTACCAGTCCTTCGGCTCGTACTGGCCATAGCCGAAACGCGCGTCGGGGTTACTGCCGTCGACCTCTTCGTAGGAACCGGCCTGCCGCAGCAAGGTCGCCATGATTCGGCGCTGGCCCCAGGCGTCGCGGACAGCCGACACAAACGCCTGTACGCGGCCGTCATCAACATGTGCTTGGACGAGTTCCTCTTCGAGGATCTTGTCTCGTTCTGTCACGGCCTCACCGATCGCGAGGCGCAAAGCTGCGGCCTTGCTCACGACGTCGGTGATCCCGACCGCTGCTATCGGGTCGTGCGCAGCCTCGACCTGAGCGATGACGGTCTCAATCCTCTGTGCATTGTCGTGCAGCCACTGGCTGGGCCGCAGGCGGAGGCCGAGTGGAACACCAAGCTTGCAGGCCGTGACCACGAGCATGCGCAGGATAGGCGTCGTCGTATCGATGGCGATATCGGGCGGGCCGCCCTGATTACTGGTCTGAGCCCAAAGCACCCAGCTCAGTAGCCGGCCTGATGCCGGATCATCGTGTGGCATCTCAGCCAGCTCGAATACATGCTGTACGTTGTCAAACCAGTTGATCGCGGTGAAGGTATGCAGCGCCGCGCTGTTGGTCGCGTCGCCCCAGAGCCGTCCAAGCAGCCAGGCGCCGAGGACGAAGCGCTGACGATCCAGCACCTCCCTCCCGCGATACGTAAGGTTCTCGAGGGCATCGTCGTCAGGGCTCATGCCGACGTCGCCCAACCATTGCTGCCCGAACTGACGCCATCGGGCAGCGGCTTCATCGAAGAAGGTCAGGTCTCCCACCTCGACGGCGTTTTTCAGCATGTCCGCCAGAACTCCCGCCGCTTCTGACAGGAAGGTCACCGCGTCCTGTCGATCGGCCTCCGGCAGGTCGGTCTTATAGATCCGAGGCATCACGATATAGCCCATGTAGCTGGTGACGTGACTGAGCGCGTTCCCTTGCATCTGCCGGCTGACCGACCCCGCTGGCGATCCACTGGTCGTCGCCGTGATACGCGCGAGCACGCCCAGCATCTGCTCGGTGAGCGCGTGAGCACTCAGCGGCACCGCTTCCACGGCGACTCTGAGCGGCAGGCCGACAGCGCTGGCTGCTATCTCCCGTTCACCAAGGCTTATGGCCTTCATCGCCTGGTCGAACAGGTGCTGGCTGAGCCGTTCGAGTGGGCCGGTCTGGAGCGGCAACATGCCGGAAGCCACGTCTCCGGTGAACGCCTGGCCCAGGTTCGCCCAAGCCTCAGGAAAGGCCAGGAGGCTTTCTTGCTGGGCCTGGCAGGCTGCTTCGAAGGCCATCGTCCGGCCAGCGCCGATCAATTGCATGGCCTCTTGGTGCACCTCGTCAACGGCGACCACCAGCAGCGACAGTGGGGCGGCCTGAGTGTGACGCGTCGTTATGAAGGCCGCAGTCAAACGGCGACGTGAAGTGGCATCGAGTGCTTCTGGGAACACGGCGAGACGCGTTCCAATGGCGAGGTCGCGCATGACGAACGTCGTTACGACGGGCGGCGGTAGGCCCGCAGCCAAACAGGTCTGGGCGACCCACCGCAGGCGATCGAGGCGAATATCACCGATGGCACCTGCCCTTCGCGAACTAACGGATTTCATGGCCGGTCGCGCAGGTAGGGCCGACTCGATCGGTGACACGGTGTAACCGAATTGCTCGCCGTCGGCGATAAGGCCGGTGAGGGCGAGACGCTTGATCGCCTCCGCCCGGATAGCAGCCATCGTTCGGCGGCGCAGCAACCGGACTCGGCGTGCTTCGCTCACTTGGGGATCGACCGCCCGTAGGGATGCAGCGATCAGGAGCGCCAACAAAGCCATGGCCGAGCCCGACACGATGGTCGCCCACGTAGCGGCCCACCCGCCCGGCGCTTGGTATCCGATGCCCAACACAGCCAAGCCATCTATCAGCACCGCGGAGATGCCGAGATAGACGACGAACAGAAGCGGTGTCCCAGCGGCCAGGTCGCGAATGCCGATCGACTCACGCGCGGCAGCGATCGTCTGGAAGGCGAACACCAGCACGACGACCGAGAATGCTAACGAACCGCCGGTTACGGGCCAGGCCACGCTCAAGAAGGCAGTTGCGTTCTTGGCCTGCGATAGCGCCTGCAGGTGCTCGGGGCAAGGCACGAACAGTATCGCGATCGTGGCAGTAAGGATTGAGGTGGGCAACAGCAAGGACCGCGGGAGCGAGGGGATCGCTTCCCACCACGCGGAGAGTTCCTGAGTACGGCGAGCGAACAGAGGCCGACGATCCATCTGACGGTAGGCGCGTCGCGCCGTCCGCTGTAGAGACACGGGTTTGCGAACGCGGAACCACTGACGGACGGCAGCGAACGCGCTGGCGACTCTGGGATTCACAAAAGGGAACGGTAGTCGGCCGAAGTCCCAAGCCGCGTAGCCAAGGACCAGGCACGCTCTCGTCGCGACCTTCCTTTGTCAGCGGGGAACGCGCAGAGCCGCAGATCTGGCTATGGCAGCTTCGGCACGTACTAGGTCATGCTGGGCGACGTGCCACCACTTCCAGCGCCTGAACCCCCGTGCGAAGCTGCCGGTGTGACCGATGACCAGGTGGCACACATCGCCAGGCTGCTCGGCCAGCGCAACACCATCGACGACACCATCGCGGCAGTCATTCACCGGCCAATGACTGCCGGGCATCTCGGCGAGTGGATCGCGGCCCAGATGTTCGGCATCGAGCTCGAGCAGTCGGCTGTCACCGCAGCCATTGATGGGCAGTTCCGTCTCGGCCCTCTGCAGGGTTCCACTGTTAACGTGAAGTGGTACCTAAAACAGGAGGGCCTGCTGGACATGAGCGAGTCCAGCGCGCTCGACTACTATATGGTGCTGACAGGCCCTCGATCTGCCGCCCTCACCTCGCGCGCCGGCACCCGGCCTTGGTGTATCGACCACGTCTACCTGTTCCACGCCCCGACCCTGCTTGCGGAGCAGCGGGTCCGCGGAGTTAGGACAGGAGTGGCGGCCAGCGTGCTGAAGACTCACTGGGACGCCGCCGAAATCTACCCTGTCGCCAGAAACTCGCTGCTTCCGCTCAGCGAACGGGAAACCGGGCTACTGCGACTCTTTGCATCGCCCTGATCGTCCAGCCTCGGGCTGGCCAAGCTGCAATGCGGGCCACAAGGCGCAGGCTCCCGGCCCCTCCGCTCAACCACTACTCAACCACAACCAGCCGCAAACGGCCGGATCCGGCCGGACGTCGCCGGACCCAGACAAGATCAACCCCTGACCGCATTCGTGCTGGTCAGGGGTCATTTGTGCTGGTGGTGGCAGGTGTTGGGTTCGAACCAACGTAGGCTGAGCCGACGGTTTTACAGACCGCTCCCTTTGGCCACTCGGGCAACCTGCCTGGCGTCGCCTGAAGCGACTGCACAGTGAAGGATAGCGGA
>Ga0335074_10009732_pt1 | contig 13431 bp, 15 predicted proteins | sample Lox_Sample_23_FD_206715 | JGI IMG/M metagenome (GOLD analysis project Ga0335074, IMG submission 206715) | Soil microbial communities from Loxahatchee National Wildlife Refuge, Florida, United States - Lox_Sample_2.3 | ecosystem: Environmental > Terrestrial > Soil > Wetlands | place: USA...
CGAGCTCCTCCGGCGCCTCATTGAGCAGCCGCCGGTAAGCCGCTACGGACTCATCCTGAGCCTCGCGCAGCTCGGCGTGCTGCAGCGGCATGTAGAAGAAGATCCTTTCCACGGGCGTCAGCGCCGCATCGGCGGCCGACTGCATTCCCGAGAGAGCCAACGCCAGTGCTTCCCGGTCGGTGGCGAAAGCCCGGCCGGTGCCGCGATAAACCTGTCGCGGGAACTGATCCAACAGCAGGATGAGGGAGAGGCGGCGGCGCGGGCTGTCGGCCCAGGTGGCGAGGGCACCTTCGGCCGCGCGCCCGATGAGAGTGCCGAAGCGCGAGCGGATGAGCTCATCGGCCCGCCGCTGCTGCTCCTCGGTGGCGGTGCCGAACCACAGCGAGAGCCGCGCCTGCACGCCCTCGGGCTTCAGCGGCAGCCTTCCGAACCAGAAGCGACGCACCTCGAGGGCCTCGTCCATGGCCGGATTATATTGAGTGGCACCTTACTCGCAGAGGCTTTCCAGGTAGCCTTGCGCCACCGGCGACAGGCGTTTCAACGCGAGCGCTCTCGCTCTCGGCGCATCGACGATGTACTCGAGTGGACCCGAGACCAGCATCTGGCGGATGCGCGGATGCCGCGCCGACGCCCTCGCCATTTTGTTGAGGACGGTGAAGCCGCGGTTGATCTTCTCGCGGGAGGCCCGGTTCTGCTCGATGGTGCGGGCCAGGTACTGTCCGAAGCGGGCGTAGAGAAAGTAATCATCATCCCCGACCTGAAAGCGCGCTTCGGCGAAGAAGTCGGGAAAGTTCTTCTCGAGATACGAATTGACGCTGCGAAGAGAGGGCTCACTGAGATCCGCTGACGCCAGACCTGGATCCCCAGGAAACGGGTCGCTGTCAGTCGGCGCTTGTCTCGTCTTCATCTCGCTCGTCACACCTCCGAGGTTGCGGACGGCGCGGATGTTGATCCAAGGTGACACGCAATGCAATACCCGCGCTCCCGAAAGAGGAACGCCGTCACCCGCAGCGCCGAGGGCGGTTGCGTGCCAATCAAAAAAAAAGCCGCCGGCTATGCGGCGGCTCAAATTTGAATTTGTCGATGTTCCGGTGAGTCGCTGTCAGCTTGCGTCACGGGCTCTATTTGACTCGGCTGAAACGCTGGGGCTTGCGCCCCGGCCCAATCTCAAAGGCCCGCGTGTCAATACACGCGCTGGATCGTTCCTGACAACCGCTGCAAAAGTTGCGGCCGCCTTGACCCGTGCCCGCGTCGACCTCCGGATTTCTGCGTCGTTATCCTCCGCAAGTATTGGCGTGTACGCATCACCCGATGCTCTCTCGGCTGAAATCATACCGATTCCAGCTTGACTTTATCGTTGTAATTGGGCAACAGCGGGACGTCCGCGAGCGGCAGCCACACTCCAAAGCGCGCGCCTTCGCCGTCCGGCAGATCGGAAGCCGCGACGCCGCCGCGGTGGTATTCCGCGATCAGTCGCACGATGTAAAGGCCTAGCCCGAAGTGCGGTCGGCTGTCGCTGCCGGTGCGTGACTGCCAAAGCGACTCGAAGAGCCGCCCACGCGCCTCGGGCACGAGCGGCGGCCCGGGGTTGTCGACTTCGAGCACGGCTGCGGCCGGCCCGCGCCTCAGGCGCACAATGATCGTGGCGCCGGCGGAGCTGAAGTCGACCGCATTGTCGATGAGCTTGTCGAGCAACTGCACGATCAGGTCGGGCGCACCGTCGATCTCGAGCGGCTCCGCGGGCAGCTCGGCCGCGAAGCGGCGCTGCGGAAATGCGACGCGGTACGCACTTACGGCGGAGCCGATCACCGGGACCAGATCGAAACGCAAGCGCTCCGCGCCGCCGATCGCTTCCTCCACCCGCGTGGCAGCGCCCATCGCAACGAGGATTGCGTTCAAGCGGTCGCTCCCCTGGCGCGCCCGCTCGAGATATTGACGCGCCGCGAGCGGCACGTCCTCGGCCTCGAGGTTCTCGAGCGAGGAGCGCACGATCGTGAGCGGAGTGCGGATTTCGTGCGCCAGCTTGCCGGCGAGCGAGCGCAGATAGCTGGTGTATTCGTCGAGTCGCCCGAGCAGTCGGGAGAAACTGCGCGCGACGTCCCCCAGCTCATCCGGGGCGGCCGTTTCCGGGAACTCGCTCACGAGCGTCTGTGGACTGATGCCGTCGAGTATCGCGCCCGGCGGTTTGGTGAGCGCCGACTCACTGGCGCGGCGCAGCCGCGAGAGGCGCAGCGCGAGCCAGGCGGCAAACGCGAATGTGACAATAACCAGCATCGCGCTCGTCACCAGGGTCCAGTCGAGCATACGGGTCAGCGCGCGATCGCGCAGTCCTTCCCAGCGGTTCGCGGCCTGCGTGACGTCGAGCTCGCCGATTACCGCGCGATGGCTGGCGTCGTAGATGGGAGCGTCGGAGGCGATGAACTGCGGCTCGCCGCTGCGGTCGACGAACCGTCGGTAGATTTGAGTCAGGATGCCGGGTGCCGGCGCCAGTACGCCCGGCACGGCGAGCTCGTCCGACTGCCCGAGGACCGCGCCGCCCGGCGTGGTCACCGACAGTCGCATTCCGGGCTGCATGAACTGCGCGAGGTACGGCATCAATGATGGCGATGCGACGATGAGCCGCCCGAGCGTGTGCAGATCGTCGCTGCGCAAAGTGCCGTAGCTCAGCGGATCGGCGCCCCGCTGGTCGCGATCATCGAGCAGCACGCCGAACTGCCGCCCGACCATCGAGAGCGGCATCGCGACCTCGATGTCATATCCGCCTTCATGCGGCTGCAGTGCGCCGACGATGCGTGGGTCCTCCACTGCGCTCTCCTTGCCGTATTCCCCGGCCTCGATGCGGCGCGCGAGGATGGGGCCCGGTCCGGTCAGCGCCAGAAAAACCTGCTGTTGCGCGCCCTGCGGATCCTCATAGCCGATCCAGACGCGATCCCCGAGCGCGGAAGAGTCGAGCGGATTGGCGCCGGGCGCATCGAAGACCAGACGCGGGTCGCGCACGTCGAGCAGCACGTAGAGCATCCGATCGTAGACGCCGGTCAGGAGACGGAAGCGGTGCGCGCCATTGCCGTAAGATCGCCACGCGCGCGGGTCATGCGGCCAGTCGTCCGGATAGCCGTCGATGTAGGGCGGAGCCGTCAGGACGAGCGGAGTCAGGTCGTAAGGGCCGAGGTTGGTAGGCGCGGAGTCATCGGCATTGCGGTAGAGCAGATTCATCCGGCCCTGCAACGAGGCGGCGATGCTTTCCGAGACGGCCTGCAGGGCGTGCTGTTCGCTTTCCCGCAGCGCGGTTTCCATTTCCCGGGCGTAGCGAATGCCGGTCCAGGGCAGCACGAGGGTCGCGAGGCCGAGCAGCAGCAGCTTCAGTCGCAGCGACATCGACGGCTCATTCGATCCAGCGGTAACCCATCCCGTAGACGGTCTGCAGCGCATCGAACGCCGGGTCGACGCTTTGAAACTTGCGCCGGATGCGTTTCACGTGCGAGGTGATGGTGTTGTCATCGAGCACGACGTTAGCGGCGTCCATCAGCTGCTGACGGTTCTTCACGTGCCCGGGATGACGCGTCAACGCATGCACGATCCAGAACTCGGTCAACGAGAGCAGCACCACCCTGCCATCCCACTCGACGCGCATCCGCTCGACGTCCAGAGCCAGCGGTCCACGGCGAATGATCTGCGCTTCATCCCCCGGAGGCTTGCGCAGCGCATCGACCCGGCGGAAGAGGGCGTTCACCCGCGCGATGAGGTGCGCCAGGCTGAGGTCCTTGGTGAGGAAGTCATCCGCCCCAAGGCGCAGTCCCGACACCGCATCGAGCTCCGAATCGCGGGCGGTGAGAAAGATGATCGGCAGCTCGGCCGAGAGCGCCCGCAGCTGCCGGCAAAGCTCGAAGCCTCCTTCCGGCTCGTCCTCGAGGGAGATGTCGATCACCGCGAGATCCGGCAGGCGTGCCGCAAAGGCGGCCATGGCCTGGGCGCGATCGCCGTAGGTACGCACCTGGTAACCCTCGCGCGTAAATGCCGCCGCGTAGTTGTCGCGAATGGCCGGCTCGTCTTCCACGATGGCGATGAGGCGCTTCATGCTGGGATTATAGGGGTATGAGACTCGTCGCTTGCGGCCATGGTGGTGGTTCGGCTGCGCTGGTATCGTCCGCTCACGTATGAAGATACCCGAGATCCTGATCGTCGAGACCGTCCACCAGCCTGGAAGCCTCGCCAAGGTGCTGCAGGTGATCGCCGAGGCCGGGCTCACCATCGAGCATTTGACCGCGTTGCGCCGCCACCAGGGGCGCACGCTGTGGGAGATCACGCTCGAGATGGACGAGGAGGCCGACCGCAGTCTCTATGAGCGGATCGACCGGCTGCCGGCGGCTCGTTTCATGGGCAAGTCCGACCGCGTCTTCAATCGCCACCGTGGCGGCAAGATACGCACGGTCGCGAGCCTCCCCATCAACACCCGGCAGGTGCTGCGCGATATCTATACACCCGGCGTGGCGAGAGTGTGCCTCGCCATTCAGAAGGACCCGCAGGCCGCCCACGAGTTCACCAGCATCGACCATACCGTGGCTGTGGTGACCAACGGCACGGCGGTTCTCGGACTCGGCAACATCGGCCCGCTCGCCGGGCTGCCGGTCATGGAGGGCAAAGCGGCGCTGTTCGCCGACCTCGTCGGTTTATCCGCGGTGCCGATCCTCATCGAGGAGCAGCGGCCGGATCAGGTGGCGGACACGGTCGCCCGCATCCATCTTTCCTTCGGTGCCATTCAGCTCGAGGACTTCGCCGCGCCGGAGTGCTTCGAGATCGAACGGCTGCTGCGGGCGAGGCTGCAGAAGCCGGTGCTGCACGATGACCAACATGGCACGGCGGTAGTGGCGCTCGCGGCGTTGACCAACGCCGCACGGCGCGCGGGGAAAAGCTGGGAGCAAAGCGTGATCGGGCAGATCGGGCTCGGCGCGGCGGGCCTCGGAATCGTGCGCCTGCTGCGCGCGGGTGGCGCGCAGCGCGTGCTCGGTGCGGACCGCAACCCGGATGCGGTGGCGCGCCTCGTGGCGTTGGGAGGAGAGGGCGCTACCCTGGAATCCATCATGCAGCGCGCCGACATCGTGATCGCGACCACCGGGGTGAAAGGCCTGATCAGGCCGGAATGGGTGCGCCCGGGACAGGTGATCCTGGCGCTATCGAACCCCGATCCGGAGATCGAGCCGCTCGCCGCCAAGGAGCGCGGGGCAGCGTTTGCGGCCGACGGTAAGGGGATCAACAACGTGCTCGCCTTCCCGGGTCTTTTCAAAGGCGCACTCGCGGCTCGTGCCGCGCGCTTCACCGATGCGATGCTGATGGCCGCCGCGCGTACCATCGCCGAGCTGGCCGACGGCGATGCCCTGGTGCCGGACCCGCTCGACAAGGCCATGCACGAGCGGGTCGCCGCCGCCGTGCAGCAGGCCGCGGCTCACTAGCGGCTTAGGCCGCAACCGCCTCCGGTCCCATGAAGCCCTTCAGCTTGCCGAGCGCGTTTGACTCGATCTGACGGATCCGCTCCGCCGAGATGCCGTACTTGTCGGCGAGCTCGTGCAGCGTCGCCTTGTCTTCGCTCATCCAGCGACATTGCACGATGTCGCGGCTGCGCTCATCCAGCTGCTCGAGCGCATCGTGCAGCCGGGCCGAGGAGTCATCCTCCCACTCCGCGCTCTCGACCCGCTCCGCCGGGTCGGCGTTCGGCGCCGGCAGATAGGCGGCGGGACTGTAGGTCTCCTCTTCCTCCGTTTCCGGCGTCGGGTCGAAGGACAGATCACGCGCCGCCAGGCGCTTCTCCATTTCGGTCACTTCCGTCGGAGTAACACCGAGCTCGCGCGCAACGGCCGCGGTTTCCTCCGCGGACAGCCAGGTCAGGTTCTTCTTCATACGACGCAGGTTGAAGAAGAGCTTGCGCTGCGCCTTGGTGGTGGCGATCTTCACCAGGCGCCAGTTCCGCAGCACGTACTCATGAATCTCCGCCCGGATCCAATGGACGGCGAAGGACACCAGGCGCACATTGAGCGCCGGATCGAACCGCTTCACCGCCTTCATCAGCCCGACGTTCCCTTCCTGGATGAGATCGCCGACCGGCAATCCGTAACCGCTGTAGCCGCGCGCGATGTGCACCACGAAGCGCAGGTGTGACAGCACCAGCTTGCGGGCGGCGTCGAGGTCGTTCCGAGAGCGAAAGCCCTCGGCCAGCTCGCGCTCCTCGTCCCGGCTCAGCACCGGAATTCGGCTCACGCGATCGAGGTAGGCATCCAGGCTCCCGACCGGACCGGCGAGCGCCAGATCCCCGGGACGGGCAATCAATGCGGTATTTGCGGTCATGCAGTCTCCAGGTTCATCAGGCAAGCATTTTAGCACTCGTGCCATTTGAGTGCTAAGGCGCGCGGAAGTTCCCCAGGCGCACCCCCTTTTCCCCTTGTGGCACAGCAGCTTGCACCGTTCCGGCCGCCGCTGGCATCCCTCTTCAGAGGGGTCGCTCACCCCATCTGGAGGACCACCTTGCCCTGAGAGCGGCCCTGTTCGAGCTGGGTCTGAGCTTCCCGCGCCTCCGCAGCGCTCGATCTCGCCCGCGACGTCACGGCCGAGCACCTTCGGCCGACATTTTCCAGGCGCGGGTTGGCGGATTTGCGTAGTCTGCGCGTCCCGGTAGAGTCGCGGTGGAGACGAGCTGCATGCAGGCGCGGACCTCGGAGAAGATCGAGCAGACTACGGCGGCGATCGCAATGCCCGCCCGCTATGATCGTTTCGGCCGCAGGCTGGTTTTGCCGATCGACTAGCGCGCCGATGCCGGAGCTGCCCGAGGTCGAGACCACGCGCCGGGGCCTGGAGCCGCACGTTGCGGGACGGCGGATCGTGAAGCTCACGGTGCACGAGCCGCGGCTGCGCTGGCCGGTGCCGGACGATCTGCCGGCGAAGCTGGCGGGTCAGCGGATCACCGGCACGGGCCGGCGCGCCAAGTACCTGCTGATCACGCTCGAGTCCGGCACGCTCCTCGTGCATCTCGGCATGTCGGGAACGTTGCGCGTGCTGGCCGCGGACACGCCGCGCATGGCACACGATCACTACGACCTGCTGCTCGAGTCGGGCCGCACGTTGCGATTCAACGATCCACGCCGCTTCGGCAGCCTGCACTATACGAGCGAGGATCCGCGGCAGCATCCGCTGCTCGCGCGGCTCGCGCCCGAGCCCTTCGACCGTGCGTTCGATGCCGAGTACCTGTGGCGGATCACGCGCCGGCGCCGGGCGTCGATCAAGCAGGTATTGATGAACAGCCGCCTCGTTGTCGGCGTGGGCAACATCTACGCCAGCGAGGCGCTCTTTCGGGCGAGGATCCGGCCGCGCCGGCAGGCGCGGAGTCTGTCGCGGAAGGAGGTCGTGCGGCTCGCGAAAGCGGTGCGGGCGGTTCTGTCGATGGCGATCAGAGTCGGCGGCACGACGCTCAGGGATTACGTCGGGGCGGATGGAGAGCCGGGCTATTTTCGGCAGAAGTTGTATGTATACGAGCGCGCGGGCAAGCCGTGCCGGGTGTGTCGTGCGCCGATCCGGCAGATCAGCCAGCAGGGAAGGTCGACGTACTACTGTCCGACATGTCAGAAATGATGGACCCGAGCGCATCACAAAATATCTCTTGGCCAGACCGCCGTGAACCCATCCCTGGGGGCTCGCGCGCCGGCTGTCCTGCCGGCGAGCGTCTGGCCAAGAGACATTTTGCGCTGCGCTCTATTTCACTTTCCGGTGCTTCTTGAGCTCGGCCTCGACGATCGGGTGCACGAACTCGTGCACGTCGCCGCCCAGCACCGCGATTTCGCGCACCAGCGAGGAGGAGATGAAGGTGAACTGCTCCTGTGGGGTCAGGAATACCGTCTCAATGTCGCGGTCGAGATGACGGTTCATGTTGGCGAGCTGGAATTCGAACTCGAAGTCCGAGACGGCGCGCAGGCCGCGGATGATCACGGCACCGTGGTGTTTGCGCGCGAATTCCACCGTCAGCTCCGAGTAACCCAGCACCTCCACGTTCGTCAGGTCATCGAGCACCCGGCGCGCCAGATCGATGCGCGCATCGAGCGCGAACATGGGAACCTTGTTGGGATTCGAGGCGATGGCCACGACGACGCGGTCGAAGATACCGGCGGCCCGGCGCACCAGATCGTGGTGGCCATTGGTGATCGGATCGAAGGTGCCCGGATAAATGGCATTGCGGCTCATGCGCTGCTCTTCCCCCTCGCGGCTCGCGAGTAGAGATGATACCCGACCTCACCGGCCCGCTTCTCCTTGAGGGCGGTCCAGACCGGCGGAACGAGTGGGGGTGCGTCGGCCGCAGATTCGACGTAAACGAGCGCATCGGGGGTTAGCCAGCCGCCGTGCTCGAGGCGCGCCGAGGTGCCCGCGAGTAACCCCGAGGCGAATGGCGGGTCGAGAAACACGATATCGAACGGCGCCGGTGTGCGCTCGAGAAAGGCACGGGCGTCGATGTGCTCGACACGCGCCTCCTGGCCGCCCCACTCCGCCAGCCGTGCGGCGATCTCGCGCGCCGCCGCGGCGTCACGCTCGACGAAGGTGACGTGCGCAGCGCCACGAGAGAGCGCCTCGAGACCGAGCGCGCCACTGCCGGCGAAGAGATCGAGGCAGCGCGCGCCGGGAACGCGGGCTGCGAGCCAGTTGAACAGCGTCTCGCGCACGCGATCCGGCGTGGGGCGGATCTCCGCCGAGGGCGGAAAGCGCAGGCGCCGCCCGCGCCAGCTGCCGCCGATGATGCGCAGCGTTCGCGCGGCGCGGCTCAAGGGACTGCTCTCACGCGGCTACGATACACTACCGACAGACAAATCCATGTTCGGACGCAAACCCAAAGACGGCGCCGCCGAGGCCGAGGAGCGGCAGGGCTTCCTCAAGCGGCTGCGCAATCGGCTGAACCGCGGCAACTCCTGGCTCACCTACGATCTGGCCAACCTCTTCCGGGGGCGGCAGGTCGATGCGCAGATCCTGGAGGAGCTCGAAACGCGCTTACTGACCGCCGATGTGGGCGTCGAGGCTACCGAGGACATCCTCGCGAACCTGCGCAAGCGTGTGGCTCGCCAGGAGCTCGCCGACGTCGAAGCGCTCGTCAACGCGCTGCGTGATGCGATCGTGGAGATCCTCGATCCCTGCGCCCGACCGCTGGTGATCGACGGCAGCCGCAGGCCTTTCGTGATCCTGGTGGTGGGTGTCAACGGATCCGGCAAGACGACCACCATTGGCAAGCTCGCGCGACACCTCGCGGACGAGGGCCGCAGCGTCACGCTCGCCGCCGGGGACACCTTTCGCGCCGCGGCGATCGAGCAATTGCAGGTGTGGGCCGAGCGTGCCGGCGCGGCGTTCATCGCCCAGCGCGCCGGCGCCGATCCCGGCGCCGTCGTGTTCGATGCGCTGCAGTCGGCGCGCTCGCGGGGGGCGGATGTCCTGTTGGCGGACACCGCCGGGCGGTTGCACAGCCAGTCGCACCTGATGGAGGAGCTGAAGAAGGTGAAACGCGTCGTGCAGCGTGTCGAGCCTTCCGCCCCGCACGAAGTGCTGCTGGTCCTCGACGCCAACCAGGGTCAGAATGCGCTCTCACAGGCCATTCAGTTTCACGAGGCGATCGGCGTGACCGGCATTGCCCTCACCAAGCTCGACGGCACCGCCAAAGGCGGTATCGTGATCGCCATTGCGCGCCGCTTAGGTCTCCCGATCCGCTTCATCGGCATCGGCGAGCAGGCGCAGGACTTAGGCGAATTCGACGCGCGCGCATTCGCCACCGCACTGGTCGAGGGGCCACGCGAGCAATGATCGAATTCGAGCGCGTCAGCAAGCGCTATCCCAACGGACGGGAAGCCCTCACCAACGTCAGTTTCAGGATCGAGAGCGGCGAGATGGTATTCCTCACCGGCCGCTCGGGCGCCGGCAAGAGCACGGTGCTCAAGCTCGTGGCGCTGCTCGAGCGGCCGACGCGCGGGACCGTGACCGTCAACGGCAAGAGCACGGGCGCGCTGAGGGCGCGTCATATTCCAGCGTTCCGCCGCCACGTCGGCGTTGTGTTTCAGGACCATAAGCTCCTGGCCGACCGGCCGGTGTTCGACAACGTCGCGCTGCCGCTGGTCGTAGCCGGCGCGCCGCTCAAGGAGATCGACAAGCGGGTGCGCGCCGCTCTCGATCAGGTGGGCCTCCTCGGCAAGGAGCGTATGCTTCCTTCGGAGCTCTCCGTCGGCGAGCAACAGCGTGTCGGTATCGCGCGGGCCGTGGTCAGCAAGCCGCCGCTCATCATCGCCGATGAGCCGACGGGCAACCTCGATCCCGAGCTCTCGCTGGAAGTGATGCGCCTCTTTCGACGCTTCAGCGACGTCGGCGTCACGGTACTCGTCGCGACCCACGATCAGCACATCGTGCGTGAGCTCGCCATGCGTGAGATCGTGCTCGCGAGTGGCGAGGTCCAGAGCGGCGGGGCCGACTCGCTGCCGCATCTGGTTGCCCGGCGATGAGCTTGGGCGTCTTCGGCACGCGCCACGCACAGGCCCTGCTCGGCTCCCTGGGGCGCCTGAGGCGCAATCCGTTCGCCACAGTGCTGACGCTGCTCGTCATCGGCCTGGCGCTCGCGCTGCCGGCGGCGCTCGGTCTTTTCATCATCAACGCGCAATCGGCCACGGGCGATTTCGGCCACGCAGTCGACATGTCGGTGTATCTGAAGTCCGGTGTGCCGCTCGCGAAGGCGCAGCAGCTTGCGAATGATGCGCGCCAGCGTTCCGGCGTCGCGCAGGTGGTGGTGATTTCGGCGGATGAGGGGCTAGAGGAATTTCGCAAGTACTCGGGATTCGGCGCGGCGCTCGATGCGCTGCAGACCAATCCTCTGCCGAATGTGCTGCGCGTGGTGCCCGAGCGTGCGGCCAGCAGCTCGGCGGACCTCGAGTCGCTGCGCGATTATTTTGCCGCCTGGCCCGAGGTCGACGTGGTGCAGCTCGATACGGAATGGGTGCTGCGCTTCAACGCCATTCTCGAGGTGCTGCGGCGGTTGGTGCTCATCGCCGCCGTGCTGCTCGGCGCCGGAGTGCTCGCGGTGGTTGGCAACACCATTCGCCTGGAGATCCTCAACCGACGCGCGGAGATCGAAGTCACCAAGCTCGTCGGCGGCTCGAACGCGTTCGTGCGCCGGCCGTTCCTCTATACCGGGCTCATCTATGGGGTGGGCGGGGCGGTGCTCGCCTGGGCGATTCTCGAGGCCGCGGTGCTGGTGCTCGATCAGCCGGTGGCGACGCTCGCGCAGCTCTATGGCAGCCGCTATGCGCTGCAGGGTCCGTCAGGTCAGGTGCTCGGCACCCTCTTCGGCGGTGGGATGGCGCTCGGCTGGCTCGGGGCGTGGATTTCGGCCCACCGCCATCTCCGTAGCATCGAGCCGCGATGATTCCCTTGGCGCAAAGGCGCCGGCGGCTACTTGATCTTGGTCTCTTTGTAGGCCACGTGCTTGCGCGCCACGGGGTCGAACTTGCGCACCTCGAGCTTATCGGGATGCAGGCGCTTGTTCTTCGTGGTCACGTAGAAGTGGCCGGTGCCAGCCGAAGAGAGCAGCTTGACCTTCTCGCGCATGGGGGCTCCTTCAGACCTTCAGGCCTTGGGCACGAAGCTCGGCAACGACCTTGTCGATGCCTTTCTTCTCGATCGTGCGCATGCCGCGCGTGGACACGCGCAGCGAGACCCAGCGCTTTTCGGCCTCGAGCCAGAACCGCTGGGTGTGCAGGTTCGGCAGGAAGCGACGTCGCTTCTTGTTGTTCGCGTGGGAGACGCGGTTCCCGACGGCGGGGCCCTTGCCGGTGATCTCGCAGACGCGCGACATATGAATCGACCTTGAAATTCAGCCACTTGGATGCGGGGTGCCCATGACGGCCATAGGCCACCACGCGGGAGCCGAGCTTTATACCAGCCCGATGCATTCGGAACAAGTCTGCCAGGTCCCTTGCTGCGGCCTGCGCCAGAGGGCAGCGGTGTCCCGGGCTGCCGGGCAACGCTACAGTAGGCCGTGCTCGGCGAAAAATGTTGAGCGCAACATTTTACGCGGGAGCGGGACTGCTTTGATATGTGGACTTGCCTCGCTCCTGCAGCCGCGGGAGCGAGGCTACGCGCCATTCAGCTCCACATTTTCCTGGTAGGCGCCTCAAGCCGGACGCACTCAACCCGCGTTCGCATAGCTCGGGGATGCCTTGGTAGCCTCGAAGACCGTATAGGGTGGATGAGGATGCTCGCGCACCTTTCCAAAGATGCTCCTCAGCTTGTTTCGGTACCAGGCCTGTCGCTGCGTGACCATCCACAGCGTGCCGCCCACCAGGAGTCGATTAAAGCCCTTGTGGATAAAGTGCTTCGGAACCCGGAAGTCGGCGTGATACGGCGGATTACACAGGATCTGTGTAAATCCAGCCTCCTGAAAGTCGTTGAACCCATCGCTCTGTACGACCGCTAAGCGCTCCAGCCCGTTAAGACGGGCGTTCCTGGTCGCGACTTCGATTGCGAGCGGGTCGTTGTCGAGCAAGAACACTCGTGCTGCTCCAATCAGCTTCGCCGCCACGATCCCGACGATGCCGCAGCCGCAGCCGAGATCCAGCACCTTGTCTTTCGAGGACAGCTGCACACACGACAGCATCGCAAGCGTGCCGGCATCGATCTCGCGAGGTGAAAACAGGCGTGGGTCGGTGTCCAGGGCCACGTCGACGCCGGCGACATTGGCGCGAATCACGATGACAAGCCTCCTTCTCCGACTTGAGGTGCTCGCCCGTACTCTGGACGGGAGAGCACCACGAAACTACCTACATCCGACGCAGCCAACCGACAAGACCAACCACGCAGCTCGATCAGGTAGCGCTGGTAGTCGCGCTGCAGAGCGGCGTGGCGGCCACCCTCAGGCTCGGGCCGCAGGCGGGCCTCTGGCGCGCAGGTACCGACTATAGGCACGACGGCTCCCTGCGAACCGAAAAAGCCGGGACCTGGGGGAGCACTCGCGCGCGAACACGCGCTCCAACTGCCGCGCGGAATAGTGGCGCAAAGATCCAGTGACATGATGATCTCCTGCTGGGGAAGGAGATCGGGAACCTACTCCGTATGCGAAAATGTGGAGTTAAAGCCGGGGAACCTCGCTCCCACGGCTGCCAGAGCGAGGTCGCTGCACATATCAAAGCAGTCCCGCTTCGGCGAACGAGTAGCACCCGCCGTCGCCCACGATGATGTGATCGACGATCCGTACGTCCATGAGGGTCAGGAGGTCCTTCAAACGGCGGGTGATGAAGTCGTCCGCGGGGCTCGGCTCGAGGACGCCCGAGGGATGATAGGTTTCATTTCTCGGTGTAACCACCATTTATTCGCCTGGGCTTGGCCAATACAGTGCCGCACACTGCTTGAGTAGCCCCGGCCTCTGTCAGAGGCGAG
>Ga0335074_10009733_pt1 | contig 13431 bp, 11 predicted proteins | sample Lox_Sample_23_FD_206715 | JGI IMG/M metagenome (GOLD analysis project Ga0335074, IMG submission 206715) | Soil microbial communities from Loxahatchee National Wildlife Refuge, Florida, United States - Lox_Sample_2.3 | ecosystem: Environmental > Terrestrial > Soil > Wetlands | place: USA...
CGCGTTACTGGTGTAGTTCTTGGCGTTGTTAATGGCGAAGTGCCGGAATGTCAGGTTCTGGACGCCGTCGGAAGCGGCAACACCACTGTTGACGGTGATGACGGGAGCATTGGAGTAGGGAATCAATGTGGTGGAATAAACGCCTCGGCCGTCGAGGGTAAATCCGAGGGCCTGGGTGATCACCAGATTGATCGCACAGGTTCCGGAGGGGAGCTGGACCATGGCCGCCGCGCTGTTTGCCGTTTTAAGGGCGTTTTCAAGCGCGGCCGAGTCGTCGGTGACTCCGTCGCATTTCACGCCGTAATCGCGGGCGTCGATGTAGTTGTTCGGGACCGTAAAACCGTCGTTGGCCCGCGGACCCACTTGTGCCAGCGCGAAAGATCCCGCAAGGGTAACGATGAGACTCCAGATGAGTTGGGCAGCGAATGGTTTCATGCCGGCTGATCCTTCCGTGCGCAGGGTAGTCGGAAACAGGAAGCGAGGCAAGCCGTGGTCATCGGGACGCCTGTGCAAAAGGGAACAGCGATCACCATTGCGTCGATCTGAGATTGGGTTGGACGCCGCCTCGCTGCGCGAGTGTAGTTAACAGAATATCTGTTATCGGACATTTCAAATACAGGCGACTGGAATGCCCTTCGCCCTTTGACGCCCTGTGGCTTCCTCTTCGGATAGCTCGATCTGGCACGAAAAGAGCGGTTCCCGCATGTATGATGTTCGGGAATCGTATGGATTGGCAGGCCTTCTTCCTGACGCTGCGTCTGGCGGGATTGACGACGGCGATCCTCATGCTGGTCGCGGTGCCTCTCGCGGCGCTGCTGGTGCTGGGGCGCGGGCGATGGCTGGCAGCGCTGGAAGCTGTGGCCGCCCTGCCCCTGGTTCTGCCGCCCACAGTGCTGGGGTTCTTCCTGCTGGTCCTGCTGGGACCGCGCACGGCGTTCGGGCGAGGGATCGCGGCCATGCTTGGCCACCCTCTTGCCTTCTCCTTTTCCGGGCTGGTGGTTGGCTCGGTCATCTACAGCTTTCCTTTTGCCGTGCAACCGCTCGTGGCCGGATTTGCTGCCGTGAATCCCGCGCTGGTGGATGCGGCGCGGCTGCTGGGAGCCGGATCGGTGCGGGTGGTCCTTACACTGCTGGCACCTCTGGCGCGCCGGTCGTTGATGGCGGCGGCGGTGCTCAGCTTCCTGCACACGGTGGGCGAGTTTGGCGTGGTGCTGATGCTCGGCGGCGATATTCCGGGGGCGACGCGGACGCTTTCCATCGTGCTCTACAACCAGGTGGAGAACTTCGACTACGCCGCTGCCGGGCGGACGGCGGCGGTCCTGCTGAGCCTGAGCCTGGCAGCGCTGGTGGCCGTGTACGCCGTCGGGCAGGCACGCAGGGGGTCCCGTGCTTGAACTCGCGCTTAATGCGCGGCGGGGCGCGTTCCGGCTGGAGCTGGCCTGCCGGCTGGCGGCGAGCTGGACTGTCGTCTTCGGGCCTTCGGGAGCGGGCAAAAGCACACTTCTACGGCTGCTGGCCGGCCTCGATCGCGAGAGCGCGCGCGACGGAAATGTTCGTGTGATTCATGATGAAAACGTCATAACAGATTCATATACAAACACTTGGTTGGCTCCAGGACGACGAAAAACAGCCCTGGTGGCGCAACAGCCCGCACTCTTCCCTCACCTGAGCGTTCGGTCCAATGTCGCGTTTGGGATTGCGCACCTGCCGCGCGGCGAGCGGGAAGAGCGGGTGCACCAGATGCTCGAGCTGGTAGGCGGACTGGAACTGGTAGACCGGCATCCGCGCGGGCTCTCCGGGGGCGAGGCGCAGCGGGTGGCGCTGGCACGGGCCCTGGCTACCGGGCCAAAGCTGCTGCTACTGGACGAGCCATTCTCGGCGCTGGATGGGACGGCGGCCGATGCCCTGCTCGACCGGCTGCACGCGTGGGTGAAGGCGCATGGCGTGCAGGCGATCCAGGCCACGCACGATGCGACCGACGCGTTCATAATCGGGGCGGAAGTCGTTCTGTTACACGAGGGACGGCTGGCGGCACAGGGACCAGCCGAGATCGTTCTTGCCCCTGAACGAACGCGCTTGCTGGGCTGGCTTAGCACACAGACGTAGCTAAACCGCCGCAATCACCAGCAACGTGGCGTCGTCCCGGAAATGGCCGCCGCAGAATGCGTCCACGCGATCAAGGAGAAGGCTGTTTAACTCCGCGGCCGGACGCTGCCACTCCGATTGCGCCAGGGCAGCGATCCTCGATTCGCTGAATTCCTCATCTCCGGGTCCTTCCGCCTCGGAGATTCCGTCCGTGAACAAGAGCAGGCGGTCACCCCGCTCCAGTTCCACCGTCCCCTCTTCGTAATTCCATGAGGGAAACACGCCGAGGACTGCGCCGCCCGAATTGAGCGTCGCTGCCCTACCGGCCTTCACCAGAATCGGCTCAAGATGGCCGGCGTTGCAATAGGCGAAGGATCGCGTCTCAGAATCCAGAATCCCAAAGAGGAATGTGACGAACTTGCCGACGGCAATGTTCTCGCAGAGGAGCCGATTGACCTTGTCGCACAGTACCGCCGGCGTGACCCCTTCTGCTGCGAAGGCGCGCACGGCCGCCTGCACATTGGCCATGAGCAGCGCGGCTGATACACCCTTGCCCACCACGTCGGCGATGCAGAGCCCCATCCGGCGTTCGCCGAGGCGAAAGACGTCGAAGTAATCGCCGCTCACTTCGAGAGCCGGACGCCAAGCCGCGGAAATCTCGAATCCGCTCAATTGCGGGACCGCTTTGGGCAGCAGTGATTCCTGAATCTCGCGAGCACGTAGCAATTCCTGTTTCTGGACCTGAATCTCCTCTGCGCCCCTCTCAACGCTTCTCTGCAATTCCAGGTTGCGCTGTTCCAGCCGCTCCCTGGTGATGCGATAGGCGAAAACGCTCATGCTGAAAACGATGATGATTACCATCGGGAACTTCCAATTTGCAGCTAGATATTCGCCCAGCGGCGGATGAGACGACGGCGCGATCCCCCAGACGATGGTGCTGCACAAAACGTATACCGGGCCGACAATCGCCAGAAGCAACCCCCAGAATGTGATCCAGTTCCACGGGAACGGCCGGCTCCAGTAAACGCGCCCAAGAGCCCGCATGGCGGGGGCAACCAGGTTCCCGAACAACAACGCATAGAGAACGATGGTGAGTGGATTGACTTCCTGACCGGTGGCCCAGAAGACAGCGGCCGCGATGGCGGCAACGGCCAGGAAGACCACCTGCTCGCGCAGGAAATAGTTCAGCGACTTGCGGCTGATTTTCACGGCGTTGCGTTCTGCCAGGATGGCTCTGGCAGTGAATTCTAGGACGCAGGTGCGGGTGAATCCGTACCCGCCGTCACTCCATGTAGGGCGGACGCTTTCGCTTAGAAGCCGAGGAAGACAGGTTCGGGCTGGAGGACAACGCCGAAGCGCTGCTCGACGGCGGACTTGATCCGCGCGGCCAGTTCGAGGATCTCGCCCGCGGTGGCGCCGCCGCGGTTGATCAGCGCCAGGGTGTGACGCGAGGAAATTCCGGCGTTGCCGGAGGCGTAGCCCTTGCTGAAACCCACCTGTTCGATGAGCCAGGCGGCGGGCAGCTTGACGTGGCCTTCGGATCCTGCAGGAAAGCGCGGAGGTTCTTTGCCGGCTGCAAAGGCGATCTGGTCGGCCTGGTCCTCGGTGACGATGGGGTTCTTGAAGAAACTGCCGGCGCTGCGGCGGTCGGGATCGCCCTCGACAAGGAACATTCCCTTTCCTCGGCGGATGCGGCGTACGGCTGCGGCTACCTCCGGCAGGCTGGGATGCGCGTCGGGGCCGAACTCGCGTTGCAGGTCGGCGTAGCGGAGCGTTGGCGCACCGCAGCGCTTCAACTGGAAGCAGACGCGGGTAATGATGAAGCGGCCGCGATCTGCGGAGTTGAAGCGGCTCTTGCGATAGGAGAAGCTGCAATCTTCGGCGCTCAGCTCGATCATTTGGCGCTCGCGCGTGTCGAAGGCGCGGACACGGCCGATGACCTGGGCGACCTCCTGGCCGTAGGCGCCGACATTTTGCACCGGCGTACCGCCCACGGTGCCCGGGATGCCTGCCAGGCATTCGATGCCGGCGCAGTTCTCGTCCACGGCGCGCTGGACAAAGGTGTCCCAGTCTTCGCCGGCCTCGACCCGGAAAACCACGGCGGAGTCGCCGATGTCCTGCTCCTGAATGCCCTTGAGAGCGATATGAAGGACCAGGCCGGACAACCCGCCGTCGGCGATGAGCACGTTGCTGCCGCCGCCGAGGACGAAGAGCGGAATAGCGTGGCCGCGGGCCCACTCGGAGGCTTCGACGATCTCGCCTTCCGATTGGGCGCGGACGAACCAGCGCGCTGGGCCGCCGATGCCGAAAGTGGTATACGGCGCAAGCGGCTTGTTCTCTTCAAGCTGCATCCACTCAAGGCTACATCTTCATTTCCGGTAGAATGGTGACAGGCGTTACCGCCGGAGGTTTATTCAGAATGTACCCAGAATTGATGGTGATTCCCATGCGCGAGGAACTTGTGCGCGCCGGAATTCAGGAAACAAAGACTGCCGAGGAAGTGGACGCGGCGGTGAGCCAGCCGGGAACGACGCTGGTGGTGGTCAACTCGATCTGCGGCTGCGCCGCCGGCAAGATGCGCCCCGGCGTACGGCTGGCGCTGGCCAATACGGCTAACCAGCCCGACCGCAAGATCACGGTGTTTGCCGGCCAGGACCGCGAGGCCACGGAGCGCGCGCGGAGCTACTTCGAGGGCAACCCTCCCACGTCACCGGCGATTGCCATCCTCCGCGACGGCAAGCTGGTGTACCTGATGCAGCGCTTCATCATCGAGCAGGCCACGGCGCAGCAGATCGCCGGCGAGCTGATCCGGGCATTCGATGAGTTCTGCGCGAAGACGACGGCCTAACTAAGGGCAGCTCCCAGCCGCTAGCTTCTAGCGAGCTCTCAGCCCCTTTTCATTACTGAAACGGCCTCCTTTGCGGAGGCCGTTTGGTTTTTCCGGGATCAAGCGCAATCTCAGTCCCCTGCTGCCACCTTCGCGGCCAGATTGCGCCGCACCTTGCTGTGCCTGCGGCTGTAGCCGAAGTAGATGAACAGTCCGAAGACCAGCCAGCTTCCAAAACCTATCCACGCAGGGCGATCGAGCGAGACCATCAGCGCCACGGAGACGATCATGCCGCAGATGGGCACCACCGGGACCCATGGAGTGCGGAAGGGACGCGGCATCTCCGGATGGCGCACGCGCATGACCCACACGCCGAGCGACACGATAGTGAAGGCCAGCAGCGTGCCCAGGCTGACCAGCTCGCCCAGCAGCGTGATGGGGAAGAACGCGGCCAGCGCGGCGGCGAAGATGCCCACGACGATGGAGGTAATCCAGGGCGTGCAGAAGCGGGGATGAAGCTTGCCCACCCAGGGCCAGAGCAGGCCGTCTTTGGACATGGTATAGAGAACGCGCGACTGGCCCAGCATCATCACCAGCATCACCGAGGCGAGACCGGCGATGGCGCCGAGGTCAATGAGGATAACCGCCCAGCGCACGCCTATGGCGACGGCGCCGTCGGCTACGGGAGCAGGCACGTTGAGGCGGGTGTATGAGACCACTCCGGTGAGCAGGCCGGCCACCAGGATGTAGAGAGTGGTGCAGATGATGAGCGACCCAAGGATACCGAAGGGCATGTCCTTCTGAGGGTTGCGCGCTTCCTGGGCGGCGGTGGAGACGGCGTCGAAGCCGATGTACGCGAAGAAGACCACGCCCGCTCCGCGCATGATGCCGGACCAGCCGAACTGGCCGAAGTGGCCCAGGTTTTTGGGGATGAAGGGGTGCCAGTTCGTCATCATGTGCTGCCAGTTGGCGAAGGCGAAGGTAGCGGCCAGCCCGATGAAGATCAGCACCACCGAGACCTTGATCATGACTGCAGCGCTGTTAAAGTTGGCGGACTCCCGGACGCCGACCACCAGCACGATGGTGATGACGATGAGGGCCGACAGGGCGAAGATGTCCACCTGCGCGGAGAAGGGATGGCCGAAGAGCGTAACAGCCAGGTGCGGGTTTGGATTGAAGGGGAGCGTGACGCCAAAGAAGCTCACCAGGTTGCTGACAAAACCACCCCAACCTACGGCCACGGTAGCGGCGCCGAAGGCGTATTCCAGCACCAGTGCCCAGCCGATAATCCAGGCTACCAGCTCGCCCATGGTGGCGTAGCCGTAGGTGTAGGCCGAGCCGGCGATGGGCATCATCGACGCGAACTCGGCGTAGCAAAGGCCGGCGAAGACGCAGCCGATGCCGGCGATGATGTACGAGATGACGATGGCCGGACCGGCGAATTGTGCTGCGGCCGTGCCGGTGAGCACAAAGATGCCCGCCCCGATGATGGCGCCAATGCCCAGCGTGATGAGGTTGATGGGGCCGAGCGCGCGTTTCAGCGAGTGCCCACCCTCGCCTTCGCCCTGCGCCTCCGCAAGGATGGTGTTGATAGGCTTGGTGGCAAAGAGTCCCTTAGACATGCGCGTCCTCCGGGGAAACAGAGATGAGTTTGGCGGCCCGCAGCGGGCTTTGGCTTTGATCCTTACACGGAATTGCGAGCAATGAGGGACTCCCTCCCGAAACAGGTTCCATGGAACACAATCTAGGTTTGTGGCGACTCCCGGTGGGATCGGCGCGACCACAGGAAATAGACGGGTATTCCCAGCAGAACCAGCACAAATCCCGGCCAGGTGTACTGGGGTTTGTATCGCAATAATACGATACAGATCCATCCTGCCATCACAATATAGAGCGCGGGCAGCACCGGGTAGCCGAAGGCGCGGTAGGGGCGCGGCGCCGCCGGCCATTTGAAGCGCAAAACGAACAGGCCCAGGATCGTCAGAATGTAAAAGAGGACCACGGAAAACATGATGTAGTCGAGCAACTGGCTGTAGGTCCCGCTCAAACACAGGAGCGCGGTCCAGACGGCCTGCACCACCAGCCCGGCGACCGGTGTGTGGTACTTCGGGTGCAATTTGCCTACGCTGTTGAAGAACAGGCCGTCGCGGCTCATGGCGTAGTAGACGCGTGCGCCGGCCAGCGTGAGCCCGTTAGCGCAGCCGAAGGTGGAGATGAGGATGGCTGCCGCCATGATCTGCGCCCCGCCGGAATGGAAGATCTGCGACAGCGCTGCGGTGGCGACACGGTCCTCGGTAGCGTACTGGACGCCGCGGGCCAGGGCCGTCGCGCCGTTGGGATCGCCATGGAACGGCAGCACCAGGATGTAGACCAGCGAGGCCAGGAAATACACGGTGAGGACAAAGCCCGTTCCCAGCACCAGCGAGAGCGGAATGTTACGCCGCGGATTCTTTACTTCCCCGGCGGTGAAGGTAATGTTGTTCCACGCATCGGAGGAGAACAAGGAGCCCACCTGCACCACGGCCAGGATCACGAACACGTTGACCAGGACGGTGGGGCCGCCCATGCCCACCTGAACGGCGTGCAGCGAGTGCCAGCCGGCGTTCTGCCAGAAGTTGCTCCAGCCCGAGCCGAAATTGGCATTCCAGGCGATGGCGTTGCGGCCAAGCATCAGGCCAATGACCACCAGGCCGGCCAGCGAGAGAGCTTTCGCCGATGTGAAAATGTTCTGGATCAGCGCGCCCAGCTTCACTCCGAAGATGTTCACGAACGCCAGCAGGAAGGCGATGACCACGGCCACAAGGTTGGCTGTGCTAAGACCAATCTCCATATTGCCCAGAACCATCGGCCCGATGCGGATCGGCGGCACATGCGCAATGTGCCAGAGCCAATGGGTCGTCGAGACCGACGGAAAGAAGACGCCGAGAAACTTGCCGAAGGCCACGCAGACCGCGGCGATGGTTCCGGTCTGGATCACCAGGAAGAGCGTCCAGCCATAGAGGAAACCCCATAGCGGGCCGAGGGATTCGCGCAGGTAAACATACTGGCCGCCGGCCTTGGGCATCATGGCCGCAAGCTCGCCGTAGCTCAGCGCGGCAATCAATGTAAGGACCGCGGTCACCACCCATGCGCCCAGATATAGCGCCGGGGAGTTGGTGTCGCGCGCAATCTCGGAGTCGACGATAAAGATGCCGGAGCCGATCATCGAGCCGATGACCAGCGCGGTTGAGCTGAAGAGCCCCAGGCTCTGCACCATTTTTGGTGCCGATGTGGTCTTTGAGGCGGCCTCTGAGCGGGGAATGATATTCGGGGTCGTCACTGCTGTTGATTCTTACTCGACTGTGGCGCGGTTGTCTCCAGGTATTTTAGATGCGGCCCAGCGCGGCGTACCAGCGGCGGAACTCGGCTGCCGGATCCGGCGTGCGGAAAAGAGCGGCGCTCACGGCCACAGTGCTTGCGCCCGCTTCCAGCACCGCGGCTGCGGTTTCGAACCTGATGCCTGCGGCAGCGGTGAGGACCAGGCCGCGGCCGGCTTCAGCGCGCAGGCGCCGCACGCCCTCCAAGCCGATGGGGGGTTTGTCGGTCTGCTTGGTCGTGGTGGTGAACACCGGGCCGATGGCGAAGTAGTCCGCCGGCTCGGAGAGGATGCCAGGGATCAGCGCGTCGCTGCCGGCGAACGTGCCCACGATGCGGGATGCGCCGACGAGGTGGCGCGCCGCGCGTACGGTCACGTCGCCGGAGTCCACATGCACGCCATCGAAGTCAATCCCGTCGACCAGGTCGGCGCGGTCATCGAGGATCAGCTTCACCTTGCCTGCGGGCATAGCAATTCTGAGCGCATCCCCATCGGCGCGGATTTGCGTGTCCGGCCCGGTCTTGTTGCGATATTCGAGCAGCGTAACTCCGGCATCGGTGAGTTCGGAACCGAGACGGCGCAGGAAAGCGTCGCGGCCCGTCAAAGGAATTTGCGAGGAATCGAGGATGGGATAAATGCGAGGAAACGTCCAAGCCATGATCCGAGCTTAGATGCCCACACCAACCGTTGTCTGTGACCGCCCCCTCGGGTCCGATTCCGTCTTCTTTGCCGACGTGGAATTGTGCCTCAGCAAAAGTCTGAAGGTTCTGAGCGCCCAGCGCAGTCATTTGGGGCAATCAACCCATCGCGCAAGAATAAGACAGATCGCGCAACTATCGGGATTATCACGCAAGAATAATTGCGCGATTCTGAGAAGAATTTGAGCGCCAATTCAATCATTTTGTTCCAATGAATTATCGGCAGACGCAGCGGACTGGCTATCCGCTTGATTTCTTCCCATACGCCGCTGCAGTCGCCCTGATCCCCTCGGCATACGGCGTTCCCGCGAACCCAAACGCGCGCGCGTACTTCGACGAGTCGAAGATGTAGGGCGAGTCGTTCTGGTAAAGCATCTCGTAGAGCTCCCGAACCATGGGATTGAACCATCCTGCCACGCGCAGCATCGGACGGCGGAGAACGCGGTACTTCGGCTTGACGCCGAGCACGTCGGCGGCCTTCAAGAGGAATTCCCTTCCCGTCAAAGGCGCGGGCGCAGTGGGCAGATGCCACACCTGGTTCCAGGCCGATTCCGTTTCCGCCAGTGCGAGCAGAGCCTTCGCGGCATCGGGAGTGTAGGTGTAGGAGTGCGGCAGAACTTCGCTGATCAGGCAGGAAGCCGTCTGCCGTTTGCTGAGCGGGTCGAAGAACAGCACATTGGGAATGCCGGTGCGCGCGTTGGGGCCGTAGAAATCGGCTGAGCGCGCGATCATCGCGGTCAGGCCGCCGGACATCCAAGCCTCCTGCAAGGACGTCGCAATCCGGGCGCGCACTTCGCCTTTCCGGCTGGTGGGCCGGTAGGGAGTCTCCTCCGTCATAGCGCCTCGCACCCAGCCGTACATGTACACGTTGTCGAAGAAGACCAGCTTTGCGCCCGCGCGCTTGCAGGCCTCGATGGTATTGGCCATGATCCGCGGCCAGGTCTCCTCCCAGACGCGATGGTCGTACTTCAGGCCGACCAGAAGAAAGACAATGCTGGAGCCGGCTACCGCGCCGATGGCCTGCTCCTTGTTCGAGATGTCCGCGGCAAGTGTCTCCGCGGCGCCCTTTACCCCCGCTCCCTTGCGGCTCACCTGGCGAAACGGCGTCCTGCGCGCGGCAAGGAGACTTGTCAGTTCATTTGCAATGGCGCCGCCAGAACCCAGAATCGTAAGCATGTCGATGCAATTCTCTCATTCGCAGATTGGGCCGGCAGCCAACCAGGGAGATTGCGGCCGGCCCAGTTCCCTGCCTTTTTACTCCATACTCCGATTCCCTGCCTCTGGTTCCCTGCCACTCACATTTCGTCCGCCGACGGCCCGAACATCCCCGGCACCTTGCCGCCCACCAGGCGGATGTAGACGCCTAATTGGGCACGATGGTGCACCTGGTGGTCGATCACCAGCTCGCGCCACACGCGGAACTTGGTATTGGAGATCCAGGTCTGTCCGTTGGCGCCAAACTCCCAGGTGCGGTCCCACTTGTCTCCTGTGGTCTCGGTCAGAGCCTTCCTCGCCTCCGCAACCTGTTTGTCGAATTGCGCCAATACCTCGGCCTTGTTGCCTGCCGGCGGCGGATTCTTCGAAGGGTCCCAGTCCAGCCGGTCCCTCGTCAGTGTGTACATTGCCCAGTCCCCGGGAATCTGTGAAAGATGGTCGGCCAGCTTGCCCAGCGGCATCGATTTCGCGTGAGGCGCGAAGCTCCAGTCGGCGTCCGCGGGAATCGCCTCGAGCATCTTCCGCGTCTTTGCGGCTTCGCTGTCAAACTGCTCTACAAGTTCCGTTTGAAAGTCCATCGGCGCAACCTCCTTTTGTTGCAGAAGCCAGCATAGCCCAATTTCCCATGAATAGGCGAATAAAAAGCGATAATATCCCGCGCCGGCTTCCGCCCTCCACCCCAGGCAAGCCTCCGGTCAACATGATGAAAACGTCATGCCGGGTGAATCTTTCCGCGCCATCAAGTTGCATCGAAGTAACTTATGGGTTTTCTGTTCGGGCGTCCTGCCTCCTCCGCAATGATTGTTTGGATGGGGTTTTTCGCGGGCTCGGTATCCGTCTTCAGCCAGCCTTCAGGGCCAAATTTGCCGGATGCACCAGAGCCGGCGTGGGGGGCGCTGCCCCAGCCGCCTCCCGATGCGACGCGCGTAATTACCTGGCGCAGCCTGCCCGGCGACTTCCTGCACGACCAGAAGGAGATCTGGTTCGCCTTTCCCGACCGCCTCGCGCATGGCCACTCATGGGTTCCCCTGGTTGCAATCTCTGCCGCAACGGCGGGGCTCATCGTCGCCGACAAGCACGAGATGTCGTACTTCCGCTCCCATCAGGGGCAGTGGGACGACTTTAACGACACCTTCGATTCCTACATCACCACTGGCGAAGTAGTTGCCGTGCCCGCCGGGCTGCTGATGGCAGGTTATCTCCGCCATGATTCCCGCGAAGTCGACACGGCGCTGCTTGCTACCGACGCCTATGCCGACAGCGCGATTGTGAATCTGGCCATGAAAGCCGTCACGCGGCGGGACCGGCCCGCCGACATCCCTGCTCCGCAGCCGTTCACCAATACCTTTTTCAAGGCGCAGTTAACCGGCAGCAGCTTCCCCTCGGGTCACGCCACGGCCGCGTTCTCCGTGGCCACGGTGGTGGCGCGGCGCTATGCCCGCAAGCGATGGGTGCCGTGGCTTGCCTACGGGATGGCCACGACCATCAGCCTGGCGCGGGTGCCGCAGCTCGCCCACTTCCCTTCCGACGTGTTCCTGGGTGGGGTATTGGGGTACACAGTGGCGCGCTACCAGGTGCTGCGGCCGCAGTGAGGCTTGGCCGTGGTTTCCGGCAGGCGCTCGAAATCTCTCCCTCACGCGGTCATCGCGGCCTCATAACCTGCCCATAGTTGTTGTCTACGGGTGCAACAACTCGGCCGAATTGTTGCATGAGTTTTGTGATTCACCTCACCTGATCTTCACGGCAAAGTAAACGCCACGTAGGCCCCACCTTGCGGTGTCTTCGGGTCGCGCGCGCCACTGGCGGCAATCACCACGTACTGCTTTCCGTTCACCATGTAGGTGGCGGGAGTCGCTACACCCCCATACGGTAACGTCGTCTCCCACAGGAGTTTACCTGTAGCCGCATCGAACGCGCGAAACTTGCGGTCGTGGATGGTTGCGCCTAAGAAGAGCACCCCGCCGGCGGTGACAACCGGACCGCCGTAGTTCTCTGAGCCGGTATCCTTCATGCCCGCCTCCGCCAGCTCCGGATATTCCCCTAAGTTGACCTTCCATAAGTACTTACCCGTTGCCAGGTCAATCGCGTTCAGGGTGCCCCACGGTGGCTGGAACGCCGGGTACCCGTCCGGATCGAGGAACTTGCGATAGCCGGTGAAGACATACTCACTGTGTGGACCGGTGGCGTCATTGGGAGTCGAGGACTGCTCTTTCGTGCCGATTCCGAGGAAGCGCAGGAGTGCGTCGAGATCGGCTCCCTGGAGCGCGGGCTGAGGCGGCATGCGGCCCTTGCCCTTCTGAATAATTTCTGTCGCTTGTCCGGCGGACATGCGGCTGCCGATGCCAACCAGCATGGGGAACGCCGGCGCGTTGCCTTGGAGGTGATCGCCGTGGCAGATGGCGCACCTGTGGGCGTAGACCTGCGCTCCCGCGGCATCTTCCTCGTGAGCTGCAGGCGCCGGGGCGGAGGCGTCGGAGTGCATCTCCTTCTCCGTGCCGGAAGGTTGGACCGGCGTGCGCAGATAGTCGATGAGCGAGCTGATGTGTTCGGTGTCGAGATTGGGGAACGAGGGCATGCGTCCGTTGCCGTTCCGGATAGTGGAGGCGATCTTGTCATCCGCGAGCCGTTTGGTTACGTCGACCAGCGAGGGGAACGTGGGAGGCGATCCGGCGCGGTCGATTCCGTGGCAGACGGCGCATTGCTCGCGATAGGTGCGCGCGCCCTCGCTGCCGCCCTTCACCGGCATGAGGCCTCCGGTCCATACCATCTCGTTGGCGTTCACGTAGAGGACGCCGTGGACGGGATCGACGGCAGGGCCGCCCCATTCGGCGCCGCCATCAAAGCCCGGAAATACGACCGTTTGCTGACCGCCGGAGACAAGTGGCAGGAACTGGCCGCCGCTGCGGAACTCGCGAAAAGCAGTGACCGCCCAGGCGTGAGCTTCCGGGGTGCGCGTGGTCAGCATGTCTTCCGTGAGTTGTTGGCGCGCGTAGGGCGGCGGCTCATCGGGCAACGGCTGAGTCTTTGCGGCAACTTCTCCGGGAACGGTGCTGGCTGGATAGGGCCGCTCGGTAACCGGAAAGAGCGGTTTGCCGGTGAGCCGATCGAACTCGTAGAGCCAGCCCTGCTTGGTGGTTTGGGCCACGCCCTCAATGGTCTTGCCATCGCGCTGGATGGTGAATAGCGCTGGCGGCGCGGGAAAATCGCGATCCCAGAGGTCGTGGTGCACGCCCTGGAAATGCCAGAGCAGC
>Ga0335074_10009734_pt1 | contig 13430 bp, 14 predicted proteins | sample Lox_Sample_23_FD_206715 | JGI IMG/M metagenome (GOLD analysis project Ga0335074, IMG submission 206715) | Soil microbial communities from Loxahatchee National Wildlife Refuge, Florida, United States - Lox_Sample_2.3 | ecosystem: Environmental > Terrestrial > Soil > Wetlands | place: USA...
GGCCAGAGCGCCGAGCTCGTCCTGAGCGGGTGTGGGGGAGAAATCCATCGTTTCCTCTCGAATTCGAGCTTCGTGCGGCCGTGCCCGGTGCTGGCGGCTACCGCCGGCTGAACGGCAGGCCTAGCGCAGCGGCGCCGATGATGTCCCGCTGGACTTCGTTCGTGCCGCCGCCGAAGGTGAGGATCAGAGCGGACCGCTGCATCCGCTCGATGCGCCCGGCGAGCACTGCGCCGGGCGACCCTGCCCGGACCTCGGCGCCAGGCCCGAGCACTTCCAGCAGCAGGCGGCAGGCCTCGATGGTCAGCTCGGTCCCGTACACCTTCGTGGCAGAGGCGGCCGCCGGGCCGGGCGAACCCGCTGCCGCGGCGATCCGCCAGTTGACCAGCTTCAGGAACTCGGCCTTGGCGTGCACCCGCGCGAGGTTGAGCTGCACCCATTCCTGGTCGATGACGCGGCGCCCGTCGGCGAGCTTGGCGGACCTGGCCCATTCCGTCACCGTCGCAAGCGCCGACTGCACCGGCGCCGCCGACGTCAGCGCGACCCGCTCGTGATTGAGCTGGTTGGTGATCAGCGGCCAGCCCTTGTTCTCCTCGCCGACAAGATTGCCCGCCGGCACCCGGATATCGGAGTAATACGTCGCGCTGGTGGTCACGCCGGCCAGGGTGCTGACCGGCGTGAAGGAGAACCCGTCCGCGTCGGTCGGCACGATGATGATGGACAAGCCCTTGTGCCTGGGTGCGTCGGGATCAGTACGGCAGGCCAGCCAGACGTAGTCCGCGTACTGGATCAGGCTGGTCCACATCTTCTGTCCGCTGATCACGTAGCTGTCACCATCGCGTACGGCCCGGGTGCGCAGCGAAGCCAGGTCGGTGCCCGCGCCCGGCTCGGAGTAGCCAATGGAGAAATGCAGATCGCCGGCCGCGATCGCGGGCAGGAACCGCTGCTTCTGCTCGGGCGTGCCGAAGCGCATGATCGTCGGGCCGACCGTGTTGATGGTGAGGAACGGCACGGGCACGCCCGCGATCGCCGCTTCGTCGGTAAAGATCAGCTGGTCCAGGACCGACCTGTCCTGACCGCCGTATTCGGCCGGCCAGCCGATCGCCAGCCAGCCGTCCTTGCCGAGCTGCCGAACTACCTGCTTATAGGCTTCGCCGTCGCCGTACTCGCCGTCCGAGCTGGCGAGGGCCGTGCGCAGCTCGGGGGTCAGCAGCCCGGCGAAGTAATCCCGCAGTCGCTGGCGAAGCTCTTCTTGTTCAGCAGTAAAGCTGATGTGCATTCAGTCCCCTGTCACTCGGCCAGCACGGTCCTCAGCTAGCACTGCCGCTCAACTAGAACGTGTTCTAGCAAATGCTAGCTGAGCGGAACTGTGTTTCCCAGGTCTCCGGCCGGCGATCTGGACCCCGCTGTATCCGGAAACTGGCTCCTGACCAGGCAAAATTTCAGGCCCGATACACTTGACAGGGTGGCTGCCGTGTCAGGGGGGACCGGCGATGACCGGGTCGCGGGTGAACAGGCGGCGTTGCGACGGGTGGCGACGCTGGTGGCCCGCGGGGCACCGCCAGCGGACGTGTTCGCAGCGGTCACCGAGGAGGCCGGACGGCTGCTGGAGGCAGATCACGCTGCGATGGGTCGGTATGACCCCGACGGCGCGAGGACTGTGGTCGCCGCGTGGACCAGGACCTGTGCTCCCTACCCGATGGACCGGGCGAAACTTGGCGGGCAGAACCTGCACACCAAGGTGTTCGAGACGGGCATGGCGGCACGGATCGATGATCATGACCGCGCCTCGGGCCCGGTCGCTGACGCCGTCCGAGGGTTCGGGGTCCGAGCAGCCGTCGGCGTGCCGGTCAGCGTGGAAGGGCGCCTCTGGGGCGTCATGATCGTAGGATCCCGCGACGAGCCGCTACCGGAGGGCACCGAGGCCAGGCTGGCCAGGTTCACCGAGCTGGTCGGGACCGCGATCGCCAACGCCCAGGCACGCGTCGAGCTGCGCGAGTTCGCCGAGGAGCAGGCCGCGCTCCGGCGGGTGGCGACGCTCGTGGCCAGGGCGGCGCCGCCAGCGGAGGTGCTGAACGCGGTTTCCGAGGAAGCCGCGCGGCTGCTGCACGCTGAGCACGCGACGATGGGCCGGTACAGCCCGGACGGCAGCAGGACGGTGGTCGCCTCGTGGGATAGCACGGGGCCGCCCTTCCCCGTTGGCACCCGGTGGAAGCTCGGCGGGCACAACCTGCACACCAAGGTGTTCCAGACTGGCCAGGCAGCGCGAATCGACGATTACACCAGCACCTCGGGTGAGGTCGCCGAAGCGGTGCGTGGCTACGGGATCCGCACCGCAGTGGGTGTGCCGGTCAGCGTCGAGGGCCGGCTGTGGGGCGTCATGATGGTCGGATCGTCGCGCACGGAGCCGCTGCCTGCCGACACTGAGGCACGGCTAGCCGGGTTCACCGAACTGGCCGCCACCGCGATCGCCAACGCCGAGGCTCAGGCTGCGCTGACTGCATCCCGGGCGCGAATCGTGGCCACCGCGGACGCCACTCGCCGGCGTATCGAGCGCGACCTGCACGACGGCGCGCAGCAGCGCCTGGTCTCCCTCGCCCTGGACCTGCGGGCGGCGCAAGCAGCCGCGCCACCGGGCACCGGCGATCTCGCTCAGGAACTGGACCGCCTGGCCACCGGCATGGACGACGTGCTGGACGACCTGCGCGAGATCGCCCGCGGCCTGCACCCCGCGATCCTGGCCCACGGTGGCCTGCGCCCTGCCCTGCGAACGCTAGCCCGCCGATGCGCCATCCCGGTCCGCCTCGACATCCAGGTCGACGGACGGCTGCCCGAGCCAATCGAGATCGCCGCTTACTACACCGTCTCCGAGGCACTGACCAACGCGGCCAAGCACGCCTACGCCACCGCTGTCGAAGTCGACGTAGTCGCCAGCGATGGCGTCCTGCACTTGCGCGTCCGCGACGACGGGCACGGCGGCGCGGACTTCGTCCACGGCTCTGGCCTGGTCGGACTCAGGGACCGAACCGAAGTCCTCGGCGGCCGCCTTCAGTTGCGCAGCCCGCCCGGCGCAGGCACCACCCTGGAAATCACGCTGCCGCTCGACGAGGCAAGTGCCCGGCGGCAGCCGGACGATGCCGGTTAGCAGATACCAGTTACCCGTCGCTAACTAGCGCCGCCTGCGCCGGTAGGCGGGCATCGCCGGGCCGGAGCCGGTCAGGTGAAATGCCAGCAGCGCAAGACCAGCAAGCATCAAGCTGTACGGAGCGAACACGGCATCGGTAGCGATGCCGGCCGCATTGATGATGAACGCGATCGCGAAGAGCACTGCGGCGATGAGCGCAAGCATGTCTGTCAGTCTCCCTGGTTACGGAAATCTCAGGGCGCCCGAACTACCCGGATTCTCACGACTCACTCCGAGGCCAGTTGCACGCCGTTCGTGCGCTGGTAAGGCCTAGCGAATGCGCAGTTCGCCGGTGTCGCCCCGGCGGCGCTTCCACGGCCTTCTCGATCTGCGTATGCCGGGCCGGCGCAAGCCGGATCAGGCCGGCGAAGTCAGCGGGTACACCATCATCAGAGCCGACAGCCTGGACGACGCGGTCAGCGCGTGCGCAGCCAGCCGTTCCTGAGCCGCGGCGGGACGCTGCAAGTGGCCGGGGCAGTCGCCCCTTAGGGACATGCCAAGATGGGTCGATGAGCAGCCCTCGCGAAGTCGCCCTGGACCTGATCGCCTTCCTCGACGCCTCGCCATCCCCTTATCACGCGGCAGTGGAGGCGCTCCGGCGGCTGACAACCGCGGGTTTCACCGAGGTCCCGCAGGGCGGTGCCTGGCCGTCCGGTCCGGGACGGCACGTGGTGGTGGAGGGCGGCTCGGTGTTCGCCTGGGTCGTACCGGATGGAGCTGCTCCGGACGCGCCATTCCGTCTGCTCGGAGCGCACACGGACAGCCCGACGCTGCGGGTGAAGCCGCGGCCGGACACTGGTCAGGCCGGCATTCGTCAGCTAGGCGTCGAGATCTACGGTGGCGCGCTGCTCAATTCCTGGCTAGACCGCGACCTCGGACTCGCCGGTCGCGTGGTGCTGCGGACGGCGGACGGTCCGCAGGTCCGGCTGATCCGGGTACACCGGCCGCTGCTCCGGGTGCCGCAGCTTGCCATTCACCTGGACCCGGACATCCGGACGGCTGGCCTCAAGCTCGACGCCCAGCAGCACGTGGTGCCGATCTGGTCGCTCGGCGAACCGGACCCGGGCGGCTTCAGCAGGTTCCTGGCCGCCGAGCTAGGCGTTGGCGCGCAGGACGTGCTGAGCCATGAGATCGTGACTTACGACCTCACTGGCGGCACGCTGGCCGGAGCCAGCGACGAATTCATCAGCTCAGCCCGGCAAGATGACCTGACCTGCTGTTATGCCTGCGTTTCGGCACTCGGCACGGTCGCGGCGCAACCCGCGCCGCAGCATGTCAGCGCCATCGTCCTGTTCGACAATGAAGAGATCGGCAGCCGGTCGGCGACCGGCGCGGACGGCGCCTGGCTCGGCCGGCAACTCGAGCGCACCGTGCTGGCCCGCGGCGGCAGCCGCGACGATTTCCTCCGCGCGGTTACCGCGTCCCTGCACGTTTCGGCGGACATGACGCATGCGACCCACCCCAACTATCCCGACAGGCACGAGCCGCGGCACTGGATAGCACTCGGCGGCGGCCCGGTGATCAAGGTCAGCGCGAACGTCCTGTACAGCACGACCGCGCCGACGCAGGCGGCCTTCCTGCTCGCTGCGGAGCAGGCCGGCGTGCCGGTGCAGTATTTCGTGAACAAGAGCGGGGTGCGCAGCGGGTCGACGATCGGCCCGATCGTCGCAGCCGACCTGGCGATGCCCACCGTGGACGTCGGCAACCCGGCTCTGGCCATGCACTCAGCGCGCGAACTCTCCGCTACCGCGGATGCCGCGATGCTGACAGCCGCACTGACCGCCTTCCTCAGTCCTGCCTGACGCGGCCGGCTGGCCGCTGCCGCGGCCGCTGGCTGCGCGCGGCTGGCCCGCGGGCAAAGTCGAGCGCTTCGGTAGCCAGTGATAGCCAGTCCAGGTCGGACCCGGGGTCAAGGCTCAGCCACTCCCGCATCGGCGTGCCCTTGTTGGCGTCGAAGGCTATGCCGTTGCCGGATCTGATCAGAGCGGTCACCCGGCTGGCCGGAAGCTTCAGCACCAGCCGGCCGCGGACCAGCATCGCGAAGATCTTGCCTTCGTACCGAAGCGCGCTGCGGCCGAACCCGGTGCCGCCGCGCGGCGGCGCCACGCCCTCGATCCCCATCAGCTCGTCGACGAGGTCCTCGTACTGAAGCCGGATCGGGTCGCTGGCTGTCACGGTGATCAGGCTAGACCGGACGGCTGACAGTCACTCAGCGGGTCGAGCGCGCCGAAGCGATGTCGTTGAGTGCGTCGCCGATCTGCCGGAATGCCAGCACGGTGATCACCAGCACGATCAGCGCCGGGTACACCTCCCACGGGTAGCCGTCGAACAGGTCGTTCACCCCGTCCGTCAGCATGGTGCCCCAGTCCGCGAACGGCGGCGGCGGCCCGAGGCCGAGGAAGCTCAGCGCGGACAGCGCGTAGATCGAGTCTGCCACCGCGAACGTGGCGGTCACGATAAAGATGTTGAAGGTATTCGGCACCATGTGCCGGAACAGGATGCGCATCCGGGTCGAGCCCATGGCGGTCGAGGCCTGCACGAACTCGCGAGTCCGAAGCGACAGCACCTGAGCGCGGACGAGCCTGCAGACATAGGGCCAGGACAGCAGCGTGAGCAGCAGGATGATCGTAGTCAGGCTCAGCACGAACATGCTGGACACGATGATCAACAGGATGAACGTGGGCACGGCCAGCAGTGTGTCGACGATCCGCATCAGGAACGCGTCGGCAACGCCACCGAGCATGCCCGAGATCGCGCCGTAGAGTGCGCCAATGACTGTGCTTGCGATCGCGACGGCGAACCCGAGTTCCAGCGAGGACTGACCGCCGACCATCAGCCGTCCGAGAATGTCGATGCCGTACTCGTCGGTACCGAGCGGGTGGCCGGAGCCAGGCGGCAAGTTCGCGTTGTTCAGGTTGACCGCGATCGTGTTCGCCCGGTAGATGAGCGGCCCGACGAAGCAGAACAGGACCAGCAGCAGTACCACGGCGAAGCCGCCGACGGCGCGCTTGCTGTGCCTGACGTCGTCCCAGAAGAGGTTCTTGCCGTCGGTCCTGCTGGTTACCTCGCCGCCTTCTGGCGCGATGCCCAGCGGTCCGGCGACCGCCGCGCCGTCAGACTGCATGCCGGATCCTTGGGTCCAGAACGCCGTAGGCGATGTCCGCTGCCAGGTTTCCGGCGACTGTCGCCACGCCGATGATCAGCGTCGCGCCGAGCATGACCGGGAAGTCGTGAGCAAGCGCCGACTGCCAGAACAACAAGCCCATGCCGGGGAAGTTGAAGATCGCTTCCGCGATCACGGCGCCGGCCACGATGTCGGGCAATGACAAGCCGAGGATGGTAATGATCGGCAGCAGCGCGTTCCGGAGCAGGTGCCTGGTGAGGATCAGGCGCTCTGCCAGGCCCTTGGCGCGGGCAGTGCGGATGTAGTCCTGCGCCAGTTCCTCGATCGCTGACGACCGCATGTACTGGCTGAATCCGGCCACGCTGTTAATCGCCAGCACGACTACCGGCAGTATCAGCGCGTTCGGATCAGTGAACAGACCGCCCACCGAAGAGATGCCGCCAGGGAAATTCGGCTGGAGCAAGTGGAAGTGCACGCTGAATACCGCGATCAGCAGCAGTGCTTCCATGAAGTCCGGCGCCGAGTACAGCGTGAACCAGGTGCCGGCCACGATGTCGTCCCGCACTGTCCCGTGGTGCATGGCCTGGTACACGCCCATCGGTATGCCGATGATCAGCGCGAGCAGGGTGGAGATGCCAAGGAGCACGGCATCGCGCGGCAGTCGCTGCGCGATCAGGGTAGACACCGGCTGTCCGGCAACGTAGCTGATGCCGAAGTTGCCGTGCAGCACGTGATCGCAGTACAGCCAGAACTGCACCGGCAGCGGCCGGTTGAGCCCGTAGGTGTCATTGAACAGCGCGATCCGGGCAGGAGTCGCCTTCAGCCCGAGCACAGCCTTGGCCGTGCTGCCTGGCTCAAGGTGCACCAGGATAAAGGTCAGGATCATCACGCCGATGATGACGGCGACTGACTGCCCGACGCGCCGGACGAGAAACCAGGTCATGAAGCTGGCTTGGTGTAGTACCACACCTCGGGATTCAGCAGACCGGAGAACGGGTTAAGCGGAGTAACTCCCGCGAGGTTGCTCTTATACACGAAGACGGTTGACGCGTTCGGCAGCCACAACAGCGGAAGCTGCTCGGCGGCGTAGTCCTCGTAGGCGAAGAACGCCGAGTCGCTCGAGCCGTACTCGGTGGCGTCGATGAGCTTGTCCATCTCAGGGGTGGAGTAGCCGCCGTAGTTGCCGTTGGCGTCGGTGTTGAACTCACCGGCACCAGACGGATCCATCAGGTACTCGTTGTATCCGTACTGCTCGAGCTGCCAGTCGTTGCACGTCGCTGCCGGATGCGACTGGGCGTTGCAGGTCCCGGTCGTGGACACCAGCGTGTTGAACGGCTCCGACTTCAGGGTGATCTTGACACCGCCGAGCGACTCCGACGACTGGAACGCGGCGTTCTGCTCGTCAAACGACTCGGTCCCGGACGCGAACAGCAACTGGAAGGTCAGCGGCTCGTTTGCGGTAATGCCCGCGCCGCACTCGCCCGTTGCCGTCCCCGGCCGCACGCAGGTGTCGGTACCGCCCGGCACTACCTTCCAGCCATTGGCCTTGAGCAGCGCGATCGCCTTGGCCGGGTCGTACTGATAGGGGCCGCCGGCCTTCTCCATCGGGGAGTCCCACTGCTGGCCGTAGATAGTCGGCACCGGGCCGTTGCCAGGGTCGGCGTAACCCGCGAATGCCTTCTGCACGATCTGCTTGCGGTTGATCAGGTACTCCATCGCCTGCCGGATGTAGAGCTGGCGGAGCAGCAGGCCGGCGACCGGAGCGTAGAAGTTGGGCAGGATCTCGGCCACCCCGGGGTTAGGCACCTGCGCGACCGAGTAACCCTCGGCCTTGAGCGCCGGTACCTGCCGGATGTCGTTCAGCGGCACATCGCCGATGCTGAGGCTGGTGTTGGAGCGCAGCGTGTCCATCTCGGCGGTGTCGGTGGTGTACGGCGTCCAGATCGCCTTGTCCAGCACCGGCTTGTCCGGACCCGAGTAGTTCTTGTTCGGCACCCAGGCGTAGTAGCCGTTGCTCTGGAACGCCGCCAGCTTCCACGGGCCATCCACGACTTGCCAGAGCGGGTTGGTGGCAAACGTGCTCATCTGCGAGCCCTGCGCCTGCAGGAAATTCCAGACTGCCTTCGCGCCAGCCGTCGTCTCGTCGTAGTTACCGACCTTGCCGGAGGCGGACGTTTTGTCCCAGGCGTGCTGCGGGATCAGGGGGATCGTGGCGAGCACGTTGTCGGTGTAGAACTCCGGGTTGTACGACCGGGTCAGGTCGATGACCACGGTGTGGATGTTCGGCGTGAGCACCTTCGCCACGTCCACCGGGAACAGGCCCTGGACATAGTCAAACCAGTCGTTGTAGTTCGCTTTGAGCAGGTTGTAGGCGAAGGTGAAGTCCCTGGCCGTGATCGGCACGCCGTCAGACCACTTCCACGGCTTGAGCACGATGGTGATGACCTTGTCGTTGTCGGAGTAGGTCAGCGAGCTGTACAGGCTCTCCTGCGGATTAGGAATAGATTGCGCGCCATCGCCCGAGTACACCAGCGGCGGCCAGAGCCCCAGCGTGAGGTCGCCGTTGTAGCCGTTGGAATTCGTCGCGGGCACCATCGGGAAGATGAAGTTAGGCGACGCGCCGACCTCGGCAATCGTGACTGTGCCGCCCTTTATCTTCTGGCCCTTCACCACAGAGCCGCCGCCGATCGTGCCGCCGCCGCCGCCTCCGCAGGCTGCGACCAGAGTTGTCAGCGCCAGGGCAGCCGCTGTCACCACGAGTTTGCGGGTCGTATGCATTCGACAACTCCTTCGGCCCGAGAGGCTCGCGCCGAGAAAATATCTCGACTTCCTACCTTATGAGTAGGCATTATACGGTGGTTCAGCGGGATTTTTGAGAGGTGTCAGCCAGGTTTAACCACACTGTGACACTTCGGGCGGTTACTGCAGGTCCTGGCTGTGAGTCCGGTCCCGGGCGGCTCGGCCGGCACCCGCTGGGCTAGCCCCGCAGGCCCTCAGCGGTGTCCCGCAGCGCGTCGTCGAGAGGCGTGGGCCGGAGGCCGAAGGTCTCCGTCGTGGCACTCGAGTCGAGCACGAACGGCGCGGTGAACTGGTACCGAGTGGTCCGCAATTCCTTGATCAGCGGCGAGAACAGGCCGGACGCCCACATCACCGGGTACGGAATGGCCGTCAGCTTGGCCGCGGGCGCGCCGTTGACCTCGGCGAACCGGGTCGCGAGCTGCCGCACCGTCAGCGCCGGGCCAGTAGGAACCAGCCAGGCCTGGCCGTATGCGCGCTCGTCGGCTGCCACTGTCACCAGGGCGCGGGCGCAGTCGGTGATCGAGGTCCAGCTGTGCGCCACATCCAGCGGCCAGGGCGAGTATGCCCGCGAGCCGGCCAGCAGCGGCTTGCCTAGCTGCGTCGACAGCAGTGAGTTCTGCTCGATGTAGTCGCTGGCCCGAACCTCCGTGGTGCGGATCCGGCCGTCCTGCTGCGCGGCAAGCGCGTCCTGCCACATCTGAGCGCGGAGCCGGAGCTTGGGATGCGTGGCCGCGAGCGGCGTCTTCTGGCTGATCGGGCCATCGACCGGCCCGTAGCCATACAGGTTGCTCATCGTGGCCAGCACGGCGCCGCTGCGCTCGGCGGCGGTCAGCAGAGCTGCTGCCAGCGGCGGCCAGTCGCTGAACCACTGGTGGTACTGCGGGTTCGCGCAGTTGTAGAGCGCGACGGCACCAGCGCAGAGCTCAGTCAGCCGCTGCGCGTCCGTCGCGTCGGCGGCCACCCGCTCAATCCCCGGGTGCTCAGGTCCGCTGCCATGGCGGCTGACCACGCGGACGTGCTCGCCGCGCTCAGCCAGCAGCACAGCTGCCGCCGATCCGACTGCCCCTGCTCCGATGATGACGTGCTCGGACATTTGCTTCTCCTGTTCTGCTTGGAGAGCACCGCTCTCGCTTGTGACAACTAGTCTGCACCCAAGTTCCCGAGATTGCAAGAGCACTGCTCTCGAATGTGTGCGATAATCTTTCTTATGCCAGCCGCATCCATCCGGGCCCGGGTCCGGGCAGAGATGACCGACGAGATCAAGACGGTCGCCCGCCGTCACCTGGCCGCAGAGGGGGCGAACCTGTCGCTCCGCGCCGTCGCACGTGACATGGGCATGGTGTCGTCGGCTCTGTACCGCTACTTCGCCAGCCGGGACGACCTGCTGACGGCCCTCATCATCGACGGCTACAACGACCTCGGGCGCGCGGTGGAAACAGCCGATGCGGCTGTGCCGGACCGCGCCCGGCTCCGGCTGCGGTGGCTCAGCGCGGCCAGGGCCGTGCGGGCCTGGGCACTGGCCAATCCGGCCGAGTACGCGCTGCTGTACGGCAGCCCGGTGCCCGGTTACGCCGCCCCGCAGGACACGATCGCCGCCGCTGCCAGAACCCCGGTCGTGCTGGCGCAGATCCTGACCGACGGGTACACAGCTGGCGCGCTCACCGAGCCTCGTATCCAGCCGTCAGCGCCGCTGCCAGGACCGGTGCGCGCTGATCTGACCAGGGCGCGTGACCAGATCGCTGCCGGGCTGCCTGAAGAGCTACTCCAGGCCGGCCTGACATCCTGGCTGCAGCTGTTTGGCGTGGTCAGCTTCGAGCTCTTCGGCCAGTTGAACAATGTCATCGACGCTCGTGCCGAGTTCTTCGACCACCAGATGGAACAGATGGCCGACCTCATGGGTATCTAGTAGCGAATGACCGCGGCGGTCGCGGGATCGGAGGAGGGCACATGGCATCGGAGCTGGCTGAGCGGCTCGGGACGTTCGGTATCTGGCGGGCCGCTTCCCAGTCGACGCCCGACCTGGCGGTCGCGATCGAGAGCCTCGGCTACGGCGCCCTCTGGCTGGGCGGCTCTCCGGATGGCGATCTCGCCGTCGCCGACGAACTGCTCAGCGCGACTACCACGCTCGCTGTCGGCACCAGCATCGTGAACATGTGGAAAGACGACGCGGTCACGGTCGCGCAATCGTATGCCCGGCTCCAGGCCAAGTACCCTGATCGCTTCGTGCTCGGCGTCGGTGCAGGCCACCGGGAGGCAACACCGCACTATGCCAGCCCGTACGACACTCTCGTGACCTATGTGGACCAGCTGGTTGCTAACCACGTTTCCCCCGGTCGTATTGTTCTTGCCGCGCTCGGCCCGAAGGTGCTGAGCCTCGCGGCCGACCGCACCGGCGGCGCGATCCCGTACCTGGTGCCGCCGGAGCACACCCGCCAGGCGCGCGAGATTCTCGGCCCGGACCGGCTGCTGGCGCCCGAGCACAAGGTCGTGATCGACACCGACGTAACGCGGGCAAGGGCGCTCGGCCGCAAGCGCGTCAGCAACCCTTACCTGGGCCTGGTCAACTACACCTCGAACCTGCGCCGCCTGGGTTTCACCGACGAGGACCTTGCTGACGACGGCAGCGACGGGCTGGTCGACGCGCTCGTCGCACACGGCAGCGCTGACCAGGTCGCAGCTCAGCTAGACGCGCACCTGCAGGCGGGCGCCGATCACGTGTGCGTGCAGCTGCTGACCGAAGCCGGTACTGACCCGTTGCCGGGCTACACCGAGCTGGCGAGCGCGCTTGCGCTGTTAGCCGGCTGGCAGGACCGGGACGTCTCAGCTCCGGGCCGGGACGGCCATCTCGCCGAGCTCTGACCAGTCATCCTGCGGGATTTTGAAGTTCACGATCCGCGGCGTCTCGGCGAGGTGCGCGGGCAGCGTCTGCTGCGCTTCCCTGAAGTGCGCGGACCGCACGTGCGCAGCGCCAGCGTCGTCGTCGCGAAACGCCTCGACCAGCACATACTCGTCCGGGTCATCGACGCTGCGGGACCAGTCGAACCACATGCAGCCCGGCTCACCACGGGTGGCCGTGGTGAACGGCCCGGCGATCTCCGGCCAGGCGTCGGCGTACTGCGGCAGGATCCGGAACTTAGCGGTGATGAAGATCATGAAAGCTCCCGTCGACGCGGCTACAGGACGATGATCCCGCCGTCCGGTGCCAGCGGCTAGGCGATCAGCTGTCTCGTTTTGCGGCGGTCCCGACGGCGCAGGTAGGCCCGTTCGATTGCCAGTCCAACCACCGCAGTGCTGTCGGCGTCATAGCGGTGTCAGCGTTTCTCGCTAAGGAGCACACCATGAAGCTGATGATCAGATCGCCCCGGCGCACGCTCTTGGCGGTGGCCATCGCAGGCGCCGCGATCCTGTTGCCCGCCGTTGCTCTCGCCTCCTCCGGGGGGTCGCAGACATCGGCAACGGCTAACACTGCAAAGGCCGCCAGCGCTGCACAAACCGACGGCACTGCAACGACTGAAGCCACGGCGACGCAGTCGCGTAGCACTTCCGAGCCGCGATGCGTGCGCAGCTGGCTGACCTCTTGGATTGGCGTTCCCGGCGGGCAGACGGCAGGCAGCACCTACTACCAGCTCGAGATTTCCAACGTCTCCGGTCAGACCTGCACGCTGTACGGTTTCCCCGGCGTGTCAGCGCTCGGCGCTGGCGGCAGGCAGCTCGGCAGCGCCGCCGGGCGCGACCATGGCTACACCGAATTGACCGTCACCCTGCGGCCCTACCAGACCGCTCATGTCGTGCTGCAGATCACCGATGTTGGCAACTTCTCGCCGGCGGCGTGCCGCCCGAGAACTGCCGACGCGTTGCGCGTGTACGCGCCTGGCGACTACGCCTCGATGAAATTCCCGTTCTCATTCCGGGCGTGCGCCCGCAGGGGTCCGGTTTACCTGCACGTGAGCACCACCATCGCCGGTACCGGCATTCCCGGCTACAGCGGCTGACGGATTTTCTTAGAAACGGGCACTACCCGGTCGCAGCCGGCCGTCAGGTAACTGACGGCCGGCTGGTGTCTGCGGCTCACAGCACCGCGCGGAACTCGGCGGCCAGCGCGCACAGTGTGTCCCGCAGGCGGCTGACGCTGGGGCCAGCCGACAGAACCGACCGGGACGCGCTAGGCATCACCCGGTCCGGGCACCCGGCGAAGACCGCCGCCACGTCCGCTGCGGTAGCACCCTGCATGCCGACACCAGGTGCAAGGAACAGGCAGTTCGCGGCGGCGAGATCGAGCTCGGGATGCATGTGCGTCGGACCGATCACAGCGCCAACCGGCCCGAT
>Ga0335074_10009735_pt1 | contig 13427 bp, 17 predicted proteins | sample Lox_Sample_23_FD_206715 | JGI IMG/M metagenome (GOLD analysis project Ga0335074, IMG submission 206715) | Soil microbial communities from Loxahatchee National Wildlife Refuge, Florida, United States - Lox_Sample_2.3 | ecosystem: Environmental > Terrestrial > Soil > Wetlands | place: USA...
CCAATCTGCTCGACCTGATGAAGAACGAGATCGAGACGCCGGTGCATCTCATCGACGTGAACGGCGTCGGGCTGGACAAGATCGAGGCCACCGCAGAGGGCGGGCTGCGCATCGGCGCGTTGGTACGTCAAGCAGGCCACACTGATCGGTGTGCTCTATCTGGAGAATAGTCTGATCCCCCACGTGTTCACGCCCGCGCGCAGTGCGGTGCTGAAGCTCATTGCCTCCCAGGCCGCGATCTCCCTCGAGAACGCGTACCTCTACACGGACCTGCAGCAGGAGAACAGCGACCGGCGCCGGGCGGAAGAGGCCCTGCGGCGCAGCGAGGCATACCTGGCTGAAGCGCAGACCCTGAGTCACACGGGCACTTTCAGCTGGACTCCCGAAACCGACGAGATCTACTGGTCGGCGGAGAGCTTTCGGATCCATGAAGTCGAGGAGACGACTACACCTGACATCGCGCTGATGATTCGACAGACGCATCCGGAAGACAGAGAGTTATTCGCGCGCGTGCTCGATGATGCGCGGAGGCAAAAGAAGGATTTTCAGTTCGAGTATCGACTGTTGATGCCGGACGGCTCCGTCAAGCATCTCCAGTCAGTGGCCCGTGCGTTGGTGGACGAAACGGGTCGACTCCAGTTTGTCGGAGCGGTGATGGACATTACTCAGCGCAAGCGCGTGGAGGAAGCTCAGCGAATGCAGGAGCGCGAGCGCGAGAACATGCAGCGGCAGCTGCAGCAGGCGGCCAAAATGGAGGCGATCGGGCGCCTGGCCGGCGGCATCGCGCACGACTTCAACAACATCCTCGGCGCGATTCTCGGCTATGGCGAGCTCGTCCAGGACAACCTGGCCGAAGGAAATACCGTGCGCCGCTACATCGATCAGGTCATGCTCGCAGGTGCGCGCGGCAAGGGACTCGTCGACCGCATCCTCGCTTTCAGCCGCAGCGGAGTCAACGAGCGTTTGCCTCTGCAGGTGCAGTCGGTCGTCGAGGAAACCCTCGAGCTACTGACGCCGTCACTGCCACCGAACGTGCGTCTCGAGCGGCGGCTCGATGCGGCCGAGACGACGGTGCTCGGTGATGCGACCCAGCTCCACCAGGTCGTCATGAATCTTTGCACGAATGCGGTGCAGGCAATGGGTAGCGGTGGCGTGCTCACAGTCGCCATCGAGCGCGCGGTGCTCGGCGAGCGTCGCCTCCTTTCGCATGGCACGCTAGGCGCCGGCAGCTACGTACGCCTCGCCGTCGGCGACACCGGAGGCGGCATCTCGCCGGCGGTGCTCGATCGCATGTTCGAGCCGTTCTTCACCACTAAACGGGTCGGCGACGGTACCGGCCTTGGCCTAGCGCTGGTGCACGGCATCGTCGCCGATTTTGGCGGCGCGATCGATGTGACGACTCCCATGGGCATAGGCACCACTTTCACGACCTGGCTGCCGGCCCTAGGCGAAATGCGCAGCCCTGCGGTCGAGCCCGCGGGCGAGCCGCCGCGCGGCCGCGGCGAGACGGTAATGATCGTGGATGACGAGCCTGCCCTGGTCGCGCTCGCGGAAGAGACGCTCACCGAACTGGGTTACGGGGCGGTGGCGTTTGATTCCGGCGTCCTCGCATTGCAGGCATTTCGCGCGGAACCGGAGCGCTTCGATCTCGTGCTGACCGACGAGACCATGCCCGGGCTCACGGGGACCGAGCTTGCGCGCGAAATCAATCAATTACGACCGGAGATTCCGATTGTAATCATGAGCGGCTACAGTGATATGCCGCTGCGTGAGCGCGCCGAGGCTGCGGGAGTCGCTGCCGTGCTCGGCAAACCGCTGGTCCGACGCAACATCGCCGAGGCGCTCGCGCGCGCACTGCGTGCCAGCAGGATAAACGCGTCTTTCTAACCCGCGTGTGCACCCGGAAACCGGCGAACGACTGCTCGGTCCGGGAACACACAGCTCCACGTAACCTCCGGAAGTCCCCGCCGGGGGACTCGCCTACATGGCGCCGGAGCAGACCGGCCGGATGCTCTGCGACTCACTGCGCATCGCCGGCTCGGTGTGCTCGTCGCTTCGCTGCGTGGCCCGGCGGAAGTTGCAACTGTAACAGAAAACCAGGCCGATGAAATATTTGAGAAACGCGTCCGCGCTATAGCCTCACCACGGTATTCACCGCCAGAACTTTGGCAGGAGAATTTCCATGGTCACTCTCGAAGAGGCCGGCGGAATCATTGCCGCAGCGGAGCAAGCTGGCGATGATTGACACTCATCCCGGCGCGACGGCGGATGCCGACGATCAGCCGCTCGCTCGTCTGTTTTCCGCATATGCGCTCTCGGCGACCTTCTGGCTTTTGTTCGCGACTTTCGTCGGTCTCGTCATCGCCTACAAGTTCGGTGCGCCCGACTTTGCTCCCGAAGCGTGGCTCACCTTCGGCCGACTGCGGCCGATTCACACTAACGACACGTTCTACGGGTGGGCAAGCATCGGCCTCGTCGGCGCCGCCTACTACATCGCGGCGCGCAGCGGCAGGACACAATTGTATAGCGAGCGGCTCGGTTGGATCGGCCTCGCTCTGTTCAATCTCGCGGCGCTTCTCGGCACCGTCGCGCTCGATCTCGGCTACAACGTGGGAGATCTCGAGTACCGCGAGTGGCCCTGGCCCATCCGGGTGATCTTCGCCGCGGCGCTCGTGGTAACGGCCTGCAATCTGCTCGCCACCGTCGCGCGGCGCAAGACCCGGGATATCTACCTGAGCAACTGGTACATGATGGGCGGTGTCCTCTGGACGATCGTCATAGCGACGGTCGGCATCCTGCCGTGGTATCAGTACGGCCTCGGCCAGGTCGCGGTCTCGGGCTACTTCATGCACAACTCGGTCGGCATGTGGTTCACGCCGATGGTGCTCGGTACCTTCTACTATGCGCTGCCGAAGCTCCTTAGCCGGCCGATCTACTCCTACGCGCTCGGCGTGCTGGCATTCTGGACCAACCTCGTCTTCTATCCGATCATCGGCGCCCACCACTTTCTCTTCAGCCCGCTGCCTTGGTGGTTGCAGACCACGGCCATCGTATTTTCGGTGGCGATGCTGGTGCCGGTCTGGGGTGGCAGCGCCAATTTCCTGCTCACCATACGCGCCCGTGCCGGCGAGGTGCTGCATTCGTATCCGCTCGCATTCTGCCTGGTGGGCGTCATCGGCTATCTGGTGGGCTCGACCCAGGGCACTCTCGAGGCCTTCCGCTCGCGGCAGGCGTACTGGCACTTCACCAATTTCACGGTCGGGCACTCTCACTTGACGATGTACGGATTCGTCACGTTCGGGCTGTGGGGCGGTTTATATGCCCTGCTTCCGCTCGCGACGGGTCGGCATGCGAGCCAGGCGGGAATGGGGCTGCATTTCTGGCTGGCGCTGGTCGGAAGCTTCATCTACGTGATATCGCTTTCGATCGGCGGCACCATCCAGGGCGTGGATTGGACGCGCGGGCTGCCGTTCATCCAGTCGGTCGTCGATATGGGCCCGTACTACCTCTGGCGCGGAGTGGGTGGCATGCTCATGTTCGCGAGTCACTTGGTGTTCGCCTGGAACGTGTGGCAGATGACAATGCGCCCACGTACAAGGAACGCGGTGGCGTTGCCCGTGCCGCTGCCAGAGCGCTCGACATGAGGAAGGTCTGGGCAATCGCCGGCGGCTCGACACTGGTTTACATCGTGCTCGCCCTGATGATGGCCATCATTCCCGGTATCGAGCTGTCGAAGACACCGCCTGGACCGGGTGTGAAACCGCTCACTGCGCTTCAGTCCGAGGGGCGGGCGGTGTATGCCGCCAACGGATGTGGCTACTGTCACACGCAACAGGTGCGGCCCCTCGCGGAGGACAAGCCATTCGGTAGACCTTCGGCTCCCGGGGACTTCACCTATCAGACCCCGGAGTTGCTGGGGTCGGAGCGCACGGGTCCGGATCTGACTGACGTGGGTGTGCAACAGGGGAGCGACGTCTGGCAGTATATGCACCTGTATAACCCGCGCAGCGTGGTGCCTCAGTCGATCATGCCATCTTTACTCTTGGCTGTTTCGCGTGGTACCGAAGGCGCCCGCCGACGTTGCCGCGGTGCCTGTTCCGGCGGCCTTCGCACCGGCTCATGGTGTCGTCATCCCCACGCCGCAGGCGCAGGCGCTCGTGGCTTACCTCCTGTCGTTGAGGCAGGCGCCGATCGCCGGCGCCGCGGCGGCGGGAAGCGGCGCCGGCACGCCGGCCTCGGCGCCCCCGCAGGGCGCCGCGATGGCGAATACGTCGAGCCCATCGTCCGCGGCCGGCGCGTCGCTATTCAGCGCCAACTGCGCGTCCTGTCATCAGGCAAGCGGAGAGGGCTTGCCGGGAGCATTTCCGCCGTTGAAGGCCAATGCCGCGGTCAATGATTCCGATCCGACTCTGCACATCCATACGGTCCTGTTCGGGGCCCATGGTCTGACCGTGGGCGGCGTTGCCTATGCGAGCGCCATGCCGCCATTTGGCACGCAGCTCAACGATCAGCAGGTGGCCGACTTGATCGACTACGAGCGCAGCGCCTGGGGAAACCATGGCCGCCCGGTGAGCACCCATGAAGTGGCGGCGGTTCGTGCACTGGGGCATTGAGGAGTTCGCGATGAACGATGCCATGATGGGCCCGTTCTGGGGCAATCTACTGATCATTGCACTGGCTGGAAGCGTCACGCTGGCGTGTTTCGCAGCAGCGTTGCGCCTGCTGCTCCGTCCGGGCGAGCGCGATCCGTTGCATCCTAAATACATGATCCTGCGGGACGAACGTCACTACGGGGGTTGAATGGACACACCGAGCGCCCGAGTCTATCTCGACGACAATCCGGAACCAATCCTAGATGGCTCCCTGCCGCTCGATCTGTCTCTGGACACCTCGAGACTGGCGGACGGGCCGCACTGTCTCATCGTGCGAGCGCTCGACGAGAGCGGCCGCGAGGGGCACGAGGAAATTCCATTCAACGTCCATAACGGGCCTGGGGTCGTAATCTCGGGTTTGCGCCCGAACAGTACGCGCCATGGGCTGGTGAAACTTTCGGTCGACGCCTTCAGCGCGCAGGATCCGTTCGATCCTCGCTACGCCGAAGCGCGCTCTTCGATTCCGGTCTGGGTATGGGTGTTGGCGCTGTTCATCGTGGCGTGGGCGGTGTGGTACGCGGCACGCATGTGGGACGTGCCGGCGGCATTCGCCAAAACCCCGACGTATGCCGTGCCTCAGCGGGACCCCCCCATCGGGACCCCGTCCGCTCAAACGCCGCAGGTGCCGCCCATCGCACACCCCGCTGACCCACGGCGATATAGATAAAACCGGAGCACCGGCAGCCGTGCGCGTGTAGCCACACCGTGGCAACCAGGCTTGATTCGTCTGGAGGGGACGTGCCGACGCTACAGGATAAACCCGTCTTTCTAACCCGCGCGCGCCACCCGGAAACCGGCGAACGACTGCCTCACCGGCATCAGCTCCAGCCGGTTGATGTTGACATGCGGCGGCAGCTCGGCAACCCAGAGCATGCTCGCCGCGATGTCATCACCCGTGAGTGGTGCCGCATCGCGATACAGCGCCTCGGACGCCTTCTCGTCTCCACCGGTACGTACTACGGTGAATTCGGTCTCGACCATTCCCGGCTCGATGGATGTCACACGTACACCGGTGCCATGCAGATCACAACGCAGTCCGAGCGAGAACTGCTCCACGAACGCCTTGGTGCCGCCGTAGACGTTGCTTCCGGTATATGGGTAAGTCGCGGCAACCGACGACAGGTTGATGATTGCGCCTTGCCGGGCGATCAGTCCGGGCAGCAGCTTCTGTGTAAGCGACGCGAGCGCCGTCACGTTGGTCTCGATCATCGTCCTCCACTGAGCGAGGTCGGCCTGCTGGGCCGGACTGGTGCCAAGCGCCAGGCCGGCGTTGTTGATTAGCAGATCAACGGCGCGAAAAGCCGCCGGCGCCGATGCCAGGCACGCATCGCGAGCCCCGTCGTCGCGCACATCGAACGCGGCGGGATACACCCATTCCCTGCCGAGGGAAGCAACCAGAGCCTCGAGCCGGTCGCGGCGCCGGCCGGTCGCAATGACGCGCCAGCCAGCCGCCACGAAGGCGCGAACCGCGGCTTCGCCGATGCCGGAGGTGGCCCCGGTGATGAGTGCGGTCTTTGTCATGCTGTCTCCTTTGACGTCGCCAACCGGGAGCACCGCGCCCTCAGCTGGACCACCGAGACTGGCGGAGATCCTTCCAGGGGCCTCCATCCGCGTAGCGCTCAGGGTACAGCGCCTTCGAACGCGGATCCTCCGCGGTGTCCAGCTGAAGGACCATCCACTTCGGATACGGAATTCCGGGATCCGAGACCCCATCCAGAAGGCGGATATCTTGCGGCGAGAGCCGAAGATCCACCGCCCGGATGTTATCTTCCAGTTGCTCGGACTTGCGGGCGGCAACGATCACGCTACTGACGGCCGGCCGGCCCAGCACCCACGACAGCGCCACCCGGGCTGGACTTGCGTCGTGCCGAGCGGCCACCTCCTTCAGGGCATCCACGACGCGGTAGCCCATCTCCTTCTCGAAGGGCACGAACTGGCCCGCCTCCGCAAACCGTGTGCCGGCCGGAGCAGGGTTGGCGCGGCCGTACTTGCCCGCGAGAAAGCCCCCGGCAAGCGGGCTCCAAACCAGGATGCCGATGTTGTGGTACTCGGCGAACGACTGGAACTCGTGTTCCAGACCTCGGCCGACCAGACTGTAGTACATCTGCGCCGTGACGAATTGTTCCAGATTGAGGCGCTGCTGCAACATGACCGCCGTCGCCGCCTGCCACGACATGAAGTTGGAAATGCCGATATAGCGGACCTTTCCCTGGCGCACGACATCGTCGAGCGTTCGCAGCGTCTCCTCGAGTGGCGTGTTGCTGTCCCAGCCGTGGACCTGGTAAAGATCGATGTAATCGGTCTGCAGCCGCCGCAGACTGCCCTCCACTTCGCGCATGATGTTGACGCGAGTCGCGCCGCTCCGATTGAGATTATCACTCATGGGGAGCCTGAACTTGGTGGCCAGAACGATCTCCGGCCTCACGCCTTTCAAGGCATTGCCTACCAGGGTTTCGCTCTCTCCGAGGCTGTACACGTCCGCGGTATCGATGAAGTTGATGCCCCTGTCCAGAGCCAGCCTCACCATTCGCGTTGTGTCCTCCTGACCGAGGTTGCCCATGTTCATCTTACCGCCGAACTGCATCGTGCCAAGTGCCACCTCGCTCACGATAAGTCCGGTATTCCCAAGTTTCCTGTATTTCATCTCTCATGCTCCTTCTGACAGCGTATGTCAGCCCATTTGCACGTGAATAACTGTTTACTAACTCGCAATAGCGATCTGGCTTCCCCCTGGCCGCTCTCCTGATGACAGGCGGCGCAGTCAGCCCGGAACAACGCCTTGCCGCGGGCACGCATCGCCCCGTCAGCGGCCATATCGGCTGCAGCCGCACTCGTGGCCGTCTCCGAAGCCACAGCCGCGAGCGTCAACCACCCGGGCCACACCCGGGAACTGGTCAGCGCCATGGTGTACATCGATGCCGCGGTGCAGGCGACGCCGGACAATCCGCTCACAATACCTCCGCTTTGCTCCGCCATGCGGAACCTTTCTCAGGGCCCGTGGCATGGAGCTTAGTCGCCTCTCTGGGATTGCGAATTTCAGGCGTCGTTACGCTTGAAACAGACTCCACAAGACCGGGCCGCGCCTCGCCCCCAGTCACGCAGTTACACCTGCAACGCCTCGATTGCGTACCGAAATTCGCCCGCGAGACTCCGCCGGCATCTTTGATGAAGAAGACTACCGCCTGGAGATGAGCCATGAAGCACCTCGCCGACCCTCGAGCTCTCGTGCCCGGGACGCAGCTCGTTGCAAGACGCCGCGGCTACGTTCATTTCGGCATTTACGTCGGCTGCGGGCGGGTAGTTCATTACGCGGGCCGACTGCAGTATCCTCAGGGACTCGTAGAGGAGATTTCGCTCCCGGATTTCGCTGCCGGCCGCCCCGTGTACGTTGACAGCACACCAGACCGATTCACCGGCAAGGAGGATATCGTAAGACGCGCGCTCCCGGCTCGGAGAACGCTCCTACGACGTGTTGCTGAACAACTGCGAGCACTTCAGCAGCTGGTGCCGGACGGGTGAGGCGCGAAGCGCTCAGGTCGACCTGTTGACGCGACGTCAGCGCCTGCTGGTTCGGGCGATAGAGCGCGCTATTCTGGCAGTAACGCGTTCCGTGGGAGACGCTGTCCGGGAACGCCGTCACACGGACATTTCCCGGAGTCTCCGCAGCGGGAGCGCGGACGGCGCCCTCACCGATCGGGTTCCGGCGAGCTACTTCGCTCGGGTCGCATGAGACGGCGAGGGGCGAGCGTTTGAAGCTTCGAGCCGCGCCGCGAGCGCCCTTTCGGGTCCGGCGCCCCATTCCGCCCGTGACCTGCTGTGGTCCCGCTCAACCCACTGCCAGCTCTTGCTGCCGGGGACGCACTTCGGGTGGCGCCATGAACGCCGGCGACACCGGATCGGGGATGCAGCGCTGCAGAATGGAATCGATCTCCCGCTTGGTGGCATCGTCGATCCGCCACCCCTCGATTTCACGGATGGCGTGCAACTGCTCCGGGCTTCTCGCTCCCCAAAGCGCGATCGTGGGCCCCTGATCGAGCACCCAGCGTACGGCCAGAGCGAGCACCGAACGGCCGAAGCGCCCCCGAGCGAGCGCGGCGAGCTGCCCCACCGCGGCGATATAACGGCGAAAGCGCGCACCCTGGAACTTCGGATCCACTCGTCGCAGATCGCCCTCATCAAAGATCGTGTCAGCCCTCATCCGGCCACTCAAGAGGCCCCGACAGAGGGCGCCATAGCTCAGGACCGTGAGGCCGCTCGCGGCCGCATATGGCAATACGTCCGCCTCGATCTGGCGCTCGAATAGGTTATAGGGAGGCTGAACGGCGCCAAGTGTCGCAACAGCCCGAAAACTCTCCATCTGGCGCGGTGAGAAATTGCTGACACCGATCGCCCGGATTTTCCCTTGCCGCAGCAGATCCTCGAGAGCGCGGGCAGTCTCCTCCAGAGGCGTTTGCAGATCGGGCCAGTGCACCTGGTAGAGATCGATCACGTCCGTGCGCAGGCGGCGCAGGGGGGCCTCGATTTCCTCGACAATTCGCTGCCTGCGGCCGTCCCGATACGGTTCGCCGTCTCGCCAGGCTATCCCCACCTTGGTGGCTATCGTCACGCTGTCGCGCAACCCGCCTGCCAGCGCCTTGCCGACGATCTCTTCCGACCGCCCGAAGCCGTATACGGGTGCGGTATCGATGAGGGTAATTCCCTGCTCCACTGCAGCCCGAATGGTGGCTATCGACTGTGCCTCGTCCGTTCCGCCCCACATCCACCCGCCGATGGCCCAGGTGCCGAGCCCAACGCGAGATGTCGTGAGACCGCTGTTGCCAATTGAAATCTGTTCCATATGTTCACCTCGTGCGCAAACCCTCGTCAGAGGGAATAGGTTGGAGGAGTCGACAAGGCCACGGCTGGGCCGCCGGCATCGCGCGCCGCCAGGTCGCCGATCGCCGACCAGTCGAGCTGCTCGCCACCGGAGGCGAGGAGCCTCAGGAACCGATCGTTCAGCAGGCTCGCGAGCGGCATCGGCACGCGCAGCTCCTGCGCCGCACCGAGTAGCAGTCGAATGTCCTTCGCCCCGAGCTCGGCAGCGAACGCGGCGGGCTCGAAGCGCCGCTGCGCAATCAGCGGACCATAGGTCCGATACACGGGGGCGCCAAACATCGTCGACGTCAGAAAATCGAGGTAGGCCGCCGAGTCCAGGCCGCCGTGAGAGACGAGAGCCAGCGCCTCTCCCAGTGACTCGATCACTGAGGCGGAGAGGAAGTTGCCGCTCAGCTTGCCCAGGTTGGCAGCCTCCGGCTTCTCGGAGACGACGAATGTGCGCTGTCCGAGGACATTCAACAGCGGCATGGCCGCCTCTCGCGCCGCAGGATCCCCGGCCACGAGGATGTAGAGCCGAGCAGCAGCCGCGGCCTCCGGGCGTCCAAATACCGGCGCGGAAACAAAACTCTGTCCGTTCGCGCGGTGCGCCTCGGCCAGTCGGCGGGCGAGAGCCACGCTGATCGTGCTCGAGGAGATGTGAAGCGCGCCGGGCTGCAGATGGCTCACGATGCCTTCCGGCCCCAACACCACGTCTTCGACCGCAGCGTCATTCGCCAGCATCGTTATCAGCGCGTCGACCCGGCAAGCCTCCGCAATGGTCGCGGCAACCTTGGCGCCATCGGCCGAGAGAGCCCGGGATCGCTCCGGGGTCCGGTTGTATACCGTAACGTCGTGACCCGCCTTGAGCAGGTTGCGAGCCATGCCGCTGCCCATCCGCCCAAGACCTATGAAACCTACTTTCATCACACGCTCCTCAGCTGATGTCGAGCGCCGACCGTCGGCGACGATTGGAGGGTGTCAATCGCAGGTGACTGCCGCGTTTCGAATCGGACGGCTCTTGTTACGAACGAAACACGGCCGAGGCGGAGGACGCCCTATCTTGTCGAATGGTTGGGCTCGACGCCTGCGCCGGCGTCGATCGTCGGGAAACAGAGCGCCCGGGCCTGACCGGCGAGCGCGGCGCGGTCCGGGGCATGCCCTGCCGCATCCCGCAGGGTCAGTAAAGCGTTTCTGCGGTAGCATTGAAAGAGTAGCCGACTCCGCGTTCCGTGAGGATGTAATGCGGCTGCGAGTAATCTGGCTCGATCTTGCGACGCAGTCGCAGAATCTGCACGTCAACGGCCCTGTCGTAGACTTCGTTGTCGTACACCCGGCTCGCCTCGATCAACTGGTCCCGCGTGAGCACGCGCCGCGGCGAGGCCAAGAGCGCAGCGAGCAGATTGAACTCGCCGTTCGTCAGCGGGATTCCACCGCCATCCTTCCTCGCGAGCCGCCGGGTGCGCAGGTTGAGCTCGAAGTCTCCGAAGCGAAAGGCGCGGATCTGCCCTTCGCGAGCCTCCGCCACCGCCGCTGCCCTGGCTCGCCGCATCACCGTGCGGATTCGGGCGAGCAGCTCTCGCGGGCTGAAAGGCTTCATGAGGTAGTCATCGGCCCCGAGCTCGAGGCCCATGACGCGGTCAGCCTCGTCGCGAACGCCCGTCAGCATGATGATGGGAATCGCCGAGCTCGTGCGCAGGGTCCGCGCAATGGTCATTCCGTCCTCGCCTGCCAAACGCAGATCGAGCACGACTAGATCGATCGTCGACTCGGCAAGGACCGTGAACATCGCGGCACCGGTCTCGGCGGTACTGGCACGCAACCCATTCTCCGTCAGATAGTCCTGCAGCAGGCTTCGGATGCCCGAGTCATCATCGACGATTAGGATATGGGGCTGAATGGGCTCCGGCATGACCGCCGCGCTCGCCGCCACTGACTGCTTTAATAGGATGGCACGTCTCCCAATGGACCAAGGCTCATGGCAAAGCTAAGGCGACGCCGAACCGACGAGGGCCTCGACAGCCGCGAGAAGTGCATGTCTCGTCAAGGGCTTGGCCATCAGCCAGTGCACCCCGAGTGCCCGCGCCGTCTCGCCCTCGCACGACAAACCGGATCGGGCACGGCACGTGAGGGCGATGATCGGGACTCCCGGGTGCTCTCGCTGCAGGGCCTGTATTCGCGCGTCGCCTTCGACCTTCGGCGCCTCGATGCTGACGATCACCAGATCGAAGCGAGTGCTCGGTTCGAAACGGGTGGACGGACCCCGCACGCTATAGCCCGCGCGAGTCAGCCACTCCTGCAGCAGATCGTACATGAGGTCGTCCTCCTCAAATATCACGATGGCGCTCATGGTGACTGTGCGGCCGGTCATTGGAGGTCGAGGTCCAATGCTCCAAGGGGGAATCGCTTGGGGCCGCGCCGACCTGGCGATGCGCTCTGCTGGTAGTTGAACGGCGCAACGCCTGCCGAGGCCATCGGACTCGATCCGCCAGACGCGGAGCCACTGCCTGATCCGACTGTTGTGCGCGCCGCCGCAACGAACGCGATGCCGAGCATGGTGGCCCCATTCAGAACGCGATGTCTCATGTCGTGTCTCCTCATTTGAGGATCTCCATGGGACATGAGCCGGATTCCCGCTCCATTTCATGGGCCCAAACCCTGCATTTCCCCTGTAACCTGATGGTCGACGAGACGCCACGCGCATCCAGGAGGGTCAGCGCCGGCCTGGAGCCGACAGTACCAGGAATACCAGCAGTGCCAGCAGGGCCGAAAATTGCTTCTGGCCAACGGTAAGATGCGGGACGGAGACGCGTGCGCACACGCCGGGGGCGACACCCTAACAGCTGCCTCATGCGCCGCCTTCCGAAGCGCGAGACCGTAGTCCTCCAAAGTGCCGCGGGGCGAAATCGGACTCGGGAACCTCATGGATGCTCCAGTGTGCCGGATGATTGCAGCAAGGTTGCCCCGCGCGACCGTCGCGACGCGGGCGACCGCTCATCCATCGCCGGCGCGAAATCAAGCCTTCTGAGCGATGGGCCTTACTCCGAGCCGCGCCCGATCGGCAGCCGCGCCAGTCCGACGATCGTCTCCCCGGGTGACGGCCGTGCATCCATGCGCGCTTTCCGCTTCGATCATGCGGCTCGGCTTGCCTCATGGAGAAACCATGCGCGCTTGTCCGCCTCGTCTATCCAGATCTCAATCAGACTTGCGCTGGCGACGTCGCCGACCTCATCGCAGATCCGATGGGCCTCGTGCAGCCAGGCGCCCAGCGCCCGATTGTCCGCCATCAGCTCGAGCAGCATGGCCTGCGGCGCGACCACGGCCTGGTCGTTGTCCTTCAGGCGCTGGAGCCGAGCCACATGGCCGATCGAGTGCACGGTTCGGCCGTGGATCTTGCGCACCCGCTCGGCGATAGCGTCAGTCGTCTCGACAATCTGCGTCGCCTGCTCATCGAATAGCAGGTGGTAGTCGCGGAAGTGGGGGCCGCTGACGTGCCAATGAAAGTTCTTCGTCTTCAGGTACAGCGAGAACATATCGGCAAGCAGTGTGTTCAGTGCAGCCACAAGCGCGGAGCTCGCTTGCGGAGACTCAATCGGGGCCGCGTCGCCTCGAGCTCGCGTCACTGCCGTCTTCGTTCTGATGGCCACGTTCACGGATAGGTCTCCCGTTGCTCAGGTTGATGGGATTGCTGGTTCCTACGCGCCGCCCCAAAGGGCATCCTGGTCGGCGATCGGATAGCTCACTGGAAAGGTATTGAAATCGGCCAGGATTTCTGCCCGGTTTCCGCGGCGGCCGCTGCTGTTACATTTGCAACAGGAATGCCAGGGCGGTCACGATGACCCGAAGTGGCACGCCGCCCGGCGTGCAACCGACTGGGCCTTAGGCGACTGCGACCGCCGGGCGGCGATTGGACGCGCGCGTGTC